>Ga0190282_1035_pt1 | contig 111279 bp, 88 predicted proteins | sample ZER3_100Endo_I3_FD_131024 | JGI IMG/M metagenome (GOLD analysis project Ga0190282, IMG submission 131024) | Enriched cells of freshwater protists from Biology Centre CAS, Ceske Budejovice, Czech Republic - ZER3_100Endo_I3 | ecosystem: Environmental > Aquatic > Freshwater > Unclassified ...
ACCTGAAACTTCGAACTTGAAACAAAAAAAACACACATGAATAGTAAATTCGAAGAATTAAAAGCAAACGTGCAGGAAATCATTGATTTGATTGCTGCGAAAAACGACAGAGAAGCAAATAACAAATTATTGGAAGTAAGCAAAACATTAGACGAAATGATTGATTTTGCTTAAGAAGATGAAGAAGTTCGCGAAATAAATAGTTATCAGGTTTTATTGAATCAGCTTCACGTTAAAATTAATGGAGAAGAACCAGTTGATGGAGAGTAAAAAATGCTTCTGCGACACGGGATTGCTTTTTGAAAATTGCTGCGGATTATATCTGAACAACAATCAAAAAGCATCTTCGGCATTAACCTTAATGCGATCGAGATATTCGGCGTATGCGACTCATAATGCTGATTATCTTATGGAAACCACTTATGTTTCGGAGCGAAAATATTATTCGAAACCAGAAATTTTAAGATGGGCCGTTTCTAATAAATGGCAGAAATTGGAGATTTTGAATTCTTCTGAAAATACTGTAGAATTCAAAGCTTATTTTTTAGATTCAGATAATAAACCGCAAGTACATTACGAATTCTCTACTTTTAAATTTGAAAATAATGCTTGGTATTATTTGGACGGAAAGTTTGAATAATTATTATATCTAACACTGTTAGTCCCGATTTTTGGTTAAATATTTTAACTAAAAATTAATAAACGATTCGTTTTTCATAATTCCAAAAAGATGTAATTTTAGATTTATGAAAAACGAATTTAAAAAAGGCTTTTATTTTAAGACTTACGAAGCTCCTTTTCAGTCTCCGTTTGACAAACTTTTTACGATTTTTAAAGAGTTAATCACCCATACTTCGGGCGATTTTGATGAAGCAATCAGCTGGCTTCGGGAACTGGATATCGAATACAAACTTACCGACGAAAATTATACTATTGACGATTTTATCGAAGATCTGAAGAAAAAAGGATACATCAGAGATGAAGTAAAAGGGGATGGAAGTAACGGTTTTGGAATAACTGCAAAGACCGAAAGAGCAATTAGACAACAAGCTTTAGATCAGATTTTCGGAAATCTGAAAAGATCTGGAAGCGGAAATCATAAAACAAAACATGCTGGAAATGGCGACGAACATACTGGCGAATTCCGTGATTTTAATTTTGGAGATAGTTTAGAAAGAATTTCGTTAACCGAAAGTCTTCGAAATGCTCAAATTAACAACGGCGTTGAAAGTTTTATGTTAACCGAAAATGATTTGGTTGTCGAAGAAGCGCAATACAAAGCACAAATGAGTACTGTTCTAATGATCGACATTAGCCACAGTATGATTTTGTATGGCGAAGACCGAATTACGCCTGCTAAAAAAGTGGCAATGGCTTTGGCAGAACTAATCACAACAAGATACCCTAAAGATACGTTAGATATTTTAGTTTTCGGAAATGATGCTTGGACGATTCCGATCAAAGATTTGCCTTATCTGCAAGTTGGACCTTATCATACCAATACGGTTGCTGGTTTGCAATTGGCGATGGATATTCTTCGCAGAAAGCGAAATACCAACAAACAAATCTTTATGATTACCGACGGAAAACCAAGTTGCGTTCGCGAACGTGATGGTTCTTATTATATGAACAGTAATGGTTTGGATGAATATATTGTCGACAAATGTTACACGCAAGCACAACAAGCAAGAAAACTTCATATTCCAATTACGACTTTTATGATTGCTCGAGATCCGTATTTACAGCGTTTTGTAAATCAGTTTACGGAGGCAAATCAAGGAAAAGCATTTTACACTGGACTAAAAGGTTTGGGTGAAATGATTTTTGAGGACTACGAAGCGAATAGGAAGAAGAGAGTTAAATAAAGGTTCTAAGTTACTAAGATTCTAAGATACTAAGGTTTCTTTGCGCCTGAATATACACAACGCATATCGTAGAGACGCACTGCAGTGCGTCTAACATAAAGGGGAAAAGTCTAGTTTGATAAAAAATAAACCCAACGCATATCGTAGAGACGCACTGCAGTGCGTCTAACACAAAGTTGAAATAAAAATAAAATACATTGAATTTTTAAATCATTTAATCTTTCAATTTTTAAATATAAAACATGGAAATAAATACTATAAAGACTTTAGGTCAATTAAAAGCCGCAGGATATAAAAGTACAAGCATAAAAGACGAATTGCGTAATAATCTTCGTGAGAAAATCAAATCGGGGAAACCTGTTTTTGAAGGAGTTCACGGATTTGAAAATACAGTAATTCCAGAATTAGAACGCGCGATTTTATCTCGTCATAATATCAATTTACTAGGACTTCGCGGACAAGCAAAAACTCGTTTGGCGCGTAAAATGGTCGAATTATTAGACGAATATATTCCGTTTGTGGAAGGTTCAGAAATAAATGACGATCCGTTAAATCCGATTTCTCGTTTTGCTAAGGATTTAATTGCTGAAAAAGGTGATCAAACACCAATTTCATGGTTGCACAGAAGCGAACGTTTCTTCGAAAAACTGGCAACTCCAGACGTAACCGTTGCAGATTTAATTGGAGATGTTGACCCCATTAAAGCAGCAAATTTAAAATTATCTTATGCAGACGATCGTGTAATTCACTTCGGAATGATTCCGAGGGCAAATCGCTGTATTTTTGTAATTAACGAATTACCTGATTTACAAGCTAGAATTCAAGTTGCGTTATTCAATATTTTGCAAGAAGGTGATATTCAAATTAGAGGTTTCAAATTGAGAATGCCTTTAGATATGCAATTCGTTTTCACGGCAAATCCAGAAGATTATACGAATAGAGGAAGTATTGTAACGCCTTTAAAAGATAGAATTGGTTCGCAAATTTTAACGCATTATCCTGAAAGTATTGAAATTGCGAGAACGATTACAGAACAAGAATCTAAATTAGATCAAAATCAAAGTGATGCTGTTTATGTTCCGAGTTTGGCGAGAGATATTTTAGAGCAAATTAGTTTTGAAGCTCGTGAAAGTGAATATATCGACAACAAAAGTGGTGTAAGTGCGAGAATGAGTATTACGGCATTCGAAAACTTAATTAGTACGGCAGAACGTCGCGCTTTGATTTCTGGCGTTGATAAAACGTCATTACGCTTATCAGATTTTGTTGGAATCATTCCAGCAATTACAGGAAAAGTAGAACTGGTTTACGAAGGAGAGCAGGAGGGAGCTGATGTTGTAGCAGAAACTTTAATTGGTTCTGCAATTAAAACGTTATTCCCAGAATATTTCCCCAAAATCGAAAAACTAGAAAAGCCAGATGAAAAAACGACATATTCTGATGTTGTAGAATGGTTTTTCGCGGAAAGCGGATTCGAACTATTAGATGATGCTTCAGACAAAGAATACAAAAGTATTTTAGACGAAGTAACTCCGCTTGACGAATTATTAAAAAAATATCAGCCTCAATTGGCAAAAGAAGATGTTTATTTTATGAAAGAGTTCATTCTTTGGGGATTGGTTGAATATAAAAAACTGAGTAAAGATCGTTTTGCAAAAGGAAATCAGTTTAGAGATATTTACGGAAGTTACATTAGTAAATTCTAAAAAAGATAGGATTAAGGTTTAATCAATAAAAATCTGCTTTGATCTGTCTAAATCTGCGTGAAAAATCTAAGCGTAAAAATTATTTCACGCAGATTTAAAAGTATTTTAGCAGATTAAATTGGATTTTTTTACTAAAAGCCTGAATATACAATCTGGTCTAGCTGGTTTTTTAAAACCGGCTGGGCTTTTTTATTTTGCAATAGTTACTTTTACAGTCCAAAAATAAATTTATGTTATTCCTTATATTAAGTATTCTTTGCAGTGTTATTGTGGGTGTTATATTCAAGATTTCTAGAAAATATAATGCTAATCCGTCACAGATTATTTCATTCAATTACATTGCCGCGATTACGCTTTGTTACTTTACTTTTACGCCAGATCTTAACGCTTTAGACAATAATGCACCTTTAGAAATTTATACTTCTGTTGGAATTTTACTTCCAATATTATTTCTGTTTCTGGCACTTTCGATAAAATATATGGGAATTGCAAAAACCGATGCAGCACAAAGATTATCATTGTTTATTCCGATTTTAGCGGCTTGGCTGTTATTTAATGAAGGATTTAATACCTATAAAGTTATTGGAGTGTTAGTTGGTTTTGCTGCACTTTTATTCATTTTAAAAAAGCCATCAGACAATACAGAAAACAAGTGGATTTATCCAGCAGCAGTTTTACTTGGTTTTGGAGTTGTCGATATTCTTTTCAAGAAAATTGCCTTATATACGGTTGTTCCTTATACGACATCTTTATTTTTTGTCTTTCTAATTGCTTTCGCAGTTTCTATTCTTATTGTCATATATAAGTTGTTTATAGCGAAAGAAAATTTCGTTTTAAAAAGCATTCCTTTCGGAATATTGGTTGGAATCTTCAATTTCGGAAATATATTATTCTATTTAAAAGCTCATAAAGCATTCGCAGAAAATCCGTCGACGGTTTTTGCGGGAATGAATATGGGGGTAATTATTTTAGGAACGCTGATTGGAGCTTTTTTCTTCAAAGAGAAACTATCTAAAATCAATATTTTAGGTCTAGTTTTGGCTTTAGTTGCAGTTGTTTTTATTGTTTTATCGCAATTGCAGTAATTTTTTTTAAGGCTTAACCCTTTAGTTTACAGTAGTTTTAATAAGTGATTGTGTTTTTCTTTAAAATAAACTCGACTAATTCTATAGAATTTATAAATATATTTTTGTAGATTTGTCTCAACAATGAAAAACTATAGCCGAAATATTATGACGTCTTTCAAATGCAGCTTTGCGATGTGCTGTATGATGAATCACGTTTTGAAATGGCGTTAATAGAGAAAGTACTTGTTAGTTATTTTTTTTTTAGCCTTTCATTGCACCATGAAAGGCTTTTTTTTGAATCGTTAAAAAATCTAGATATGAGAACCAACAGAAATATGAAAATTTTGATGCGCAGATGCTTAATCAAGATTCCGTGTTGCAACTAAATTGAAGAATTAAAGAGAAAGTATCTTCAAAAAATGAAGATCATTAAAACATAAAAAGATAACCCAAACCAAAAAACTATATACTATGAGCTCAGAAATTATAAAACATAATCCGTTTCAATCGATGATTGATCGTTTTAATATCGCTGCAGATATTTTGAATTTAGATTATTCAATCAGACAAAAATTGCAACGCCCAGAAAAACAAATTACAGTTAACTTTTCTATTACTTTAGATAATGGAAACGTTCAGAATTTCGAAGGTTACCGCGTAATTCACAACACAGCTTTAGGACCTTCAAAAGGCGGAATTCGTTACGATACTGCTGTAAATATTGATGAAGTAAAAGCACTTGCCGCCTGGATGACCTGGAAATCTGCTGTAACTGGAATTCCCTTTGGTGGTGCAAAAGGCGGCATTATTTGCGATCCGAGAAAGCATTCTAAAACAGAATTAGAAAAAATTACAAGAGCGTATACCAAAGCTTTAGCCGATATTTTCGGGCCAGAAAAAGATGTTCCTGCTCCAGACATGGGAACAGGTCCAGACGAAATGGGCTGGTTGATGGATGAATTTTCGTTATTGCACGGAAGACCAATTCATGCTGTAGTAACAGGAAAACATCTTCATTCTGGAGGATCTTTGGGGAGAGTAGAAGCAACAGGAAGAGGAGTGAGCATTATTACACTTTTAGCACTTCAAAAACTAAAAATCAGACCTGCGAGAGCTACTGCGGCAATTCAAGGATTTGGAAACGTGGGATTACATTCTGCTTTATTTCTGCACGAAAAAGGAGTGAAAATTGTTGCAGTGAGCGATGTTTCAGAAGCTTTTTATAATCCAAATGGAATTAATATTCCAGAGTTGATTTTGTACTATAATTTGAATAACAAAACTATAAAAGGCTATCCAAATTCGGTTGCGATTAAACACGAAGATTTATTGCTTTTAGATGTTGATGTCTTGATTCCAGCTGCGAAAGAAGATGTGATTACACAGAAAAACGCAAAAGATATTCAGGCAAGAATTATTATTGAAGCGGCAAATGGCCCAGTTTCTTCAGATGCAGATCAGATTTTACATGATAAAAATATATTAGTTGTTCCTGATATTTTAGCCAATGCAGGCGGTGTTACCGTTTCTTATTTCGAATGGCTTCAGAACTCACTTTTGGAGTCTTGGAGAATTCACCAGATTAACAAACGTCTGGAAGATATTTTGGAGAAAGGTTTTGATACTGTTTTTAGAGTTGCAGTAAAACACGATGTAACGCCTCGTATTGCCGCTTATATTATTGCTTTGAAAAAAGTAGCCGAAACACAGTCGGTTAAAGAAGTGGCTTTGGAAGCTCCTTTATTTAAGCAGAATTAAAAATCAGGTTTACTTCGTAAAAGATCATTTTCGTTGATTACGTTTTTTGTCTCTCGCAAAAGAACGTAATTGATGGAAGTGTCTTTTTCGTTTGAGCTTTTAAATATAATTTTTAAACCGTTAGGTGATTCTAACACATAGAAACATTCCCGATGGCTATCGGGATTGCAAGTCTAGAAAAGGCGTTTCACTAATTTCAATACACATAGCTATGTGTTAAAGCTTAAGTAGAAGCATAAAAATCTATGTCTCTATGTGTTAAAATTAAATTACCAATACATAATTTTTAGAATCGAAAAGTATCATACAAAATGAAAAACATCAATTTTCTAGCATTTGCCATGCCGGCCTTTTTTCTTTTTTTATTTTTAGAATATAAGCTTGCTCAACGCAGAAAAAGGCCTGAAATTTTTAATTATGAAAGTTCTGTTTCCAATATTTCCATCGGGATTGCAGAACGTTTGATTAACTTATTTGTCGCGGCGAGTTTTTATCAGTTGTATTATTTGATTTATGACGATTATAGAATATTCGAGATTCCGAGCAATGCTTTAGTTTGGTTTGCTTTAATACTGGCAACCGATTTTGTCTGGTATTGGTATCATCGTTTGGGGCACGAAGTCAATTTTTTCTGGGCGGCGCATATCGTGCATCATCACAGCGAAGAATTTAATTTTACGGCTGCAGCCAGAATTACTACGTTTCAAGCGATTATTCGAACAGGATTTTGGTGTATTTTGCCTTTAATTGGTTTTCATCCCACAATGGTTATTACAATGCTGATTGTTCACGGTGCTTATTCTTTCTTCACGCATACACAGCTTATTGGAAAAATAAAATGGCTGGAATATGTTTTTGTAACGCCTTCTGTTCATGGAGTTCATCACGCTTCTGACGAAAAATATTTAGACAAAAATTATGGCGATATGTTCACTTTTTGGGATCGTCTTTTTGGAACTTTCCAAACCGAGGAAGAAAAACCAAAATACGGATTAACGCATCCGCTAAAAAGCTATAGTTTCTTGTGGCAGCATTTTCATTATTACTTCGAAATCTACGAATTATGGAAACGCTCGAGCGGATTCAAAGCAAGATGGAATGCCGTTTTCGGAAGCCCAGCCGATATGGATCAAGATATTCGTCCGATTTTAGAAAAGCGTTTTCTGCAAGATAAAGCGGCGCCAAATCAGCGACTTCGATTTAAAAATTACCTTTATATTCAGTTGGGAATCTGTACGTTAATTTTAACCGTTTTTACGTATTATTTCGATTATTTAGAAAGCTACGATAAGATATTTGTGCTTTCGCTAGTCATTATAACCTTAATCAATTGCGGTGCTTTATTAGAACAGCGCAAATGGATTTACTATTTAGAATATGCTCGTCTCGCCTTGATTTCGACTTATTTTTTATACGAAGAAGATTTGCTAATATTTTTCTTTGTTCCAATTGCAATTATGATTTTTGTGGAGCAGTTGTTTTCGTTGAGTAAAATTTATCAGAATACGATTTTGCAATTGGAAAGTGTTGAGTGATATAGTATGATTTATGACGGAAAAATAGTCCCAGAGGGACGAAATATTTATAGAAAATATATTTGTGCGAAACAATAAAAGCTCCAGCGGAGCGACATATTTATCAATGTTTTAAATATATATGTCGCTCCGCTGGAGCTTTTTTATAGGGTGTTGCTTTGTTTCTATAAATATTACGCTCCTTTGGAGCTTTTGTGGCATTGCTAAAAAAACTTAGAATCTTAGCATCTCAGAATCTCAGCAACTTAAATAGTCTTAATCTCCATAATCTTCTGCTCAAAAGTATCTTTAAAATCAGATTTGCTTTTAATTCTGGTTTTGTACGTGTAGATTGTAGCTACAGAAAGTTCGAGAAATTCGGCCATTTGACTGCTGTCTTGAATTCCTAATCTATAAAGAGCAAAAATTCGCAATTCCGTATTCAAAAGTTCCCCTTTTTTGACAATGCATTTATGATCATTTGGGAATAAATTATTGAAATCCGTTACAAATGTTGGAAACAGTTTCAAGAAGATTTCATCAAACTGATGGAAAAGATTTTCTCTTTCTTCCTTTACATTATATCGCTTTAAACTCGCAATAACTTCATCTGTTTTTTTTGTGATGATTTTATGCAACGTACTTTTCTGAATATGATCTATTTTATTAATGAAAGCCGAAGTTGCTTTTATAAAATACGTAATATATTCTTCTTTAATCGCATTGGCTTCGCTTAAACTCACATTCATTTCTTGTAATTGCAAGTACGAATCGGCCATGATTTTTCGGGCTTTATTTTTCTCTTTCAATTGTTTGAAAATAATGCCAAGGAAAACGAAAATAATAACTGTAAGAATTGTCAAAAGGATAATAATCTTCTCCAGTTTGTCATTTTTATCTTTTACATTATTCAACTGCGCTTTTTCGATAATAGGAAGAATCGACGAAATTTCAATTTTTCGATGCCTTGCATTATAAAAAGTCGCATCATCCATGGCAATGTTTATGTATTCGTTGGCTTTATCCAAATATCCCATTTTAAAGAGTTCGTTGGCTAAATTTCGAAGCGCGACGGTTTCTTTAGTTGCATTTTTAACATCGGCAATTGCGGCAAGCGCCAAATATTGAATGGCTTTTTTGGTGTAACCTCGCTCTGAATAAATATAACCAAGGCTCGAAGTTGCGATTCCGTAATAATCTGGAGGCAGCTTGTAGTTGTTAATCCAATAACTGAAGGCAAATTCGGCACCACGCCAATCTTGCTGTTTCAAGCGTTTTAAACTTTCTGCTGCCCAATATTCATTTGTATTCGTTTCGATTAATTGTAATGCTTTTTTTAGAAAATAATTTCCCTGTTGTATGTAATGAATATTAAACCGTTTATCGCTGCTATAATCGGCTAAATCGTAATAAGCACGGGCTTTGATGCTATAGTATTCAAATCCATTTTTGATATCCAATTTGCTTTCATCAATTACATTTAAAGTATCAATTGCTTCTTTAAAAAGTCCAGAAGAAAGCAGAACAAAACCTTCTTTTATTCGACTTTTAGCTAAATACTTCGGATTTTTTAAAGCTTTTGCCTTGATTTTTGCTTCATCTAAATAATAATATGCCGAATCGTACTTAAACGATTTGTATTCATCAAATAAAGACATATAGCAATTGTAGAGCTCTTCATTATTTTGATTGAGCGTAAACTTGGATACATTTTTCTTTAAAGCTTCTATTTTTCGATATTTCTGTTTCAGGTAAACTTCTTTTTTCAAGAGAGCCTGATCTAATTCTTCTAAATAAGGATTTGTCTCTTTTGCAGTAAGAGAAAAGCCTCCTAAGAAGAAAAGCAGCATCAATATTATTCGCATGATTTTGTTTTGGTTTAGGGAAAAGGTGGGTTGGTTGATATAGTTAGTTAATTCGATTTAAAATTAAGAATAAGTTTGAGATTAAGCTAAATCTGTTTTTGCGGAATCTTGTAAATAGTTTAATAACATCGCTTTAAAAGGGGATTTTCGGAGTGAAAACAAGCTGTAAATGTTAAAAACAGGTAATTTATTTGCAATTATACAATAAAAACTACTTATATATATGCATAGTGAAAAAAATATCCCTATTATTTTACATATTGTTATTTTTACCATATAGAAACAGCTAATATTTATCTAAACAGCATCTTGATTTTTTACTTATAAGTAAAATTATAAAGTATTGATTATTAGTTTTTTATGTTTTTAATTCATTGAATTTGATCTTGATTTTTCTCAGATTTTTTTTTTAGGATTTATTTAACGTCTAGTTTCGCTGTATCCTTTTGAAGGGGATAACAAACTAACGAAAACCAAAAATTTATGAAATGTAAAAGTCTTTATTGGCTAGCTTTTATGATGTGTTTTTTTGCTATTGGATGCGATAACACAGATGACGGAAGCTACGTAGAACCAATTACCCTTTATGAAAAAGTAAATGGAAATTGGGGATTAACAAATCTGAAAATGGTTGATGAAGTTGCGAAAGCAAATAAGATCGAACCAAACGAAGAAAACTTGAGTACTTACTTTAACTACGAAGATTTTAAAATCAAATTTAACGTAGATGGAGACAACAAACCAACAAGTTATGAAGTAACGGGAGATGTACCTCCGTTATTTGCTCCTAAGGGATATTGGGCACTTAGCTCAGAGTTTCAATCAACTACTGGTGTTGGAACAAAAATCTATTTGTATAGCGATGCTCAGAAAACGCAAAAAACAGATGAATTGAGATTGATTTCAGTTCCAGGTAAAAGCAAAGAAATGCAGATTCAATTGGCGCATTCTTCTGGCGGTGTAGATTTCGTTTCTTATGTGTTTAAATTAAATGCTATTAATTAAAAAGTAATATGAAAAAGTTTATATATACAATTTTACTTGCCTTGTTGATGGCTCCTAATTTTATTCAAGCACAGGAAACTGCTGGATCTGTGGGACCAATGTCATCATTTCCTGTTGTTTACAAATATGATGAACAAGTTACTTGGTATTTTGATATGTCGGCATCGACATTTGCTGAAACAGAAGATTTATATATCTGGATCTGGTCTCCATCTGAACCAGATGCTGGAAACTGGGAAAACTCTTCAGATTTTGCAAAACTGAAATATGAAGGAAATAAAATCTGGAGCTTTACTTTAACCCCGACACTTTATTTTTCTAAAACTCCAGAGCAAATTGCAGCGAGTGACGGATTCTGGTTTCGTTTAAAAAACAAAAACGGATCTAAACAAAGTGAGGTTGCCAATATGGCTTACACTGATTTTTCGTCGTTTTATACAGCAAATGAGTTAATTAGATCTTATCCCTCAAAACCTTTAGTTGATAAACCGGTAAGTATTTTATTCAATTCTAATTTGAAAGATGGTTTTGCAGGTGTTGAAAGTGTTCATTTTCATAGTGGATTAAATGATTGGGCAGTTTTACAAGAATACCAAGCTTGGCTTCCAGAAGTATCTGAAAAGACAAAATTGAAAGATCTTGGAAACGGTTTTTACAGAATGGATTTGATTCCACAGAAATACTACAATACAGAACCAGGTTTTGTTATGGAAAATATTACTTTCCTAATGGTAGCCAAAGATTGGACAGCAAATTCTGGCGATCAGGTTATTTATGCAGGAGAATTTATTCCGCCACCGCCACCAAGTTTTGCTTTCTTTCCATCACAAATTAGTCAAAAAGATTTTCTTGGAATGTCAAGAAAAAATAACGAAGCAGGTGTAAACAAATTAATCTACACGATTACAGCTGGACCAAAAACAATTTCAGGTGAGTTTACTGGAGGTACTGCAGAAATTAAAGGTTTTGTCAATCTGGTTTCAGAACTAAATGGAGTTCCGAGTTTAAGCGAAATCCATGTTTTGGTAAAAGACAATAAAGACAAAACGATTTCGGATACGACGATTCCGCTAAAAACTTTAGATAAATAATCACTATTAAATTAAAACACCAATTCTAATGAATAGTAAAAATACAAAAAGCGTCCTGCATCAAATGTGGACTGCTAAGGCAGCGGTATTGATGGTATTTATGCTTTTTCTTACTGCTAGTTCTTTCGCGCAGACGAAAAAGATATCAGGAACAGTTTATGACAATACAGGGAATGTATTGCCAGGTGCTTCTATCATTGAAGTAGGAACTAAAAACGGAACTACAACAGATTTTGATGGTAAATTTAGCCTTCAGGTAGCCGTAGGAAGTGCAATCGAAGTTTCGTTTATCGGAGCAACAACTCAAAAAGTTCAGATAACGGCTAATACTGCTAATTACGAAGTGCGCCTGCAAAATGACGGATATGCATTGGCAGAAGTACAAGTGGTTTCTGTAGGTTACGGAAAAGTGAAAAAATCAGATTTAACTGGAGCAATTTCTACGGTTGGAGCAGATGAATTGCTAAAAGGAACTATTGGTTCTACAGAGCAGGTTTTGCAAGGAAAAGTAGCGGGATTAAGTATTATTCGTCCTTCTGGAGATCCAGCTGCAGCTTCTACAATTCGTCTTCGTGGAGGAACTTCTTTAACAGCAAGTAACAGTCCGTTAATTGTTGTGGATGGAATTGCAGGAGTTGATATCAACGTGGTTCAGCCTTCAGATATTAAATCGGTTGACGTTCTTAAAGATGCTTCAGCGACAGCAATTTATGGTTCTCGTGGAGCAAACGGGGTAATCATGATCACTACAAAATCGGGCACAAAAGGCGTTTCTGTTGTTTATAATGGACAAACTGGTATTGGTTATGTAAACAATAACTTAGATCTTCTTTCGGCAAATCAATGGAGAGGATATGTACGTCAAAATCAAATTGCAGATGCGGTAGATTATGGTGGAAATACAAATTGGCAAAAAGCAATTGAACAGACTTCAATTTCTCAATCGCACACTTTAAGCATCAATTCTGGAAAAGCAGATAGCGGTTTTAGAACTTCACTTTCGTACTTAAATAATGAAGGAGTTATTAAAAAATCTGGATTGGAAAGATTAAGCGGAAATGTTAGTGCTTACCAATTTCTTGGAGACAATAAAGAAGTAAAATTTGATATGGGATTATTTGCAAACATTGACAAATGGCATCCAATTGATTACAGAATTTTTGAAAGAGCTTACAACTTAAATCCAACGATTCCAGTTTACGATTCAGAAGGAAATTTCAGTGCAGTAGTTGGAAATCTTTATCAGAATCCGGTTGAGATTTTAACAAATAGAACTTTTGATAACGAAAGACATAGACTTTTAGGTTACTTTAAAACAGATGTGAAATTCTTAAACGACTTTACAGCTACAGCAAATATTTCGTTAGAGCACAATGCAGTAAAAGCAGGAACTTACAAACCATCTTACGCGGTTATGGAAGGGCAGACTGAAGGCGGTTTCGCACAAAGAACTTATGCAGAATATACCAATGCACAAGGAGAACTTTATGTAAATTATAGCAAAATTATAGACAAACATAACATCAGCGCTTTGGCTGGATATTCTTATCTAGAAAACATTTATGAAGGTTTTGGAGCACAAAGAGGAGGTTTTGTTACAGATGCTTTCAGCTATAATAATTTAGGTGCTGGTTACAACTACCGTTTGACTGATGTGTATTCATACAAAGGAAAATCAAATTTAGTGTCTTTTTATGCTCGTGCAAATTACGGTTACGACGGTAAATATTTATTGACTGCAACTGTAAGACGTGACGGATCTAGCCGTTTTGGAGAAAACAATAAATGGGGAACTTTCCCATCTGCTTCTGCGGCTTGGAGAATTTCTAACGAAGAATTTATGGAATCTTCAAAAGGTTGGTTAGACAACTTAAAACTGAGAGTTGGTTACGGAGTTACAGGAAATCAAGACGGAATTGGTGAGTACAAATCGCTTTCTATTTTAGGAGTTGGAAGCGACAGTTACTACGATCCAGTTACTAAAACGTGGAGTTTGGCTTATTCTCCAAAACAAAATCCAAATCCTGATTTGAAATGGGAATCTACAGAGCAAATTAACGTTGGTTTTGATTTCGGACTTTTCAATAGAATTACAGGATCTTTTGAATATTATTCTAAGAAAACAAAAGATTTATTATACACGTACGAAGTCCCTCAGCCACCTTATTTAGTTGGAACAATGCTGGCTAACGTTGGTGAAATGTCAAATAAAGGAGTAGAATTAACTTTAAACGCTGACATTATTAAAGGGGATAAATTCAACTGGAATGCGAATTTGACTCTTGGTCACAACGTTCAGAAAATCGAGAAACTTTCTAACCCAACGTATAAAACAGATGTTATCTACAGCGGATCTCTTCATGGTTTAGCGGGTATGTCTGGACAATATTCTCAAATTATTGCTGAAGGATATCCTGTTGGAACTTTCTGGGGATTCAAAAATGCTGGTTTAGATGCTGATGGAAAAATTCAATATTACAATGCTGCAGGACAAGTAGTTGCTGAAAGCGCTTTGGTTGATGCTGATAAAACAGATTTAGGAAACATTCAGCCAGATTTGACTTTAGGTATCGGAATGAACTTTACTTATGGAAATTTTGATCTTGGATTTTCTGGATACGGAATGTTTGGACAAAAGGCTTTAAATGCTACAAACATGATGTTAAACGATCCGAACAGATTACCAGCTTTTAATGTGCCAGATTCTTTCTTAAGCAGCGGTATTACTTCGTCTCCAAAATATTCAGATTACTGGATCGAAGACGCTTCTTTCTTCAGACTTCAAACAGTGACTTTTGGTTATACTTTACCATTGAAATACAAAAAATCTAAGTTTAGAATGTATGTAATGGGTGAAAACTTATTTGTAATTACAGGTTACAAAGGGGTAGATCCAGAGATTGGTTTAAACGCTCAGGACGGAATAAACCAAACTGGAAAAATGGATCAAACTGGTTTGGCAGCTCCTGGAATTGACAGATACAACAATTATCCTCGACCAACTACAATTTCTGTTGGATTAAATTTTACGCTGAATAACTAAGCGAATTGATAACCATAAAATATTAACAATGAAAATCAAAATAACAGCAGCAATACTTTTAAGCATGCTTTTTACGGTATCATGTACTGATTTGAACGAACAGTTGTATGATCAGGTAGAAGATGGAAATTTCGGAAATACATCCAAAGAAATCGATGCGCTGGTAGGTGGAGCTTATTCTTCGTTAAGAGGATTCTCTGATGCAATCTCAAATAATTTCCCGACTTGCGAATATGTTTTCTTTTTGAATGAAGTAGTCTCAGATGAAGCTACAATTCCGACAAGAGGTACAAACTGGTACGATGGCGGACAATATCAAGATGCTCAAAAACATACTTGGAAATCAGATAACAGAATGATTCTTTCGGCTTGGCGTTACAATTATACAGGAATTGCTAAGATCAACGCAATCATTTATCAGATCAATAAATCGTCTCTTAGCGAAAAATCAAAAGAGCCAATTTTTGCAGAATTAAAAGCGCTTAGAGCTTATTACTACTACAATCTTTTAGATTTATTTGGAAATGTGCCAATTGTAACCAATTTTGAAGATACAGATCTTCCAAGCAATTCAACAAGAAAACAAGTTTACGATTTTGTTGAAAAAGAATTGACAGATGCTATTCCGCATTTAAATCCAAATCCGGTGTATTCTAAATTAACTAGAAATGTAGCATATTCTATTTTGGCTAGATTATATCTTAATTCGGAAGCATTTATTGGGCAGGCTCGTTGGCAAGATTGCATCGACATGTGCCAGAAAGTTACAGGATACAGTCTTACACCAGATTTCTTTTCGAATTTTGTGACAGAAAATCAGACTTCTCCTGAAATTATTTTTGCTATTCCTTACGATTCAAAAGCAGGAACAGTTGGGAATTATATGAACTCAATGTCTGCACATTACAACCAAAAATTAGCAATTTCAGCAATTCCAAACAATTATCCTTGGAGCGCAAACGGAATGTGCGCTCAGCCAGGAGTTTATTCTGCTTTTGCTGACACAGACAAAAGAAAGAAATGTATGCTAGAAGGCGATCAGATCAATCTTGCAACTGGAACTGTGATTATGATGGACAACGGAGAACCGCTTACTTATACAGAAAACTTAACAAGTCTGGAAGATGCAAAAGAGAATGAAGGAGTTCGTTTGTCTAAATACGAAATGAAAGCAGGAGAACAATGGGAACGTGATCACGATTTTGTTTTAATCCGTTACTCAGAAATCTTGATGATGCAGGCAGAATGCTACGTTCGTTTAGGTTCGCCAGATTTAGCTAGACCATTTGTACAGCAAGTAGCGTCTCGTGCAGGCGAAGAATTGCCTGCAACGATTGACCTTGCCTTTATAGATCAAGAATTGTTGAAAGAATTTACATTCGAAGGAAGAAGAAGAACAGATAACATCCGTTTCGGAACATTCTTCGAGCCATGGTGGTCAAAAGGTACAACAGAGAAATACAGAGCAATTTTCCCAATTCCAAGTACTGTTTTAACTACAAATAAAAACCTTAAACAAAATCCTGGGTATCCAAATTAGGTTACTAGAATGTCAGTCTTCCATGTTGGTTAGTCGTGGAAGGCTGACATGTTTTTAAAGATTTACAGTTTTTTAGCTAAACATTAAAGTGATTTTGTTTCACGCAGATTCAGCAGATTATTGCAGATTGAAACAGATTTTATTAAAGCAAATAATATTTAATCCTTATTGATTTGCTAAAATCTTTTTAAATCTGCGTGAAACAAATCTTTTAATTCTTTAATCAGTGAGAAAAAATAATACATCAATATGAAAAGATATATCACATCGTTGGTTTTTGGTTTGATGAGCATTGCGATGGTTGCTGGCTGCAGCAGCGATGACAAAGGCTCAGACAAACCTGTAGAACCAGAAAAAACAGAACCCGTTGCGATTGAGAAAACCAACAGCACCAAAATTTATATGCACTACATGCCATGGTTTGAAACCAACGAAAGCAGTGCCGATAAAAAATGGGGATATCATTGGACAATGGCAAACAAAAATCCGAACAACGTAGGAGCAAACGGTCGTAAAGAAATTGCATCGTACTATTATCCGCTGATTGGACCTTATCACTCAGGCGATAAAAATGTGATCGAAAATCATTTACTGTTGATGAAATATTCCGGAATTGACGGAATTCTGATTGATTGGTACGGCACTTACGATGTAAACGATTATGCAATGGTCAAAGAGAATACAGATCAATTAATTGAAATGCTTGACAAAGTAGGTTTGGAATATGCGATTGTATACGAAGACCGATTTCTGACAAATGTTGTTAATGCAGGAAAAGCAATTTCAGTAACTGGCGCAGCAAAAACAGATTTGGCTTATGTAGAGAAGAATTATTTTTCGGACTCTAATTATATCAAAATCAATGGAAAACCGCTGTTAATGAATTTTGGACCAATTGTTCTAAAGACCCCAGCTGAATGGACAAATGTCTTTAATACTTTAACAGCAAAACCAACTTTCTTGACACTTTGGGATCATTCTTCACTGGCAGGAGAAAATGCTTCTGGCGAATATGCTTGGGTGTATAAAGACAATAGTTATCTAACAAATTTCTATACCAATACCAAACCAAAATTAGGTGTTGCTATGGGTAGCGCTTATCCTGGTTTTAAAGATTTTTATGCCGAAGGTGGAGGCGGTGCAGCGATCGGATGGACGATTGAACACAACAACGGAGCAACATTGGATGAGACTTTAGCTTTAGCTAAAAATGCAAATATCAACTACCTGCAGCTGATTACATGGAATGATTTCGGAGAAGGAACCATGATGGAGCCAACAGTTGAATTTGGTTATTCTTTCATCGAAAAAATTAAAGCTTTTACTGGAGTAAAAAATACAGAAAGTGTATTTCCAGATATCAGCAAATTGTATGATTTACGCGTACAGAAAAAAGGAAATGTCGAAGCCCAGAAAAAACTCGACCAAGCGTTTAATTATTTTGTTTCAATGCAACCTGCAAAAGCAAAACAAACATTAAGCGAAATAAAATAGAGCTGTAATTAATACAATATAAATAATGAAAAACAGAAAATATAGATACTGTCTAATAGCTTTCGCCTCGATGCTCGTTATGGCTTGCAGTACTAAAAAAACGTATAAAATCAGTTCTCCGGAAAAGGTTTCTGAATTAACTTTTGAATTAACTCCTTCTGGACAGCCTCAATATAGTTTTTCTTCTAACGGAAAATCGGTTATTGAACCTTCACTTATGGGATTTGAATTTCAAGGTTTAGCCAAAATGACCGACGGTTTCGAAGTGGTTTCAACAGAAGAAAAATCAGCAGACGAAACTTGGGAACAGCCTTGGGGCGAATTCAAAAAAGTAAGAGATCATCATAACGAACTGATTGTTCACTTAAAAGAAGCAAAAGGCGAGGAGCGTTTGGTTGATATCATTTTTAGAGTTTTTGATGATGGAGTTGGATTTCGTTATGAATTTCCAAAACAGCCACATTTAGGAAAAGTTAAAATTTCTAATGAAATAACGCAATTTACTTTTAAAGATAATAACGAAGTTTGGTGGATTCCAGTTCACCGCGAAAACAGCTATTACGAAAGTGAATATCGCAAAACTTTAATGAGCAAAACAGATACGATCAATACGCCTGCAACTTTCGAAACTAAAGACAAATTGTATGTAGCGATTCACGAAGCCAACTTAACAGATTTTGCTTCAATGACACTTTTAAAAACTACAGACAAACAATACAAAAGCGATTTGGTGCCGTGGGCTGATGGTGTAAAAGTATATGCAGAAACACCTTTTAAAACACCTTGGAGAACTATTGTAGTGGGTAAAACCCCAGGCGATGTGGCAACTTCTACTATTATGCTAAATCTAAACGAGCCATCAAAAATTGAAGATTTATCTTGGATTACACCTTCAAAATATATCGGAATTTGGTGGGGAATGCATTTAGAAAAATACACTTGGGGACAAGGCCCAAAACATGGTGCAACAACTAAAAACACAAAAGAATACATTGATTTTGCTGCGAAAAACAATTTTGACGGAGTTTTGGTTGAAGGCTGGAATGAAGGCTGGGACGGCGATTGGACAGCAGATGGATCTGCGTTTAGTTTTGTAAAAGCCTATCCAGATTTCAATTTGGAAGAAATTACCAAATATGCGGCTATGAAAAATGTTCGTTTAATCGGGCATCATGAAACCGCTGGAGCAACCAAAAACTACGAAAGTCAATTGGAAGATGCATTCAAACTGTATCAAAAAATGGGTGTTAACTCGGTTAAAACGGGTTATGTAAATAAATTTTTAGATAAAAAAGAATGGCATGATAGCCAATATGGAGCTCGTCATTACAGAAAAGTAATCGAAATGGCTGCTAAATACCATATCATGATTGATAACCACGAACCAATGAAAGGAACGGGTTTACAACGTACTTATCCGAACTTTATGTCACAAGAAGGCGGACGCGGACAAGAATATAATGCATGGTCTGTAGACGGAGGAAATACGCCGGAGCATTTAACGACTTTGCCTTTTACAAGAATGCTTTCTGGACCGTTTGATTACACGCCTGGTAATTTCAATTTTGACTATAAAACACCTTCTGGAGCAAAAGTGCAAACGACTTTGGCGAATCAGTTGGCATTGTACGTGATTATTTTCAGTCCGTTGCAAATGGCTTCAGACTTGCCTGAAAACTATGAGGGAAAACCAGAATTTCAATTTGTAAAAGATGTGCCTTGCACTTGGTCAGATACCAAAGTTTTAGATTCAAAAATTGGAGAATACACCACAATTGCCCGTAAAGATTGGGAGGAGAAAAATTGGTATTTAGGCTCAATCACAAACAGAAATGCAAGAAATTTAAAAGTGGCGCTTTCGTTTTTAGACAAAGACAAAGAATACGAAGCAGAAATCTATGCAGATGGAGAAGGAGCAAATTATAAAACAAATCCTTATCCTGTTACAATCTCTAAACAAAAAGTAAATAGTAAAACGGTATTAGATATCAAATTAGTCGCTGGCGGAGGAACAGCGATAAAATTCACTCCAATCGAAAAATAGTTTTTTTTAGATTCTAAGTTTCTAAGATGCTGAGGTTCTAAGTTTTTTAGATTCTAGTTTATAAAGTTTTATTTTGAGTTAAGTAAGTTTAAGTTTGGTGACAAACCCGATAGTTGAGAAGTTATCGGGTTTGTTTTTTATTTTACCGCAGAGAACGCAAAGATTTACGCAAAGGGCGCAAAGAAATTTTTATTGAGAATCTAAATAGAGTTAAAAAAAGTTCGCAAAGCTATTCATAAAGCTTTGCGAACTTTTTCATTTTAATGATTCTTAAAATCTTAGCGTTCTTTGCGTTAAAAAAAACTTAGAATCTTAGTGTCTCAGCACCATAGTAACTTAGAACTTATTTAGTAACTTTTACATGTTTTCCGAAAGTATAAACGGCCGTAATCGTTGGTCCGTTATAACCCCATTTTAGGAAGCCGTTTAAACGTTCCTGAACTGTATCTACTCTAAAATTCAATCCAGTATAACCTGCCGTAAGACTAAAGTTTTCATGAACATTATATAAAACAGACAAACCATAACTTATAATTCGGCCGTCGGTATTATCAATTTGTACAGCAAGATAATTTACGTTTGCATATAAACCCCAGCGTTTTCCCAAAACAAATTCACCCCAAATCCCAACATCTGGCAGCGGTGCAGTAAAGTCAAAACTATCATGCTTTTCTATGCTTTGTGTGTTGGCTTCTAATTGCAAACCTAAATCTGCGAAAAGAACATGGGCTCCAACCAATAAACCAGCTTGATACTTTGGTTTAGAAAGAATGGCATAGCCATAAGCAACCCTCATAATTTGAACATTAAAAGTACCTCTAACTCTTCCATTTACTTCATAAGTATTGTCTCCAAAGTTAATATCTCTTTGCAGCGTTTTGGTTGCAGTTCTATCCAATACAAAATATTCAAAACCCAATCTTGATCTCTTAGATATTCTCCAGTCAAATGTTCCTAAAAAAGACGCAGTTGATTTAGAAAAACCTAAATCATTTTCAAGATCAATTTCAGTTCCTATATTTCCGTTGTTGCCTTCAACTTTAACTATGGTATTATTTACAGGAAAAAAACCTCCGGCAGAAACTTTAAATCGTCTATTATGCCAGGGCAGATCTTCTAAGCTAGTATCTTGAAAATCTTTGTTTTCGGTTTTTAAATTTGCTGTTAAATCTTCATTATTAGTGGATTCAGCAACAGTCTGAGCATTTAGCGGAATCCAAAGGAGCATCATTACCAAAAAAATAAATAATTGTTTCATCAGAGTAGTTTTTAAGTTTTTATTAGGTAATATTTAACATTTAAAGTTAGTAAAAATAATCGTTCAATTTTGTTTTTGAAGTTGAAATATTTTTGTGAACCAATTGTATATCAGTAAAATAAGGATTTTATTTAAAAATGGTTGACATGTCAATCTTTTTCGTAATTTTGCATCATGGAAAATAAACAAACAGATAAAGAAGGTTTTTCAAATTTTTGGAAAGAAGAAATATCAGATAGTTTCTTTTTTCAGATTCACCGTATTAAACGAGCAATTTTTAGACGAACAAATGCTTTAATGACAGAAGCAGGAATTACGTTGCAGTTGGAACAATTGCCATTGCTGATGATTTTAAATGAAAAAAGTCTTTCACAAAGAGAATTGTCAGACAAAACAATGCGTGATAAATCGTCTATTTTGAGAAGTATTTCAGCACTTGAGAAAAAGAATTTGGTTGAGGTGGTAAAAGATAAAGTAGACAAACGCAAAAACATTGTAAGTCTTACTGATGAAGGAATTTCACTAGCAAAAAGCATTCGCTCGCTGATGAAAAGGGCGGAAGAGGAAGTAATGTCTGTTTTTTCTCCAAAAGAAAGAATTGAAGCGTTGAATGCAGTAAGATCTTATGCAGACAAGCTAGAAACTCTTTAATTTTTTTTGAACTTTAAAAGTTGACATGTCAACTGATTTTTAAATTATTATTTTGAATAAATGAAAAAAAATGAATTGTTAGAAGGGCCAATCCTTTCTTCATTATTAAAATTAGCAGTTCCGATTATGATTGCTAATTTACTACAAGCCGCATATCAGTTGGTTGATGCTTTTTGGGTCGGACGTTTAGGAGGCGATGCCGTTGCAGCTGTTTCGATAAGCACGCCTGTAATATTTTTAACCATTGCTTTAGGAACAGGATTAGCGATTGCTGGTTCTATTTTAATCGCGCAATATTTTGGTGCAGGAAACCAAAAAATGGTGAATCATGTGGCAGCACAAACTTTATCAATGGTGATTATAGTTTCTATTGTCTTATCGATTATAGGCTATATTTTAAGTCCGTATTTTTTATATCTGCTAAAGGTAGAGCCAGCAGTTTATGTTGATGCTTTAGGATTTATGCGTGTAGCTTTTATTGGTCTAGTTTTTAGTTTCGGATTTATGATTTTCCAATCGATTATGCGTGGAGTTGGACGTGTGACATTGCCGGTTTATATTGTTTTAGGAACCGTGATTTTGAATTTTGCTTTAGATCCATTGTTTATTTATGGATGGAATTTTATTCCGCCTTTGGGCGTAAAAGGCGCAGCTTTGGCAACTTTATTCACACAACTTCTGGCTATTATAATTGGTTTCGCAATTTTGTTTAGAGGAAAACACGGAATTCATCTTCGCATTTCTGATTTTAAACCGGATTATAAACATATTAAAAGAGCTTTTGAAATCGGATTTCCATCTTCAATCGAACAATCTATGCGCGCGTTAGGAATGATGGCGATTACGTTTTTAATTGTCCGTTTCGGAACTTTAACAGTTGCATCTTATGGAGCAGGTTCGAACTTAATTCAGCTGATTTTAATTCCTGCTTTAGGATTATCAATGGCAATTGCGACTCTTGTCGGACAAAATATTGGTGCAGGAAATATTGATCGCGCAGGTGAAATTTCAAAACTTGGAGCGTATCTAGGTTTCGGATTATTGACGGGTCTTGGAATCATCGCTTTTATTTTTGCGCCGTATTTAATCGCATTTTTTGTTCCAAACGATCAAGCGGTTATTAAAGGAGGAACAGAGTTGCTGAGAATTACCTGTCTTTCATGGGGATTTTTAGGTTTGCAGCTTTGCTTAACGGGAGTTTTTCGTGCCGTAGGAAACACAAAATTACCAATGATTCTAACTTTGGTTTCACAATGGGTAATTCAGTTTCCATTAGCTTATATCTTGTCTCACAATACTTCTCTGGGTAAAATCGGAATTTGGTGGGCTTTTCCAATTGCTTCAGTTGTAACGGCTTTGATTACTTTAATTCTTTACATAAAAGGAGATTGGAAGAAAGAAAAACTTACAGGAAAAACAAATAAACTAATTGATAAAGTTGAAAGTGAAATAGTTAAGGAAGGATATGATATTTCTAAGTAAGGTTCTGAGGTTCTAAGTAACAAAGTAACATAGGGACAAAGTTTTTTTTGATTAGATGCACTGCAGTGCGTCTAATCAAAGATTGGCAGATTAAGGATATTCTTTTTGAAAATTTAAAGGCGCGATTTTTTCGCGTCTTTTTTTGTAATATTTTTTTGCTAAAAATAAATTTTCAGTATATTAGAAACCTCAAAAAGACTTAGCATCTTATAAGCTTAGTAACTCAGAACCTTAAAAAAAAGCCATGAATAAAACTCTAAAGCGTTATTTTGTAAAATCTGTTATTGTATTAGCCATAATTCACTTAATATACTTTTTGTATGGTTATTTCACTTTTCAAGGACTAAAAAATATCGATAACCGCACTGAGTTTTATCGATTTAAATTTTACGATGACGTTTCGATTTCGCACTTTTTTGTGAGTGGTTTATTTTTGTTTTTCTTTCTTATTTTTTTGATTCGAAATCATTCTAGAGAAAATTACAAAGGAAGAAATCTGCTTAAAATTAGTGGTTGCTTGTTGTTTATTTCATTTCTGACTTTTTCATTTTTTGTCAGCTATAGTTTCGGAATGAATGCCAAACTGAAATCAGAATTGTCTGAAAATGATTTTAATAATGACAAAAAACTGCTTAATGTTTTAAATCCGTTTTTGTATGCGTATACTTCTTATACTTCGGAGAAATTGTTCAATTATGAAAACATTTTATACCCAAAACCTTATCCTGTAATCAAGGAAGTAGATACAATTGTACCAGGCGAATTTCCTATTACAGAAACCAATTATTATAGTATTGATACCATAAGAGCTTTAACGAGTACTTTTGATAAAACGACAAGTAAGGCAGACAGTATCTTTGATATAATTGGTTTTGATAAAGAAGAATTGCACAAAAGAGTAATCTCAAAAAGGATTGTAGGAGATAGTACAGAAATTATTTTTAAGAGCGTTTCTGTGCGTCCAGAACATGATGAAGATATTTGCATTTTCGTAGAAAACAAATCTTTATTTAAGCCTATTCACGGAGATTCAATTGAGAAACAGCAATATAACGTCGCTGTAGATCGCTATAAATTGCTTTACAATGCTAAAAAAGATTCGTTAACGTATACTTTTCAAAAATTAGATACACTTTTACGAAAATTCAATATAGAAACAAGACTGATTCCGAAAGAGTTGTCTAAAGATGTATATCATTACAGAGATAATCATGACGAACCGCTCAATGCAATTAGAAATGTTTTCGATAGAAAAACTTTAGTAGAAAAATTTACGGCTTTAGATAGATTATTCTACAATCCAAATTATCTGCATCCAAATATTATTGGAATTTATTTCGCTGTAATCTTTTCAGTTTGGATCATTTTGTTTTTGTTTTATCTTCTTTTCAATAAGAAAAAGGCTCAATAACAATGTCAATTATTAATTGATTCTGACATTGGAATTTACTAAACTCTGTGATAATCTGCTTTCCAATGTACAATTGCTTTTTTGATTGCGTCGCCAGTTAAGCTATTTTTTAAAGCATCTTCAACAAGCGGAACCAATTCATCGTCTGGCGCGAAGCGTAATGCAAATATTTGATCGTCTGTGAGTTTGTATTCAAATTCCTCGAATCTTTTCCCTGTTAGGGTAAAATAGCGGTAACGCATTTCTAGGCGTACAATTCTATTTTGAAGTGTTAAGGCATAATGTTGACGCAACATGTAGGCCAATGCAAAAAGAAACACAAAAGCCAGACTGATAAATCCCCATATTAAACGATCTTCAGTTGTAACGGCCAAATAAATACTGCTAATTAGGAACAAAATTAGAACAGGATAATATATAAAATGGTGTGGAATATAAAATCTTATATGATTGCGATATGTCTGAATTTTCATGTTTTCGTGTTTAAGTGGTGGCCTATAAAAACAAAACTACTCTATATTTCTATAGAGTAGCTTTTTCCCAAAAATAAACTAACATAACCAATGTTCTCTTTATAGACTAAACCTTTTACAGTTTGCTTTGTAAATTTTAATAAGAAGAAAGCCTTTTCATTTCGTTCATCAAACCTGCACTATGGCTTATTTTTCTTAATTGTAAAATTAGATTGAGAGTAGCTGTTTTTTGTTATACTTTAAACGGAAAAAGTTACATGATTCCAATATTTGCATTTTAATTATATAAAATGCAACTCTTTATAATAAGGTTTTAATGATATTCCATTCATTCAATTTATCTTGAAAAGTCTTGCCAGCATTGGCCGGACTTGTTGATGGAAGTGTGAAAGTTTTGTATTCTTTTGTCAAGTGAACATACTTTTTGAAAAATGCCGCTGCTTTTTGTCCATTAAAAAGAATGCTTTCAATTTGTGGGTGAGTTTCTAAGAAAGCTTCAAAGTCATTTGCGATTTCGTTTTTAATGGCGCTGTCCAGACTTCCAACACGATCGCAAAATTGTAAGACATCCCACAAGGCGATATTATTTTCAGTTAATAAATTTTTTCGCACTTCATAATCATTAGAAAAATCTTTCCCCAGAATTTGAAACATAAACTTCCAAAAGTTATTCTGATTGTGTCCGTAATATTGATTGAGTTCTAAAGATTTTGTTCCAGGCATGGTGCCTAAAATTAGAATTTTAGAATTTGGCGAACTAATAGGAGCAAACGAAAAACTTTTCATACTTATTTATTAAATGAATTATGATGTACGTTAAAATAAACATTTATAAGGAATTATAAAACAAAACCAAAAAATTATATAACATTCTTGGCGGGTCTTTAAACGAACTTTGAGTTTCAGATTTTTTTTAAAATAATCTGTTAGCAAATTATAATTTTAAATCCGGCGAACCATGAAAATAGTTACTATAAATACAGAGAAAACTCAAAATATATTTGATGAACTTCAGACTAGTTTTGGCGGAAAAGTGACTTTTGATTTAGAAGAATATGCACTTGAAGTAGAAAGTAGTTTTGCTGAAGGTTCTATTATAGGAGCTTCGTTTAACGATAATATTTCCTATGTTCAGTTTGATATGACATTTTCTGAAGATGTCAGATTGGATTTTCTAAACGTAAAATCGTCGCCTATTTATTTTGCTTATTGTTCTAAAGGAAATCTTTCGCATAGTTTTGGATTGAATGGAGAAGAGCGAAAACTGAAAACCTTTCAGACAGCAATTGTAACTTCTAAAGAAAATCAGGACAATGTTTTATTTTTTGAAAAAGGAAAGAAAACAAAACTGACTTTAATTATCGTCGGAACTCAGATTGATGCAACAAATCAAGCTCATTCGTTAAACCAACAGGTAAAAGATACTTTTTTTGAAAATAATCTAGTGACAGATTTCTTCTATATTGGTTCTTATAATTTGCAGATTGCAGAAAAAATCGAACAGCTTAATTCCATTACACAAACCGGAATTGTTCGAAATTTGTTGAAAGAAGGAATAATGAGAATTATTCTTGCAATGGAAATTCAACAGCATTCTGACGATTTACACGCTTTCGCGAATGAATCAAACGGACTGACTTTAAGAGAAATGGAAGAAATAAAAGAACTTTCAGAATTTATAAAAACAAGTCCAGAAGAAGCTTTTTCAATTAAATCTCTAAGCAAGAAATCTGGATTATCTCCAAACAAACTTCAAGAGGGCTTCAAAATGATTCACAATCGTACAGTCAACGATTACATCACACACATGCGTGTTTTAAAAGCCGAAATTTTAATTAGAACATCAGATCTAAACATTTCAGAAATAGTGTATTGCATTGGTTTTACTAGCAGAAGCTATTTCTCTAAAATATTCAAGCAAAAATTCAACTGCAGCCCGAAAGAGTATAAGTTTAATTTGAATTCTTTGGCTATTACTGCGTGATAGAGGTTCAAAGTAACAAAGGGACAAAGATTTCACTTGATGTTCTATTAAAGAAAATACAGTTTCTTATTTAAAGTCGTTAGCTCTAAAGCATAATATATAAAAGTTGCAAAGGTTCGAAGCAACAGAGTTTCAAAGTTAAAAACTTTGTTCCTTTGTACCTCTGAACCTTTGCACCTAAAAAAAAACTTTTGCCAAAAAGTTTTTTTTAATACATTTGCATAACTAGTTATATAATTAATTATTTATGGAATTTTTTAATAAAGTTGGAAAAGCAGCCCTTGGAAGCCGTTTGCGTTTAATGACTGCTATTGTTACTGATGATGCTTCTAAAATTTATGAATTATACGGTGTTGATTTTGTACCCAAATGGTTTCCCGTTTTTTACACGCTGGCTGAAGAACGTGAAATTACGATTACAGAAATCGCAAATGAAATCGGGCATTCTCAGCCTTCTGTGAGTAAAATTATTCAAGAAATGATAAGTGCAGGCTTGGTTCAGGAAAGTGAAAAAACAGATGATAAACGCAAAAATAATGTCGTTTTAACCGAAAAAGGAATTGCAATTTCTCAGATTGTAAAACAACAATTAAAAGATATTGATGTTGCAATTGAAGGTATAATTTCTGAAGCGAAACATAATTTGTGGGCAGCGCTTGAAGAATGGGAATTTCTGTTGGAGCAAAAATCACTAATAAAAAGAGTAAGCGAACAGAAAAAACAGAGGGAAAGTAAAGATGTAGAAATCGTAGAATATACTCCGAAATATCATGACGCTTTTAGATCTTTAAATGTAGAATGGATTTCAACTTATTTTGAAATGGAAGAAGCCGATTATAAAGCATTAGATAATCCGGAAGATTATATTTTGAAAAAAGGAGGAAAAATTCTCGTTGCATTATATGAAAATGAACCGGTTGGTGTTTGCGCACTAATTAAAATGAACAATTCAGATTATGATTTTGAGATGGCAAAAATGGCTGTTTCTCCAAAAGCGCAAGGCAAAAACATTGGCTGGTTGTTAGGAAAAGCAATAGTGAATTCGGCTAAAGAAATGGGAGCAAAGAAAATATATTTAGAAAGCAATACTATTTTAAAACCCGCAATAAATCTTTACTATAAATTAGGTTTTGAAAAAGTTTTCGGACTTGAAACTCCTTATAAACGTTGTAATATTCAGATGGAGTTGGTTATTTCTTAAAGTTGCTAAGGGACTGAGATGCTAAGCTACTAAGAAAAAAACTTAGAACCTTAGCATCTCAGCATCTTAGTGTCTTTTTTTATCGTCCAAATCTGTAATAATCCAAATCTGTATTTTTTTTATTGTTTAAAGAATCCAAGATTGAATTCATTCCGATTACGCTGAAAGTGATTCCGTTTCCTCCGAAACCAAGGATATAATGCTCATTTTTCCTCGGATTTGGTTTTCCGAAGTAGGGAAGTCCGTCTTTGGTTTCGCCAAAAGTTCCAGCCCACGAATAATCGATTTTAAAGTTTAATCCAGGGAATCTTTTAAAGAATTGTTTTAAAAGATAAACTTCTTTTTTAGGAAGCAGTTTATCGCGTTTTGAAGTGTCTTTAAAATCTTCGTCGCCACCGCCCATTATAATTCGATTATCTTCTGTAGTTCGAATATAATGATAAGGCGATGCAGTATCCCAAAAAATAGTGTTTTTAAAATTTTCAGGAAGATCAGCCTGACTTTCAGACGCTATAACGTAAGTACTTTTTAAATCAACCACTTTTTCTTTTAGCGTTTCTGTGCTTTCGTAACCTGTGCAATGTATAATATGATCAGCTGTGATGACATGTTTAGAATCGGTAGTGGCGATAATTTTACCCTTTTGATGCTGAATTGAAGCGATATTAGTTCGGTCAAAAATCTGCATTCCTTTTTCATGGCAATGAAACAAAAGATCACTTGCCAGCTTAAAAGGATCCATAACCGCAGCAGTTTTAGATTCTACGCCCGCAATTGCATTCAATCCCATTTTCTGCAATTCTGATCTGCTGAGCCAGCTGATTTCAAAACCATGCTGTTTTCTGGCTTTGAATTCATTTTTCAAATAAGGTACATCTTTTTTTAGAGTTGTGAAATAAACGCTTTTTTTAAACTCAAACCCGCAATCGCAGCCGACAGTATCAATTATATTTCGAAGATCAAAAATGGCTTTTTTTCCGTTTTGATAACTGTCTATGGCACATCTAGCGCCACGAAGTTTAATGAGCTGATGCAAAGGAACATCAATTTCATATTGCAATAAAGCGGTACTGGCCGAAGTGCTTCCGCCGCAGACATCTCGACGGTCTACAAGTACGATTTTTTTTCCTTCGTTTAATAATTTGTACGCTGTTAAAGCTCCCGTTATTCCTCCACCGATAATTAAAATATCAGTGTTAATATCAGAATCTGTTGAAGGGTAGCTTTGTTTTATGGCGTTTTTTAAAGGCCAATAGGTTTCAGTAGAGCTCAATTTCATTTTTTTGGTTATTTTTTAGAGGTATTTTGGTGTTGTATTTTTCTGTTTTTTCGTCTATATACTTGTTTTAGAATTCATTATTATTTTGTTTTCTTTTTGCTAACTTTTTCTTCTCGAATCACTTTGTTGTATTTTTCATCATAAACAGCAGGATTAATTTCTTGTCCCGTTTTACTGAATATTTTAATTTTTGGAGCTTCGTGTGTTCCGGTAATTACAATCGGAAAACCAATAATTCCGAAGAGCGGAAGACCTAAACGCATTCTAAGATCCAAAAGTCCATCAAAGCTCGTAGTTCCTTTAATGGTTGGCCTAAAACTGGCAACACTAAAGGTAAATGGCTCAATATTTATAAGATTCTTATCTATAGTCGATTTGATTTCAATTCCTTTCATATCAGGATTATTCAAACCGTTTTGTCCTGTTTTAGAACTGATTCCATCAAAAAGTTTGAGGCCTTTAATTTTTACATCACGTAAATTAATCGTTCCGCCACCTTGCATCGATTCATAAATTGGCCCCATATTTCCGTTCAAATCTCCTTTTACTTTGTAGTCAACAGAGATTATTCCGTGTGCTTTTTCAGCAGCGGTAACCATATCATGAAACATCGGAATTTCTTTGTATGCTCTTTGAACATCAAAATCTTTTGCTGTAAAGTGCGCATCAAAATGTGCCGAGGTTGGAGATTCGTCCTTGTACAGTGCATTAACTCCTAAAATACAGTCAATAATACTAAAGGTAATGTTTTCTAAGTAAAATCCTTCTTTTTTTATTCCTATTTTTCCATTCAATTTGTTAAATACCAATTTGTTGTATTCAATTTTGTCTGCGCTGGCATCTAAATTGACATTTAGGTTTTTCGGAATAATAACTACACCGCTCATTTTTGGATGATCTTCTTTGGCATATTCAACTTCTATGTTTCGATCTTTATTTTCGCCCTCTTCAAGCGCCATAAATTCGTCAACATTAATCAGTTTTGATTTTAGGTTGAAATTTCCACTCAAAGTTCCTTTGGATTCTAAGAAATAATTAATCGTATTCAGCAGATAACCATTAATATCAAAATCTGATTTTCCGTACGAAGCATTGAATTTCTCAAACCACATTTTCTCGTTTTGAAAACGGAAATTTCCTTGTTTGATGAAGAACGCTTTCGGAAATAATTCTGAAGTTGCTTTAATATTTTTTAGGACTAATGTTCCTTTATTATCCAGTTTATCATATTGTCCAGTTGTCGCGTAACTTTGTTTTCCTTTTAAAGAAAGATCGGCTTTGGCATAACCCGTTAAATCAAGGCCTTTTTGAGAGAAAACTTGATAGATTCTGCCAACATTCAGCTCGCCTTTTATTTTTGCATTATAAGCCAAATCGCTAAAATCAGATAAAGTGGCATTTACATAAACTGGATTTCCTTCAAAAGTAAAAGAAGCGGGAGCCACGGCCACAATCAAATCCTGATACGTTCCAGCCTTATTAAGCATATTTGCCACAAAAGTGATATTGGTAATCGGATTTGGATAATATTTCGTTTTAAGCCATCCGTTTCGAAGCGAAATACCACCAATCGTTTTAGGAAATAATTTTTTAGAAGTACTAAAAAGTCCGCGCGCTTGAATGTCGGTTTTTAAAATTCCTTTCAAATCGATATTTTCTAAGCCTAACGCAGCATCAACAACAGCAAGATCCAAAGCGCCTTTCACGCTTGCATTAATCGACATTTCGCTTAGACCTTTGCTGTGCAGATATGCAGTAAAATAATCTTTTTCGCCAACCTTAAATTTCATCGTTCTCAAATTGACCAATAATTGCTCGGTGTCTAGAGACGGAAGCAAGGCATTCAAATCCATTTGAAAATCGGTTAAAGGAACGGGCGCATTTTTATAATTTACCGAACCTTCATTAATTTTTAAATTGAAAGCCAAGTTTGGTTTTTGCTTTTTCTGAACGTTATAATCTCCTTTAAAACTCAGCAATAAGTCACTTCTTCCAGAAATTTCTGTTTTTTCTAGCCAAGTCAAATATTCGGGAGGCATTACAGAAAGTAAATCTTTTACCGTTGTATTTTCTGAAGCAGCTTTAATATTGATTTTATATCCGTCTCGTAAAATGCTGAAAATCCCAGTAAATTTTAAAGGCAGTTTATTGATATGAAGTTCATTTTTTTGAAGAATAAAAGTAAGGGCGTGCGTATTGATTCGAGTAATTAAATCGGCACTAACTTTTTTTCGTCTTAAATAACCTGTTCGATCGTAATAGAAATCCAAATTATCGATTTTTGCATCGGTTGCGAGGTCAAAAATATCTTCGCTAAGATTTCCTTTTCCGACATAATTGAAACCTTTTGCATCAATCAGAATCTTTGCAGAACGGTCATTGTATTTTACGTGGCAATTTTTTAAATCAATACGTTCCAATCGAATTGCTGTTCCTTCTTCTGGAGCATTCGGATCTTCTTTTTCGTTTTTTCTATCTTCTGGAGCAACGTAAATATTATAATTCGCCTGACCTTTTTCATTCACCATAACATTAATTAGAGCGTCAGAAACATAGAGTTTATTGATTTTAACTTCGTTATCAAAAAGCAATCTTTTTATATCGATTCCAAAAGCAACCTGATCGGCTTTTAATAAAGTATCGTTGCTAAAAGGTTTTGAACCTGTTAAAGATAATTCGTCAAGCGAAACAGTTAATGAAGGGAAATGCGTAAAAAAGGAAAGCTTAGATTTTGTAAAATCAAGTTTGGTATCCAATCTTTCGTTCGCAATTTTCTTTACTTCTGAGGCAATCTTTCCAGGAAAAAGCAACGGAATAATAAACAGCAAAAACAAAATTACCGCAATCGTAATTCCAGTAATTTTTAAAACTTTAAAGGCGGTATGTTTGAATGAACTAGGCATATACTTTTATAATTGTGAATTGTAAACTGTAAATTGTGAGTTGTCTTCCTGAGCGAAGTCGAAGGACACGCACTATATGAATTTAGCATGTGTCCTTCGACTTCGCTCAGGAGGACATGAAAAGAGGATTGGAATTTGTCTTTTTATTTTTTCTCGGTTTCAGCTTTTTTAGCTTCTTCCTGTTTTTGCTTTTCTTCTTTCTCTTTCTGTTCTTTCTCCTTTTTTTCTTTAGCGGCTTTTTCCTTTTCTTCTTCTTGCTTCTCTTTCGCTTCTTCTTTTTTCTCTTTGGCTTCTTCTACTTTTTTAGCTTTTTCTTTCTCTTTTTTCTTGTAATAACCTCTCAAAAGGAAATTGCTTTTTGCAGCTTCCATATTATCGCTAAATCCTTTCGTTCCAGATTCAAGATTTTCAAGCGTATTCGAAACGCTGTTGGCCATTTTATCGTCTTTAACCAATCTTGCTAAAGCTCCGTTTCCGTTGTTCATGCTATGGCTGAAAATGGCTATTTCGTCTGAAATCACGCCAATATTATCCACGCTTTTCTTCACGCTTTTCATGATGTCGTGCATTTCAATTCCGTCAACAGAAGCAATTTGTCCGTTGTCTTCAATTTCTTTTTGAGATTTTGCACCTGGAGAAATTGTTAAAACTTTATCGCCCATTAAACCATCAGAACCTATACTGGCTGTGGCATCGGTTTTAATGAATTTTCTAACTTCTTCTTTCATAACCAAAACAACTCTTACAGTCGAGTCATTTTTTAACTGAATTTGTTCTACAGTTCCGACATTAATTCCAGAAAAACGAACATTATTTCCGACTTCTAAACCGCTTACCGTTTTAAATTGAGAACTAATATGAAAGGTAGAACCAAAAAGATTCTGCTGTTTTCCAATAAAGTATACTGCCATTATAAAAAGCAGTAAACCTATTGTTACGAACATTCCTAGTTTCCAAGTATATCCAGATTCCTTTTCCATGATTTCTATTATTTATTTTGCTTTATTCAAAAAATGAGCGTACCCATTCGTCTTCGTCTTTTTCTAATTCTTCGTATGTCCCTTCGGCGTGAATTACACCATCTTTTAAAACTACAATTCGATCGGCAGTCATTTTTGCACAGGCCATATCGTGAGTAATAATGATCGAAGAAGTTTTTTGTTTGTGTTTAATGTCCAAAATCAATTCGCTGATTTCTCTCGATGTAATCGTATCTAAACCAGTTGTCGGTTCATCGTATAAAATGATTTCTGGTTTTAAGATTAAAGTTCTGGCCAGACCAATTCTTTTTTTCATTCCGCCCGAAAGTTCAGAAGGCATTTTGTCTACCGCTTCGGCAAGACCAACATTTTCCAGCGCTTCCATTACTTCACTTTCCACTTCTTCAGGGCTTAAATCGCGTTTGTGTTTGGTTAAAGTAAAAGCGAGATTTTCTCTAACAGACATCGAATCGTAAAGTGCTCCACTTTGGAACAAAAATCCAATTCGGACTCTAATTTCATTCAGCTCGCTTTTTGAGATATTTAGAACGTTTTCATCAAAAACTTTAATTTCGCCTTTGTCGGGTTCAATTAATCCAACAATACATTTTATAGTTACCGATTTTCCTGATCCTGATCGTCCTAAAACCACTAAATCTTCACCTTTATTCAATGTGAGATTTACACCTTTTAAAACGGCATTATCTTTTCCAAAAGTTTTATGAAGATCTTTAATCTCAATAATCGGAGTTTTGTCTTTCTCTTTTGTTTTAGGTTCTTTATGTAGTTTTTCCTTCATCATCTTAAAAGAATAAATCGGTTATTTGAACAGCGACCATGTCTATAATAAAAATGCTTAACGAAGCCGTTACAACAGCAGAATTGGCAGCTTGCCCCACACTTTCTGTTCCGTTTGATGCATTAAAACCTTTATAACAGCCAATCATTCCGATAAAAAATCCAAAAAAGAATGTTTTTAGCGTTGCCGGAAGCAGATCTAAATATTCTAAGGATTGAATGATTTGAGTTAAAAACCGATAAAAATTGACATCTCCGTGAATGTTTATTCCAACGTATCCGCCAATGATTCCGACTGCATCAGCAAAAAAGACTAAAAGAGGAACCATCAATGTGCAGGCTAAAACTCTTGTGACAACCAAATAGTTATACGGATTTACGGCTGAAACTTCCATGGCATCAATCTGTTCCGTTACTTTCATCGATCCTAATTCGGCTCCAATTCCTGACGAAATTTTTCCTGCGCAGATCAAAGCTGTAATTACTGGAGCGATTTCTCTTATCAGCGAAAGCGCCACCATTCCAGGAAGCCAAGATTCTGCACCAAATTTTACTAATGTCGGACGTGACTGCAACGTAAGCACCAGTCCCATAATGAAACCCGTAATAGCAACCAAAGGCAGAGATTTATATCCTATAACATAACATTGTTTTAGAAACTCTTTGGTCTCGTAAGGCGGAATAAAAACCTCCTTAAAAAACCTTTTGGCGAATATTGTGGTTTCTCCAATTTCGGCGAATGTATTTTTAATATCGAGAATCAAAATTGTTTGTTTTAATGTGAATGATATAAAATGAAAATTTCAATGATATAAAGACCATTATTTTTCTATATGAAAATTACTTTTTTTATGAATAAAAAATCTTACACAACTTTTTTTGAAGTTTATATAATTTTCATCGTAGTCAGCACAATAAAAAATCAAAAGCGACGTTAGGAGGTGTCTAAAAACAAAAAATCCCTTTTAGGTAAAAGGGATTTTCAGGGTTTAAAAAAGTGAAGTATTTGGTTAGCTTCAATTTTATTTTAAGAATTTATAGCGATTCCGCTTCGGGATTTTATTAACGGAATAACACGCGATTGTGACATGGCTAATTTCTCCATTAATAATCTTGCGGTCAGGTAACAAACTGTCGATTCTGCGCCTTGATTTAAGTTCACATTGTGCTTTTCAAGTCCGTCGTAACCGCCTCCGCTTACCGGATTGTACATAATTTGATTTAAATGATTTTTGCCTAAAAACCAATTAAAGGCAGCTTTCATTTTCTTTTTATAGTCTGAAGTTTTAAAGGCATTATAAAAAGCATTTAAAGTCTGAATTGTATACGTTACATCAATTGGCTGTTCACCGTATTGACTTGGTTCTGAACCTTTATGGTGCCAACTCTGATTTGAAATGGCTTTGAAATTTCCGTTGATGAATGTTTTCGAAATCAAGAAATCTAAAGAATCCAAAGCTACTTTTTTGTAAACCGGTTTATTGGTAATTAAATAAGCATAAAGCATTGATTCTGGAAGAATTCCGTTTCCATAAGTCAGATAATTTTCAAACCATTGCCAATCTTCTGTTGCTGTATCTTCGTAATTTGCCAAAAGTTTAGCATTCAGTTTATTGATGATTGCCGCAACATATAAATTCGGAATTGTAGAATGGTACAAATACAAACCTTTTGTAGCAAAACCAATTGAACGTGGCGATTGAATCGTTTCTGTCCATTTTAAAGAATTCAATAAACATTTTGTTGCTTTTTTGGTAATCGCTTCTGGAAGAATATCAGACATAGAAACTACAGTTCCTAAAGCCCAAATGGCTCTTGCATTAGAATCTTCTAAATTAACTTCAGCATTTTGTTCTACGTGCTCACGATTTTCCTGATCGACGTAATTGATAAAGTCTCCTTTTGGTTTTTGGCATCTTTGAATGAAATCTAAATAGATTAAAATATAAGCCAAATCGTCTTTGTCTTGCGTTTGTTTGTAATGCATACAAAACGCAATTAAAGCTCTTGCATTATCGTCTAAAGTATATCCTGAATCTAAATCTGGAATAGAAATTTTACTGAATTGAATAATTCCTAATTCGGTTGTTAGTTTTTTGATATGTTTTAACTGAATAGGAGGATAGCTGTATTTGATTTCTGATGGATTTTTGATCAGGTTTTTATAAGCATTCATTTGCGTGATTCCGACATTTTCCCATGAAGAAGCTCTCATTTTAGTAAATGAATTGATTCCCATTTCGTTTCTTAAATTTTCATCTTCGATCAGTTTAATCGCTGCCGCAGCAAATTGATCTGGATTTCCGATATCACATAAAATTCCAGAATCTGGAGTTAAAACTTCTTTGGTGTGCGGAATTTTAGACGCCACAATCGGACAAGCGCAACTCATCGCGTAAGCAAAAGTGCCACTCACAGCCTGATTCGGGTCTTTAGAAGTAAACATATAAATATCTGTTGCTTTCAGATATTCTAAAAGCTCATCTGTATCTAAATATTGATTGATAAAGCGAACATTGTTTTCAAGATTTAATTCTTTAACCAAACCTTCCAATTTATCGCGATATGCATCAATTCCGTCTTTAATTAAGTTTGGATGCGTTTTGCCAATAATTAAATACAAAGCATTTGGTGCTTTTTCTACAATTTTTGGCAAAGCCTGTAAACCTGTTTCTATATTTTTACCTTCGCCCAAAAGTCCGAAAGTAGATAAAACTATTCTGTCTTGAATATTTAATTTTTGTTTTGCCTGTTCTGGAGTTTCATAGATCACAATGTGAGTTCCATGAGGCACGCAAGTAATTATTTCTTCATTGATGTCGTAGTCGTTAATTAGTATTTCTTTTGATTTGTTAGTCATTACAAAAACCGAATTGCTGTAGCTTAACAGCAGTTTTACGAATGTTCTCAATTCGTCATTCGGATTCGGAATTACGCTATGAAAAGTAAACGTAACTGGTGCTTTGATAACATTTAAAAAGTCTAAAAGATGATCTCCGTAATTTCCTGAAAACAAACCAAATTCATGTTGAATATGAATTAATTTTACCGTTTCATCCTGATTAATTTCCTCAGCGACTTTGGCATACTCTTCTCGATTTTTTGTGTTTAAGGTATATGCTTGTGTTGGTTGGTCTTTGGGTTTATCAACAAGTTCACAAATTTCGCATTTGATAGATTTACCGTAAACATCTGTGATTCCTTTGATGGTATCTTGAGTATAGGTTGCTATGCCACATTGCGTAGGCGGAAAAGTAGATAAAAAAACGATTTTCGATTTATTTGATATTGTTTTCATGAGGATTCATTTTTAGCTCGGTTAATAACTCGTTAAGGTTCAGAGATGCCACCGCAATCTTATCATCGGCAGCGCCATAATAAATATATAGTTGGTCATCAAAAATGGCTGTTCCTGTTGGGAAAACCACGTAATTGACATAACCATGTCTTTCATAATATTCTGAAGGAGTAATAATCGGTTTTGGCAGTCGTGCAATCACTTTTGAAGGATCTTCTAAATCCAATAAAACAGCGGCAGCATGGTAGACCAAACCTTTTTCTCTTCTTTCAGCAGCATGATAAATTAAAAGCCAGCCGTCTGCTGTTTCTATTGGCGGGGCTCCTGGACCAATGTGACTTGTTTCGTGATCATATTTTGGTTCCATTACAATATGATCAGGAAGATTTTTTAAGTAATCTTTCCAAAAATCTTCTGTGAGTTCTGATTTCTTTTCAAACGAAAAAATCTGAATTGATGGAAATAAACGATGCAGAGCAACAAATTTTCCATTGATTTTTTTCGGAAAAAGAACTACGTTTTTATCCCAAACAAACAGATTCTCTTTTATAGTTTCCGTAAGCGGATAATTTCTTTCGGTATTAAAAGCCAAAATTTTAGCGATACTCGGATTCTGTAAATGCTTTCGAACTAGATTCGTAAATTCGTTAAGCATGAATTTTGGCGTAACAATTCCTTTTTTCTTAAAAACTTTTAAATCTTTTGAAACTGCCAATGCAGCGCAGGCGTTAATTCCGTCATAAGTAACGTAGGTCATATAAAACCTATCGTCAATTTTGGTAATTCTCGGATCTTCTACACCATGAATTTCATAGATATAATCAGGAACAAAAATCGGTTGTGTATTTCTTTCAACTAAAGTGGTTGGTCCTTCAAAACGACAGTAACCAATGGTCGAAAAGTTTCCTTTTTTTGCTGCTCTGTAAAACATGTGAACAGTATTTCCGTCTTGATAAATGGCAGGATTTAAAACACCTAATTCCTCAAAAGGACGATCTGTTTTTTCTAAAATGACACCATGTTTTTGAGCTTCTTTCATTATGGTAAAAAATTTTATCTAAAATTACTTTAGTATAGAAGCGGCAATTAATCCAATCGATCAAAAAATTAACTCAAAAGCTTAAACATGGTAATTCTGTAAGGCTTGCAAATAATAGTGAAAGTGGCGTGTACTCTGGCTTTGCTTTAGTTTTATTGGGATAATAATTAAGCGTATAGAGTTAACAAGATTTGTAGGAATAAAAGAACTTTGAAATAGACAGAAGGGCTTATAAAACAGTCATATTAAGAACTTAAAAAATCAATATTATGTTACGTTGGACAGTTATATTTATAATTCTTGCTATCATAGCCGGAATTTTTGGTTTTGGCGGAATTGCCGCTGGAGCCGCAAGCATCGCAAAAGTTTTATTCTTTATCTTTTTAGTGCTGTTTATTATTTCATTAATTACGGGTAGAAGAAAAGTTTAATTTTTAAGGTTCAAAAGGCTCAGAGGGACAAAGGTTCAAAGTTTTGCCTTTGCAACTTTGTAACTTTACTTCAATAAAATTAAGAGCTAAAGTTTAGTTTTTTTATAAAGGTTCAGAGGAACAAAGTTTCAAAGTTTAAAGTAGGCTAAAAACCTTTGCACCTTTGAGCCTTTGTTCCTTTGCACCTTATCTCAATACCATTTTGCATAATATTTTCTAGTTATAAAAGCAATCGGAATCCCGACACAGCAAATTACAATGAGAATAGAAAGCAAGAGCGGAAAATCTAAATTCTTCTCTGGTAAAACTGGAAATACAATCGGCAGAACCACAAGATTCATTATTACCCAAATAAAGAAACCATACGAGACACCCGACAAAAGAGTGTTTATTTTGAAAAAAGGGATATAAGGAAAAATCTTAAAATAAAACCAAGCAAAAATAAACGCTATTAAGAAATGAAGTCCCAAACCCGCAAGAGTCATTTCTGTTCCGCCTGTGTAGGCTTCTTTTTTAAAAATGCCACTTGCAATAGATTGTAAAATTTTTTCGGCTGTTGTTTTATGAAGTATTCCTGCATAAATCAAAATAGCAGCAGTTATATCTAATGTTCCTGCAACTAAACCAGATGAAACAATGGTTCTAACTTTTGATCTCATAAAATTAATTTTGAGTTAAATACTGATCTATTGTTTTTTAATATGTTCGTAAATCGATTTTAGCTGATGTGTATGTCTCTGCGTATGTACAATTGCAAAATGAAGCCATTCGTAAATCGTGAAATAGTCAAATCCTGGTACTTTAGCATCCGTGCATGTTAGCGTTAAATCGTAAGTTTCTGCAGCTTCAAATAAATCATTTTGTATTTTTTTGACAGAAGCTAGCAGTGTGCTTTTTTCATATTCAATATCAGGAGGTTTTATGTTTTCGGGCGATTGGTATTTGGTAGTGAAGTCTAAAAATATAGCGTCAAGAGATTTTACGTTTTCGTCGGGTTTTCTGGTTGTTTTTTCTGTTTTTCCTGCAAAAAGTTTAGTCAAACCAGAGCAGGCTAGAATAATATGCTGAGTGGTTTGTCCAGCAGTCCAGCTCCCTTCAAACGGAACAATATTGATTTCTTCTTTAGAAAAAGAGGAAACTAAATCGTGCAATTTACTGTAGGTTTCCAGTATGGTATTTTGAATAGCGCTTTTCATTTTTTTTAATTTTAGAAATACAAAATTCAACAGTTCATGTTTACCGATTGATTTAATAAAAAACCTCAGTGCAATATCTGTGAAATTAAATTTATAGAATTAGGGGAAATGATACTCTTTCAAATATACGATAAAAAAATATTAAAATATTAAAAATCAGATATTTGAGAAGTGTTAATTTTTTAGGGAAGCGCTTCGCAAAAATAACCGTGCGAATTTAAAATGTCGATAATTTTTGTATTCGAAATAACTGGCGCATGAATACGGAGGACTTTGTCGCAATCTTCTAAATCGAAGTTGATCGAGCTATTTGGATAATGCTCAAGAAGCTTCTCAATGATTATCGAACATTGAGATTCTTCTTGAACATTTGTTTTAAAAACTTCAATCATAAAGTTTTGGTTTTTAGAGCGCTATGTTTTTATAACGCTGTATTCTATGATATGTTACATACGATACAATTAAAACAGCAAAAACGATTAAAGGGAAGAAACCTTGAAAACCAATTCCGTCAACAGCAAAGTGGCTTATTGAAGCAAATATAAAATCGAAAGCAAATCCTGCATAAGCCCATTCTTTAACACGTCCTGGCACTTGTGGAATAATTAAAGCTAAAACTCCAAGAATTTTAAATACAACTAACGCATTTCCAAAATATTCTGGATATCCAAGATGTCTAATTCCTTCTTTAGCCAATTCTGACTGAGAAGTTAAAGCTGGCATAACGCCTTCAAATAAAAAAATAAGAATTGTAGTAGTCCAAAAAATAATTTTTGTTGTTTTCATTGGGTATTTGTTTAAAAGGTTATTAGTTAATGTATTACAAATCTAATAATGTTTTCCTTTAATGAAATACACATTTGCGACTATTTTAGGGGCATTTTGGACAATGTGAATTATGAGTTATGAATTATGAATTATGAGTTATAAGTTATAAGTTATGAATGTTAAAGCGCAGTTTGTCATCCTGACGAAGGGAGGATCTTCGCAAGTAGCTCGACAAAGATTTGTCCTCCTGAGTGAAGTCGAAGGACACGCAAAGTGAAGACATACTTTATAGATTTAGCATGCTGTCCTTCGACTTCGCTCAGGAGGACATAAAATACGCAGAATTGGAATTTGGAATTTATCACAAAAAGTAATTCGTAATCAAAAACAAATCTTCGAAACCTAATCTTGTATAAATGCCTTTTCCTGAAGGAGAGGCTTGCAAATGAGCATATTCAGCGCCAGCATCAATCGCTTCGTTGATGGCGAATTTCATGATTTCTTCGGCGTAACCTTTTTTACGCATTTCTGGAATTACGCCAACACCGTGAATTCCCATAACGTTTTCGGTTTGAAAAAGAGTAAGCGTCCCAATTGGTTTTTCGTCTAAATGAACCAAATAAAACTTGACATTCTCATAATTATGAATCAGCGTTTCTTTACTAATTATATAGCTGAAAGATAACGGATAAATATCTGACCATGTTTTGGCATCTTCTTCATTTAAAACTCTTTTGAAAGTAAGATCCTTTTCCAAAGGAAATTTTTCTTCCAATTTTAAAGCCATTGCCATTAGCTGAATTCGTATTTTGAATTCGTTTTTATCGAAGATTTCTTTTGAATTGCTTCCGAAAATATCCCAATACGGAATGATTAAACCTGGGTTTTGGTCAATAATCTCAAGAATCTGAGGCAGATTTCCTTCTGTAATATCTTCTCGAAACCATAATCGGTTGGGCCAACCTGAATTTTTTATTTGGCTAAATTGAAATGGATCGTTTTTATGATAAGAAAGGAGAGGAGTGGCAACAGTTTTCCAAAGTGTGGTAAGGTTGTCAATATTGTCTTTTATAAGATCTGTATTTTTCATTTTTTCGGAAATCGATTTTAAATCTAGAACAAAGATAAAACTAGCTTTCTTGAAAAACCTTTACATATGTTGATTTAAATATCTTTTTCTAGACTTTTTCTAATTCGGCTTAACTGCGTTGGCGTAATCCCCAAATGCGATGCAATGTGCAATAACGGAACACGGTCTGCAATATCTGGATGTTTCTCCAAAAGCGTGACATATCTTTCAGTTGCATTCTGCATAACGAGTGCGACTTCTCTTTGTTCTTTTTCGATAATCCAATGTCTTTCTAAATGAGCGATATAGAAGTTTTTAAGATCGTCATTTTCATTAATCGCCTCGATATATTTTTTATAATTGATGTTGATTACAATAGAATCTTCCAAAGCTTCAATTGTAAAATTAGAAGGCGTTTGAAGCATCAATGAAACTTTAGAACCTGCAAGATAATTTTCAAGAAAAAGGTTTTTATTATAGAAATTTCCCTCTTCGTCTGTTATAAAAGCTCTTAAAGCTCCTTTTGCAATAAAGTGAAGATTTTTAGCAACTTCACCATTTCGCAATAATGCTTCTCCTTTTTTAAGGGTTTGAAAACTGGTAATGTTTTCAATCAGTTTCCATGATCTTTCAGAAATAGGGTAATAACTTCCAATAGTTTGTTTTAGATTGTTGAGATATGTTTCTTTATCGAAAGTCATTTTTTTTTGGGATTTACCACGAAGGCGCTGAGACACAAAGTTTTTTGTTGCCACGAATTTCACGAATTTCCGTGAATTATTTTTCGAATAAAATGAAAATTAGTGAAAATTTGTATAATTAAGTGGCAGTCATAAAAAAATCTTCGTGCTTTAGCGTCTTCGTAGCAAAATAAAAAACCGCTAAAAAACTCAAAGCTTTCTAGCGGTTTCTCAAAAGAATATTAATTATTAGCATTAATCAGCGTAGTGATAAATGCTTCTTTTAACTGTATTGTTTATTTTTTCTAGTGATACTTCAGTAACACCGCCTTCATAATTCATTGAAATCGCTACTTTATCTTTAGAAATTTCATAATCAATAGAAATTAATCCATCTTTATTTACTTCAACAGATTTTTTTTCAGTTGGAAGTGTTGGCAAATAATACTCAGCTTCATCAACTTCTTTATTTTTAATGATATCTAAATAAGCCTGATTAATGTCTGTATCTTTTAGGATACATTCTCTTCCAGATCCCATTTCAACTTCTATATCCTTGCAATCTTCTTCTTTTTCTGGAGTTTTTTCTTCTTTGACTGCAGTAACAGTGTCAGCAGGAGTTTTAGCTGATTCTAATTCTTTCTCAGTATTGTTTTGTTTGCAATTTGTAAATAGTAAAGCTAAAAGCGCTAAACATGCTATTTTTTTCATTAGTTTAAATGTTAAATTATTATTGTGGCGTAAAGGTTAGAAACGTTAGGTTTTCTTTGTCAAAAGTAAGAAAATAAGTTTTAGTTTGTTATTTAAACGAAAGAGAAATCGCACTAGAAATTTTACAAAGATTTGTCTTCCTGAGCGCATCCTTCGACCTCGCTCAGGAAGACATAAAATGATAAAAAAATCAGCTTAATCAGCAAAATCTGCGAGAGACTTTAAAAAAACTTCGTGCCTTAGCGCCTTCGTGGCAAATTTTTAAAAACAAAAAACGCCATGAAACCAAAAGGTTCCACAGCGTTTTCATCTCAAAAAATAAATAATTAACGGGTAACGGGTATTATTTCCAGCCTCCGCCTAGAGCGCGATACAAATCTGTATTGGCTGTGAGTTGTTGTCTTTTAAGATCAGCTAATTCTAATTCGCTTTGCAAAAGATTCGCTTGCGCAGTTAAAACTTCAAGATATTCTGCTAATCCGTTTTTGAATAACAGATTTGAATTTTTAATAGCTTGTTGTAACGTTTTTACTTTTTCTTTTAAGAATGTTTCTTGTTGCTGTAATTTTTCCACTTTTACTAAAGCATCAGAAACTTCGCTAACCGCTACTAAAACTGATTGTCTAAACGCTAAAACCGCTTTTTCTCTTTCCGCGACAGCGATATTATATTGCGTTCTAACTCTTTTGTTGTTCAGGATTGGTTGTGTTAAACCTCCCGCAACAGTTCCGAATAGAGAAGCTGGAATAGTAAACCAGCTGCTCGTTTCGAAAGAGTTCAAACCGCCTTGAGCCGTAATTCTAAGAGCTGGGTATAAATCCGCTTTTGTGATACCGACATTTGCGTTTGCTACTTTAAGTGCCAATTCAGCGCTTTTTACGTCTGGTCTTCTGCTTACTAATGAAGACGGAATTCCAATGGCTGGATTGTTTTTAATTTCAATTGAATTTAAAAGAATCGTTCTTTGTTTTGAATTCGGGAATGAACCTGTCAAAACACTTAAAGCATTTTCTTGAATAGCAATGTTTTGTTCCAATAATGGAATCAATTGCTCTGAGTTTAATTTTTGTGCTTCAGATTGTTGAATTGCTAAAGTTGTTACTTGACCAGCATCGTATTTTAACTTGATAATATTCGTTGTGCTGTCATTTAATTTTAAGTTTTGCTGAGCGATTTTTAATTGAGCATCCAACATCAAAAGATTGTAGTAACCTCTAGAAACATTCGCAACAATATTAGTCTGCAAAGCTTTTTTTACTTCAGCAGATTGAAGATATCCTGCGTAAGCTCCTTTCTTTTGGTTTCTGATCTTTCCCCAAATATCAGCCTCCCAAGAAAGCGAAGCTCCAGCAGAATAATCATCAATATGTTTAGCGCCTAAAGCCTGATTCAAGTTCATTCCTGTAAAACTATTGTCAGAAGGATTGCTTGTACTAGCATTTACAAATAAATTAACCTGAGGAACATTTCCCCATTTAGATTGTGTGAATCTGTATTGCGCAATTTCGATGTTTTTCTGCGCAATAAGCAGATCATTATTTCTAGCAACCGCGCTGTCGATTAACGTAACAATATCTTTTTCTGTAAAGAAATTTTTCCACTCAATATCGGCAATACTTGTTGTATCACTCGAAGTCGATGCATTCCTGAAATTTTCAGGAAATGCATCTTTTGGAGTTTCAATATCCTTTGAGACTTTACAGGATATTATGGTCGTGATCAGAATGGCGAAGGTCACGATTTTGGTTATATAATTTTTCATTGTCTTTTTATTAGATTTCTGTGCAAGTATCTTTTCTAGTTTCAAGATCTTTCGAGATTCTGTATGATATATATCCGATGCCAAATATGATGGCAACAAGGATTGTCGTTATATAGTTTTCCATATTTTATTTTTCTTCGTTGTGAATAACAGCGATTGGTTTTCCGCTGAATTTTTCTTGTAAATGTTGGAAGACGATGAATAAAACCGGAATAATAAATAATCCTAAGATTACTCCCGAAATCATTCCACCCGCAGCTCCAATACTAATAGAGTGATTTCCTTGAGCTGATGGTCCTTTGGCACTCATCATCGGCACTAAACCAACAATAAAGGCAAGAGACGTCATGATAATTGGTCGCAGACGTAATTTTGCTGCGCTAATTGAAGCTGCAATTAAACCTTGTCCAGATTTTCGTCTCTGCGATGCAAATTCCACAATCAGAATGGCATTTTTAGCGAGAAGTCCAATCAGCATGACAAGAGCAACCTGAACGTAAATGTTGTTTTCGATTCCTGTTAAACCGATAGCCACAAATACTCCAAAAATACCTGCAGGAATTGATAAAATAACCGCTAGGGGAAGGATATAACTCTCATACTGTGCAGCAAGTAGGAAATAAATGAATATCAAACACAGTAAGAAAATTGTAGCCGACTGCCCTCCAGAAGAAATCTCCTCACGCGTTTGGCCCGAGAATTCAAACCCGTAACCTGCAGGCAATTGTTGTTTTGCTACTTCTTCAATTGCTTTAATGGCATCTCCAGAACTAAATCCAGGTTTCGGAATGGCATTAATAGAAATTGAGTTAAACAAATTATATCTAGAAGCGGTTTCAGAACCATAAATACGAGTTAGTTTTACTAAAGTATTTATTGGCACCATTTCGCCAGTTTTGTTTTTAACGAATACACGGTCAATTGCTGTTGGATCTGCTCTGTCGGCAATATCAGCTTGAACAACCACACGGTAATATTTACCAAATCGGTTGAAGTCTGATGCCTGCGCACTACCAAAATAAGCTTGCATTGTTTGTAAAATGTCTTTTACATTTACACCTAATTGATTCGCTTTTTCGTCGTTGATATCCAATTGTAATTGAGGATAATCGGCCTTGAAACTTGTAAAGGCAACCGCGATTTCAGGACGTTTCATTAATTCGCCGATGAAATTTTGAGAAATACCACTGAACTTATCCAGTTTTCCTCCAGTTTTATCTTGAAGAACTAAATCCAAAGCCTCAACGTTACTAAATCCAGGAACAGTTGGGAAACTGAATACGAAGAAACTTCCTCCAGAAATCTCGCCCAGTTTACCACGAACCTGATTCATGATTTCGTCAATATTTTTAAGAGAACCACGCTCTTCATTCGGTTTCAGCAAGACGAAAACTACTGCCGAAGATGGGCTTGTTGAATTTGTCAATAGGTTGAAACCAGAAACTGCTGTTACAAATCGTGAAGACTCTAAACCTCTTAAAGTATTTTCAGCTTCAGTCATTACTTTTTGAGTTCCGTCAAGAGATGTTCCAGAAGGCGTATTTACAGATATTGCGATAAATCCTTGGTCTTCTGTTGGAATAAATCCAGATGGAGTAGTTTTAACCATTAACACGGTTGCTAATGTGATTAAAGCCAAACCTCCTAAACTCAACCATTTTCTTCTGATTAAGAATTTAAGTCCGCCAACGTAACGATTCGTAAGCGATTCAAAACTGCTGTTGAAAGCTGTAAAGAACTTTTCTTTAAATCCTTTTTTCTCATGAGAAGCTTCGTGACCGTGAGCTCCGTGATTGTCTTTTAAGAACAAAGCGGCAAGAGCTGGACTCAACGTTAAGGCATTAACAGCCGAGATTACAATTGCAATTGCCATCGTAAAGGCAAACTGACGATAGAAAACTCCTGTAGAGCCTTCCATAAAACCAACCGGCAGGAATACAGCAGCCATTACCAGCGTAATCGAGATAATAGCACCCGTTATTTCGTGCATTGCTTCATGGGTTGCGATTTTTGGAGACAAACGTTTGTGTTCCATTTTCGCATGGACGGCTTCGACGACCACAATCGCGTCATCTACCACAATACCAATCGCTAATATTAAAGCGAAGAGTGTTAGAAGATTGATCGAGAATCCGAATAACTGCATGAAGAAGAACGTTCCTAAAATTGCTACAGGTACAGCAATAGCCGGAATTAATGTTGATCTAAAATCTTGCAGGAAGATAAATACCACGATGAAAACTAAGATGAAAGCTTCAACTAAGGTATGTTCAACCTGTTCGATTGATTGGTCTAGAGATACTTTTGTACTATAGAAAATATTGTGTTTAATGCCTGTTGGAAAATCTTTAGAAGCTTTTTCCATCATTTTATTAATAGCAATCTGAATATCATTAGAGTTTGATCCAGCCAACTGAATAACCCCAATTACGATTCCTTTTTTACCATTTAAACGAGTTAAACTGGTATAAGAATAAGCACCTAATTCTACTCTTGCAACGTCTTTCAAACGAAGAACAGAACCATCAGCATTAGAACGAATTGCAATATTTTGGTAATCTTCTGGTTTGGTTAGTTTTCCTTTGTATTTAATTACGTATTCAAAAACTTCAGTACTTCTTTCACCAAATTTACCTGGCGCAGCTTCCAAACTTTTGTCTTGAATTGCTGCCATAACTTCACTTGGCGTTACTTTGTAAGTAGACATCTGCGTTGGATTTAACCAAACACGCATAGAATAATCTTTTACACCACCAAAAATACTAGCAGAACCAACACCAGGAATACGTTTTAACTCTGGAATAATATTAATCTGAGCGTAGTTAGCAATAAAAGTCTGATCGTATTTTGCTTCATCTTCGGTATACATACCAATCGCCATGATGAAACTGTTCTGCTGTTTCGCCGTAATAATACCTTGCTGAACAACTTCGGCAGGAAGCTGGCTTGTTGCTTGTGCCACACGGTTTTGTACGTTTACTGCAGCTTGATCGGCGTTTGTTCCTAATTTAAAGAAAACAGTAATAGCCAAAGAACCGTCGTTACTGGCAGTAGAACTCATATAAGTCATGTTTTCCACACCATTTATAGACTCTTCTAGAGAAGGCGCAACAGAACGTAAAACCGTTTCTGCGTTAGCTCCAGGATATACCGCCGTTACCAAAACCGATGGAGGCGCAATATCAGGAAACTGTTGTAAGGGCAGTTTAGTTAAACCAAGTACACCCAGAATCACCAATAAAATGGAGATTACAGTTGCCAGTACTGGTCTTTGTATAAATATTTTGAACATTATTTCTTTTGATTATTTTTTGTTAGTTACTTCGGCAACTTTAGTTGTTTTTTCAGGCTGAATTGCTTGTCCGTCCTGAAGTTTGTCAATACCGCTTAACACGATTTGGTCACCAGATTTTACGCCGTCTTTAATTAAATAATTTGCACCGCTTTTCCCTACAACAGTGATTGGCATTTTAGTTACTTTGTTGTCTTTTCCAACTGTGAAAACAAATACTTTGTCTTGCATTTCAACAGTAGCAGCCTGTGGAACTAAAATTGCATCGTCGTGGTTTAATCCTAAACGGATTCTTCCTGTGTTTCCAGAACGTAAAATTCCGTTAGCATTTAGGAAAGTAGCTCTAATCGTGATCGCTCCAGTAGTTTTATCAAACTGACCGTCAACCATATCGATTTTTCCTGTTTTTGGGTAAGCGCTGTTATCAGCTAAAATCAAAGTAACAGGAGGTAATTTTTTGATTTTATCGCCTAATGAACTTCCAGCGTATTGCTCTTTAAAGTTGATGAAATCAGTTTCACCTAAAGAGAAATAAGCAAATACTTCGTGAACATCAGAAAGAGTAGTAAGAGCCTCAACATCAGTAGCAGAAACTAAACTTCCTTGTTTTTTAGGCAATCTTCCAATGTATCCGCTTACTGGTGCAGTAACATTTGTATATCCTAAATTAATTTTAGCAGAACCCACCATTGCTTTTGCTTGCTCGATATTTGCAGCAGCAATTTTTTGAGTTGCTTTAGCCGTTTTTAATTGATAATCAGAAACTACTTTGTTCTGAACTAGCGGAGTCAATTTATCAACTTCTAAATTAGCGTTGATTAAAGCCGCTTCAGCCGCATGAAGACTTGCTAAAGCATTGTTTAACTGCTCGCGAAACGGACGCTCATTGATTTTGAATAACGTTTGTCCTTTATTTACGTAAGCACCTTCGTCAACAAAAATTCTGTCAAGGTTTCCGCTCACTTGTGGGCGTATTTCAACATCAACAGTTCCTTGTATAGAAGCAGGATATTCAGAGTCAGTAATTGTATTTGCACTTGTAATAGCCAAAACTGGTAAAACCGGTGGAGGTGGAGCAGTAGGAGCCTGATTTTTATCTCCACAACTGCTTAAAACTAATGCCAGAATAAAACTGGTTATAATTACATTTTTCATTTTCATTTTGGTTTTAATTGGTTGAACATTTTCTCGGGTAAAAATTGTTGGAATTCTAGAATTCTCGGGATTCATATTTAATTGAATTAAATTATCTAACGTTGTTAAGTAAATGAGCACAAACTTCTATACTTTAATCATTTTCAACAGTGTCCTTAAATCGGTATTAAATTATCTAACGTCGTTAAGTAAAAGTCTAAAAAAAGAGTTTTATTACCTCGATTAAATTTTCTAACAGTGTTAAGTGAAGGTTATAAAAAAAAGGATTTTATATTATCCGATTAAATCATTTTACACCGTTAAGTAAAAATTGAAAAAAATATTATTGTATTGATTTGATGATACCTCCAATGGCATCCTTCAAAATTTGCGCATTAATTGTTTCTAAAATGTCACTTTTGTTAATGATATTGATGGCGATTAAACCATGAATAACAGAAAAGAAAGTGAAGTACTTTTGTTTTATAATATCTTGACTCGGATTGCTGTCTTTCATTACTTCAGCAATCACTTCAGTAAATAATTTGTAAGGTCCCTCTTGAGCCGAACATCGTTGCGCACAGCACGTCATTTGAACACCAAACATTAGCTGATACATCTCAGTATTAGTAAAAGCGAAGTCCCAGTAAGTCATCCACATGGCTTCCAATTGATCTTCGGGTTTTTCAAACTTATCTATTGCAGTTTGCAATTCTTTAGTCAGTTTGATAAAACCTTTGCCAGTCAGTTCTTCTAAAATTGCTTCTTTATTTGAGAAATATTCATAAATAATAGGAGCAGTATATTCGATTCTGTCGGCAATTTTACGCATACTCAAACCATTCCAGCCTTCTTCTTTTACGATATCATAAGCAGCGCCAAGAATATTATTTCTTGTCTCTTCTTTTTGTCTTAAAATTCGATCTTTGCTAGCCATTTTATTCGAGTATTAAATCGTTTAACACTGTTAGGCAAATGTATGGCGGTTTTTCGAATTATAAAATGTTTTTGTCATAATATTTTCTTATCGTACAATAAACAATTTTAAAAATGCTTGCGAAGTATTGAATTTGCTAAGTTTTTGATTCCTAAAATATTTTTCAGGAGCAGCAAATTTTCATTTTTCAAGAACATTTGTCCCGCTCTACATTATATCTTTTATGGTGAACCCCACCATAAAAGGATACCATTTCGATCGGGGCTAGGCGAGAGGTTGTATTTTTCATAAGAACTTTGACAAAATTTCAAACTTTGAGAAAGTTTTACGACGAACAGTTTTTATAAAAGAAATCAATCCATAATTACACTCAGTTTGTCATTTCGAGGAACGAGGAATCACGACAAAAATAAGAATTTAAGCATAAAGTTTTGTCATTTCGACGAAGGAGAAATCTCCGCGAGAAACTCTACAAAGATTGGCGATATTCTGTGCGGAGCTACTTGTGGAGATTTGCTTCGCCTGTTCGCTATCGCTCGGGTCTCCTTCGTCGAAATGACAAGATTGTGGAAGGAGATTGTGGAAAAAATCCGCTAGAGATCGTAAAACCACGAATATAACAACTTGTATTCATTTTTTTTCGTAACATTACAATAAAAAAATGACCACGCTAACTACCTTTAAAACCACATTTGCTCTTTTACTTTTCCAACAAATAATTTTCGCACAGGAAACCAAAAAAGGAACCACTGTACCACAATACACAATTGAAAATTGTGTCAATCATTTTGAATTGGACAAGGCTAAGCAAACGAAAGTAGGCTATCAATATTGGTTTGCTGACAAAGATTTCACTCAGGAAAACACTTTAAAAATGAGCATTGTCGAACCAGGGAAATCGACACACGCGCCACATCATCATCCTGAAGAAGAATTTTTCTATATTCTAGAAGGTTCGGCTTCTTTTTTCTTAGATGGAAAAACGGTTGTGGTTGGCCCAAATACAAGTTTATATTGCCCGCCAAATGCAGAACACGGAATAAGCAACGCCGGAAATACCAATTTGAAATATTTGGTTATTAAGAAGGATTTGAGGTAGAATAATTCTCTAGATGATTTCCCATAATCTTGATCAATTTATCTAGACTATTCCCAAAGTTTTGTCATTTCGACGTAAGGAGAAATCTCCACAAGTAGCTCCGCAAAGAATATTGCCAATCTTTGTAGAGTTTCTCGCGGAGATTTCTCCTTACGTCGAAATGACAAAAATGCGATAAATACCTGCCAAAATATAGATTTAGTATATTTGTTAAAGAACATAAAGGAGTTGTAAGAAAAAGAATGTAAAAATAAAGAATTTTCCTATATTTGCAATTCCTATAATTACGACTTTTACGGCTAAAGAAATTTGCCCTTGTATGATGTGTGCGGTATCGGAAACGACCGTAAAGCGCTGTCGTAGGCGTTAGGAACACTTAGATACAAGGGTTTTTATATTCCTAATACTACGACATTATGAGTACAAACACCCTTTCCAAAGAAGCCGAAACAAGGCTGATTGATTTTTTTAACCATATTATCGATCCCGAAGATATGGCTAAAATATTAAGACAAGTAAACTGCATTTTAGCCCTCGGCGTAATGCGACAACACGAAACCCTCCAAATCGGACTAACAAATTTTGAAGACAATTATTATTGGCTCAATGAATTGGCGGAGATTTTGAATCCTTATTTGAGTGAGGAATAAGGTTTATAAAATGGAAAAACCTCGATTTTTTTAGGATCGAGGTTTTTTTGATTTTTATATAATTGTTTATTAAGGTCATAATTAGAAAATGGAGACAAGAATAAAAAAAAGTATTGCTACTATTATAGTAATTAAAAATTCTGGATTGACTTCATCAAAAATTTTTGGCTTTTTGGACAAAGAATATACTATCGCGGTCAAGATAGATATCGCGAATAATATCAAAAAGCCTCTTTTTCCACCATTATTATCTACCTTATTTCTACAGTCAAGATTTAGATATTCTTTATCATTTTTTATTAGCGAATGAATTTCACAAGAACTTTTTGTGTCAAAATATCCTATTTCATTTTTTAGAATCGAAAGTGAGATTGTATCTCCTGCTTTTATTTCATTTATAACTTCATCATTATTAACACAACTGTAGTCATAACTAGCAATTTCAAAATTACTTTGATTATTTACGCACTTAAACTCTATCCATTTTCTGCCATGTTTTCCTTTTCTTTCTTTAAATTTTGGAAAAGTTGAAATTATAAGATTCTCATAAACTTGAAGATCTGATTGCTTTATGATATAGCTCCCATTAATGACATTCATAAAAAAGTAAGTTCCAATAAGGAAACAAACTATAGATACAGCTAAATAATTTTTTTGTTTTTCTTCCCAGGTACTAATGGTTTCATTCATAAATTTCTTAAGTATTTTTATTTTCAGTCTTGCGCGAGCGTTTTACTGAACATTTTTTTAAATCTAACCTAAATTATGTGCACGAGCGGGAACATATTGCATTTGCTACTTTGCGGGCGCAGATTGCAAATCTGCGCTATCGTTGCGGAGATATATCTGTGCTAGTAGGTTAAGTTACCAATACTAAAATTTCAATTTTGCTGGAAATATTTTCAATTGTTGAATTTTTTTAGCCTTAGATCCATAAGAACTATAAGGATCGTATGGTATAGCAGTAACGATTAAATGATCATTTTTGCCATCTTTATCAATATCTCGATCTATAGCATAAGTCAAAAGTTCGCCGGTTAATGAGATTATTTCATACGTATCAACTTTGTTACCTGTTCCAAAGTAAAAATTAATATGATTCCCAACAGGCTCCCAAGTCAAATTGACCTGGCTACTGGCACAATTACTATCGATATAAGATGTTTCCTCAAACTGATAGACTTGCCCTTCATTGTTTCTAAATCCAAAAAAATCACGATAACAATCTGGATTATGATCGTAAGCGTAAAGTGTTCCATTCCATAATATGGTGTTGTATGTCCATCCTCTTAGTAGTAATTCTGGTTCAAAAGTTAAAGGCTCAGGAGCTGGATTTTCATCACTATTGCAAGAAGCGAGCAGCAAAATGAAAAAAGAAACAAATAGTAATTTTTTATGCATTTTAGAATTAGATGTTAAGCTTGTTTAATTATAGATTTCAAAACTAGGAATAATAGGCGACTTTATTACTATTTTATTATTCATGTTAAATTCTAAAATAGTAAGACAAGTAAACTGCATTTTAGCTCTCGGCGTAATGCGACAACACGAAACCCTCCAAATTGGACTAACAAATTTTGAAGACAATTATTATTGGGTCAATGAATTGGCGGAGATTTTGAATCCTTATTTAAGTGAGGAGTAAGGTTTATAAAATGGAAAAACCTCGATTTTTTTATAATCGAGGTTTTTTATTTCTTTTGGTTTGTTGATTTTTATATTGCAGCAAGTGCAATAGTTTGGAGCAGATTTTATGAAGATTTAATGAAGTAAGCTCGAAGTTTATTAAAAAGCATGTTTTGCTTCGTAAAATTAGTTTCATTCATAATTGCATTAAACAAATCATATAACTCAGATTGACTTAATAAAACTGGTTCTATACCAAATTTATGTATTTTTCTATTTAATTTACATATATATATTGTGTAAGAACCTTTTGGGGTTAAATCAATATAAATATCTTCACATTTAAAAATATGTTCATCATAATTATCGAAATGTGGATGTACAATTAAGAAAGAGTCAGATGAATTTGGATACCTCCTATATTGTTTATTTCTTTTTAAAATTTTATCTTCAACTTCTTTATCTTTCTTAATTTCATTACAATCACTGCAAAGAACACAGAGGTTTTTTGGTTCAAAGATAAATTTTAATGGATCTGAACTCTTTGAAATTATATGTTCAACATGACAATTATTAGCAGATTGTAAGGAAACATCTTTTCTGCAGTAAACACATTTTTTAGTTAGATCTCTATAATAATTTCTAATATATCTACGTAAAGGGAATAAGTCTTCGTTAGACCAATCTTGGTATTTAAAATCGGGATCAGATAACTTTTGATTAATTACGTTTTTAAAATCCTCGGAAAAACTAATTGGTATTTCAATATCTGCCATCTTTACTTTTTTAAATCATTGATTAAATTATAAAGACTTATTATTGGATCTTCTTCTCGCAGAAATTTAATCTGAGATTTTATAAGATGGTAATTTTTTAAATCATCTTCATCAAATTTTTTGTTTTTTCCTACTTTTGAAATAATTGAAAATGCTATTCTACTTAAATACTCATTTTTATAGCCTGGAGAATTAAAAACATTCGCTAATTGAAAATCTACAGAATTATTTGCATAATATTTAGCATTCTTTAATTCTTTTGTGTCCATTTGAAGGATATAGCAATTTTCTATTGATAATTTTGAGATAAGTTGAGGAGAGTGAGTTGCTATTATAAAATGACAGTTCTTGAAGTTTTTAAAAGTGTCAATCAATAATGTGATATATCTTTCTTGCCATTCGGGATGTAAAGAGATTTCTGGTTCATCAATTAGTATTAGAGAATTATCAACAATATTGCAACTAATGCCAATTAGTGTTGTAAAAATGCATTGTTCTCCGGAACTAGCTTCGCTTATTTTATAAATTTTATCGGAATTCAATTTTCTTAAACCTACATCACGAAGCTTCACAATACCAGATTGAATCAAAAAAAGTATATCTTCTATTGTAATTTTAATATCGAATTCAATAACTGTTGAATTTAAAATTAAATTGTAGAGACTTTTTTTTCGGTCATCAATTTCCTCTAAAATACTTATCAGCCTATTAAATTTTTCAATATTTAGACTATCATCCTCATTTTTGAAAAAACTAGAATAAATGCGATACACACTATTTGATTTTAGAAAAAAATTTAAAAAATAGGTTTCGCGATTATCACTATTAAGTAAATTATTTAGTTGACTTCTCATAATTCGGAAATCAATCGCGATGTGTAATTCTTCTGAATAGCCTAAATAATTTAATACCTCAATAATTTTATTAAAATGATATGAATCAATACTTCTTATATGTAGCAATTGTCCTATTATTTTAGACATAAAACCCATAGAAAAATTAGTAGTCCTTAAATCTCTAATTCCTATATAAGAATAATGTTTATTCTCAAAATTTATAGGTCCGTACATTTGAGGCAAGGGAAATTTATCGTAAGGACTTGTAGATACTGCAATTATTTTATCTGGAGTTTTAGAAAAATCTAGATCAATTTTAGGATTTAGCTCTTTTTTATATGATACCATACTGTCGATATGTCTTCCTTCTCTAGTTGGGACAAAATTGCTTATTATATCATTTAAAAGTCGACTTTTACCTGTTCCATTTTTACCAACAATAACAGTAAAAATATTTTGATTTTTATGATAATCATTATCATAGAGATTATAACTTTTTTGCCCTTTTTTAAATTTACGGATCATATTTAGAAATATTTTACTATTTATAAGTTACTTTTTTTAAAGTTCTAAATGTATAGGATATTTAATTATTTATTTTACGGAAAACCACAAATTCTAATCGTATTCTACAACAATTTAAAAAAAAAAAAAACATTTTTAAATTAGAAAGATTAAAAAAAATCAGTATTTAAATAATTAAGTACAGATTGTCAACACTATCTTTTGTTGTATAAAAAAAAGGACAGTCCCTCCAAAAAAGAGGAACTGTCCTAAGGCAAATTTTAGATTTGCACTCCGAAGAATGCGTACAGTAATTGGTAATCTACTAAAAAGAAGACTAAACGCAGGTTATTCGTTTATGATATCGCCTTCTTTAGTTTCTTCGCTGGCGATTTTTACCAGTTTATCTTGCGGGTTTAAGTCACCGAAAATTTCGATTTTATCTTCGATTTCTCTTCCTTTTTTAATGTCAACTCTTGTTGCTTTGTGGTTTACAACTTTAACAACGTATAAACCTTCAGCAGAATTCACCACAGCCGATTTCGGAACTACATACGTACTGTCTTTCGCGTTAAGCGGTAAAAGAACCTCGGCAACCATTCCAGGCAATAAATTTCCTTTTGTGTTGTGAACATCCATTTCAACTCTTTCAGAACGTAGTTTTAAATCTAAAGCGCCAGACATTCTGGTAATTTTAGCTGAGAAAGTATCTGGTAACGATTTTACATTAAAACTCATTTCGTCTCCTGCATGTAAATATCCTGTGTACAATTCTGGAACAGAAACCGCCAAACGTAATTTAGATTGCTCTTGAATCGTTAATAAAGGCAAATCTGAACCTTTTCCTGCTGGACCAACAAATGTTCCTAAATTCACATTTCTTGCTGCTACAACACCATCAAAAGGAGCACGGATTTCTAAATATCCTCTCATGATCGAGATTTCTTTATGAGCTGCAATTGCTGCTTGGTATTGTGCGTAATCAGAATTTTTCTTTCCGTTCGCCATTTCTAAATCGTTTTTAGAAATTGTTCCTTCCACTTTGCTTGTTTCGTACAAACGATTGTACGTGCTTTTGCTAGTTGCATAAATCGCTTCCATAGATTTCAATCTAGATTCGGCAGCAGCAACTTGCGAACTGATTTCTGGTGCTTCTAAAACAATTAAAAGCTGTCCTTTTTTTACTTTAGTTCCAATATCAACTTTTAAAGTTTTTACGAAACTGCTCACTTTTGCATACAAATCAACTTGTTGGAAACCTGTTAATTCAGCTGGTAAACGCAATTCTGTCGTTAGTTTTTCTTTCGATAAAAGGAAAGTTTCAACTTTAGGTTCGATTTCTACTTTCGCAGTTTCTTCTTTTTTCTTTTCGCAACCGCTTAATACAACTAATGCTGTAAATAATAATGCAGATGATTTTATAATGTTACTTTTCATTTTTTGGTTTTATATAATGAATATGTTTTTAACTCTTTGGGAGTTATTGTTTTAATACATAGATATATAGCTTTTCTTTGCGTGTATAAGGCATTTTACTTTTAATAAAAAACATAGCTATGTGTGAAAACTAGTTTTTCTTTTACCTTTTTTTATTTAAAACTAAATCTATGTTTCTATGTGTTAAAAAAATAATTATACTCAATGAGTTATGACTTTCCAACTTTCGACTTACTGATTGATGAAATATAATGGATGCTTTCTTCGTCTTCAGGGTCTAAAGAAACAGATTGTGTCGATGTTTTTTCTTGTGCCCATGCAAATATTTGCGGCAAGATCAATAAAACGGCAAATGTAGAAAATAATAATCCACCGATAACCGCTCTTCCTAACGGAGAAACTTGATCGCCTCCTTCGCCGTGTCCGATTGCCATTGGCAACATACCCATAATCATCGCAACAGAAGTCATGATAATTGGACGAAGACGCAACGCAGCTGCTTCACGAGCCGATTCTAAGGCATTTCCATTTATTTTACGCAACTGTTCGGCATTGGTCACCAAAAGTACGGCGTTGGCAATAGAAACCCCAACCGACATGATGATTCCCATGTAAGATTGCAAATTCAATGTTGAGCCAGTTAAAGTCAGCATTAATAATGATCCTAAAACTACCGCAGGAACCGTTGTTAAGATTACCAACGAAACTTTGAACGATTGGAAGTTAGCGGCCAACATTAAGAAGATTACGAATACGGCAACCAATAACCCCGTTTGTAAACTGCTTAATGTTTCAGTCAATACAGTACTTAATCCGATTGGCGTTACGAATAATCCACGTGGCAATTCGCCAAGAGAACTAATTGTTTTGCTCACATCTTTTGATGCCGTACCTAAATCGGTATGGTAGATGTTGGCCGTAACGGTAATGTATGGCATAGCCCCTAAGTTGTCGTTTTCACCGCTTACAAAGCCTGGTGTAATTTTAGCAACGTCACTTAAAACTGGACGAAGAGAGTTTTTCAATACTGGAATTTCTCCAATATCCGTTTTGCTTTTCATTTTGTTTAAAGGCACTTGAACCTGAACAGAATACGATAATCCAGCTCTTTCATCAACCCAGTTGTTTTTTTCTGTATAACGAGAAGAAGAAGTTGAAGCTACAAGTGAACGAGAAATATCATTCATATCAACTCCTAATTCAGCTGCACGAGTTCTGTCAATATCAATATTCATTGCTGGATAGTGAATTGGCTGACCAATTTGTACGTCTCTGAAATACGAAATCGCTTTTAATTTATCTACAATTTGAGTCGCGTACAATTCGTTTTTCTTTTTGTCTTTTCCGGCAACTCGAATCTCGATTGGAGTAGGAGAACCTTGGCTTAAAACTTTGTCTGTCAATTCGATTGGCTCGAAAGAAAGTTTAGTATCTGGCAATACTTTTTTAAGTCTTGCTCTAAATTCATCTTTAAAGTCATCCATGTCTGCTTCATAGTCTTTCAAACTCACTTGGAAAACCGCTTCGTGAGAACCTGCCATGAATAAATAAATCGGGTTGATCGAGAATAGAGAAGGGTGTTGCCCTACATAAACAGATGAAATTCCGATATGCTCTTTTCCAACCATTTTTTCTAATTCTTTCAAAACAACTCTGGCTTGTTCTTCAGTTCTTTCTAAACGCGTTCCGTCAACAGCACGCATTCTCAACTGAAACTGACTTGAATTGGTTCTTGGGAAAACATCTTTTCCGATGAAATTAATAAACAAAACAGCCAAAAGAACTGATCCAGTTAAATAAATAATAGTCGTCGCTTTTTTATGAACAAACAAACGATCTAAAAGTCTCATGAAACGATTTCTGAATTTTTCGAAACCAGAAACTTTTCCATCATCGTTGAAGTCTTCTCTTTCGACTAAATCCTTTTTCTGACCAATTAAATTTTGTTCCGATTCAGGCGTTAATCCGCAAGCGTTAAACTCTGCTTCGTCGTCTGTTATGTTAGGTTCGTGTGCGTGTTTTTCATGTCCTTTCATCATCCAGTTTGCCATTACAGGAACAAAAGTCTGAGATAATAAGAATGAAATAACCATTGAGAATCCAATTGCTAAAGCCAAAGGCAAGAACAACGCTCCCGGAATACCAACCATGGTAAATGCTGGAGCAAATACGGCTAGAATACAAAGTAAGATCAATAATTTAGGTAAAGCGATTTCCTGACAGGCATCCCAAATGGCGAGGGCTTTTGGTTTTCCCATGTCGAGATGCTGGTGAATGTTTTCGATGGTTACGGTACTTTCATCCACCAAAATACCAATCGCAAGAGCTAATCCTGATAATGACATTAAGTTGATCGTCTGGCCAAATAATTTCAGGAATAAAACCCCAGAAATAATCGAAATCGGAATCGTCATAATTACGATTAAAGCTGCACGACGGTCGCCAAGGAAAAGCATTACCATTAATCCAGTTAAAACCGCACCAATGATACCTTCTGTAATCAAACTTTTAACCGAGTTGATTACATAAACCGACTGGTCAAATTCATAGGCAATATTTACGTCTTCAGGAAGTGTACTCTGAATTTTTGGTAATTCAGCTTTTAATTTCTGAACCACATCCCAAGTCGAAGCATCTCCCGCTTTTGCAATACTGATGTAAACCGAACGTTTTCCGTTTACTAAAGCATAACCTGCTGTGATATCGGCACCATCTTTTACAGATGCCACATCTCCCAATTTTAAGTTTTGAACGCCACCTTTGAATAACGGAATCTGTTCAAAATCTTTAACTTCTTTTATGGTATTATTCGTAGGAGTAATATAGTTTTTGTCGCCCATACGCACATTTCCAGATGGAGCCGTTTGGTTGTTCAAACGAATCGCATCTACGATTTGGTCTGGCGTCATATTATGAGAACGCAATAAATCTGGATCTACGTTAACCTCAATCGTTCTTGGGCTTCCTCCAAACGGAGCAGGAGATAATAAACCTGGAATTGCAGTAAACGAAGCACGAACATAAACGTTGGCTAAATCCTGTAATTCGTTGTTTGATCTTACTTTACTGCTCAAAACTAATTGTCCGATTGGAAGTGAAGAAGCATCAAAACGAATGATAAACGGAGGCTGTGTTCCCGGAGGAAAAGCCGCTTGGATTCTGTTCGAAAGCGCACTCAACTCGGCAGCAGCCTGAGCCATGTTTGTTCCTTCGTAATAGGTTAATTTCATAATCATTAACCCCTGAATATTTTTAGTTTCTACCGATTTGATACCGTTCGAGAAAGGTAAAACGTTTACGTAGTTTTTGGCAAAATAAGCTTCCATTTGGTCTGGCGTATAACCTCCAAACGGGTGCGCGATATAGATAACCGGCAAATTCATTTTTGGTAAAATATCTACCTTAATGTCTTTGATGGCACCAATTCCGAAGAAAAATAGACCCGCAACCAATACTAAAATGGAAATGGGTTTGCGGAGTGCAAAACGTATTAAATTCATTAGGATTTATAATTAAAATTCATTTATAAATAAGTCAAAATTTCCTGTTGCAGCGACTTTCAATAAGTACGACTGCCACACGTTGTTATTGACAATATCTCGATCGATTTCAGCACGATTTAAAACATACATCGTTTGTGTTAAATCAGTCAAATCAGTTAAACCGTTTTTGTATAAGGTCGATTTTTGAACATAAGCTCTTTTTGCGGCATCAACCTGAATTGGAGCTTCGGCGTAATTTTCCAAAGTGATTTTGATTTTATCTTCGGCAAAATTCAACTGTGATTTTAGTTCTCTATCAGCCTGATTGTATTCTTCCTGAATGGCTTGAGAAACAAATTTCTGAGCGCTTACTTGTTTGCTTGAACGGAATGGAGTGGTTAAATTCCAAGTAATTCCAACACCAACTAAGTAATTGGTACGATCTGGATTTATGCCATCCCAATAGTTTCTCGTAAAAGCATTTTGATTGGTTGCATACGTATTATCAAATCCCGATGCTCTGGTTTGCAAAACGCCAAAAGCACTCATCGTCGGATAATAAAATCTCTTATACAATTTAACTTGTTGGTTGCTGTAATCGATTTTCGTTTTATAGAATTGTAATAAAGGGTGAAGACTGTCTGTAGCAGTTTCTTTCGTTACTAACTCTTTCGGGATCTGAGTTACAAATAAAGTATCTGTAACGAAATCCTGAGGCGCAACGCCCATTAAATCGACTAATTTGTTGTTTTGTTCTTTAACGAAGTTTTTAGCCAAGTTTAAAGCGATTTTAGCTTTAGAAACTTCTGCAGTTGCCAAAGTAGAATCGACTCCTGCTAATAATCCGTTTTTAACTCTCGCGGCAGCAGTCTTTTTGAAAACTTCTGCGCGGTCTAAGTTTTTTTGCTGCGAAATCACTAATCTTTGGCTGGCTAATAAATTTAAATAAGCAGCTGAAATTTTGATTTCCTGCTGGAATTTCTCCTGCTGTAAATCTTTTTCTTTAGCCTGAACATCAATTTTAGATAAATTGATTTTTTCCTGTGTTTTTCCGAAAGTGAAAAAATCCCAGTTCATGTTGACTAAATAAAGCGCACCAAACGCCGAATTCCAGTTTTGTTCTGGAAGAGGTAAACCAGATGAAGCAACTCCTAAACCTCCAAATCCGTAAAGTGGTCCGTTTTGTCCGTTTACAGTTCCGTAATCTTGCTGAGCCGATAAATTTAAGTTCGGCAAATAATCACGACGAGATTGTTTTAGAGTCTCTTTTGATGCATTGGTGTAATTGTTTTTTGCTCGGATAGAACCGTAGTTTTCAAGACCTGTTTTTACTGCTTCTTTTAAAGACAGGGTTTGAGCATAACCGATTGAGGCAAAAATCAATAAAAATAAAAAGGTAATTTTTTTGAAATACATAAACTCAAGGTGTGAAATAGAATGTTTTGATGGAACAAATTTATTTCTCTTATACTGATAAAAGTCAGGTTAAGTGATGTACTGCACTAGTAAATGACGAATTGAATTGGTCATTTTTTGAAAAAAATAATTAAATATTTGTTCGTACTTTGTAACCTATTTCACAATTAAGAATGAACAAAAAAATTGATAATATACTGGATAACAAATGGTGGCAAGAAGTTGCAGTTATCCTTTTTTCCTTTACCATTTATACCTTAAAAAACGATTGGATGCTCATTAGTTCATTCACATCTATCTTAATGGGGGTATTTTTCTATTGCATTTTATACCTGCACGCGCAGTTTAACCGTTTCTTTTTACTTCCAATTTTATTCAAAGCCAATAAACCTTTTACTTATATCATTTTAACGCTGTTTGGAGTTTTTGTTTTTTCGGTTTTGCTTTATGAAATTACAATGATGGACATGTTTGCTAAATGTCATTTGTACCAAAATTCACATCAAAGAAGTTATGCCTACCAATTGGCAAGCGTTTTAGGAACTTTGGTCTGTATTCTGAGTCCGATTATTGTGTTTAAGTTTTATCGTATTCACAGAAAACAAACTGACGCGGCTTTATTGTTCAATCAAATGCAATTGAATTCATTGAAAGGACAATTAAATCCGCATTTTTTATTTAATACTTTTAATACACTTTACGGAATCAGTCTTCAATTTCCAGAAAGAACACCCGATTTAATTATGAAAGTCTCGCAGTTAATGCGTTACCAACTAGAAAGTAACGGTAAACAATGTGTTTCTTTAGAAGACGAATTGGAGTTTATAAACAGTTACGTTCAATTGGAAAAAGAACGTGTGGGTTATCGTTGTGAGATTAATTTTGAAAGTAAAGTAGATATTGAATATACGTATAAAATAGCTCCGATGCTGCTAATTGCATTTATCGAAAATGCCTTTAAACACGGAACATGCGCCATCGAAAATTGCTTTGTAAAAATAAATATTTCTGTAGAAAACGGATTGTTGCATCTTCATGTGGCGAATTCAATTCCGAAGAAAAATGATGTGATTTCGACTAAAATCGGTTTGAAAAATACGATTGAACGTTTGAATTTAATTTATGGAAAAGACTATAAATTAGAAGTTCAAGACGATAAACAAGTTTATATTGTTGATTTAGAAATACAACTTAAAAAGTTTGTAGGATGAGAGAAACAAAGAAATGCATTATTGTAGATGACGAACCCGCTGCGCATTATGTTTTGGCGAATTACATCAAACAGAATCCGCAGTTAGAATTGGTTTTTCAAGGCTATAATGGCATCGAAGCAATGAATTATCTCAGAGAAAATACAGTCGATTTAATGTTTCTGGATATCAATATGCCTGAGATTTCGGGAATGGAATTGCTTAAAATTCTTCCAACACATCCCAAAACGATCTTAACAACAGCTTATTCTGAATTTGCTTTAGAAAGTTATGACTATGGTGTAATTGATTATTTGCTGAAACCGATTTATTTCCCAAGGTTTTTGAAGGCAATTGATCGTTTTTTTGCAACAGAAAGTGTGAAGCAAAAAGCTGAAGAAACAGTGAATTCTGTGAATGTAAAAGTAGATGGTTATTTGATGAATATCGAATTGGACCAGCTTTTGTTTGCCCAAAGTTTTGGAAATTATGTAAAGCTTCATACGACCAAAAGAACGTATTTGGCTTCTATAACGACAACAGAATTTGAAAAATGTTTGCCAGAAAAGAGTTTTATGCGCATTCATAAATCATACATCGTTGCTTTAGACAAAATTGATGGAACAGAAAAAGATTTTGTAGTTATTAAAAACGAAAGAATCCCGATCGGAATTACCTATAAAAGAGAATTGACAGACAGATTGAAAAAGCTTGAATTATAAACGTAATTTACTCTAAAGCTTAATTTTAAAGGGATTTTATTTTTTTATAAAATCATTTTCCCTTCTTGTTATTGTAATATAAAAAGTGTTAATTTTAATACGTTATTTGAAGTTTAATTAAAAAAATGAAACTATGAAAAACGTGCTTTTGTCTTTTGCTTTTTTATGCAGTAGTTTTTTAATTGCGCAAGAAGGAACGAATATGAAAAAAGTAATCACACCTCCAGAACTGGTTCGATTAGCTTTTGAAAAAGAATACCCAGGAAAAGTGCCCGTCTGGTCTGAAGAATATGTAGGAGACGATGCAGATGAAATTAGATTTGAAGCACGATTTAAAGTAACTGATATAACCAAAGCAGTTGCGATTTACGATAACTTAGGAAGCATGAAAGCTTTTGAATTGCAGATTCCGTTTAGAGATCTTCCAATAAAAGCCCAATCTTATCTGAAAAAGAATTATAAAGCAAAAGAAGTTTTAGAAATCGCAAGAGTAGTAGACGATAAAAACAAAACAACGTACGAAGTTGGTGTAACCAAAGACACCAAATTTTATGATGTTGTTTTCGATAAAGATGGAGGTTTTGATGTCTCTATCGAAAAGAATTAAAAAGCATTACTAATTCAAATATTATTTGAAATGACAAACCCGATAAGTGTTTAAAAGCTTATCGGGTTTTGTTTTTTTATTTTTTGTTTCAGATTTCAAGTTTCAAGTTTTGTGTTGAAACGTTGAACCTGAAACCTGAAACTTGGAATTTTTAAAGCATCATTCCTCCAGAAACTTCAATTCTTTGTGCGTTTACCCAGCCTGCATCTTCTGAACATAAAAAGGCAACTACACCTCCAATATCGTCAGGAAGACCAACTCTTCCTAAAGCTGTTACAGAGGCAATTTGCTGATTCATTTGCTCGTTATCACGAACGACACCACCTCCAAAATCAGTTTCTATAGCACCTGGAGCAACGATATTGGCTCTAATTTTTCTTGCGCCTAATTCTTTTGCTTGATATTTTGTCAAAGTTTCCATTGCACCTTTCATAGATGCATAAGCCGCGTAACCTGGGAACGAAAATCTAGCTAAACCAGTAGAAATATTTACAATTCCACCGCCGTCGTTCATTACGTTCAATCCTTTTTGTGTAAGGAAAAATGGACCTTTAAATTGAATATTAGTCAACGTGTCAAATTCTGCTTCAGTTGTTCCGATGAAAGAATTGTGAATTCCGATTCCAGCGTTGTTTACTAAAAAGTCAAATTTGTCTGTTTTAAAAGTGTCTTTCAAAACTGTTTTTACTTGTTCGAAGAAAGTATCAAAAGTGCTTGATTCAGCAACGTTTAATTGTAATGCAGCCGCTTTTTGACCCAAGCTTTCAATTTCTGACATCACAGCATCAGCTTCGTCTTTTTTACTATTGTAAGTGATAATTACATCCAATCCTTTTTTTGCAATTGCAATTGCCATGTTTTTTCCTAAACCTCTGCTACCGCCTGTAACTAGAGCTATTTTTGTATTTACTGCCATATTTTTAGTTGTTAATTGTAAGTTGTTAATTATGAATGTTTGGCCTTCTACTGCTCAAGAAGATAATCGTTGAGTCTTATTTGTGAATATTTTTAACACATAGAAACATAGAATTTATTACGCTGAAAAGAAAAAAGAAAGAAACTAGTTTCTCACACATAGTCCCGAGGCTTCGGGATGCATTGAAACAAGTGAAACGTCTTTTTTTAAGTTTCTAAATCTATGTTTCTATGCGTTTAATTTACGGATGCATTGCATTAAAATGATTTCTCAAATCTTCTGCGCTTGCGTGTAATCTGGTTTCGCTTGTACCGAAAGTAAGTTCTTGTTTGCCTTCTTTCAATTGCTCGAAAATAGATTCGATAAAACTGCTCACACTTGGATGTGCGTCGTGAAGTCCGATTCCGCCTAAATCTGTATTTAAAGCTGGTGGAATAATTTCGATTACTTCAATATTTTTCTCTTTTAATAAATGACGAAGAGAAAGCGTAAATGAACGGAAAAACGCTTTTGTAGCTGAATAAACCGGAACTTTTGCAAAAGGAGAAAATGCCAATCCAGAAGTCGTATTCATTACGGTTTTAAGAGATGGTAACTGAATGAATAATGACGTTAAATGTAATGGAGCTTCAATATTTGTAGTAAGCTCATTTTTCATGTTTTCATAAAAATCAGCATCCGTTATTGTCATCCAATTTTGAATTCCAGCATTATTCACTAAAACATTTAAGTCTGGATGATTTGCTGCCGTCCATTCGTAAAGCGCAATGCGTTCTTCTTCTAAAGACAAATCGCATACTCTTGTAATAACAGTTGGAAATTTTGCTTTTACTTCCTCTAAAAGAGAAGCTCTTCTTCCACAGATAATTACTGTATTATTTTCTTGAATGAATCGTTCTGTAAGTCCAAGTCCGATACCGCTTGCACCGCCAGTTATTAAGATTTTGTTGTTTGATAAATTCATTTTTTCGATCTTTTAATTTGATGAGACAAAGTTAGGAACGAAGCAGCGCTGGAGAATTGTAAATATCAAACCGATGTTTGCGAAATTCAAATCAGTTGTAAAATTCAAATTTCTCATTTTATGTCATTGCGATGAACGAAGCAAACGCAATATAAAACTCTAAATTTCAATTTCTCATTTTATGTCCTCCTGAGCGAAGTCGAAGGATCTCATGCTAAATCCGTACTGTGCGTGTCCTTCGACTTCGCTCAGGAAGACAAGCTTTGTGTGAGCTCTTTCGGAAAAAATCTAAAATCTACAATCTAAAATCAAGATCGGAAAGCTAACGGCGTATAAGTAGTTTGTTTTTTAAAGAAATTAGAGAAATGCGCTAGTTCTTCAAAACCAAGAGAATAGGCAATTTCAGAAATATTCCAGTCTGTCTGCTTCAGCAATATTTTTGCTTCGTTTGTTAGTCGGTTGCTAATTAATTCTGTGGTGGTTTTTCCGGTGTTTTCCTTTAAAACCTTATTTAAATGATTGACATGCACAGATAAACGTGCAGCGAAATCTTTAGCTGTTCTCAATTCTAATCGCTGATTTGGCGATTCGATTGGGAATTGTCTTTCCAACAATTCTGCAAATAAAGAAGAAACTCTCGCAGCCGAATTGTGCTTAGAATATAAAGCAGTAATAGGCTGTAATTTTTGTCCGAAGTGAATTAACTCTGCAACATAATTTCGAATTAAATCATACTTATATATATAATCGGAATTTATTTCTTTTTGTATTTTATTGAAAATCAGGTTGACTTCATCAACTTCTTCATCAGAAAGCTGAAAAATTGGATATCCGTCTGAAGCGAAAATAGGAAGTTCGTCCAAATCGATTCCGCTTTTGTTTTTAGATAAAAACTCGCTTGTAAAAACACAAAACTGTCCGCCTTGATTGGTGTCTTGCGGCAAATAATTGTACGGAATTTTTGGTGTTGCAAATAACAATCCTTGTTTCTCAATTTCGATTACTTTATCGGCATATTCTGCTTTATTATGACCTCGAATTAAACTTATTTTGTAATAAGCTCTGCGGTCATAAGGCATTCCAGGTTTTCCTTTCATGCGTTCCAAAAGTTCCTTGATATCAAACACATTAAAATGTCCAATTTCTTTTTGAATGTCATTTGGAAGCAAAGAATTTGGATCAACTGTTGATCCTTCTGTAATATCCTGATAAAATGAATCGAGAGATTTCATATTGTTTCGAATTGTAAAATTCAAATATACAAAAAAAAGTTTTTTGCCACGAAGGCGCTAAGGCACGAAGTTTTTTTATCTTGCTTGAGAGTTTTTCGCAAAGTCGCTGAGACGCAAAGTTTTTCATGTTTTTGTCATTTCGAGGAATGAGAAGTCACAAATGATGCGTTTAGATATTACTTAAAAAAAACTTTGTGTCTTTTTGCCTTTGTGGCAAAACCAAATCAAAACAAACTTCCCTGCACAAATTCAGGCTCTGGATTGTTTCCAAATTCTATTGAATCAATTACAAAAAACTGCTTTTTAATCGGATCAAATTCTCTTAAAACAATTTCATTGCAAAGAAAATCAATATTAATTGTAGTGAAAAGTTGTGATGCTATTTTGAGATTTTCGGGAGTTAAGCGTCGTCCGATTGACATGTGCGGATCGTCGCTTTTTTTTAGTTTTAAAGATTTCAGTGTTTCGTGAATCTTTTTCATTATGGGTTTTAGATTGTTTTTAGATTCTTCGTTTGGAGCAATAAAAAAAGCTCCAGCATTTTCATAAGAACCAAAATGATCTAAATATACTTGAGAAGGCTTAAAAGTATCGCAGATTTTAGTAAGCTTTTGTTTAATGGAATCGAGTTGAGAATCGTCGATTTGGAATTCGCAAATCGTAATATGTGCTTCAGAATTACAGCTGTTGTACCAATTCTTGTAAACTTTACTTTTCAAAAGATCTTTCATTTCTTTAACGGTGTCCACAACTGGTTTTGAGTAGAATACTACAGAATACGTTTTCTCCATTTTTAAGGCTTTGAAATACAAATTTAAAGTTTTCCTTTCAAATGTAGTCTATGTAGAATTTCAGATTTCAATAAACCGCTTCCGCCTCCAAAATGCTCGATAACTTCAACATCTGGCTGATTTTTCAAGCAGAAAGAAGTAAATTCTTTTTCGACATGATCTTCGATTGCAGAACTCAAAAGAACAACATCAATTTTATTATTTTGAAAGTATTCTTTTGCTTCTTTTTCGTTATTAAAAGCAACTGCATTCCATTCTTCATAGGCATTAACCAGACGAAGTAGAATTGCCAAAATAGCTTCGTTTTTTCCGAGTAATAAAAATTCTAACTTTTTCATATTCTTTGAGATTCTAAGGTTCTAAGTTTTTTAATTATCTAATTGTCACATTATCTAATTTGAATCATTCGCAAAAATAAGTAGGGTTTTGGTAAAAGAGACTTAATCTAGGACAAGAAATATATTTTTTGAACTTTTTTTAGAGAGTTTATGTACGAATATGATATTTTATTTTGCTAAAATTTAGTTAAAGTATATTTTGATACTGTTTTGCATTACAATTACTTAAGGTTTTTGACTGCGATTAATGTTGTTAAAATTTTCACGGAATGAGGAAAACCGTAAGGTATTGTCTTTTTAGGGCTTTACTTTTGGCATGTTGAAATTTGAAAACAAATGTTGTTTTTACCTTTTTTAGAATACCATTTTTTAAGTTTTAACATTCATGTTTTTTGGAGAAACATTTTTTTTGAATTAAATTTTGACATATTCATTTGATCGTGGGTAATTGTATAAGAGTTTGCACTATACATTAATGTCTAATTTTTAAGGGTTTTGAAAGGAAGTCGACGGACTGAATTTTAAAACCCTTTTTTTTTAGAATATAAATGAAAAGGCAAACAGCCAAAATTGAATGATGTCGGTGTTGATTTTGAACTTTTGAGGCGAAAATCCGTAGTAGTTTTTGAAGGCCGCCGAAAAATGCGATACATCTTTATAACCGCATTTATACGCCGTTTCGCTTACTGTAGCGGTTTTGCTTTGAAATAATTCTTTAGCGTGCTCCATTCTCAATTTAATGATATAGCTTTTTACAGTTGTTCCAAAACAAGCCTTAAAGCCTTTTTTTAATTTGAATTCGTTAAGCGAAATAAGTCTGGAAAGTTCCGGTAGAGTAGGTGTGTTTCTATAATCGTTTTCTAATATTTTTTTAGCTTCTAAAAGTTTGCTGTAATCTTCATCGTTAATTTTTTCTGAAGCTAAAGGTTTGACAATTAATGTTTCAAGCTGATGAATGAGCAACTCTTTAATTTTACTTTCAATATAAATTCTTTTTAAAAGACCTTCTCTTGTACAGTTTTTTATTTCAGATGTTACCCACTGAATTGCTGGTGTAAAAGGAAGATATTTGGAAGTTAAATAACAAGATTGTTGCTGAAGGATTTTTTTTGAAAATTTTTCATGCAGCTGCCAGTCTTCGTTTATGATGTTATAATAGAATTCCTTAGAAAGTATAATCGACAGATAGTTTACATGTTTGTGAGCTGGAATTTTAAACGAGCCTTTAAAATTATTGGTATAAAAAATATTATGCGTGTTTTCTTTAGAATATTTTTCGCTTTCCAATTGATCGATATGCGTTTCTACATTACTGCTGTAAATAAAATTCATGACAATCGATTCTTCATCAATTTCAAAAAGAACAGTTTTAGAGCTCGAAAAATTCAACTGAGTATCAAGCAAAACTAAACCTTCAGTGATAAGATGCCTGCTAATTATTTGCTCAGAATCATCATTTTGAATGTGAACATTTTCTTCGGTTAAAATGCTTTTTGGATAATATTTATCTCCAATTTGAATTTTAATTATAGGCGTTTGAGAGTTTAGAAGTGTGGCTTTGATTTTCAAAATATAATCCGTTTTTACAAAATAATAATCCGTTTTTCCCTATCTTTTTTGAAGACGTTGATGGTACTTTTGCAGCAAAGTTATTTATAATTAGTCTAATTAAAGATATGTCAACTCAAAAATTTTTATTTGCCAGTTTATTTTTTCTAAGCACGTTCTTATCATTTTCCCAGCAAAATCAAGGCTTTGAAGTGTCTGGAAAAGTTGTTGAAAATTCTGGAGAAACAATTCCGTTTGCAACAGTCATTATCGAAAAAACAGGTTTAAGTGTTATTTCAGATGAAAATGGAAAATATATTTTAAAAAATGTACCATCAGGAAAACATACATTAAAAATCTCAGCAATGGGATTTGCAGTTCAGAAAAAACAGATTGAAGTTTCGGGTAATTTGGATGTTTCGATCAAAATGGAAAGTGAGTTGCAGGAATTAGAAAGTGTAACCGTATTAGGAAGATCGCAAACGGATAAAGTAAATAAACAAGCTTATAGTGTAACTGCAATTGATGCTAAAAAACTGCACAATTCAACTTTAGATTTATCGCATGCTTTAGACCGTGTTTCTGGAGTTCGTAACCGCGAAGCAGGTGGAGTGGGTTCAAGATCTGAACTTTCGATTAACGGATTCTCAGGAAATCAGATTAAGGTTTTTATTGACGGAGTTCCGATGGATAATTTTGGTTCTTCTTTTCAAATGAACAATATTCCTATCAATCTTGCTGATCGTGTAGAAGTCTACAAAGGCGTTGTGCCAATTTGGCTTGGAGGTGATGCTTTGGGAGGTGCGATAAATATTGTAACCAACAGCAAACCAAGAACTTTTGTAGATGCTTCTTATTCATTCGGATCTTTTAATACGCATCGTTCTAGCATAAATGCGGGTTATACGGCAAAAAGTGGTTTTACAACAGAAATTAATGCTTTTCAGAATTATTCAGACAATGATTATTGGGTAAATGTAGATGTGGCAGATCTAACTACTGGAGCTTATTTTCCGAATCAAAGAGTGAGACGTTTTCATGATAAATATCGTAACGAAACGGTAATTTTTAATGTTGGTATAACTGGAAAAAAATATGCTGATAAATTGATGATTGGTTTTACAGGTGGAGAAAATCAAGCAGATATTCAGACTGGTGCAAGGATGGTAAGTGTTTTTGGGAAGATTTACAGAAAAGGAAGCATCGTTATGCCAACTTTAAAATATCAGGTAAAAGATTTATTTACTAAAGGATTAAACGTAAATGTAACAGGAAATTACAATTTTGGTTACGAACAAAATATTGATACTGTTTTTAGAAGATACAATTGGTTTGGCGATTATAAGGAGTATGAAGGAGCAGGGGGAGAAAGAAGCCGTACGCTACGTAAATTTTACAACAATAACGGAATTGCTACAGCAAACGCGACCTATTCGCTTGGAGAAAAGCACTCTTTCATGCTTAACAATACTTTCAATACGTTCGATCGAAAAGAAAGTGACGAATTAGTTCCAGAATCATTGGTTTACAAACAGCCTAAAAAAACGCAGAAAAATGTTTTAGGTTTAGGTTATAAATTGGATTTAACTTCAAAATGGAGTACGTCTGTATTCTTAAAAGATTATTCGTTAAAAACTACTTATACAAGAAGTTACAATCCGTCAGGAAATGCTGGAGATATTGCTTATCAATTGTATATTGACAAGACTTCAGCAACAGGATATGGTGGAGCGACAAGCTATTATTTGCGTCCAAATTTGCAAGTGAAAGCTTCTTATGAAAAGACGTACCGACTTCCAACTCCAGAAGAGATTTTTGGTAACGTAAATGACAACTTGGAAGGAAATCTTGCTTTAAAACCTGAAACAAGTAACAATTATAATGTTGGAGCAAGTTATCAGACGAGTTTTAATGTCAAAAATGCTTTATCATTTGATGTAAATCTTCTTCATAGAAATGCTGTCGATTTTATTCGCCCAACTTTGAATAACAATCAAACCATGACCACAAATGTGAATCAGGGAAAAGTGACCAATTATGGTATCGACGGAGAAATTAGATATTCATACGACAATCGTTTTACGGCAGGTTTCAACGCTACCTACCAGAATATTAGAAACAAAACAAAGTACGAACCTAATCAGGATTATGTTTCTGCATTTTATAATGATAGAATTCCAAATATGCCTTATCTGTTTGGTAATGCAGATGCTACAATGTTTTTTAATAATGTTTGGAAGAAAGGAAACAATCTGTCTGTAGGTTATAATCTGCTTTATGTTCATACCTATTATTTGTCTTGGCCAAGTATGGGAAGCAAGGACAGTAAATTAGAAATTCCACAACAATTCAGCCATGATTTGAATGCCGTTTATACAATGGCAAACGGAAAATACAACATTGCTTTAGAATGTAAAAACCTTTTAGATAACAAGCTTTACGATAATTTTTCATTGCAAAAACCAAGCAGAGCTTTCTATATCAAGTTGAGATATTATTTCAGTAAATCGAATAATTAATTTAATACAAACACCATAATACAATGAAAAAAAGTACAACATTAGCTTTATTATCAGCTGTTTTAGCTTTTACAGCTTTTTCTTGCAGCAGTGATTCTGATAAACCTGCAGATACAGGAGGAGGAAGCGATACAGGAAAAACTAAATATATAATTACGGCAACTACTGGAGCGCAAGGAATTGCTGATTATTTGCTTACTACAGATGATATTTCTACAGGAGCTATCACTACGACAGGAAACGGATTGGAGCAGGATGGAACTTACCGTTATTATATCACTGCTAAAAACAATTTCTTCAGTTTGCTTTACGGACAAGGAAATCCTGGTGCTGTAACAACTTATAACTTAAATTCAGAAGGAAAATTAGTTAAAAAATCAAACTTTCAAGCAGAAACAGTACACGTATTTGCTGCTGTTAACAATGATATCTTGACGATTAAAGTTCCAAGAAGTGGTGCTTCTATCGCTTCAATGTATAAAATTGATGCTGAAAAATCTATTATTGTAGGTGAAGCGCAACAAGATACAAAAGTGCTTGCAGGAAATGGAGAAAGAGCTTTCTTTACATGGGCTACTCAAGTTGGAGATAAAGTTTACATGCCTTACATGAGCATCAAAGGAGATGGAAGCGACAATTTCGGAACTGCAAATCCAGATAGTACTTGGGTTGCTGTGTACAATTATCCAGAATTGAAATTAGAAAAAGTAATCAAAGATAACCGTACAAGTTATTTGGGAGAGTACTACACAAACGGATTATTTCAGGATGAAAATGGGGATGCTTACGGTTTCTCTGGAGCAGTTGCGCAAAGCAATTCTGTTTTAGCTTCTAAAAAACCTTCTGCTGTAGTAAGAATCAAAAAAGGAACTACAGAATTTGATCAGTCTTATTTCTTTAATGTTGAAGAAAAATCTGGAGGATACAAAATTTCTTCTACTTCATACATTTCAAATGGTAAATTCTTATTGTTAATGTACGGAGAAGCAGGTAAAAAAGCTGGAGCTGTTAAATTGGCTGTTGTTGATGTTTACAACCAAACTTTCAAATGGGCTACAAATGTTCCTGAAACAATTACTATGGCTACAAGCCGCTACAACATTGCTACAGAAGATGGTAGTTCAGCGATTATCGGTTTGAATACACCTCAAGGAAACTGGATTTATACTGTTAATGGTTCAACTGGTGTTGCAACTAGAGGTATGAAAGTTGAAGGCGGACAAGTTACTGCAATCCAAAAATTAAAATACTAATTTTTTTTGCCGTGAGTCCTTTTCTCTGAGGGCTCGCGGTTTTTTTATTTATCCTATTTATCTATCCGAATATGTTTTCTTTTTCAAAACCAAAACCTAATACCCCTAAGAAAAAAAGTAAAAAGTCGCTTTTTAAACGCATCATGGCTTGGCTGCATTTGTGGCTTGGTTTGGCATCTGGAATTATTGTCGTTATTGTCAGTCTTACAGGCTGTATTTATGTTTTCGAAAATGAAATAAAAGATTTTATTGAAGACTGGCGTTTTGTAAAACCTCAGAAAGAAGCATTTTTATTGCCGTCTCAATTGGTTTCGATTGCAGATAAAAAAATGAAAGATAAAAAAGCTACAAGTGTAACTTTTGGTGCAAAAGATGAAGCTGCAATTGTAGGTTATTTTGTGGAGAAAAAAGAAGAAGGAGAAGGCGGCAGAGGTGAAAAAGGCAAAAATAAAAGAGAAGAGCGTAAAAAAGACTTAGCTCAAAACAAAGAAAAGTCAAAATCTGAACTGAAACCTCAAGGAAAACCTGGCGAAAAAGGCAAAGGAGAAAAGGGAAAAAAAGGTAAAGGAGGAAGAAGAAACGGTACTTTTATTAGCGTTTACATGAATCCGTATACGGGAGAAGTTTTAAATGTAAAGACTTTTTCAAGAGGAGAATCACCAGATTTTTTCAGATGGATTTTAAATGGGCACCGCGCTTTATGGCTTCCGTATGATATTGGAAGACCGATTGTTGGAGTTGCAGTTTTAATTTTCGTTGTATTATTAATTTCGGGCATCGTTTTATGGTGGCCAACAAAATGGATTAAATCCATTATTGATAAAAGTTTTAAAATAAAATGGGATGCCAGCTTTAAACGTGTCAATTATGACATGCACAATGTACTTGGTTTTTACAGCTGTATTTTCCTGTTTTTCATTGCCGTAACAGGTTTAGTATGGAGTTTTGGATGGTGGAGTAAATCGTTGTATTGGGTAACTTCTGGAGGAAAACCGTTGACAGAAAATCGCGAGTCTCCAAAATCTGATACGACAAACGTGAAAGCATTCAATATCACAACAGCCGATAAAGTTTTATTGAATTTAAGAAAAGAAAATCCTCAGGCGGCCGGAATTATGATTAGTATTCCAGGAAAACCTGCAGATCCAATTGGTGCTTTTGTTTACAAACAAAGACACACTTTTTATAACATGGATCGATATAGTTTTGATCAGCAGAGTTTGAAAGAAATCTCGATTAAAACGCCTTTTTCAGGAAAGTATATCGAAGCTAATATTCCAGACAAAATCCGAAGAATGAATTATGATATTCACGTAGGAAGTGTTCTTGGACTTACGGGTAAAATTATTGCCTTTTTAGCCAGTTTAATTTCTGCCAGTTTGCCAATTACCGGATTTATTATTTGGTGGGGAAAACAGAAATTTGGTAAAAAGAAACCTGCTGCAAAACCAAAAGTGGCAAGTAAAGCAATTCCCGCTCCTAAATTGAAAAATACAGCAGAACAAGAAGTTACTGCTTAAACATATAAAATTGGTTTTTATAATTCCTTTTTTGTTTTTTTTTTTTTGATAAAAGGCAAAACTTGTAAAAGTTTTGCCTTTCCTTATTTTTAGTTATAACCGTTTGCTTTTAGCCATTCAGTACAATCTCGAGTCCAGAATTTGTTAGTGTCACTTATTCCTAATCCAAATCCGTGGCCGCCTTTTTCATAAATATGCATTTCTGCAGAAACGCCATTTTTCTTTAAAGCCAAATAATAATTAATGCTATTTTCTGGTATCACAACAGTATCATCAGTAGCATGAATTAAGAAAGTAGGAGGCGTTTTAGAAGTCACTTTCTTTTCATTCGAATAAGAATCTATCAACTCTTTTGAAGGATTTTTTCCAAGCAAATTAGTTTGTGAACCTTTATGCGTAATTTCATTTTCCATTGAAATTACAGGATAAATCAATAAAGAAAAATCAGGGCGAGCGTTTACTTTATAAGCCGATTCATAAACTTTATCGTCATAATGAGTAGATGCAGTCGAAGCCAAATGTCCTCCCGCTGAAAAACCTAAAATTCCAACTTTATTAGGATCAATATTCCATTTTGCAGCATTTTGCCTTACATATCGAATAGCTTCTTGAGCATCTTGCAATGGACCAACATTTTTATTTTTCATTGTTAAATCGGTTGGCATTCTGTATTTTAAAACAAATGCAGCAATTCCTATACTGTTGAACCATTCTGCGACTTTTGTTCCTTCTTTGTCAAATGCCAAATGTGTGTAACCACCTCCAGGACAAATAACTACAGCAGTCTGATTTGGTTTTGTTTCTTTCGGAATAAAAATGCTTAAAGTAGGAACAGAAACCTGACTTGTACTTTGCATTTTTCCGTCTTTTAATTCTGGTTTTTCTTTATAATCAGGCGCTTTTATTTCGTCTGGAATTTTATTCCAAAGCGGAATCACCTGATCTTGTGCGTTTGCACTAAATATTCCTGTAAAAAGAAGAAAACCAAAGGCAATTCTTCTTATCGTTTGTGTTTTTGCAGTTTTCAATTTGATTTTAATTAATTGTTTTACAATTGTTTATTTGGTTTTGCTAAGAGAAATTCAAAATCTTACTTTAAAAGATAAAAATACATCAATACAGGCTCTCAAAACAAAGATTTCAGGACAATTTTACCCCATAAAAAGTATGAATTTAACCTATTAGCTTTTAACAAATATATTGTTTAATGTGTAATTTTGTATTCTTTTTTTTATGTAAAATGTTTATTTAAGGAGTTAAAATAATTTTTTATACAATATTATTTGGATTGTACAGATTAAAAACTATATTTGTGCAATCGATTACATTAATTTTCTTTAAAGCTGTTAATTTATTGATTTTAATATTTTTAGAAAGCAGTAAATATAGTCTTTGAAGATTACCAAAAATTACGAACTATAATACCCACTTACTATGAATCAAACCGAAACTGTTGCAGCAAATCAAAGCATTACAACTACTGGAAAATACCGTTGGAGTATTTGTGCCTTGCTGTTCTTTGCAACTACAATCAATTACCTTGATAGACAAGTACTTTCGTTAACTTGGAGTGATTTTATCGCGCCAGAATTTCATTGGACTAATAACGATTACGGAAACATTACCGCTTTATTTTCAATCTTCTACGCAGTTTCATTGTTGTTTGCAGGAAGATTTGTGGATTGGTTAGATACTAAAAAAGGATTTCTTTGGGCAATCGGAATTTGGTCTGTAGGAGCTTGTCTTCATGCATTCTGCGGTATTGCAACTTCAGGAATTATTACTGGCAATTGGTTTGTGGGTTTTCATGGTTCAAAAGAAATAATCAGTACAATAAGCGATACAGCATTGGTAATCAATGTGAGTGTGGCTTTATTTATTTTTGCTCGTTTCGTTTTGGCAGTTGGAGAAGCAGGAAACTTCCCGGCAGCGATCAAGACAACAGCAGAATATTTTCCTAAAAAAGACAGAGCATTTGCAACTAGTATTTTCAACGCAGGAGCAACAGTTGGAGCTTTAGCAGCGCCGATTACGATTCCTTTCATCGCAAAATCTTTTGGTTGGGAAATGTCATTCATCATCATTGGAGCTTTAGGTTTTGTATGGATGGGATTCTGGATGTTTATGTACGACAAACCAGAGAAGCATTCAAAAGTTTCGGCAGAAGAATTAGCTTATATTCAGCAAGATGATATTGCAGACAGCAAAATAGGTTTTAAACCAGAAGCAAAAGGTAAAGTGTCTCTAATTGAATGTTTTAAATACAAACAAACATGGGCATTTGCTTTCGGTAAATTTATGACAGACGGAGTTTGGTGGTTTTTCTTATTCTGGACACCAGCTTACCTAAGTTCTGTTTACGGAATGGATTCTACAGAAGCGGCACTTCCTTTATTTGTGCTTTATATGATCACTTTATTGTCAATTATTGGAGGATGGCTTCCGACTTATTTCGTAGAGAAAAAAGGAATGAATCCGTACGAAGGAAGAATGAGAGCAATGTTAATTTTTGCGTTTTTCCCATTATTGGCTTTGATCGCACAACCTTTAGGATATATCAGTTATTGGGTTCCAGTAATCATCATCGGAATTGCAGGTGCGGCTCACCAATCTTGGTCGGCAAATATTTTTACAACAGTTGGAGATATGTTTCCTAAAAAAGCAATTGCAACGATAACAGGAATTGGAGGTTTAGCTGGCGGAATTGGTTCAACTTTAATCAATAAAGGATCAGGAGTGTTATTTGACCACGCAAAAGAAACGAATATGGTTTTTATGGGATTCAAAGGAATTGAGGCTGGGTATTTTATCATATTTTCTATCTGTGCAGTTTGTTATTTGACAGGTTGGATTGTAATGAAATCATTGGTTCCTAAATATGCTCCGATTACTGATCTTTAAAGAAAAATTAGCCAAATTGAAATAATTTTTTCGTTTCAATTATGCTATTTAAATATAAAAATATAATTTTGTGCAATCGATTACATTAATTTAAAATTATGACAAAATATAGTTCAAGATACGCGTCAAGCCCTGAAGCTGTTAAAAAGTATGACACACAGCAATTGAGAGAAGAATTCTTAATTGATGATTTAATGCAGGAAGATGAAGTAGTGTTGGTTTATTCTCACTACGACAGATACATTGCAGGTTCTGCAGTTCCTGTAAAAGGCGATTTGGCTTTAGAAACTATAGATCCGCTTAAAGCTCCATATTTTTTAGAGCGTAGAGAATTAGGGATTATCAATGTTGGAGGAAGTGGTTCTGTTGTTGTTGAAGGAACAACTTATGAGTTAGGTTTTAAAGATGCTTTGTACATCGGAGCTGGAAATAAAGAAGTGGTTTTTAAAAGTGATGACAGCAGTAATCCAGCAAAATTCTATTTGAATTCTGCACCAGCTCACACTGCTTACCCAACTAAAAAAGTAAGTTTAGCTGAAGCTAATAAATTACAGTTAGGAACAATGGAAACAGCGAATCACCGTACTGTAAACCAAATGATTATTGGAAGCGTGGTTACGACTTGCCAATTGCAAATGGGAATGACGGAATTAAAACCGGGAAGTGTTTGGAATACAATGCCAGCACACGTTCACGATCGTAGAATGGAAGTTTATTTCTATTTAGATATTCCACAAGATCAAGCAGTTTGCCACTTTATGGGACAACCGCAAGAAACAAGACATATCTGGATGAACAATCATCAAGCAGTTATTTCTCCGCCTTGGTCAATTCACTCAGGTTCTGGAACTAGCAATTATACTTTTATCTGGGGAATGGCTGGTGAGAACTTAGATTACGGAGATATGGATGTTTGTAAAATCACTGATTTAAGATAAGAAAATGACAAATTTATTTGATATAAAAGGAAAAGTTGCCCTTATCACAGGAAGTACGCACGGACTGGGAATGGCAATGGCAAAAGGATTAGGTCAGGCGGGTGCAACAATTGTTGTAAACGGAAATTCTTCTCAAGAAAAAATTGATAATGCTGTAGCAGAATTAAAAAGTGAAGGCATTAATGCAGTGGGTTACAAATTTAATGTAACTGAAGAGCAAGAAGTAAAAACAGCGGTTCAGAAAATTGAAAGCGAAGTTGGGTCAATCGATATCTTGATCAACAACGCTGGAATTATCAAAAGAATTCCACTTTTAGATATGGAAGTTTCAGACTTCAGAGAAGTAGTTGACATTGATTTAGTAAGTCCGTTTATCGTTTCTAAGCACGTTGCAAAAGGAATGATTGCAAGAAGACAAGGAAAAATCATCAATATCTGTTCTATGATGAGTGAGTTGGGTAGAAACACCGTTTCTGCTTATGCTGCTGCGAAAGGCGGTTTAAAAATGCTTACTAAAAACATGGCAACAGAGTGGGCAAAATACAATGTTCAGATTAACGGAATCGGTCCTGGATATTTTGCGACAGAACAGACAAAACCAATTAGAGTTGACGGGCATCCATTTAATGATTTTATCATTAGCAGAACGCCAGCGGCTAAATGGGGAGATCCAAGCGACTTAGCTGGAGCGGCGATATTTTTATCATCAAAAGCAAGTGATTTTGTAAACGGTCACATTTTGTACGTTGACGGAGGAATTCTTGCAACAATCGGAAAACCTTCAAACGAAGAATAATTTTCAAATTATATTTTAAAAGACATGAGCCAGACATTCATAAACGATAATTTTTTATTAGAAAATAAATATGCTGAAGAGTTATATCACAATTACTCAAAAAATCAGCCAATTATAGATTACCATAATCACTTAAACCCACAGTTTATTGCTGAAGATAAAATCTTTGAAAATATTACTCAAGTTTGGATTAACGGAGATCACTACAAATGGCGTGCAATGCGTACTTTGGGAATCAACGAGCAGTTTGTAACAGGAAACGGATCTGATAAAGATAAGTTCTTAAACTGGGGGAAAACGGTTCCGTACACGATGCGTAATCCATTATACCACTGGACACACTTAGAATTAGCTCGTTACTTTGATATTTATGATTTATTGAATGAGAAATCTGCAGAGAAAATCTATATCGAAACTTCTGAGAAAATCAATTCTCAAGCGTACAGCACACAAAACCTTCTTAAAAAAGTAAATGCTGAATTAGTTTGTACTACAGAAGATCCAATTGATTCGTTAGAATTCCACCAAAAATTCGCGAACAACTCAACTGGAATCAAGATGAGTACGGCTTTCAGACCTGATAAAGCCATCTTAATTGCTAATGATGGTTATAATGCATATCTGGACACATTAGGGGATGTGTCCGGAGTTGCAATTAACACGTATGCTGATTTACAGTCTGCTTTAAGAAAAAGAATCGAATTCTTTAATGCAAACGGATGCAAATTAAGTGATCACGGATTAAATCAAATTGATTTTGAAAACTTTACAGAAAGTGAAGTAAACGCTATTTTCAAAAAGAAAAGAGAAAACGGCGAATTGTCTCCAGAAGAAGTTTTAAAATTCCATAGTGCGATTTTAGTTTTCTTATCAGAAACTTATCATGAGTTTGGATGGGTGCAACAATTTCACTTAGGTGCTTTGCGTAACAACAATGCTCGTATGCACAGAATTTTAGGTCCAGATACAGGATGGGATTCTATTGGAGATTATCCACAAGCGCAAAAGTTATCTGCTTTCTTGAATGCATTAGATAGTAAAGATAAATTGACTAAAACTATTATCTACAACTTGAATCCTGCTGATAACGAAGTTATGGCGACTATGATTGGAAACTTCAACGACGGAAGCGTTCGCGGAAAAGTACAATTCGGTTCTGGATGGTGGTTCTTAGATCAAAAAGACGGAATGACAAAACAATTGAATGCGCTTTCAAACATGGGCTTAATTAGCTGTTTTGTTGGAATGTTGACAGATTCAAGAAGTTTCTTATCATTCCCAAGACACGAATATTTCAGACGTATTTTATGTAATCTTCTTGGAGACGAAATCAAAAGAGGAGAGCTTCCAAATGATATGGAATGGATTGGAAAATTAGTTTCTGATATTTCATACAATAACGCAAAAGAATATTTCAAATTTTAATTAAGTATTTACAATGAGTAGAGTAGTTGCATTTGGAGAAATCATGCTTCGTCTTTCAACGGAGAGACACTTGCGTTTTTCACAATCTACAGCATTTGGTGCTACGTACGGAGGAGGAGAATTCAATGTCTGTGTTTCGTTGGCAAATTATGGCATTAATGCTGAATTTGTAAGCAGATTACCTGAAAACGAAATTGGTTTTTCGGCATTAAAAGAAATGCGAAAAATGAATGTCGAATCTAAAAACATGGTTTATGGAGGAGAGCGTTTAGGAATCTATTTCTTAGAAACTGGTGCAGGGACTCGCGGAAGTAACGTAGTTTACGACCGTGCGCACAGTGCCATGTCAACAATCCAAAAAGGGATGGTGGATTGGGAAAAAGTTTTGGCTGGAGCCGAATGGTTTCACTGGAGCGGAATTACGCCAGCCATTTCTGAAAGTGCAGCAGAAGCTTGTTTAGAAGCAATTAAAGTCGCTCATAAATTGGGAGTTAAAATCTCATGCGATTTAAACTATAGATCAAAACTTTGGCAATACGGAAAAACGCCAAGTGAAGTAATGCCAGAAATGCTAAAATACAGCAATGTGATTTTAGGAGATATTGATACGGCTTATTTCATGTTAGGAATTCCAAAAGTAAACCCAAATTATCAGGACGAAAAATCACTTCCAGCAGTTTACGATAAATTGTTCGAATTGATTCCGAATTTGAAAATTGCTGCGACAACCCTTCGTTATTCTGTAAGTGCTTCACACCAAAGAATTGGCGGAATTTTATACGACGGAAAAGCAATTCACAGCGCAGCTGTTAAAGAAGTTACTCCAGTTGTAGACCGCGTAGGAAGTGGAGATGCTTTCATGGGCGGACTAATTTATGGTTTATTAGAATATCAAAATAATAACCAAAGAGCATTAGATTTTGCAGTAGCTGCTTGTTGTTTAAAACATACTATTGCAGGAGATTACAACTTGGTTACCTTAAAAGAAGTGGAGAATATGATTGATGGTGATGGTTCTGCATTAGTATCAAGATAATTTTAAATAAGAAATGGCAAAATATTCAAGAATTGAAGTAGCTCAGACAATGAAAGATAACGGAATGGTTCCTTTATTTTTTCATTCGGATATTGAGTTAAGTAAAAAAGTTTTAAAAGCGTGTTACGACGGAGGTTCCAGATTGATGGAATTTACCAGTAGAGGTGATTTTGCACATGAAGTTTTTGGAGCTTTAAACAAATATGCTTTGGCAGAACTTCCAGGAATGATTTTAGGAGTTGGTTCTATTACCGATGCGGCTTCGGCTTCAGTGTACATGAGTTTAGGAGCAAATTTTATTGTAACACCTGTTTTTAGAGAAGACATCGCTATAGCTTGTAATCGTAGAAAAGTATTGTGGTCGCCTGGCTGTGGTACTTTAACAGAAATTGCAAGAGCTGAAGAATTAGGTTGCGAAATCGTAAAATTATTTCCAGCTGATACTTACGGTCCAGAATTTATTAAAGCGATAAAAGGTCCATGTCCGTGGACAAACATTATGCCTACAGGAGGTGTTTATCCAACGGTTGAAAGTTTGAGTTCATGGTTGAATGCTGGAGCAACTTGCGTTGGTTTAGGTTCTCAGTTGATCTCAAAAGATATATTAGACAATAAAGACTTCGACGGACTTACTTCAAAAGTGAAACAAGTTCTTGATATAATAAAAGACATAAGAAAATAGATTAAGGGGTAATCATGCCAACTCCTTATTTTATAAGTTTTTTTTAGATTTTTAGAGATTGTAATAGAGCATTACGCTTGAAAAATGGAGTCCGCCATTCCTCACAGCAGACTTTGTTTTACCCAATCGGGTGTGATGTTTCTTTTACAATTTTAAAGGCAGACATAAAAGAATAAGGTTTATAAATGGTTATTTATAACGCATTAAAGAAAATTTAAAATGAAAAAATTAAATAGAATAAATACAGGATTAGAAAAGTTACAGCCAATTAAGGTGGTTCAATTTGGAGAAGGTAACTTTTTAAGAGCCTTTGTTGATTATGCTTTTTACAGACTAAATAAAGAAGTTGATTTTAATGCCGGTATTGCAATAGTTCAACCTTTGAAAGACGGTATGGTAAATATGATTAATGATCAGGACGGTCTTTATACCTTGTTTATGAACGGAATTAAAAAAGGTGAAAAGATACAAGATATTGAGTTAATTGATAATATCGTAAAAACTGTAAACCCTTATACTGAATTTGCAAATTATTTGGCTTTAGCTAAAGAAGAAGAACTTCAGTTTATTGTTTCTAATACTACAGAAGCTGGAATTGAATTTATTGAAAGCGATACTCCAGGGATGCAGCCACCAGTATCGTTTCCTGCAAAATTGACGGTTTTATTATATGAAAGATTTAAACATTTTAATGGTGATGCTTCTAAAGGAGTTACGGTAATTCCTTGTGAATTAATTGATTACAACTCTGAGACGCTTAAAAAATATATTTTACAATATGTTGATTTATGGAAATTAGAAGATGCGTTTAAAACTTGGGTATCAGATGCTTGTACCTATCATAGTACTTTGGTTGACAGAATTGTTCCTGGATATCCAAGAGCTGAAATTGAAGAATACAATAGTAAATTAGATTATGAGGACAATTTAATTGTTGCGGCTGAACCTTTTTTCCTTTGGGCTATTGAAGGTGGAGATGATTTAAAAGCAAAATTGCCTTTTCATAAAACAGATTTGAATGTAAAAATCGTTGATGATATACGTCCTTTTAAAATGATTAAAGTTCGTATTTTAAACGGTGCCCATACAGCAATGGTTCCTTTTTCACTTTTACATGGTAATAAATTGGTAATGGAAACTGTTAACGGAGATTTTACTGGAAAATTTGTAAATAGTGTTATTAGTGAAATTAGTGAAACTCTTGATATGGACAAAAATGAAATTACTGCCTATTCTGAGGAAGTAATGGACCGATTTAAAAATCCATTCATCAAACATGCACTTGCTGATATTGCATTAAATTCTGTATCAAAATTCAAAGTAAGAGTTTTGCCTAGTTTGTTAGGATATGTTAATGCTAATAAAAAATTGCCTGTTAATTTGACTTTTTCATTAGCGAGTTTAATTCGTTTCTACAAAGGAACTTGGAATGATCAAAGTTTGCCAGTTAAAGATGGTGAAGATATTTCAGCATTCTTCAACGGACTTTGGAAGTCTGATGATTACGAGAAAATCGCTCGTTTAACATTACAAAATAAAGGTTTCTGGGATGTAGATTTAACAGAAATTCCAGGATTAACAAGAGCGATTACAATTGCTTTAGAAGAAATTGATTCAAACGGAATTGAAGCTGGTTTTGCTAAGTTTCAAGAAAGAATAAAATAAAAAAAGGTTGAGCAAATCGAATCAACAATTAAAATCTAATTTGATCTGCTAAAATCTGCGTGAAATATTTTTTGCTCATCGATTTTTTCACGCAGATTTACACAGATTTAAATCTAAGAGGTTGGGTAAAATCAATACAATTTCACTCAACTGTTTAAAATAAAAGAAAACAAAAAGAACAAAGAACAAAGGTTAATTATGGCAACGCAGAAAAAATTAATAAAAGTTCATCCTACTGATAACGTAGCGGTGGCTTTAGTAAATCTGTCAGCTGGCGAAGTGATTGATTTTGAAGGACAATCAATTGCTGTTGAGTCTGATGTGAAAATGAAACATAAGATTGCAATGGTTCCTTTTAATGTAGGAGACAGAATCATTATGTATGGTGTTTTAGTTGGTAAAGCAAGTGCAAGAATCGAAAAAGGAGGATTGCTATCAACTGCTAACGTTAAACACGAGAGTGATAAAGTTACAGGTAAAACTGAAACTATTGGCTGGACAGCTCCAAATGTGGATAAATGGAAAGATAGAACGTGGCAGGGCTATCACAGAGAAGATGGGCAGGTTGGAACAGAAAATGTTTGGTTATTTTTCCCATTGGTTTTTTGTGAAAACAGAAACATCGAAATCTTAAAAGATATATTTGAGAAAGAATTGATGAAGCCAAAAGAAAACGACTATCAATTATTGTTGCGTTCTTTGGTAAAATCTGAAACTGGTGGAGCAGGAAATCAAGAAGCTTCAAACGATGCAAACTTGTTTAATAATATTGAAGTTAAATTCATTACGCACCAAGGTGGTTGCGGTGGAATCCGTCAGGATTCTCACAGTTTAGCGAAACTTTTGGCGGGTTATGTAAACAATCCAAACGTAGCTGGAGCAACTGTATTGAGTTTAGGATGTCAAAATCTTCAAATTTCAATTTTCAAAGAAGCTTTAGATGCGATCAATCCAGATAGTAAAAAACCTGTTTTGATTTACGATCAGCAGTCTATCGGAACAATTGAAACGATGTTAAGTAGTGTTGTAAAAGATACTTTCGAAGCAATCAAAAAAGCAAACGAAATTAAGAGAGAACCAGCTCCATTATCTAAACTACGAATTGGTTTAGAGTGCGGTGGATCTGATGGTTTCTCTGGAATTTCTGCAAACCCAACTCTAGGAGTATTGTCTGATAAATTGGCAGCATTAGGAGGAACAACAATTCTTTCTGAGTTCCCTGAGTTATGTGGAGTAGAGCAGGAATTAGTAAATCGTTGTGTTGATGACGAAGACGGAAAACGTTTCTTAGATTTGATGAAATGGTATGAAAAAACAGTTGTTGATGCAGGTTCAGGATTTGATATGAATCCTTCTCCAGGTAACATCAAAGACGGTTTAATTACTGATGCTATGAAATCTGCAGGAGCAGCTAAAAAAGGAGGAACATCTCCAATTGCAGGTGTTTACGATTACGGTGAATATATTAACGAGCCAGGATTAACATTGCTATGTACGCCAGGAAATGATGTTGAATGTACAACTGCAATGGTAGGTTCGGGAGCGAATATGGTATTGTTTACAACAGGTTTAGGAACTCCTACAGGAAATCCAATTGCTCCGGTTGTAAAAATATCTTCTAACTCAGAGTTAGCAGCAAAAATGTCTGATATTATCGATATTGACACTGGAGGAATTATCAAAGGTGAAAAATCTATCGAAGAAATGGCTGACGAAATGCTTGAAACTATTATCGATATTGCTAGCGGTACGGTAAAAACTAAAGCTGCGATTTTAAATCAAAACGATTTTATTCCTTGGAAAAGAGGAGTTTCGCTTTAATTTTTTAGGTCAAAGTTACAAAGAGACAAAGTAACAAAGGTTTATATGGAGAGACGCACACTAGTGCGTCTTTTTTTTGAACCATATAAGTTATATAAGTTCATTTAATTTTTTTAGGGTCAAAGTTACAAAGGGACAAAGTAAGAAAGGTTTATATGAAGGACGCACAGTAATGCGTCTTTTCTTTTTTTATCGATATGTTATAATTAAGATAAAAGCTCCAGCGGAGCTAAATATTTATAGCCAACAAAATAGTCATTCGAAAAAAAAGCTCCAGAGGAGCGACATATTTGTGTTTAGGGCAAAAAAATAAGCTCACAATTAAATGAGCTTATATAACTTATATGGTTAAAAAATATCTTTTATTTACTAGAAATTGGTTCTTGTAGAAGATTTACGAATATGTAATTCCGGTGCAAGGACTACCTTTTTCTCGATTTTAATGGTATCTGTTTTGTCTACTTGTTCTAAGAAAACGCGAGCAGACATTTTTCCCATTTCTAATGGCGATTGATCTACAGAAGTGATAGATAATTCCATAAATTTGGTAAAAGGCTCATTACTGAAACCTGCTACGCAAAACTCATTTGGAATACTGATATTTCTGTTTTGAAGTTCTTGAATTGCGCCTAAAGCGGCGAAATCACTTGAAGAAAATATGGCGTCTGGTGGAGTTGCTAAAGTCAGTAATGTGTTAGTTGCTTCTTTTCCAGCTTCAACGCTACTTTTTACATGAATAACATATTCTTCTTTAAATTCCAATCCGTTATCTAATAAGGCTTGTTTGTAGCCTAAAAACCTGTTTTTAAAGATGTCTAAAGATTGATCTCCCGAAAGGTGTGCAATATGCCGGCAGCCTTCATCAATTAAATGTTTAGTTGCTAAATAACCACCTTTAAAGTCATTAATAGTAACAGAACTTACGCCATCAATATGTTTGCTTCTATCAAAAAATATCAGAGGTACATTTTTTTCTAATACATTTCTGAAAGCGCTATCATTTTCATTTGAAATACCCGTAACCGACATCATAATTCCGTCTACTTGCGCATCTACTAATGTATGAAGGTTTTCATTTTCTCTTTTAATGCTTTCGTGTGTCTGACAGATAATTACTTGATAGCCATGTGGATAAAGCTCTTCTTCGATTCCTCGAATAACTGAAGCAAAAAAGTTGCTGTCAATACGCGGTACAATAACTCCGATATTATTACTTCGACCGCTCTTTAAAGCTAGTGCCAATTTGTTTTGCTTATAATTCATCGCAGCAGCAGTTTTAATAACCAATTCGCGCGTCGCTTCCTTTATTTTAGGATTATTGTTCAACGCTCTGGAAACAGTTGCAGCTGTGATGTTTAATTTTTCGGCAATATCGTAAATAGTTACTTTTTCACTCATTCAAAAAAAGTTTATCGGATTATTTTTAGACAAAAGTACATTTTTTTTCATTATGTAATAAAAATTGTTATCGATTACCATATCTAAAAACTCAAACGTTTTAGATTATACAATGATAATAAATTATCTAATTTTTTGCATTAAATGTAATTAATTTTTGTAATAAAAATTAAATATATAATTTTTTTCTAAATTAATTTGGTCTAGTAGAACATTTTTTCTACTTTCGTGTAATCGATTACATAATTATTGCCGTTTTCATCCAGTTCAACTAGAAATTCCACTCAAATGATTACAAATAAGAGTATAGCGTTTAAATCAATTGTTTTTTTAAGTATGATAGTAATTTTGACTATATCATGCTCGAAAAAAATTACAGCTATAGCTGAAAATGATCCGTGGAAAACGATGGAATTAACGGTAAAAAACCTTCCAAAAACAAACTTTCAGGATAAAACGTATAATATTAATGATTTTGGTGCTGTTGCAGACGGTAAAACGTTAAGCACTTTGGCTTTCCAAAAAGCAATTCAAGAGTGTGCAAAAAATGGCGGAGGAAAAGTTTTAGTGCCAAATGGAAAATATTTAACTGGGGCAATTCATTTAGAAAGTAATGTAAATCTGTATTTAGACGATCAAGCAGAAATTCTTTTTAGTTTAAATCCAAAAGATTATCCTATTGTTCATACTTCTTGGGAAGGAACAGAAGTAATGAACTATTCACCGCTTATTTACGCAAAAAATAAAACCAATATAGCAGTCACAGGAAAAGGAACTTTAAATGGCCAAGCAAATAGTACCAATTGGTGGATTTGGTCTGGCGGAAAAGATTATGGCTGGAAAAAAGGCATGCCATCTCAAAATGATCCAACGAATCGTGAAGTTTTGGTAGATATGGCCGAAAAAGGGATTCCAGTATCAGAAAGAGTTTTTGGTGAAGGACGTTATTTAAGACCCAACTTTATTGAATTTTTTGAATGTAACACAGCTTTAGTAAAAGATGTAACAATCATTAATTCTCCTTTTTGGATTTTACATCCAATAAAAACAAACAACATGATTATTGATGGAGTGACGGTGAACAGCCACGGTCCGAATAATGATGGTTGTGATCCAGAATATTCGCAAAATATTTTAATCAAAAACTGCACTTTCAATACGGGAGACGATTGTATCGCAATAAAAGCGGGACGTGATGGCGACGGAAGAAGAGTAGCAATACCAAGTAAAAATATCATTGTTCAAAACTGTAAAATGGTTGATGGTCACGGCGGTGTTGTTATTGGAAGCGAAATTTCTGCAGGAGTGAATAATGTTTTTGTAGAAAATTGTGTAATGGATAGTCCGCATTTGGATCGTGCCATTCGTATCAAAACCAATTCGAAAAGAGGCGGAGTGATTGAGAATATCTATGTGAGAAATCTAGAAGTGGGAACGGTGAAAGAATGTGTTTTGAAACTAAACATGTTTTACAATGTGTACGGATCTCAGACAGGAAATTTTATTCCGGTCATTAGAAATGTAAGTTTAGAGAATGTAACTGTGAAAAACGGCGGAAAATACAGCGTTTGGGCAGAAGGTTATAAGGAGTCTCCAGTTGAGAATATTACTTTGAAAAATGTAAAAATTCAGAAGGTAGATTCTGTCTATTTATTAAAAAACGTAAAAAACATAAATTTTGTAAACACCTATATCAATGAGAAAAAAGTAGAATCTATTAAGAATTAAAAACACTATCAATTAACCAAACTTTAAACCACATGAGTATTAAACAATTATCTGAGAAAAAAGATAAATACGGGTTTGTATTTTTCTTTTTCCTGAATTTTTTGCTGTGCAGTACTGTAAATGCACAGTCAACCACAATTGAAGGGAAGATTACCGATGCGACTGGAATGTCGCTGCCAGGGGTAAACATTAATGAAAAGGGAACTAAAAACGGAACTTCAACAGACTTTGAGGGAAGTTTTAAAATTAACGTATCAAATAGTAAGGCTATTTTAGTAATAAGCTATTTAGGATTTCAGTCACAAGAAGTTAGTGTAGCTGGAAAAACAAAAATCAATGTTAGTCTTGCTGAACAATCAAATTCATTAAACGAAGTTGTTGTTGTAGGATATGGTTCTGTAAAAAAGACAGACCTTACGGGATCGGTTAGTACGATCAGCGCGGCTACAATCACAGAAAGAAATACAACAAATGCATTAGAAGCTATTCAAGGTAGTACACCAGGGGTTCAGATTTCATCTTCATCAGGACGTGCAGGAGACGGATTTAAAGTGGTAATTAGAGGAAATAACTCTCTAATTGCAGATTCTAGCAATCCAAACGTAGTGGGATCTTCTCCATTATATGTTGTAGATGGTGTTCCTATGGATGGAATCGATTTCTTAAATCCGCAGGATATTGCGAGAATGGATGTTTTAAAAGATGCTTCATCTGCAGCTATTTACGGTTCTAGAGGATCGAATGGGGTTATTATCGTTACAACAAAAAGTGGTACTAGTGCAAAAGCAGGTATCAGCGTAACTTTTGATACTTCTTACGGAAATAAAATCGCAACTAGATTGCCAAAAATGATGACAGGAGAAGAGTGGTGGAAATTTCACCAAGTTGCTTATATGAGCGCAACGCCTCTTACACAAACTCCAGCGCAATTGGCTACTTTGGCAGGAAATCAAAGCCCGTTATTAGTTTCTCGTGCAAACAGCGGTTACAATTTTGACTGGTATGATGCTGTACTTCGATCAGGAATGACGGAGAATAATTATTTAAATATTTCAGGACGTGCAGATTCTGGCTTAAGCTATAACTTAGGATTCGGAATTCAGAGCGATCGCGGACTTATTGAAAATGATGCGACAGATAAATATTCGTTTAAATTAGGATTGAATCATAAAATAAACGACAAATTTTCTACAGGAGTAAACGTTACAATTGCAAGATTAGACAATCAATTAGGAAGTGATTTAGCCATGCAAGATGCTTTCAGATTAAGTCCGCTTATGTCTCCATGGGCTATTGATGCACAAGGAAATGAGAAAGTTGGAACTTTATTTTTCTTGCCAGGAAAATTGACTTATCCTAATAATGATTGGGCAATCAACAAAACGTCTACTGTGAATCCTTTAATGGAAATTGCTAATTCTTCTCAAACAGAAAAAACATGGCAAACAGTAGGAAATGCCTATTTCCAATACCAACCGCTAAAATGGCTTTCGTTCAAAACGACATTTGCGGCAGGAATTATGGATACGCAAAATTCTAAAGCTTACACGGCACAAACAAATGCTGGGGTAACATTAAACGGAAAAAATTCAGCTACTTTAGAAAACATAAACAACTTCAACTATACTTGGGATAATCAAGTTGATTTGAAACATACTTTCAATGAAGTTCACGATGTTAGCGTATTATTATTACAAAGTTTGTATTCAAATACAGATGAAAGTTCATACTTATATTCTAATAATCAACCTTTTGATGTTGGAACAGACAACATGGGTTCTGGAGCACAAACGAGCTATGTAATCAAATCTGCCTATGCAAAAAATACTTTGAACTCGTATGCAGTACGTATAAACTACGGATTTAAAGACAAATATTTGATTACAGCTTCTACAAGATGGGATGGTTCATCTGTATTATCTGAAGGTAATAAATGGGAAAGTTTTCCATCATTGGCTTTAGGATGGAAATTGAGCAAAGAATCATTTTTAGCAAACAGCAAAGTTGTTTCAGATTTAAAACTACGTGCAAGCATTGGTTACACAGGAAACGACAACGTAGCGCCTTATACTTCTCAAGCATTATTAAACCAGCAGACATTTTACGCTGCAGGTCCAAATGTGGTTCCAGGATGGCAGTCAGAGAATTTAGCTAATCCAAATTTAACTTGGGAGAAAACAAGAGAATACAATTTAGGTATTGATTTCGGATTCTTAAACAACAGAATTACAGGTACTGTTGATGTATATGATAGATTATCAGATAATTTAATTTACAAACAACAATTGCCAGCAGAATCAGGATGGAAAAATACATTTGCAAACGTTGGTTCAGTAAGTAATAAAGGTATCGAGGCTTTATTGACTACGAAAAACATTAAATCAGGAAAGGTAACTTGGGAAACTACTTTTACGTTTACTAAAAACGTAAACAAATTAGAGTCAATTTACAATCAAGATAAAGTAAGTGATATTGGTAATAAATTAATTCTTGGAGCACCATTAAATCCGAACTACAATTATGTTTATGACGGAGTTTGGCAAGAAAGCGAAGCAGCTCAGGCAGCATCTTACGGAATGGCTCCTGGACAAGCAAGACCAAAAGATTTAAATGGAGATGGTAAATTTAACCAAGACGATAGAACCGTTATTGGAAATCCAAATCCAGAATGGCAAGGAAGTTTGTACTCAAAACTTACTGTTGGACAATTTGATTTTAATTTCTCAGTTTTAACAAGCCAAGGACAAACAGTTCTAAGTACTTTCCATCAAAACTTTGCCGATGTAAGTGATAGAGGACGTCAAAAATTAGCAATGGACTACTTTATTCCAACCAACGGTGCTGGAATCGAGGCAAATGCTAACACTACAAACCCAAGACCAGGACCAGTTGCAACAGGTGCAGGAGCTTATTGGACTTCTTTATTTGGTTACTACAGAGATGTTTCTTATGTGAAAATCAAAAATATATCTTTAGGTTACACTTTAGATTCTGAATTATTGAAAAAATTAAAAATTTCTAATTTCAGAATTTATGTAAACGTTCTAGATCCGTTTGTGTTTACAGATTTTGATGGTTACGATCCAGAATGGGCAGGTTCTGCTTTTGGAGTAAACCGTCCAGCTGCAGTAACTACACAATTAGGATTAAGTGTTAAATTTTAATAAAGATATTCAAATGAAAAAAATAATAGTAATGCTAGGAATAATCGCTGCATCTGTAAGTTCATGCAGTGAATATATTGAAGAAGATAGCCGTTCATTTGTACCGGCAGACGGAACATACAAAACAGCAACAGGATTTCAGTTATTGGTAAATACAAATTATGCTTGGTTAAAAGGAATTTACGGAGGAAATCCGTGGCTTTTTGAAGCAGGAACAGATATGTATGCTGAAGGAAGAACTCCAGAACCAGCAGGATTAAGCCAGTATACGCTTTTAATTCCTTCTTCAGACAACGTTGCAGATCTGTACAATTCTTGCTACCAGCAAATTCAAGCAGTAAACAAGACCGTATATTATTCTACAGTTACAGAACAAACATCAAACATAAATACACTTGTTGGTGAAGCACGTTTTTTAAGAGCAAATGCTTATTTCTTATTAGTGCAAACGTATGGTGGTGTGCCGATTGTTTTAGATAATATTACAACTCCGGTTTTATCTTTCACAAGAAATAGTGCCGAAGAAGTATACACGCAAATCATTGCCGATTTAGATTTCGCTTTAGCGAATGTTGGAACTGCCGCTTACAGTACAGCTGGAAAAGTAAACAAAAGAGCAGTAAACGATTTATTGGCAAAAGTATATTTAACAAGAGGATACGAAAGTTTTGCAAAACCAGATGATTTTTCAAAAGCTGCCGCTTATGCTGATGCTGCAATTGGAGGTCAGACTTTAGCTATTGCGTTCGATCAGTTATTTAAACCTGGAAACGATTTAAATGCAGAAACTATTTTCTCTGTTCAATACGATAAAGCATCAACAAGTACAGATCCGACAAAATTGGGTAACAACCAGTTTTATTATTTCAGTTCATATTTAGGAGGTGCTGAAACAGGAGCTCCATTAAGAAGTTATAATTTATGTCCAACTGATTATGCTTTAGGTTTATACGAAAAAGGCGATGCAAGATGGAATGCTACTTTTATGACAGAAATTGTAGAAGGACCTGAAACAACAAACGGAGTAACAAAAACTATTTTATATTATCCGTATTACAGAAGTTCAAATCCTTCGACTTTAAAAGTGAGACATTTTTATGAGCCAAAATGGTATACACCTGCAGATAAAGCTACTTACATGACAACAAATGCTTCTAGATTAGCTTCGACGTTTGTTTATCATCCATGGGGAGAATATTCTGCGGCACATACATTAATCAAAAACTTAGATTGTTATACTATTCCAGTTAAGAAATTTGATGATCCAGATCCAACTACGCCATCAAGCACTGGACCTGTAAGCACAAGAGATATTATTGTTTCTAGACTTGGAGAAACTTATCTGGTAGCTGCTGAAGCTTATTTAAAAGCAGGAAATCCACAAACTGGATTAGACCGTTTAAATGAAGTAAGAAGAAGAGCAGGTGTTGCTAATGCGACTTTAGCTCAATTTAATATCGACTATATCTTAGACGAAAGAGGTAGAGAATTATTAGGTGAATACAAACGCTGGTTTGATTTGAAACGTACAGGAACTTTGGTTGCTAGAGCTTCAGCTCATAACTATAAAATAAAAGAAGCAAATTTTGTTGGTATTGATGGTAAACAAAAAATTTTAAGACCAATACCTCAAACAGTTTTGGATTTAAACCAAAACAAAGATTTTCCTCAGAATCCTGGTTATTAGTAATTTGTTAGTTTTTTGAGAACTATGTTTTTTGAAGTAGTTAAAAAGGAGTTTGACTATAAGTCGAACTCCTTTCTTAACTAAAAAATGAAAAGTTAAAATGCGAAAATTTAAATTAATCTTAGTGTTGTTTTTTAATGCCATTGTAATGCAAAGCCAGCAATACAAGGTTGATACTTCGTATACTATAAAAAGCACTTATACTAAATTAGTTAAGAAATATCCCTTTATTACAATTCCAGAAGTAAAAGCCAATCCAGAGGTTAAAGAAACTTTCGATGTAGCTTACAATCAAAAAGATCGTGCTTTGCATTTTGATGCTTTTGTCAATACAAAAAAGAAAAAAAATCCTGCCGTAATTATGATCCACGGAGGAGGTTGGAGATCAGGAAATAAAAGTCAAATGCAGTTTATAGGGAAAGAAATTGCGGCAAAAGGCTATTCTTGTTTTGCAATCGAATACAGATTATCATTAGAAGCAAAATATCCAGAAGGCGTTATTGATGTCAAGAATGCGATAAAATTTATTAAAGACAATGCGGCAAAATTTAATGTAGATCCAAACAAAATTGCGGTTTTAGGCTGCTCTTCAGGAGGGCAAATGGCAGCTTTGATTGGTACAACAAATAATAATCCGCTTTTTGAAGATAAAAACTTTAAAAGCAAATCTTCGTCAAAAGTTCACGCGATAATGGATGTTGACGGAGTTTTAGCATTCAAACATCCAGAATCTTCAGAAGGAGATATGGCAGCTTTTTGGTTAGGAGGAAAATCAGATGAAATACCTGAGAATTGGAAAAACGCTTCGGCATTAAGCAATACGGACAAAAATACGCCGCCCGTTTTATACATCTGCAGCAGTATTCCGAGATTTCATGCAGGAAGAGACGACATGATCAAGATTTTAAACAATTATAAAATCTACAATGAAGTGCAAACCATTCCAGATTCGCCTCATTCATTTTGGTTTTACGACCCTTGGTTTACACAGACAATCTCGTACAGCTTACGATTTTTAGATAGAATTTTTAAATAAATTAGAATACAAAAATGAAAGCAAGAATCGCCACGGCAATTTTATTTTTCACGGGTTTAACTGCTGTTAATGCGCAGAATGACACTCATAAAGTTAGCACGCAAAATCAAGCCGATGTGGAAAACAGCGTAATTCCGTACGACTTAAAATGGTCAGAACGAACAGCGCTTTCTATTTTAAATAAATATCCAAATGCTTGGCAGCTTGACGGAAATGAAAAGCCAAAATGGGATTATAAAATGGGTTTTGTATTATCTGGTTTTGAAAAATTATATCAAAAAACAAACAATAAAAAATACCTGAATTACATCAAAGAATATGTTGATGGAATGATTGATAGTACGGGAAATATTAAAAAATATGATATTAAAGAATACAATATCGATTGTTTGAATCCAGGAAAACTGTTGTTTAATTTATATGATATAACAAAAGATTCTCGCTATCAGAAGATTCTCGGACAACTGAGAAATCAGTTAGAAAGTCAGCCGAGAACACCAAGTGGAGGATTTTGGCACAAACAGATTTATCCAAATCAAATGTGGATTGACGGTTTGTACATGGCAGAACCTTTTTATGCGCAGTTTACGGTTAAGTACGAAAAAGGAAAAAGTCTAGATGATATTGCGAAACAATTTGAATTGGTTCAGAACCATATTGTAGATAAAAAAACAGGTTTGGTTTACCAAGCTTGGGATGAAAGTAAAGAGATTGCGTGGGCTGATAAACAAACGGGAACTTCGCCAACAATCTGGGGAAGAGGAATTGGCTGGTACATGGTGGCTTTGGTCGAAACGTTAGATTATTTTCCGAAATCACATCCAAAGCACAAAGTTTTGGTAGAGTATTTGAATCAGATTGCAAAAAATGTGAATCAGGTTAAAAGTGAAAATGGGCTTTGGTATCAAGTTGCCGATAAACCAGAATTGTATGGAAATTACGTAGAACCATCAGCTTCTGGAATGATTATTTATGCTTTTGCAAAAGGTGCTAATAAAGGTTATTTAGCGTCAAGCTATAAATCAACAGCCAAAAAATCATTTGACAGTTTTGTAAAAGAATTTGTGAAAGTAGATAAAAAAGGAGAAGTAAATGTTTTGAATGTTTCATCAAATGTAGGTTTGGGTGGAAAACCATTCCGCGATGGAACAAACAATTATTATTTAGCTTCAAAAACAAAAGATAACGGTGCAATAGGTTTGGGAGCATTTTTATTAAGTGCAATCGAATTGGATAAATAAAAATGGCTTGATGGAATTTTTTTTAACACATAGAAACATAGTTTTTAGAAATTTACTAAAGGCGTTTCACTTAGAATAATACACATAGACTATGTGTTAAAGCTTGCTTTTTTGGTAATCTTAAACGCAGAACAATAAAATCTATGTTTCTATGTGTTGAAATTATATTTTGTTCAATTTCATAACAGATAAATAAATGTTTAATAATGGATAGAAAGAAAAAATATTTTGGTTCACTGATTGCGATGGGATGTCTGTTATTTTCATTTTTGAATGCAACAGCTCAAGAAAAAACAATTGCTATTTCTAAAGATTTGAAGTGGTCTGAAAGAATGGCTCTTTCTATTATGAAGCGTGATCCAAAAGCTTGGCAGATCGATAATAACGAAAAACCAAAATGGGATTATAAGTTAGGTCTTGTAATGACTGCTTTTGAGAATTTATACAATAAAACAAATAATCCGATTTATTTCAATTACGTTAAAGAGTATTATGAAACAGCGATAAACAGTTCTGGAGATATTCTAAACTATAAATTAGAAGATTACAATATTGATTATATAAATGCTGGTAAAGGGCTTTTTGAAGTGTATAAACAAACAAAAGATGAACGTTATCTGAAAGCGATGCAGCTTTTAAGAAAACAATTAGAAACGCATCCGAGAACAAATTCGGGAGGATTTTGGCACAAGAAGATTTATCCAAATCAAATGTGGCTGGATGGTTTGTATATGGGAACTCCTTTTTATGCGCATTACATAGCTGAGTTTGAACAAGGAAAGGGTTTCGACGATATTGCAAAACAGTTTGAGCAGGTTCACCAGCATACTTTAGACCCAAAAACGGGACTTCTTTTTCATGCTTGGGATGAAAGTAAAAAAATGGATTGGGCGAATAAAGAAACGGGAACTTCACCTAATTTTTGGTCGCGATCTATTGGCTGGTACATGATGGCTTTAGTAGATGTTTTAGATTACATGCCAAAAGACCATCCAAAAAGAAAAGAACTGATTCAGTATTTGAATGACATTTCGAAAGCTGTTGCAAAATATCAAGACAAATCAGGATTATGGTATCAAGTTACAGATGCCGGAAATAAAAAAGGAAATTATCTTGAAGCATCGGGTTCTGAGATGTTTGTTTATGCATTTGCGAAAGGAGCAAAAAAAGGATATCTTCCTAAAAGCTATAGAAACTTAGCAGAAAAAGGATTTGACGGTATTGTAAAAAAACTTGTAACAGTAGATCCAGACGGAGAAATACATATCACACAAGTTTGCGCGAGTGCAGGTTTAGGAGGAAATCCGTATAGAGATGGTTCTTATGAATATTATATAGGCGAAAAAATAAAAATCGATAATTCTCATGGATTGGGACCTTTTATTTTAGCCGCAGTAGAATTAGAAAAATAGTAGAATTTAAATATATTTTGAAATGAAAAAGAGTAGAAAGCAAGGTTATTTTATGTCGATTTTGATGGCTTGTTTTATGACCATTACAAGTTGTAAAGTAACATCGCAAGAGCCAGCAAAAACAGACATCGTAATTGGAAAAAATGCGAAATGGTCTGATAAAATGGCCTTGACATTGATGAAACGTCATCCAGAAGCATACATGATCGACGATGCTAAAAAACCAAAGTGGGATTATGTTCACGCTTTAGTATTGCATTCAATCGAAGAATTGTACAAAAAAAATCCAGATCCTAGATACAAAGCTTACATAAGAGGTTATGTAGATAATTTGGTTCAAGCTGACGGAAGCATTAATACTTACGAATTCGATAAATATAATATTGATTTAGTATTGCCAGGACGTTTGCTTTTTGATGTTTATGAAACTTCAAAAGAAGAGAAATATTTAAAAGCACTGCAATTAATTCGTAAACAGCTTACAGAACAACCAAGAACACAAAGTGGAGGATTTTGGCACAAACAAATCTATCCAAATCAAATGTGGTTAGATGGTTTGTATATGGGAGAGCCTTTCTACGCAGAATACACAGCTAAATTCGAAAATGGAAAAAGCTTTGACGATATCGCAAAACAATTCGAAGTAATTCAATTAAAAGCTACAGATCCAAAAACAGGACTATTGTACCATGGTTGGGACGAAAGCAAACAAATGCCTTGGGCAAATAAAGAAACAGGAAACTCTCCAAACTTCTGGTCTAGATCTTTAGGTTGGTATGCAATGGCTTTGGTTGATGTTTTAGATTATATGCCAAAAGATCACCCGAAAAGAAAAGACTTGATTAAATATTTAAATAATGTTTCTGAGGCTTTACTAAAATTCCAAGATAAATCTGGATTGTGGTATCAAGTTACAGATAAAGCGGAAGGAAAAGACAATTATTTAGAAGCTTCTGGATCTGCAATGTTTTCATACGCTTTTGCGAAAGGAGCTAACAAAGGTTATTTGCCAGCTAAATTTAAAAAAGCAGCCAACAAAGCTTTTGACGGATTAACAACGGTATTAATCAAAAAAGTGGACCAAGATGGCGGAATCACTTTAACAAACTGCTGTCAAGTAGCAGGTTTAGGAGGAAATCCTTATCGTGACGGTTCTTACGAATATTACGTAAACGAAAGAAAAAAAGACAACGATCCTAAAGCAACTGGACCATTTATTTTGGCAGCTTTAGAATTAAACAGATAATTGTTAATGTTTAATTATCAATTGTAAATTCTTGAATTAGGAGTTTTGTCTCCCTGAGCGAAGTCGAAGGACCGCACAGAAATTCAAGAAAGAAAAGTAAACTTGCTTAAGTAAAGACCCGACAGGTTTTAAAAGTCTGTCGGGTTTAATAAAATAATGACTTTAAAATGAAAAATATAAAAATCATCCTTTTTCTTCTTGCCTTTTTTTGCTTTCAGAAGAATAACGCACAAGTCTGGACATCAGATAACGGAGACGGAACATTTACCAATCCGATTCTGCATGCCGATTATTCAGATCCGGATGTTGTTCGCGTAGGCGATGATTATTATATGACAGCTTCTTCTTTTAACTGTATTCCGGGCCTTCCGATTTTGCATTCTAAAGATTTGGTTAATTGGAAAATTATTGGTCATGCTTTGGTTAAACAGCCACCTTTTGAAACCTACGATAGAGTTCAGCATGGAAACGGAGTTTGGGCGCCAAGTATTACCTATCATAAAAATGAATTTTACATTTATTATCCGGATCCTGATTTCGGAATTTATTTAATTAAAGCAAAAAAAGCAGAAGGGCCTTGGTCTGAACCGCTTTTAGTAAAAGCAGGAAAAGGCTTGATCGATCCTAGTCCGCTTTGGGATACAGATGGAAAAGCATATCTAACTCATGCTTTTGCCGGAAGTCGCGCACAAATTAAAAGTCTATTGGTTGTTTGTACCATGAATCCAGAAGGAACCGTTGTAAATAACGATGAAGTAATGGTTATTGACGGACATAAAGGCGAAGAAACAATTGAAGGCCCTAAGTTTTATAAACGAAATGGCTATTACTATATTTTTGCTCCTGCAGGCGGTGTTCCTACAGGATGGCAGACTATTTTAAGATCGAAAAATGTTTTCGGACCGTATGAAAAAAAGAAGGTTCTAGAACAAGGTTCGACCAAGATAAATGGTCCGCATCAAGGTGCTTGGGTTACGACTCAGACAGGCGAAGATTGGTTTTTCCATTTTCAAGATAAAGATGCTTACGGACGAATTGTTCATTTACAGCCAATGAAATGGGTAAACGACTGGCCAGTTATGGGCGAGGATTACGATAAAAACGGAATTGGAGAACCAGTAACTACTTATAAAAAACCAAATGTTGGTAAAAAATATCCAATTGAAACTCCAGCAGAATCTGACGAATTTAATGAACCAAAATTAGGTTTGCAATGGCAATGGCAGGCAAATAGACAAATCAATTGGGGATTTCCAACGAGTTTAGGTTACTTGAATTTATTTTGCAATACATCTTCTCAAAACATCTTCAATGCTCCAAATTTATTGTTGCAGAAATTTCCAGTAGAAGAATTTACAGCCACTACAAAACTGACTTTCAACTCAAGATTAAATCGCGAATCTACAGGTTTAATTGTAATGGGGTTAGATTATAGTTTTCTAAGTTTTAAAAATAATGGAGGAAAACTATTCTTAAGTCAGAAAACTGGAACATTTGACAAAACGGTTTCAGAAACAGAAACGACACCGATAGCAATAGAAAGCAATACCATTTACTTAAGAGTAAAAATTGGTAAAGAAGGAATTTGCAGCTTCTTTTATAGTTTAGACGATAAAAATTATCAAAAAATTGGAAATGATTTTAAGGCAAAAGAAGGAAAATGGATTGGTGCCAAAGTCGGACTTTTTGCTTTAGGCGAAGAAGTAAAAAACGATTCTGGAAATGTTGAAGTAGATTGGTTTAGAATAACGAAATAATAAGAAATGATACAGTTTAAAAAACATATAATTCTTTTTTTATGTCTTTGCAGTTTTGCTGTAAAATCTCAGAATACATACAAAAGATGGTCTGAAATTATTCGAAAGAATGATGCTTCTTGGTTTGCTTCGGCGGAAGCCAAAAAAATAGCGGAGAATGTGTTGCTATACCAAAGAGATATTGGAGGTTGGCCAAAGAATATCCAAATGCAAGATGAATTGACTGAAAAGCAGAAAAAAGATTTAATTGCTCTTAAAAAAACGGCTGTAGAAACCACAACAGACAACGGAGCAACTTGTCAAGAAATGCTTTTTATGTCTAAAATGTATGCTCAAGTTAAAGACGAACGTTATGCGGCATCTTTCTTAAAAGGCGTAAATTATCTTTTGGAAGCGCAATATGCTAATGGCGGATGGCCACAGTTTTATCCGTTAAAAAAAGGCTATTATACTCATATTACTTACAATGACGATTCGATGGTAAACATCATGAATGTCATAAGAGAAATAGCAGATCAGAGGAATTATTACAGCATAAAACCTTCCGCAGAAATTGTCGAAAAATGCAAAAAAGCATTCGATAAAGGAATTGATTGTATTCTAAAAACACAATACAAACAAAACGGAGTTTTAACTGCGTGGTGCGCACAGCATGACGAAGTTACTCTCGCTCCCGCAAACGCAAGAGCTTTTGAACTAGCATCTTTAAGCGGTTATGAATCGACAAAAATTACATTGCTTTTAATGTCAATTGATAAGCCTTCGCGAGAAATTGTGACTGCGGTTAAAAGTGCTGCAGCATGGTTTGAAAAAACAAAAATCACCAATTTAGAAGAAAAAAGAGTGCTGAATGATGCTGGAAAAATTGTAGACAAAAAAATGATTCCGGCCGTAAATGCAAAACCAATTTGGGCAAGATTTATGGATTTAGAAACCAACGAACCATTCTTTTGCGATCGCGACGGAATTAAGAAAAAATCGCTGGATCAAATTGGATCAGAGAGAAGAAACGGTTATTCGTGGTACTCAGATGCACCTGAAGAAGTTTTGAAAAAATATGCTGATTGGGCAGTTAAAAACGGAACTAAAGTTGGCGCTACAGAAAAGAAAAATGTAAACTATATTACGGTAGCACAAGACGGTTCTGGAGATTTTACTAAAATTCAAGATGCTGTTTATGCAACTCCTGCGTTTCCGTATGAGAAAGTAACAATCTTTGTAAAAAACGGAATTTATAACGAAAAAGTACGAATTCCAGAATGGAACAACAATGTCATTTTGCAAGGAGAGAGCAAAGAAAATACGATAATTACTTATGATGATAATTTCTCTAAAATTGGTTTAGGAAGAAATAGCACTTTTTACACGTCTACACTTTTGGTCGAAGGAGATGATTTTTCAGCATCAAATCTTACGATAAAAAATACTTCTGGCGAACACGGACAAGCGATTGCTTTATCTGTTGTAGCGAATCGTGCTAAGATAGCGAACTGTATACTTTTAGGAAATCAAGATACTTTGTATTTGTCTGGAAAAGATGCCAAACAATATTTTAAAGATTGTTATATTGAAGGAACAACCGATTTTATATTTGGAGGCGCAACAGCTCTATTTGAAAATTGCACTATTCACAGTATAAAAAGTTCTTATATCACAGCGGCTTCAACGCCAGAAGGAACTCCATTCGGTTTCGTTTTTAAAAACTGTAAACTCACTGCAAATTCAGAAGCAAAAGATGTTTACTTAGGAAGACCTTGGCGCATTTATGCTAAAACGGTTTTTATAAATTGCGAAATGGGCAATCAAATTAAACCTGAAGGCTGGGAAAATTGGTCAAAAACAGAAGCAGAAAAAAAATCTTTTTATGCAGAATACAATTGTAGCGGAGAAGGATTTCAGCCTTCAAAAAGAGTAAAATGGTCGCATCAGCTTTCAAAAAAAGAAGCAACACAATATTCGATAGAAAATATCCTTAAAGATAAGATCGCAAACTGGTATTCTCTTTAGTCCCAGTTCTCAGTCGCAGTCTCAGTCAGCGCTGAAAACTGCGACTGCGACTGAACACTTAAAATAAAAAACATGAATTTCAAATATCTCTTTCTAATTCTCCTTTCATGGGCATCATTTGCACAGAATAGCGATTTTCCGTCAGCTAAAGTGGATTCTATTGTGAAAAGAATTCAGCTTCCAATAATAACTTCTTATCGGATTAATGTTTTGACATTGGGTGCAAAAGGCGATTCATTAACTGACAATAAAAAGGCTTTTGATAAAGCAATGGCTTTGTGCAAAAAAAATAAAGGCGGAACAATTATAGTTCCAAAAGGAATTTATAAAATCAACGGACCGATACATTTTGTAAGCAATGTAAACCTTAGAATTGAAAAAGGCGCTAAAATAAAGTTCAGTGATAATCCGAAAGATTATCTTCCAATGGTTTTAACAAGCTGGGAAGGGACGATGTTGTATAATTACAGTCCGCTTATTTATGCTAATAATTGCACGAATATTTCCATTTCTGGAGAAGGAACAATTGACGGAGAAGGAGGAAAGACTTGGAAAACTTTTAAAGCAAAAGAAAACGAAGGCAAAAACCGAAGTCGCGAAATGAACCATAACAATACTCCATTAGAAGAAAGAAAATTTGGAGAAGGCTATTTTTTAAGACCCCAGATGATTCAGTTTTTAAACTGCAAAAATATATTAGTAGAAAATATTAGAATAGAAAATTCACCATTTTGGTGTTTACATCTTTTAAAATCAGAAAGTATAACCGTTCGTGGCATAAGTTATAAATCGTTAAATCATAATAATGACGGAATCGATCCCGAATATGCAAAAGATGTTTTGATTGAGAATGTTACTTTCGACAACGGTGACGATAATGTGGCTATAAAAGCGGGAAGAGATCACGAAGGAAGAGCCAATACGGCAACTCCAAGTCAAAACATTGTGATTAGAAATTGTAATTTTAAGGGATTGCACGGAGTTGTAATCGGCAGTGAAATGTCGGCAGGAGTACAGAATGTGTTTGTAGAAAATTGTAAAACAGTTGGTTATTTAAAAAGAGGCATTTATTTAAAAACCAACGCAGATCGCGGAGGATATATCAAAAATATATTTGTTAGAAATATTCAATTAGATCAAGTAGAAGACTGCCTTTACATTACAGCCAATTATCATGGAGAAGGCAACGGTTTTCAATCGGATATATCAAATGTACATTTTTCGAATATCACTTGTAACAAAGCATCAGAATCTGGAATCGTAATTCAAGGATTTCCGGACAAAAAAATCAAAAACATAACATTAAAAGACATAGAAATTAAGCAAGCAAAAAACGCTCTGTCTAATGAAAATGCAGAAAACGTTTTGATGACAGATGTTTTTATCGGACAAAAAGCTAGTGTGCCTACGGCGGTTTCGAAAAATTAAGTTTTTTAGATTCAAAGGGATAAAGATTTTCCGTAGAGATGCATTGCAGTGTGTCTAAAGATAGAATATCCGCAAAGTTTAGCGTCCTATCGTAGAGAAATTAAAAAGAAAACCTTGTACTCCTGCGGTAGAAAAAACATAAAGCACACAAAATAAAATCTGCGAGAACAAATTTTTTCACGCAGATTTAAAAAGATCAAAGCAGATTTGTCAGATTTTTTAAATAGATCTGAGCAAATCAGCTAAAATCAGCAAAATCTGCGTGAAACAAATAAACAAGCAAATGAAAAAATACATCATACTAACACTACTAATTACTTCCATAGGTTTCGCTCAAAAAACAACTTTATATTGTATTGGAGACTCCACAATGGCCAATAAAAAAGACCCTGAAAAAAATCCAGAACACGGATGGGCACAAGTTTTACAGCCTTTCTTTACAGATAATATAATTGTTGAGAACAAAGCCGTAAACGGCAGAAGCACAAAGAGTTTTATAGCAGAAAAACGTTGGGATTCAATTTATAGTAAGTTGAAAAAAGGAGACTATGTTTTTATTGAATTTGGACATAATGACGAAAAAATAGAAGATCCAAGTCGTTACACTAATCCGCATACGGCTTACAGATACAACTTGATAAAGTTTGTAAAAGAGAGCAGAGCAAAAGGAGCCATTCCTGTTTTGTTGACTTCTATTTCGAGACGTAATTTTAATGAAAAAGGAGTTCTAATTCCAACGCATGGCGATTATCCGTTAGAAACTCGTTTGGTGGCGCAGGAGTACAAAGTTCCTTTTATTGATTTAGAATATTTTACAGAAGTGCTAGAACAATCATACGGGCCTGAGCAATCGAAACTGTTGCACTTGCATTTTAAAGCAGGAGAAAATCCGTATTACGATAAAGATAAAGCAGATGATACGCATTTGTCTTTGAAAGGGGCTACAGAAATAGCTCAAATTGTTGTCAACGAAATCAAACAATCTCAAGATTCTTCTTTGCAGAAATTGAAAAAAGAAATAAAGTAACTTTAGTTTGAACTAAAAAATAAAAATTGCTAAACCTGTAATTTCTCTCGTGGAATTGCAGGTTTTTTGTTTTGCTGCTTTTGTAATAATGAAATTGTAATTTTTTGAATTATGTCCTTTTTTGATAGTTTAAAAGCTTTTATGTCCGCTTTGAAAATTGATTTAGTAATACTTTTGCTTTAAGAATAATAGGTAAAAAGGACAATTATGTATACCGCAAACTTTTCATTAGAATTTCAATTGGATGTTTCAGAAATTAAAATGCTTAATAAAATGTATTTTAAGCATTTGTTCAAAGAACGAATAGTTTTTGCTCTCCTTATTGTTTTATTGTTATTGATACTGAATGATTTTAGTTTGCAAATGGACTATCTTGATTGGTTAATACGAAGTCTGCTTTTGGTTATTTTTTTTGTAATAATTCAGTTTTTGCTGATAGATGTTATCTCTAAATCGATTTTTAAATTGACAAAAATAATTACAGGATCGAAAAAAACTTCCAGTAAATACAAGCTCTCTTTTAACTATTCTGATATTTGTGTCAAATCGCCATTGGGAGAATTAACTCATAAATGGTCGAAAATTGAAAAAGTTATTCAAACCAAAAACTTCTTATTTCTATACGTAAAAGAGCAAAATGGCTACATAATATCTATTTCTAAGAAAGAAAGCAATTCTAGAAAAATTGAAGAATTACTTTCTTTTGTAGAAAAATATGTTACTCCTGTTATCAAAGTCTAACCTCTTTTTCTAAAAATAATGTCTGCTAGAAAATGTCTTATTCTTATCTTTTTATGACTTAATGGGACAGTAAATAATGAATCATAAATATAATTTTACATTTCTTAATTGATGATTATTAAGGAATGAATATTTACTGTAGGATCTAAAAAAATGCGAATGAAAAAGGAAAGAATTTTAGTGAGAGATAATAAAGGTACCTTTTTGAAAATGTTTAAACGAAAACTAAAATCTGAATTTGATTTTTTTGAAAAATCATTTTTCGATAATAGTGAAGAAAAGGTAAAGCAATATGATCGTATTATTTATGTAGTCTATGATAAGAACGAACTGCTTGGTTTTCTGCAGCAGAATATCACTAGAAATGTTTTGGTTTGTCTATTTGATAAGCAGTTTTATGCGAGCCTGTCTTTTCTAGAAATAATGAACAGTTTGATATTGTTTGATGAATGCAAGACAAGTAGAGAAATTTTTAAGGAAATAAAAGCTTTTTTTAAAAAGAAAAAAGACTTAACCACTCAGAAAATTTCTTTAAAAAAGCCGAATAATATTGAGTTTCCAGAATATTATAAGGCAATGTATTATTTAATGTGATAGGCCTTTATTTTTTATTTTTTATGTTTTTTTTCTAGCACAATTCTTAGGTGAGATAGTGCTTTTAATTGCAGGATAAGTGTGGTGCTTTATCCTGCATTTTTTTAACAATATAATGAGGTTAAAAAGAGAAGTTTTCTGTCTTTAAGTGTTGATATAACAATTAAAAATCTTAAATTGTTCTGTAAAAAATAAAGAATAAGACAGAATGAAAACAAGAGTATTATTTTATCTTCCAATTACTTTAGTAGCAACTATTTTAACAAGCTGTAAAGTTTCTCAAAACGTATCAGAAAAAACAATTGTACTAAAAAACAGTAGTTCTTTAGCACTTTCGCAAAAAGCAATTTCTATAAAAAGAGAGAGTATTGGAGAAATCAATATAAAAGGAACTTTCCCAATTTTACTTTCTAAAACGGATACAATTCCAGCACAAACAAATGACCTTAATGGCGACGGAAAATGGGACGAACTTTTCTTTGTAGCTGATTTTTCGCCAAACGAAGAAAAAAATATTCAATTAAAATGGTCTGATACAGATCCGAAGTTTACTGTAAAAACCAGTGTTCGTTTTGGAAAAAGAGAAGGAAAAAATCTTCCAGTGCATCCAGATACACAAGAAGTTTTAATGGCAGATCAGGTTCTTAAAAAACTAGGCTATCAAAAATACCAAACAGACGGGCCAACTTGGGAAAATGACAAAGTTGGTTTTAGACATTATTTGGACGGAAGAAATTCTAAAGATGTTTTTGGGAAAAAGCTTCCAGGGATAACTCCAGAAAATGTTGGTATAAACAGTAAAGGCGAAGTCGAAGACAATTATCATGTGATGTACGATTGGGGAAGAGATATTTTTCCGGTTGGAAGTTCTGTAGGTTTAGGTGGTTATACATTGTTAATTGACAATAAAATAGACCGACTTGGAATTTTAGGAAATGATACAATTAATAATGTTGAAAAAACGACTTTTAAGATTGTATCTGAAGGACCGGTAAATTCTGTTTTAAGCTATCACTATCAAAATTGGAAAGCTTCTGGAAATCTTTATCAAGTGCATGAAACCACTTCGATCTGGCCAGGAATGTATGGTTTTAAAAATACAGTTTCAATAGATGGTATCAAAGGAAAAGAAACTTTTCTTGCAGCGATTTCTAATTTAAATAATAAAAATCCGCTTCAGGTTATTGAAGCTGGAGATTGGGTTTGTTTAATTCAGCACGATTATTTGACTTACGAACGTCAATGGATTTTAGGAACAGCAATTTTAGTTCCCGCAAATATTTATCAAGGTTATATTGAGGCTCCTAAAACGGGACAGCTGACGGATTCGTATTTAGCAAAATTAAAAATTGACAATAAAAAAGAAATCAGCTATTATGCGATTGCAGCGTGGGAACTGAGCGCAGACAAAGGTTTTAATGACTCTGCTTTTTTTACCAATTATGTGACCAATTTAGCAAAACAGCTTTCTGCTAAAATTAAAGTTGAAATAAAGTAATTTGAAATTGTAACTGTTCAAAATGAGAAAGATTCTTTTTGTTTTAGCTTTTATAGGTAGTTTAAATTTATCCTTTTCACAGCAAAATCAAGAATCTTTTCCTGATGGGACTCCAGTTGGTGATTGGTTTAAAAATCATCAAAAATTGCAGTTAAAAGATTTAGGGAAGCAATATCGCATAACAGATTTTGGTGTTAAACAAGACAGTACGGTAATTCAAACAGAGGCCATTCAAGCGATAATTGACCAAACATCGGCAAATGGAGGCGGTGTAATTGTAATTCCGAAAGGTGTGTTTTTGAGTGGCGCTTTGTTTTTTAAACCCAAAACAGCTTTATATTTAGTAAAAGGAGCAGTCTTAAAAGGCTCAGATAATATAATTGATTATCCAATTAGAGCTTCAAGAATAGAAGGACAAAATCTAGATTATTTTTCAGCTTTGGTTAATGCGTATGGCGTAGATCGTTTTTCTATTTCTGGAGAAGGCACTATAAATGGAAATGGAAAAAAGTTCTGGGAAGCTTTCTGGAAAAGACGCAGTGAAAATCCTGATTGTACCAATCTTGAAGTTTCTAGACCAAGATTAGTTTTTGTTTGGAATTGCAACGACGTTCAGTTTCAGGATGTAAAACTGATTAATTCTGGTTTTTGGACGAATCATTTTTACAAATGCAATAATATAAAACTGCTTAATCTTTATATTTTCTCACCTCATGTCGGAATTAAAGCGCCAAGTACAGATGCTGTAGATTTGGATGTGTGCGAAAATGTTTTGATAAAAAACTGTTACATGTCAGTTAATGACGATGCAGTTGCTTTAAAAGGAGGTAAAGGCCCGTATGCGGATAAAGACCAAAATAACGGATCTAATAAAAATATCATAATTGAGGATTGTACTTTTGGATTTTGTCATTCTGCTCTGACCAATGGTAGTGAAGCAATTCATAATCGAAATATTATTTTTAGAAACAGTAAGATTGAGGGAGCTTCACGATTACTTTGGTTAAAAATGCGACCAGATACGCCGCAGCGCTACGAATATATTTTGGTTGAAAACATAAAAGGTCAAGCCGAAACAGGTTTGGCTATTTTTGCTTGGCGACAATTTTACGATTTAAAAGATCGTCAAGATATTCCGTTGTCTTATGGAGATCATATTACCTTAAAAAATATGGATCTTAAATGCACTAATTTTTACGGAGTAGAAAAAGATCCAAATGTGAGATTAAGTAATTTTAGATTTGAGAACTTGAATATAGAGTCCTCTAAAACGAAGATTGATAAGAGCATTATAAATGGAATCATTTTTAAGAATGTCTATCTAAATAAGGCTCTTGTAGAGTGATTTTTTTCTTTTTTATGGATTTTTTTCATGTAAAAATTAACAAATTGGAGCGTTTTAAGCCTGTCTATGAAATAAAAATGTAGCCAATAAGATACTTTCTACAAAGCATTAAAACAGGTGTGGTAAAAACACTTTTCTTAATAAGTATTTGATTGTTAATGTATTGTGTTTGCTGGAGGTTTTGAAAAAATAGAAGTCAATTTATTGTAAAGAAAATGAATGAAAAACTGCATTAAATTTAACAGCAAAAGTGTTGTATCTATCACACAAACTTTTATTTTTGTGGCTTAATTTAACAATATATAAGCATGAAAGATTTATTAGTAAAAATCAACGCCGAAATTGAAACATTCAAAGCTGAAGCTGAATCTTTGACTGAAAAAGGAATTAAAGCTGCTGGACCAAGAGCACGTAAATCAACTTTAGAAATTGAAAAACTTTTAAAAGAGTTCAGAAAAGTTTCTATCGAAGAATCAAAAAAATAATACAACTAAACCTCGCTGATAAAGCGGGGTTTTTTTATTTTACAAAGTAACAAAGTGCAAAGTTCA
>Ga0190282_1036_pt1 | contig 110232 bp, 76 predicted proteins | sample ZER3_100Endo_I3_FD_131024 | JGI IMG/M metagenome (GOLD analysis project Ga0190282, IMG submission 131024) | Enriched cells of freshwater protists from Biology Centre CAS, Ceske Budejovice, Czech Republic - ZER3_100Endo_I3 | ecosystem: Environmental > Aquatic > Freshwater > Unclassified ...
GTGGTGGCACGGTACGCTTAATAAAAGTGTAAATGCCTCGTCTGTACAATTCCTTACCATGATCCTGCTGATAAGTGGCAAGGATACCTCGTCCGGAAGTAGCACCTTCCCAAAGCCCGGAAGGCTGGTAGGGTTTAACACTCGGTCCTCCGATGGTTTTATTCAGCAATCCGCTGCTGGAGAGCACGACATCTCTGACCAGTTCGGCGGGAATGCGGTAACGTGATGCACGGGCAAGCATTACATTTTCCGGATCTGCCTGCAGTTTACCTGCTGATATGACAGCAGATTGTTTATAAGTGGCTGACATAACGATTTGTTTAACCAGTCGTTTGATATCCCATCCGTTGTCCATGAAGTCTATGGCCAGCCAGTCGAGCAGTTCAGGATGCGAAGGAAGTTCACCCTGCATCCCAAAATCACCGGAGGTTTTAACTATACCTCTGCCAAAGAATTCCTGCCAGATCTGGTTGACAAATACCCTTGAGGTAAGGGGATTTTTACGGTCGAATAACCATTGGGTTAGTCCAAGTCGGTTTTTAGGAAATTTACTATTAAAGGAAAGCAGGGATTTTGGTGTTCCTGCCTCTACTTGCTCGCCATGTGCATCATATACACCTCTGTTCAATACATACGATTTCCTGAGGGTATCCTGATCTCCCATGACAGAGACAATCAGCTTATTGGTATCGGTTTTATTTACAAATTTCAATATCTCTTTCACATCAGCGTTGCTGATTTCCATAAGCGGCTTTTTAGCATAGGTTTCCGGACCACCAACACTGGATTCTAAACCAACTTCTTTAACGTTATTGAAAAAAGCATAAACCTGATAGTACTCTTTCTGAGAAATGGGATCATATTTATGATCGTGGCAATGAGCACATTCCAGCGTAACTCCGATGATCGCTTTACCAAAGGTATTGGTTCTGTCAGTGACATACTCTACTCTGTATTCTTCATCAATTACACCCCCTTCCTCGGTAATTTTATGGTTTCTATTGAAGCCTGTAGCCAGTAACTGCTCTTTTGTAGCATTTGGCATCAGGTCACCCGCAAACTGCCAGCTGATGAATTTATCATAAGGCATATTGGTATTGAAGGCATGAATCACCCAATCTCGCCAGGGCCACTGACTGCGGTAATTGTCATCCTGATAGCCGTGAGAGTCTGCATAGCGCGCTACGTCCAGCCAGTGAAGTGCCATTCGCTCACCGTATTCCCGGCTTTTCAGCAGCGCGTCGACCGTTCTTTCATAGGTTTTGCCGTTGACATCACGGAGAAAGTTATCCATCATCTCCAGTGTAGGGGGTAATCCAGTGAGGTCGAGACTCAGTCGTTTGAGTAACTTTTCTTTGTCCGCTTCAGGATTGGGAGACATGTCTATTTGGTCCAGCTTACTTAAAACAAAGTTGTCGATTTCATTTTCAGGCCAGGACGAGTCTTTAACCTCTGGTATTTTTGGAAGGTTCGGAGGTGTAAAGGCCCAGTGCTGTTCATATTTCGCTCCCTGACTTATCCACCTTTCGATGATCGAAACTTCAAAAGCAGTTAGTTTTAGGTTTGAAGTTTTAGGGGGCATGATCAATGCGGAGTCTTTTGATACCATTCTCAAAAAAGCTTCCGATGCATTGGGCTTAAAGGGAACCAGCGCATGTGCGGAAGGTGTTTCCTTTAATGCCTTGTAGGCTTCCTCCGGAACATCCAGCCTTAACCCCGCTTCTCTTTTATTGGCGTCAGGACCATGACACACAAAGCACTTATCGGACAAAATCGGCCTGACGTGAAAATTATAGCTGATGGTATCGGGTAGTTGTGCTTGCACAGGATGGCTTGCAGGCGAATTGTTACATGCCTGCAAGCCATAAATGACTACTAAAAAAGCTACTGATAAATAAAAAAACCTGCGATGAGTCATCCTGATACCTGCTAACTGATTCCTATTTTCTGAATTTTAATATAACTGTGATTGAGCCAGAACACCCTCAGTTCGATCGAATTTCCGGGACTTGTGTTCTTAAAAGGGACAGAGAAGTACTCATATCTGTTTGGCTGCTTCCACATTTTCCTGGTAATTGTACGTTGTGACAGGATCGTAGAAGTACTGGCATCATATACTTCCAGCCGGACCATATCCGAGTTATCGGCAGTGTTGTTATCGATCCATAATTTCCAGGTGGCAATATGATGCCCGTAAGGAAGTGTGGATGTGTATGGTCCAAATGAAAGATAATTGGCTCCCGGGGAAGTTGGGTCTCCTATTGTTGCAGACCAGCCGTCTCCGTCTGTTTTACCGATTACATGACCAATACCGGGACTGGACATATTCCATTCGGCATCAAAACCACCTGAGGTTTCTGTAGCGATCTCTGCTCTTGCTGTTGGTCCGCCACCATCCGGACGGTAATAAATCCAGGTTTTACCACCTAGTTTTACAAAGCTTGGCCCATCGTTGCCGAAATAGGATGCAGTTTGCCCCAGAACATTTTGAGAAGGCAATTTTGTCCAGTTGATCAGATCGGTTGACCTGGCAAAACCTGAAGACCACCTTGCTCCCGGATAGGGCTGATCTGTGCTTCCTTCGTAAACCATATAGTATGCGCCATTCTCATAGACAATATCCCGGTGTCCAACAGTTCCCGAATCCCAGACTGTGGCCAGGGCAGCTGTAGGAATGATGGGATTAGGTTGTTTTGTCAGACTCGTTAAGCTCGTGCCTGTCGCTACGCCAACCTGACAATCGTCTGGTCCGCCCGCTGCGCTGACACCAAAACCATGGTAGTACACATACCAGGTGCTGCCGTTCTTATACAGACTGGGTGTACCAATGTTTTGTCTTTCCCATCCGGTCGTATTGTGTGTTAATATTTTCCCCTGTTTGGTGAAATTAATACCATTGGTAGAGGTAGCCAGACCGATATCACCTGTACTTCCTGTTCCTGCTCCTTCATAAACCATGTAGAAAACGCCTCCATCGTACCAGATTCCTGGGAAACTGGCAATACGGTCGTCCCAGCTTCCAGCGGGGCCGACAGGTAAAACCTCCCCCAGATTGGTAAAGCTTACTCCGTCTGTGGAGGTTGCCAGACCAACTGTAAACAGAGAGGGATTTGCTGCTGGATGGGAAATATAGTAAGTGTATAAAGTACTGCCTACCCAAACTGTGGAAATGAAATGCATCCCAAAGGCTGATCCCAGCGAAGTATTTATCTTGTCCATTTTGACAAATGCGAGGTTATTATTGATGTCATCCATAGTGGGTACGGAGAGAATGCCAAAGGATGATTTCTGTTCTTTCGCACCCGAAAAAAGCTTTTGCTTTTCACAGCTCAGTTGAGTGAAAAACAAGACAAAAAGCATGAGTTTAATTACATTTTGTTTCATAATTTATTGGTTTAAGGTTGATTAAATAAATGATAGGTTTTTCATTTTAGAGACTTTGCTTGTAGCTGTTCCGGATTGGTTTTCCATATTTTCTCCAGCGCACGTGCTGCAGGCTTGAGGTTGCCGTCAAAATCTATGATTGAATTGTTGGTCAGACAGGGAAAACTATCGTGTCCCATCCAGAGTAGCATGCCACCTACCGCAGGAAATTTCGCTTTTGTTGTTGCCAGCGCGATGGTAAGTCCTTCTGTCTGCCGCCTCTGGCTCCAATCTACGTAATCCCCGAGGCTGGTATTTTTATCGCCTTTTTTGAACTTCTGGTAGTCATCCCATTCATTCCACCAGTTTACCCTGTTCCATAATGGATTGTTGTAAGTTGCCGGAAAAGCTTCTAAGGCTCCTTTATATTTATTGATCATCTCAGCCGACATTGCACCGGGAACACCGACCTCGGAAAACATCAGCGCATCTGCTTTTAACCAGAATTGCCTGACTTCGTCCATTGATCTTTCGGCTGTAGTAAAGGGTAAACCCCAGGGACCATGTGTATCCCAGTTTTCTCCGCTGCCGATATTACTCATCGTTACAGAAATATTCCTGCCTGATGGAGAACCGGAGACAAAACGTCGCCCTGGGTCGTCAGTCTGCACAATTTCAGCGAGCTTTTTTATCATCGGATGGCTTGTATCTACCGCCCGTTGATCACCCATTTCATACAGTTCATTACCTCCGCACCACATCAGCATTGCAACATGGTGTTTGTTTCTTTTTATATAGTGTCTGGCGATGGTTGCTGCATTATCAATCTCAGTTAACGACACAGGAGGGTAATTATCCAGTCCTGATGATGATAACGGAAAGTCCTGCTGAATTAAAAAGCCGAGTGCATCACAGAGGTCATAAAACCATTCTTTCTCCGGAAAACCTCCTCCCCAAACCCTAAGTGTATTTATTCCCAGACCCTTATAGATAGTCAGCAATTTTCTGTATTCCGGCTCCGTTAAATCTGCAAAATTAGGCCGAATTGGGGTCCAGTTGATTCCCTGCAGAAATAGGGGCATGTTGTTGACACTGCAAATCCAGGGGTCGGCTTTAGCCGGAGCATTTTTAGCAGCGAGCCAGGCTATGTGTTTAAAACCTATGGTTTTGGTTAAAACCTGTATTTCTTTACCCTGATTATCCAAAACCCTGCAGCTCAGTTTATACAGCGGCTGATTGCCTGCCCCGTTAGGCCACCATCTTTTTATTTTCAGCGATTTCCATTCTTTAGTTTTAAATGAAGAAAATGGGACAGACTCTTTAAATATTACTTTGCCTTGCGTCTCACTAAGCAGGATCTCTATTCTGGAATTGTCCTGAGCATTCCCGCTCGTTTTGATTGAAATTGCTAAGCTGCCAAGTTCTCTGGATTGACTTGCCGAGGTGCTAATGTCGAGGTCTGCTATTTCCATCCGGTCCGGATCCGATACTTCCAGCAATACATCATCCCAAATACCGATCTGAACAATTCTTGGCATCCAGTCCCAGCCATAGTTGAATCTCGGTTTCCAGTTTTTGATTTTCGAGGTCCAGTATACCTGGCCAAGGTAAGCTGGAGGTATACCGAATACAATAGCGATTTTGTTGTCTGCCTTTTTTAATACAGTGCTGACGTCTATATTATAGGTGATGAAAGCATTATTAAAAGTTCCGATCTCCTTACCGTTAATCAGGATCACACCATTTCCATCCAATCCTTTTAATTTTAGACGCATGATCTGATTTTGTTCAATCCATTGGTCGGGAATGCTGGCGGTATAAATCCAGCTTCTATTGGTCACCCATTCGCTGTTCAGGCTGTTTAATCCAATATTCCAATCCTGGATCACACCTGCGTTTTTGAGTGCCAGCTGAACTGAGCCCGGTACTTTAACCGGGATGTTGCGATATTCTGCAAAGGAGCCGGACAGATTATTGAAGTCAAAATTATTTCTCCAGCCTTCGGGAGTGTACCCCCATAGTCTCCATTCCAGATCGGATATCCGGTAGGATTTGATGGAATGTTCATTTACGGGACTCGCCTTTGATCCGGTGGAAATTAAGCTGCTCATACAAATGAACAGCGTTAATATTCCCAATTGCCTCGTAATTATTCTTTTATTGGTTTTTGTGCACATGGTGTTTGTTTGCTAATTGTTAATGCACTGATCAACAACAACCTCCTCTTCATAGCTTTTTATCCAGCCAAATGTCAGGGATTGACCTCTGGCACCGATGACAACAGTCATAACGTTGGTTTTCTGCACACCGGTTAAGCCCGTTCTTTGTGGCATATTCCAGTAGTAAATCTTTGAACCATCTGATACTGGCTTGACTATGGCATCCGCAGGTTGAAGATCATGATCTTTAGTGCCGTCATAAAACCTGACCCACCATGCGCCTTCGGTAGGAGTTTCATAGACACGGATGGCTACCACGGGATGGGTACCCAGATTATAGGTATAGGCGTTATCCCTCAAAACCGCCAACCCGTAGCCATCATTATTGTTGCGTACTGCCTGAACCTTACCCGGCCCGATAAATTTGAAATCCACACCGCCACCAAACCAGGGCTCAAGGGAACCCTCATTTTGAAAATCGAAGAATATTCTTCCTTCCGCATCCACATCCGGCTGACATGCTATCCCTACAATCGCTCTGTAATCGATCAGCAGGATCGCCTGCTCAAATTTGGGATTGACTGTGTACTTTGAGGGATTCTGGATTTTAATTCCAAGTGCCAGTCTTTTTTTTCCAATATCGCCGATCTCTTTCATATTTAATTTCAGCTGAATTACACCGCCATCGGTTTTAGGCTGAACGTTTACGGTCTCATCCAGAATATACATGCTTGAATTCAACAGTATCACATTATCAAGCTTTCCAGATGAAATCAGATTAGAAACCGAATCATTACTAACTACTACCTCAGCAGTAAACCCCTCTTTTTCCTGAAAGCCGGAACGGCCTACAACAAGATTGACGATGACCTGCTGGTTGAGCTGATCAATTTCGTAAGTCGCGTTTCTCCCTTTTGCCTCAGGTATGTTTATTAACTGGTCAGAACCTCCTATGTACACCATTGCTCCTGGCAATAAGTCAGGTTTGACCAGGCTGCCCGTCTTGGTGCAGGACAATATGAACAACAAGGAACATACCAGTAGCCATCCTGAACTCTTTTTAAATAGTCTCATATACTATGATTTTAAAATTTTTTGCTTATAAATATTACCATCCCGGGTTTTGAACCAGTGCTTTGTCCCGGTCCAGCTCATTCTGATGTATTGGCCATAAATAATGTTTTCGATCAAAAGTCCTGCGCTCAAATACTCTTCGCACATAAAAGGCAGGATCAGCCAGGCTTGTACCTGCATTCATGTCGAGTCCGTACATTGGGCCGCCATCTGTCTGAGGGGCTATTTTCCATCTTCTGGTGTCAAAAAGCCTGTGAGATTCGAAAACGAGTTCGACACGGCGTTCCGCAATAATCTTCCGCCTTACTTCGTCCTGTGAACTTGGTACCGGCAGTGCGTTTGGTCCGGTACCGTATTGAGGTATGCCTGCTCTTTCCCTGATCAGGTTCACGTATTTTAGAATGTCCGGGTGTCCGGGGCTGCTTTCATTTAAAGCTTCAGCATAGTTCAGATAGATTTCGCCTAACCTGAAAAATAGCCATGCGGCATTATCAAATAATTTTCTGTTGAAAACATCGGAATTCGGGCTGACATATTTACGGATGACATAACCACTTTTTGTTGGATCCATTCCCCTTGCACCACCTTGCAATCCGTCTTTACCTGTAGCGAAAAACTCAGCGTATAGTGGTGTTTTACCGTCGGCACCTTTATATACCCATTCAGATCCGCTAAAAGTAATGGTTGCGTAAAACCTTGGTTCCCGGTTTACATACATATTCCATACTCCGGCGCGTGTATAGGGAGTAGCCACCGCTGAAGGTCCTGACTCCACATAGCCTGAATTGGAATTGATGATGGGTTGGTTATCTGAGTTGTAACCAAGGACCGGGCTTTCACCGTTAGCCATAAAGAATGCGTCAACAAGTTGTTGGGTTGCTCCATAATTTGCATAGCCGGCTACCTGTATCAATCCGCCGTTCCATTCCCAGGTACCAGAGGCACCCAGTGAATGTCGTGCCCATATGACCTCTTTATTCCAGCGGTCGAAGTAAATGTCCCTGTAGGAAGCAAATGCATCATAATTCCCATTCGCATCATTTTTCTTGTATAAACCTCCTGGCATAGCGTCAATAAGCAATTTTGCGGCCTCAGCGGCCTTTGCCCATTTATCAGCGATATAATTCTGGTTAATCAGGGGAACTCCTTCTTTACTTCTAAGCGAGGACATTTCTGAATTACCGTTGAACAAGGGACTTGCTGCATACAACAGAACCCTTGATTTTAAGGCCATACAGGTGAGCTGGTCAGGTCTGCTGAGCTGACTGTTGTCCGTTACCTTTCGCGGCAGGAACTCCTGAGCGGCATTTAACTCATTAACAACGTAATCCACGCACTCATCATAAGTATTTCTTGGTCTTTGAATGTCTTTAGGTTCTGCATCCACGGGAATGATCTCATCCATAATGACAACCGGACCGTATTGACGCATGAGCAAAAAGTAATAGAATGCTCGAAGAAATCTCGCCTCCGCTTTGTATTGGGATTTCACGCTTTCAGTCAATTCTTTATTTTCTCCTACTCTTTCAATAAATACACTAGCTGACCGGATCGCACGGTAATATTTTCCCCATCCTTCATAGGGAACACGTGTCGGTCCCCAGTTTCCGGTATTCAGATCGGTTGAAGGGACATAAATATTTGAGAATTTTGCTTCGTCGGAAGCGCCTGTCATATTTTCTGCGTCTGCATTAGACTCATTTGGTAAATAGCTGTAAACATTTGCCAGATACTCTTCTGTATATTTTGCTTTAGCAAAGACATCATTGAGATTTAGCATATCATCCGGCTGTCTGTCCAAAAAGTCTTTTTTACAGGAAGTAACTAGTAGTAAAATGCATGGGATTAAGAACAATTTTATATTTTTCATAACGATATGAATTAAAAATTAACGTTTACACCTAAATTGAAGGTTTTCTGAATTGGATACTTAGCGCCGTTTCCTGAACCTAATTCAGGGTCCCAGTATTTAAACTTACTCCAGGTATACAGATTGAATCCGCTGGCATAAACTCTTAGTGTTTGTATTTTAACCCTGGTAGTTAAAGATTTAGGCAAAGTATAGCCGAGTTCTACAGACTTCAGCCTCAGGTAACTGGCATCCCGCTGCCACCAGGTAGAGGGCTGATAGTTGTTAGGATTCTGACCATAACTCAGGCGGGGAAATAATACATCCTGGCTTGGGTTGCCTGGTGACCACCTGTCTGTAGCGAGCTGGCTAATCGCACCTCTGCCCAGCACTTCCATGAACGGCACAAATCCAACTCCCCCAAGCATGAAATCCATATTACCTGATCCCTGCAAAAAGGCTGACACATCAAAGCTTTTGAAGCTGATGCTGGTACCAAATCCATAAATGATTTCCGGATTTCCCGGGTTACCGATTGGCACCATGTCATAGGAATCCAGTAAACCATCGCCATTGATATCTGCATATTTGATGTCGCCCGGTTTTACCTTGTTTCCAAAATTAGGTTCCGGTAGATCACCCCTTAAAATCCCCTGCTCTATATTGACAAATTCTTCGTCCTTATACAAGCCAAGTGCCTTTAGACCCATCGGCTGACCAAATCTCAATCCTCTCTGATCCTGATAGGCATATCTGGTATCCGGCAAGTCATTCTCAATGATTCGGTTCTTGGCAAAGGTGAAGTTACCTCTGAGAGAGATGTCGAACGCACCAACCATCTTCCGGTACTCAAGAGTTGCGTCCACTCCTTTATTATTCATTTCACCGAGATTACCCCATGGTGTTTTGGTAAGTCCTAAGATTTGCGGCAGTGCATTTCTGGACAGAAATATACCGGTACGGTGCCTGTTGAAAACATCTGCCTGCAGGTAAAATCCTTTTAAGAAACGTGCTTCAAAGCCAAGGTTGGTTTCCTTCTCACGCTCCCAGGTCAGGTTTACGCCCCAATCGTCTTCACCTTTGCCACCGTAGGCATTTCCGCCGTCCAGACCATATCTCCAGCCACCGTTTCCACCACCAATGGTTGTCAGATAAGCGAATCTCCGTCCGCCGATCTGATCATTCCCCTTGTAACCAAAGGATCCTCGCAGTTTAAAGAATTCGATAAAATTAATATTGTTTTTAAAGAAGGATTCCTCAGAGACAATCCAGCCAAGGGCTACAGAAGGGAAAAATCCGTATCTGCTTCCTTTGGGAAAATTCTCAGATCCATTGTAGCCAGCACTAAACTCCGCAAAATACCGGCTTTTATATGAATATGTAGTTCTGCCTACCAGTCCCTGGAAACGGTTGGGTAAAGCATCTATGGAACTGCCCGCTGAGGCGTCCACAAAATCCTGGCGGTTGAATAGCACCAGTGCACTTACCGTATGGTCACTGAAAGTTCGGTCATAATTGATATTGGCCTGGGTATAGATTCTTCTTGTCCCGGCGGACTGCCGGCCAAAATTCAAATCTTCCTGTCCATCAAAATACCTGTTTAAAATGAGCTTACCATCGCTATCGCGTCCGGTCAGTCTGTACATATCACCCATATTTCGTACTCTTTGGATGTTATGGTAATTGTCCGCATCGAAGGCAAACATTCCTGAAACATTCAATCCGCGGGTAAGACGGGAAAGGTCATGTTTCAGCGTAATATTGGATTGAATGTTGTTTCTCCAGGTAGTTTGGTATCCCGTGTTGACCAGGTCCGCGTAAGGACTGCGCACAGCTTCATTGCCGCTACCCCCAAATACCTTACCGGATCCGTCCGGATTGTCATACATAGGAATATAATCACCCGGATTGGTGGTCATGATGACATTCCAGATGTCATCACTCGATCTTCCAGGGAAATTCTGCGTGATCATAATTCCACCCAGGCCAAGACTAAGGTCGGTATACTTGTTCAGCTTGATATCCACATTGGCCCTGAAGTTGTATCTTTTTAGATTTGCATTAGTATTGTAAGCATTCAGGTTATCCGCCTTCCAAATTCCGTCTTCTCCGTAATAGGTGGCGGATACGAAATACTTGGAAACGTCCCCGCCGCCTGAAATGTTCAGGTTTGCCCTGCTGTTTCTTGCGTTTTTCTTCAGCATCGTACCAATCCAGTCAACATCAGGATACAGGATAGGATCTACCCCGCTTTTGTAGCGTTCAATAATCTCCGGAGTGTACTGACTATTGAAAAATGGATTGGTATTTAAGTTAGCTTCATTGTAAAGCTCATAAACAGTCGCAGCATTAGCCAGCTTTGGCAATTGTGTAGGAGAAGTCATGCCTGATTCCAGCTTAAAGTTGATGGAAGGTGCCTTATTCGCTCCCTTTCTGGTATTCACCAAAATGACACCATTCGCCCCTCTGATTCCATAGACGGCTGTAGCGGATGCATCTTTCAAGACAGAAAACGTTTCTATTTCTTCGGGTTCAATGTTGCTCAATGGCCTTTCTATTCCATCTACTAATACCAACGGGCTGGACCCCGCACCGAATGTACTGACTCCTCTGATCCAGAATTGAGCATCATCATTGCCAGGTTCCCCGGAACGCTGAACAGCTATCACACCGGCAACCCTTCCTGCAAGCGCATTGGTTAGGGACCGTGTAGGAACCTTCAGCTCACTTACTTTTACCGTTGAAATCGAACTGACTACGCTTTCCTTTTTCTGTACCCCGTAGGCGACCACAGTGAGCTCATCCAATAGATTATCGCTGGCTTCAAGTACAACATTGAGTTCAGTTTTGCCCTCAACATTTACGACCTGTTCCTTATAGCCGATAAAAGTAAAAACCAGTACTCCATCCTTGGGTACGCTCAGTGTATAGGCACCGTCTTTGTCAGTGGTTACACCTCTGCCGGCAGCTGACTTCAGAACCACAGATACGCCGGCAATCGGACCCTTTTCATCACTTACGACCCCTTTAACCATGATCTCCTCCTGGAAATTCGGAACAGGAAGCGCACAGACCTTGTTGTTGAGCAGAACACTGCAGAACAACATCATCAACATCTGCCACTTAATCCGCATAAGAGAGACGGGGCCAAGTTTTAAGTACTTTTTTCTCATACAATTGTTTTTAAATATTTGGTTTAGTTATTTGGTTGAAGATTATTTACATATGCAGTTTCACTATGATACCGTCGCTGCTGTTGTTATATTCTAAAAAGTAAGTTGATGAGGAAGCGTCCCAATATTTCTTAGCGGGGTTAACCCCAGACTGGTTTGAATCTATCAGTTCCATTTTTAGCGGCTTGCGTGGCAAATACACCCGCATGACGTTTGGTGTTCCCTGAGGTCCTTTGGTGAGGAACGAGTAAGATGATGAGCTATGCTTTTGATTATAAATCCTTGCTCCGGCGCAAAGCACTTGTGGTGTAGTTTTATTGGAGATATGGTCCAGACTGTAAAGGAATGTTTGCTCTCCAGGTAAAACCGTCTTACCATTCAGTACTGTCAGCTCCGGATCAAACAAATCAATGAATTTTCCTTTAATGTGTAGAGAATCATTTGAGACACTTTCCTGCATCACTGAGGCGATGGTGTAAGGGCCACGTTCCAGGAAAAAATTGTTTTTCACTAACAGTTTACTGCCGGATTTGCTGTAGGCCTTCGAGACTGCCATCCAGTAGTGAGCATCCCCGCCCTGTTTGAGCACAAATTCCTTGGGGTTTTGCTGCAGCCGGTAAATTGTTCCTTTTCCGTAATTGAACTTTTCCTGACCTGCCAGCGGAGCACCAATTTTCCGGTAGAGATCAGCTATGGGGTACTGATAACTCAGCCCATCAGAATTCCACCATTCTTTTACCTGCTGAAAGGGGTCATCATTCCTGCTGCAATAGATCAGAATACCTCCATCTTTTATCCAAACAGCCAGCAGGTCATGGCTTTCCGGTGAAAGTGGTTTCATATTTGTATAGCTCATGATTAACACTTTAATATCTTTCAGAGAATTCTTCCAGCCCAGATTTTCCATATGCACAGTTTTTATAGGTATCCCTCTTTTAAGTAGGGGAAGCACCATTCCATAAAAATTCGACAGTCCGGGATCACTGTAGTTATCATGAATTGGAAACCGCTGAAACATAATTGAATTGGTCATCAGTATGCCTATACCCCGGGATCCGCTTAGCTGATTTTCAGAAATCGGAATATTGTTAAGTGTATTGATCATCAGCTGCATTTGAGCAGCGTATTGAGGTGAAATAGGTTGAGGGACCTCATTATTCTCCAGTTTGTATTTCCCCAGATAAATTCTCTCCGGCCAGGGCATAACCTGATAGTCGCTGAATTTAGGATACATGAGCTGAGCAACAAAAGTTGCCTGATAATTTCGTTTGTAATCATCCCAGGTGCGGGGCGCGTCTTCAACAGGGTCTGTTAGCAGAAACATTTTTCTTCCGGTTGGTTCAACCATAGAGATCATCGAGCCATATTCAAGAAAGGCGTTTTCAAATACCCGTTCTTTTTCTATGCCGTTGTACCAGTTTGCTACCCTGGCAGTTCCAGTCCATACCTGGGCAATGTAACCGTCCATCCCTTCAAGCTGGGCCAAACTCGCCTGCGGACTGACAATTCCCCAGGAAGTGTAATTCAAAAGAGAGTGTGTCGGCACATAACATTTTACATCCCGCCTGATATCTTTACTGTAAGCTTTAATGTATGTAAAGACTTCCTTCAATACATTAAAATACAACTGGTATTTTAATTTGGAGGATAAATAAGTTGCCTCAGGAGAGGTATGCTGGGCAATCCATGGTTTGCCATAATAATGCTGCCATTCTGTTTTAAATGAATCACTGTAGCCTGCCTGTGTCCAGAATTCAGGCTCCTCCAAAAATATCGCTGTTACTCCAGCGTCTATTGCCCGCTTAACTATAGTCTTAATATAGTTGGCATAACTTTCGTTTGGAACTATATATGGCACTTTACTTCCGTGCCATATCGTGTCCCCTTTAATGTCTACCTGGCTATTCTCAAAATGTTTCTTCCCGTCAAATTTGCCATTGAAGTAATCATGATACCCTCCCCATGATATACCGGTCATAAAATGCACTGCATACCCTCGGTCTTTCCAGGACTTCACCCGCTGCCTGAATTCAGTTTCAGAGCTTCCTATACCATAAACCATAACTGCGTCTGACCTCACATCCAGTTCTGGTCTCCAGGACGAGCCTGTTTGAAAGGTTGTTCTTTCCCCGGAATGAACAGTTGTCTGATATTGAGCTCCGCAGTAAGAACTAAACAATAGAAATAGCATTGCCAGTAATGGTATCTTAGTTTGATCCATAGTTTTATATTTGGTTAAATACAACGGGTACACCCAATATCCTTTAGCTTATTTTTCGTTTGATAAAGAATAAGGCAAATCTTCAGTTTTCAGGCCACGGCTAACATTAGGTTTGTCTCCCATGACATAATCTATCACACCACCCTTCATCAGGGCATCATAACCAAACCAGTTTTTGGTATAGGCACCGCCATTGAATTTCAAACTTTGAACATACCTCGTCTGCCTGCTGTTTTTAGGGGCGTTGATATTGACCTGCTTCCCATTTTCCAGAGTCATCTGCACCTTTTTAAACAGCGGAGCACCCAGTACGTATTCATCTGTGCCCGGGCTTACCGGATAGAAGCCCATCGCAGAAAACACGTACCAGGCAGAGGTTTGCCCATTGTCTTCATCTCCGCAGTAGCCATCAGGATTGGGTTTATATAATTTATCCATCACTTCCCTTGCCCAGTACTGGGATTTCCAGGGCTGCCCGGCATAGTTATATAAATAAATCATATGTTGTATAGGTTGATTGCCATGTGCATACTGGCCCATATTCATAATTTGCATCTCCCTGATTTCGTGGATCACCTGCCCATAATAGCTTTCATCAAATACTGGTGGCAAAACAAATACGGAATCCAGCTTGGTGGTGAATTTTTCAGCTCCGCCCATTAGCTTCACCAGCCCCTCAACATCATGTAAAACGGACCAGCTGTAATGCCAGCTATTGCCTTCTGTAAATGCATCACCCCATTTAAAAGGATTAAAAGGAGTTTGAAACTGGCCATTTTTATTTTTACCGCGCATCAAACCGGTCGACGGGTCAAAAAGGTTTTTATAATTTAAACTCCTCTTTTTAAATAGTTCCACTTCCTTCTGCGGCCGGTTCAGTGCTTTGGCAAGTTTATAAATAGCAAAGTCAGCATTGGCATATTCAAGTGTCCGGGCGGCGTTTTCGTTAATATTTACGTCATAGGGTACGTACCCCAAATCATTATAATATTTCGCTCCTTTACGCCCCACTGAATTTAGAGGTCCCTCGTTCTCCGTGTTTTTAAGAATTGCTGCATACAAAGTGTTGACATCAAAACCCCGTCTTCCCTTTAAATATGCATCGGCTATGATGGAAGCGGAGTTAGAACCAATCATACAGTCCCGGTGACCCGGACTGGCCCATTCCGGCAGCCAGCCACTTTCATTATATGTATTCACCAGCCCTGCCATGATTTTTTCATTCAAAGATGGGTACATCAGGTTGTAAAATGGGAATACTGCTCTGAAAGTATCCCAGAATCCGTTATCGGTAAACATATATCCCGGCAATACCTTACCGTTATAGGGACTATAATGAACAATTTCTTTCCTGGCATTGTATTCGTAAAATTTCCGGGGATAAAGCAGTGTGCGGTAAAGGCAGGAGTAAAAGGTCTTTACCTGATCGGTATTCTCCGCCTCTATTTTAATTCTGCTCAGTTCCTGATTCCATATTTTTTCTCCTTTTGCCTTTACCACATCAAAACTGTCATTGCCAATCTCCTCCAGATTTAAAATTGCCTGCTCATGGCTTATAAAGGAGGATGCTACCTGTATGTTCACCTGTTCACCTTTTTTTGTTTTGAAGCCGATTACTGCAAGAGCATGATTGCCTTTATATTCCAGGCCCGGCATTTTTGTCTGGTTGTCAAAAACAGCCTCATAAGTAAAAGCCTTATCAAAAGTCAGTACAAAATAATTTTTGAAATTTTCCGGAACACCACCGCTGTTTTTCGTCGTGTATCCGATAATCTGGTTGCGCTCAGGGACAATTTTGACGTATGATCCTTTATCAAACGCGTCTATGACCAGAAACGCACTGTCTGTTTGAGGAAAAGTAAACCGGAATGCTGCAGCCCGCTCGGTTGGAGTAATTTCTGCGCTAACATCATGCTCAGCGAGATATACACTATAATAATTCGGTTTCACCACTTCAGCTTTATGAGAAAACCAGCTAGCACGCTCCTCCTCATTTACTTTTAGTTTTCCGGTAACAGGCATAATGGAAAATTGTCCATAGTCACCGATCCATACGCTCGCCTGGTGTGTTTGTTTTAAGCCTCTTATTTTCTGCGCATTGTAAGTATAAAGCCAGCCATCACCCATTTTCCCTGTCTGTGGAGACCAGAAGTTCATTCCCCAGGGAAGCGCTATTACAGGATACTGATTGCCATTAGACAATTCAACTTTAGAATCTGTGCCCATTAAAGGATTAACCCATTGAACAAGATCATCATTGGCGGCTTGCTGAGCAAAAACGTGCTTGCTGAAAACAGTAAGCACGAGGAATGAAATGCTGTATAAAAAAAATCTTTTCATAATGTCTGGTTATATGTTGAGGTATTTAAATCCATGAATGAAGGCGGTATAGCATATTCGGCGACACCCCATGCTTTGTCGGGAAGATCGCCCATGACCAGGCCTACAAGCCCAGAGTCATCCGGATGAATTGCCCAAAATTTCCATGGATTAATACCTAGAATGTTCAAAAAAATCAAAGCAGATTTTGAATTCATCGGGGATACAGGTTTGTTTAAATTTGGTTTTCACAACACTTTTAAAGCATCGTATATCAAACTTAAACAAAACAACTTGTATATACAAGATTAAGCAAATATTTTTTCAACCTTGTATACACAAGTTATAAAAACTAAAAATGGCCAGTAAGCACTGTAAATCAAATGATTTTAATTACCGTATAAACAGGGTGAATGATGTCCGATTATTGAACAGCAGGAAGAAAATAGCTTTTTTTTTTAGTTTAAAGACGTTTTTTTAAACTTTCAAGTGTAACGGTCAATAAACGACCGACAAGCTTTCCTTTACGGTAGGTAATGGCCCGGATCTCGGATGCCCCTTGGGAATCTCAATGGGATTTCCATCAAATTTGTTACTATAGAACCAGGAGAACTTGAATCAAAAGTGTAAAAAACATCTAGATCCGGTAACAGGAGCTATTGTAGCCATTATTGCAGGCACAAAAGCCGACATTGTAATTGAAGTGCTGCAGAAGATTCCTGAAAAGCTTCGTAAAAGAGTCACCGAGATTACCCTTGATATGGCTGGCAATATCTTTGAGAAAACGACAGAGAAAATTTATGGCCCGGCAAACCTGACCAAGTGGCATGAGAGTGTCAGTCAATCTGGATTTAAGTCGTTCAATACGATATCACGTTCGATCAAACATCATTATGAAACCATACTGAACTACTTTGATAAGAGATCGACTAAGGCCTCAGCAGAATCCTTCAATGCCAAAATCAAAGTTTTCAGAAGTCAGTTTTGAGGGGTAAGGAGTATCGAATTCTTCCTGTATCGCCTAACACAAATGTATGCTTAAAAAAGAGCCTGCCCCACAAGTTTATGACTTGATCCGTGTTTCGCTGTGAAGTATTCGATCAAAAACTATGTAGAAGGACAAGACGAAGCATTGGCGCAAGTGTATAAGAACGAGATAGGAAATCCTCCTTACAGGGTAAACCAATAGTTGACCTTCATCAAAAAAGTGTTGGTAGCCGGCAATCCGAATATCCTATCTAAATTGCTTCCCCAACCCGGATGATAGATATCTTCTTGATTGGATCGATTATTCTCCCAAACAAAATACATCGAAGACCCGGGCAGGAATTCCCAGCGTGCAACCAGGTTAGAACGGAATTCGTTAAAGCTAAAATTAGGGTCTTTGAAGGAGATGGTATTGCTTCCTCTATCAACAGTATAACTACCGGCATGATAACTGATCTCGTTATCTTTAAATTTGGAAAAGCGCTCCTGGTAATTGGATGACCGGGTATCTGCTGCCAGTTTAAATTTGTCGTATTTAGCGACAGACGTGAATGGAGAACCATAGTATTGAATAGAAAAATCTGGCGTGAGATTCAATTGCAGATTCAAAGTCAGGCCATAAGTTTCCTGCTTCATCCGTCCCATAACATATTCGGTATGATCGGCACCGCTACCTGATGGGGCAATGGTATTTACATATTGCAGATCGTCACTATTCCGGGCATAGTTGAGCTGTCCCGTGAGCAGAACATGATTCCCTAACCGGAAAATCATACTGGGACGTAATTCATTATAGCTTGTCTCCTGCTTTAAAAAGTGCCGTCCAATATAATTCAGCCTGAACACCACTTTTTTAGCCCGATCGGTATTAAAGGTAGCATTCGTTTCAAAGTTGGGGTTATATCTCATGTCTGGTCCACCTCTTAGCCTGCGGCTATCGACCGTATTCCAATTATATGATTCCTTCACATCCATTTCAAACCGGTGTTTTATACTTAAACTGCGCCAGCGGAGTGCGACACCGTTATTTATCGGATTTCCCCCATAGTTCCAGACATTTTTCTGAGTCAGATTGATTCCTGCAAATCTGAAAGGTCCCCAGGGATCTGTTTTCCGAAGTACGATTTCGGTTTCGTTGGACTTGAAATCAGATTCTCTGAGGTATCCTACATCATTTAAGTCAAATCCCGGTGATGACCAGCTGAAGGTCTCCGAGAAATTCCATTGGGCATTTCCCCTCTTACCCAATTTTACATACCCTCCTGTACCTTGCAAGGTATTTTTATCGGGATCAAGATTCAAGTAGTCAGCCCCTGATGCTCTGTGAAAATAGTGGGTCGCATTCATCTTTTTATTTAATATAGCCTGCTGAGAACCGTGTAAGGTGCTAAACATGCTTTTGGCATCTATATAGTACAAACGATTTGCAAAATACTGCGTAAAGTCCAGCCCTGTTGTAAATGCATTGTCAATCATTCCCTCCTTTAAATGATCTTTTCCGAGATTTCGGTTTACAGAGGTAACCATGGCACCTAACAAGGTATTTCCTTCCCAGTTCTTCTGAACCCTTGCTACTGTGTAATTGGTTAATGGCTCAGTCACCTCGCTATCGTATACCCCATTACGGCTAACCCTTGACGATGTTTGAGCGGTAACGCTCTCTAAAACACCAATCGTTACTCCCTTTCTATTGGTACCCGTCAGCTTTAAGGCGCCAATGATTGGTATAAAAGTTGGTGAACTCGCATAATTTTCAATATTGTCTATATCCTTAGGGCGATAAGAAGGCATAGCCCCTATCCGCCGCGAATAGAACATCATCCCATCCTCATTGTTATTAAATTCCAGAATGTGCTTTCCTTCAAGGAAAAATGGTCTTTTCTCATCGTAGAATATTTCATATGCGGATAGATTCATCACAGAAGGATCCAGCTCCACCTGTCCGTAATCGGGATTGATCGTCAAATCCATTGTAAAATCGCTTAATGCTGCTTTAACATCCAAACCGGCACTGCCTGTCCAGGCACTCCCTTTCTGAAAAGGGCTATTGGGTATGACAGGTTCGTTGAGATATTTGCCCATCACATGAGGTAAGAACTCTATCCCTCTGGGCTTTGGCAAATCGGTCATTCCATGCATTTCTCCGAAAGAAAAAACATGGCCATTATTCTTGATCGGTATCAAACTCCAATTCTGAACTTCGTTATTTTTACGGATAATACGCCTGACATGTAACCCCCAGATCCCATCTGTATTTTTCTGGTTATATCTCAACTGACTGAAAGGAATGCGAAGTTCTGCCGTCCAGGAAGAATCCGCAAGGTTGACATGTGTTCGCCCCTCCCATACCGCATTCCAGCTCAAATTTACCGAGAGCTTATCGGTAACAGTGAGGTCTGTCTTATTTCCCCCTAAATTGATGTTAAATTCCGGAGCTACACGATAATCATGGTAGGTATCAAATGCAATGCTGATCAGATCGCCATTACTGTTATCATCTCTGTTCCCAATAAAAGCATTCATGTTCGCGGGGTGTTCATCTTTACAATAAACCCCTACATAAATATTTTCATTGTCGTAGAAAATCTTCATTCGTGTCCAGGATCCGGTATATACACGTTCAAAGGGAATAACTTGCGAAAACTTTTCAGACCACTGCCCTTTATTCTGCCATATATCTTCATCGAGCCTGCCATCCATCCTTGGCCGTTCTCCAATAAGCTTTGTGACATTATATTTGCGTTTATAGGCGTCTTCGAAAGAGACTACTTCTTTCCGGTTGTCCTGAGCCTGGCATACGCTATGGACAAGTAGAAAAAGTAGAAAAGCGTAATATTTCATCATCCTGCCAAGCTATGAAATTCAGGTAACCAGAGGACTGTCCTTTCGAAAAAGTTACAAGCTGTTCAGCATTGCAATATTTGATGAAACTGCTGCGGCACATTTCGGGAGTTAAGATATTTTACCAGACTGCAGGTTAAAACCATGACCTATCTTTATCAGGGATAAGAAAGGAATTATTGCTGCCGGAATAAATTGAGGCAGAAGAGATCTGGTTTCAGACCTCTTCTGCTGACAATACTCTGGCAGCAAACTTCCCGACGGTTAAGCCCTGTACGATGATGGAAAACACAACTACAAAGTAAGTAGTGGCGATCAGAGTTGCTTTATAAGGGCTTTCGTCCATGGACAAGGCAAGGGCAATGGAGACACCACCTCTTAACCCTCCCCAGACCAGGATCTTGATCGTTCCGTTGCTGAATTTATTTTTAAAGGGCACCAGCAGTACCGGAATGTATATGGACAGGAATCTGGAAAATAATACGATTAAGATGGCCACTGCACCGATAACCCAGTAACCTGAAATGTTTTGGATGATCAGCAATTCAAATCCGATGAAGAGAAAAAGAACCGCATTCAGAATCTCATCTATCAGCTCCCAGAATTTATTCAGATAGTCTTTTGTCGTTTCTGACATCGCGGTACGCTTGCCATAATTCCCGATCACTAAACCTGCTGCAACCATAGTCAGGGGGCCGGAGATGTGTATGGAATGTGCGATGAGGTACCCTCCCATGACGACTGATAAGGTGATCAAAACGGATACTTTGTAGTCATCAATCTTACGAATGGCATTTGAAGCACCTATACCCAGTAAAGTTCCCAGGAGGAAACCTCCAACAGCTTCTTTAACGAGTAGCCATGAAATATGGGCAATGGAAATTTCCATTTCACTGTTCTGCGTCAGTTGCAGGATGACCGCAAATACCACTACTGCAACTCCATCGTTAAACAGGGATTCTCCGGCTACTTTCGTTTCCAGAGACTTACGCACCTTTGCTTCTTTGAGTACACCCATTACCGCGATGGGATCGGTTGGGGAGATCAGTGCCCCGAATAAAAGACAGAAGATAAAAGGAAGTTCTATATGTAACAGGGGAGCGATATAATACAACAGCCCTGCTACTGCAAAAGTAGAGATCACCACGCTTACCGTGGAGAAAATAATAACAGGGCCTCTTTGTTCACGTAAATCCTTAAGATTGATATGAATCGCACCGGCGAAGAGTAAAAAATTAAGCATGGCTCCCATCAGAACTTCAGTAAAATCAACATCCTGAAGCAGAGCGGAAAAGTGGCTAAAGGTTTTAGGAAACAGGTTTCCGGTGATAACCATCAGTATGGAAGTGACCATGGCAATGATCATGATTCCAATGGTAGAGGGCAGTTTAAGATACCGAAGGTTTAAATAAGCGAAGAAGGAGGCTAGAACAATAAGGACAGAGAATGAATAGTATAATTCCATTAAAAAAAACCTGATTTTGTGTTTAGAAAAAGCCGGCAAATGTTACCGGATTTTTCTAAACTAACAAAATCAGCTCTTAAATCACATTTTCTGCTGGTTTAAAACCAGAAAATTACATTGAAATTCTATTTACCTGTTGATTTGAAAACCTTGTTGTCCTTATTTCCTCCTGAGATCAAATAGGCCATCAAATCCTTCAGTTCTTCTTTATTAAGGCCATTGATCATACCCGGCATCATAATAGAAAGTTTGGATACAGAAGTAACTACGATATCTTTTTTATTGATCTCACGTAAGGTTTGCGGTGAAAAAGGATTCTGCGAAATGAAGATCTTGTCTTTGGTTTCGCTTTTGAACCTGCCTAAGATGGAACTGCCGTCTTTCAGATTGTAAACCTTTGCCGCATATTGATCCGAAATAACTTTACTTGGGCTGATGATGGATTCCAGGATGTCTTTTTCTGTAAATCTTGTACCCAGGTTGGTCAGGTCAGGCCCTACTGATCCGCCCTCTCCACCTGTGCTATGGCAGGAACTGCAAAGGGTAGCTGCAAACATCATCTTGCCATTTTTGAAATCTCTGCCAGTCAGACTGTCTTTTACAACAGCCATGGCATCGTCCAGCTTCCAGTCTCTTCCCGGTCCTTTTGGCTGGGTGACGTCGGCCAGTTTGAGTTGCTTGTTGGCCACCAGACCATCTCCTGAGAGTTTGTTGAAATGTGCGTACTGTTCTTTGGAAACATTCTTCAGGGCCATTTTACGGGCCTCATCTATAAATCCAATATAACTGTTACCTCCTTTGTAGGTAAATGCATTATAAAACCATTTAAAATACTTCTCACGCAATACTGGTGTCCAGCCCTTTTTGGCTTCACTCAAGGCTACGGCATAGTAAATCTGCTGTGCCGGTGGTGTTTTAGACAGTGTCTTGGCAATATCCAGTCCGTATTGTGGATTCTTTAAGATAAGGTCTGAAGAACTGGTAATGCCTTTCTGGTCTGCTTCGTCATCTTTAGCGATATTGATCAGGGCCATGGTTTTTGGAATTACCTGCGCATCTCCGATATAGACAAGGACCTTGGTCATGAGCCGGTTGATTTCATTGCTTTTGGCCGGGAAATAGGCATTCAGGTATTTACTCAGTTTGAGCTGATCGGCTGGTGATGGTTTTCCTGTACGCAACACGGTCAGTTCAAATGCCCGAAGCAGATCGACTTGCTGTGCTTCGGTAAGTGACCAGTAGTTGATCTGCATCAGCGCATTCAGCATTCTGCTGTTTAGTTCTTTACTTCCATTTCTGGCAAGAGCTACCATGGATTGCAGCAGTATGATCGGATCTTTTTCACTAAGGGCTTTTTCCTGCCACTGGGCTACTGGCTGGTGCTCCACAGCAATTCTTGCTGCGTAACGGATAAAACGGTCTTTATTCTTCAGATTTGGCCAGGCCAGTTTTATGGCTTCCGGATTGGCTGCACCCTGAAACTCTTCCAGCTGTTTTCTCAGGTTACGTGCTTCGAGGATTGCCGGAGATGACTTGCTTTCCAGCTCATTATTGGGCAGGCTATTGTCTCCGTAATATACTCTGTAAAGATCAGATTCCAGATCTCTTCCTCCTGTTAAAAAATACAATGCTCCGTCGGGACCGATCACACCATCGGTAAGCGGAAGCGGCTGTCCTGACAGAAATTCTTCTGCTTTTGTTTTATAGGAAGAGCCGTCAGGGATAAGTTGTACAGAATAGATAATTCCAAAGGTCCAGTCAAAAGCCAGAAGTCCTCTGCGGTATTTCTCAGGAAAACGGGCATTATAGCTGCTGATCAGATTGGTTGGAGAACCTTGTCCGATATTCAGTATGGCAGGGAGGTTGTCCGGATAAGCAGGTGACCAGTTTGTATTTCCTGAACGCCAGCCAAATTCACTACCGCTTGGAGAGTGACTGATACGGGTTGGTTTGTACCATGGCATCCCAAAATCCCATTCCATGTCTCCGTCGTAAACGAACATCTCACCGTCTTCATTGAAGGCGAAATCATAAGGATTTCTATAGCCTGCGGTGATCAGCTCCCATTGTTTGCCTTCCGGATCTGTTTTCATTACGAAGGCTCCAGGAGCGAAACGATCTGTAGCATGGCCGTTTGGATCCTTTATCGTTGCCAGTGCATTATCTTCCTGCCAGGTATTGGGCAGACGGAAATTATCCAGTTTAGGTAAATCAGTGTAATTACCTACAATCATATAGATAGATTTTTTATCGGGCGATAACACCAAACTGTGAGGACCGTGTTCTCCTTCTCCGCTTAAGGATTTAAGCTGTGTAACTTTATCGTACTGGTCGTCACCATCTGTATCCTGTAAACGGTAAAGACCGCTTCCTTTTTTGAATTTGTCATCGCTATTGTGATTGACCATCACATACAGACTATTGAAAGCATATAGAAGTCCATGGGCATATCCCATGCTTACTTTAGATTGTGCGGAATCGCCTACCACGAGCTTTTCTACCTTTATTTTTACCTGGTTGGTATCTGAGCCTATTGGCGGAATTTGCAGTCTGTATAAAGAGCCGTTCTGATCGGAAGCAATCATCCTTCCTTTGTCATCGAATGTCATGGATACCCATGATCCGTTTTTACTTTCAGACGGGCTGTACAGGTGTTCTGCTTTAAAATCGGGCAGCAGTTTTAGTTTTTCTACTTTGGGGCCGGGATTAATTTTCTGAAACGTGGTGAAAGACACACCAAGCAGAATGAATAACGAAAATGCAATGCAAAGCTTAACAGACCTATTTCTGTTTGATTTCATACCTAAGGTTTTATTTGATTATGTTGCAAACAAGTTATAATATATCCGGTTTATTCGCATCCTGTACTGTCCTGTACGGATCAGGGTTCCGGTCCTTTTTTTTCATCTTAACCCTACAGCAGGTTCAGCACCAGCGAATTATAAAAGGCCTTGTAATTACTACAAGGCCTTTTATAATCAGATCTTAATGATCTGATTATTTGCCCGCTTTGTCAATGATCTGATGGATATTGTGATACATGTGATGGTCACCCATTTTACCGAGTTTCAAATTCAAATCCTGTAACACTTTTTTAGATTCAGGAGAGTTAATTGCGGCTACTCTTTTCGTAGTGTACTCCAGAATTTTAGGTGCTTTGGCTTTCACAGCAAGATCTAATGCTTTATTCATATCAACAGGAACTGCGGGTTCCAGTGCATACCAAAGCATCAGTGGCATGTTATGATCGTCTTTGTCTTCATCATGCTGCAACAATGCCTCCAGCACAGCCCAGCGTTTGGCAGGTTCTGTACGCTGAATTGCGGAAGCAAGATACAGTCTTACGAGTGCGGAACTATCTGATGCTGCCAGCTGTGCAAATTTAGCTAGCGCTGCGTCTGAAAGATTTTTGTCTTCTGCCAGCAACTGAATGGCCCAGCTTCTGAGGTATTCACTATCATTGTTCAATAGATCCAGCAGATCCTTTTCTACAAGTCCTTTAGTCACATGCAGGGTCCATAGTGCACGAAGTTTGCGTGTCACATCAGGATTGTTTGCCAGTATTTCCTTTAGTTCCTTATGAACTTTTTTGTTTGGACCTCTTTCCTGAAGGATCTGACGCGCTGTTCTTACATACCATTCGTTTTTATTCAAATGGTAGGCCACCAGTTCTTTATCGGACGCTTTGGACAGATCTACCTGTACCCATTTATCGGATTCATGACTGATTTTGAAGATCCTGCCCATTGTTTTTTGGTGAACATCGGGATTAGGACTATGGCATTGGTTTTTATCATACCAGTCTATGGCAAATACAGAACCGCTTGCGTCATATTTAAAGTTAAGCCATTGTGACCAGGTGTCGTTGGTCAGCAGCATATCTTCTCCGTGGCTGACTACGTAGCCGGTTCCTTTTCTTTTAGGAATGTCCATGTTTACCCTGCTGCCATGGATATTGTTCATAAAAATATTGTTGCGGTATTCGGCAGGCCATTGTTCATTTCCAAGATAGATCATGGCTCCTGCATGTGCATGTCCTCCTCCTTTAGAGGCCGATCTGAAATTACCCGCATGTGGTCCTCTGTCGCCAATCCAGTGCACGTGATCTCCGCATTCCTTGATGTCATCATAGGTATATGGATTGAAGTGATTTCCTGCCTGACGCAGGTATCTCGCTCCCTGAATGATGTGAAACATGTGCGGAATTACGCAAACGGTAACGAATGGGTGTCCGTAGTCATTAAAATCTATTCCCCATGGATTACTGGTACCTTCTGCGAACAGTTCGAATTTTTTAGAGGTTGGGTGGTAACGCCATACGCCTGCATTTATCCTGGTTCTTTGCGCATCTGGAGTTCCGGGAGCACCTACATTAGATTGGGTAAACACACCATGTGTACCATATAGCCATCCATCCGGTCCCCATCTCAGGTTGTTCAGAATCTCATGTGTATCTTCATAACCAAAGCCGTCAAGGACTACCTGTGGCGGACCTGCGGGTTTATCGGTTTTCTTATCAACAGGAATAAACAGCAGATTTGGTGCTGCACCTACCCATACTCCGCCCATACCATATTCAATGGTACTTGCCAGGTTTAAGCCTTCTATGAATACTGTTCTTTTGTCAAGCGTACCATCGCCATTGGTATCTTCCATGATCAGGATCCTGTCTTTACCCTGACCTTCGGCAGCACGTGTTGGATAGGTATGTGCTTCCACTACCCAAAGCCTGCCGCGCGGATCTATCGTAAAACTGATCGGACGAATGATATCCGGTTCTGCCGCAGCCAGCTTAACTGTAAAACCATTTTTGGTGAATGTCATGGCCTTTGCCGCTTCAGGACCAGAAAGACCTGAATTGATGATCGGGTCAAGTGGCGGAAGGATAATGATGTCTCCGGGCTTCAGCTCATTAGGAAATTCCGGCCTTTTGGCATAGAATTCAAAGTCATCAAAGTTAATGTGTGCAAATTTATCGTCACCGATATAAGGGATTTGAGAGATTCCGTTTTCATTGTCAATGATCCGGATAAAAATCTCTTTATTGATCTGGTCCTTCAGATCTACCACAACGGGTTGCAGTGTTGCCCTGCCGCTGCCTGTGATCTGAAAAACAACTTTATTGTTGTCGGCTTGTACAAGCTCTATTCTGGTATCCTGCAATGCACCTCCTGATACTTTAAAGGATGCGAATGGATGGGTAACGGTAAATGGAACAGAAGTTAATGTTCCTGTTTTCTTATAGTTTTTGGTTCCGCCGCTGCTGATGAAATACTTTCCGGTCAGTCCCGGATGCTGGTCCTTTTCATAGACTGAAGCTGCATCCTGGCCAACTAAGGGATTTGCAAAAGCATCGCCGGTTGCCTTCCAATCCTGCAGAGTTCCTGTCTCAAAGCTAAGGTTTAATGTTTTACCTCCTTTTTTCGGCAGAATCCCGGCCGCTACAATTTCTTCTTTAATTGGTCCGTCTACTACTTCAATTTTGCCAATCATACCTGCGGCTCTGTGACCGGGGATAGAGCAGAAATAAACATCGTTAACTGTTGCTTTAAAGACAATGCTCGAGGTATCTCCTTTTTCAACAAGCACTTTACTTTTTACTTTTCCTTTTTCCAGAACAATGTCATGGGTCATCAGCTCCCCATTCACAATATTGATCCGTACGAGTTCACCCTTACTGGCTTTTAATGTAGGATTTCTTTTTCCATCGGAGCCAATGTAGCCCATCATGGTGGATTCCAGGGTATATTCTCTGTCGTATTTTACAGTGGTTTTGACTCCGGGTTTTGGCCTTCCCCCAGCAGCATAGCTGTTAGGGGCTAAGATAACGGTGATTAACAGGGTAATCGTTAAACGGCATAAATTATTCATCATGTGTGTATTTGGTTTTTATTGTAAGCTATTATTGGTGTATTAAATCATTTTAGCAACAGCTGCAAGGTGATGTCCTTATAGGCCACTTCGGCCTTGCCCCCACCGTGCACCTGAAATGCAATATGTCCGGATTGTGGAATCTCCGCTTCTTTTTCAACATAATCTACTGTCTGTATGCCATTCAGGAATATCTGGATGTGCTGGCCTTCGCTCCTTACTTCATAGTTATTCCAGTCATTGAGCTTCAGTAGTTTTTTTACCAGTTCAGGGTCTGCAATAGCCAATAATTTATCTCGTCTGGATTCATCATAAAGTGAAGCCCAGAAACCTTCGCCAATATCTGCCTGATAACCGGTCATTTCATAATCGGGGTTCGCAATACGCTGGCTATGAAATTGGACTCCTCCATTGACAAAGCCTTCTGTTCCCAGTAATTTGAATTTCAGCCGAAGATGATAATTGGAATAAGTTCCGGTAGTTTTAATGAACTCATTGTGTGGCACCATTTCTGTCAGTGAACCGCCGATAATGGCCCCATTATGAATACGCCAGGTTTTCAGTGTATCCCCTTCCCAGCCTTTGAAAGTCTTACCGTCAAATAATTTAATCCGCTTCCCTTTTGTTTGGGCATTCGATTGCAGAGTCAGAGCAAATGACAGTATCAGAAATAAATTTAAAACTCGCATATCAGGATTTGGTTGTTTAGTATTTGATTATAAAATGATCCCAGCATTGCTGAGATCTGTTTTTGCATATCTAAATTAGCAATAATATTACAATAACAATATTTTTCTATAAGCATTTATAAAAAAGAAAAAGCCTTGTAGTTTGCTTACAAGGCTTTTATAAAAAATTACTTTTATTAGCTCATTATCAGTATGCTATTTATCAGCTGCCCAGAAGATGGCATTGGAAACCAGTTTTTTCCAGTTCTTATTGAGCAGCAATTCAGGTGAATGCCCCATGAATATATAGACATTCCTGGCTTTCATACGGGTGTTTGTCCAGACCACCGGATGATCTCCCATTTTAACAGTGGAGTTGGGTTGATAGGTTGATTCATCTACGCTTGCCAGCACATGAACATTAGGTCTCGGGTTTTTATCGTAGATATACCATTCTTCTTTGTCGATGGCAAAGGGCGAAGGAATACCCTTCATCACAGGGTGCTTTTTATCTTCTACATTCACTTTTGCCGCAGCAAATGTACCGATGTAGTTGACGTAGCGTATTCCGCCCATGAAATCAGAAAACCATTTCCACATGGGGAAGCCGTCAAATTCTCCAAGCAATGTCGCGTGATGGAATCCTACCCATCCTCCTCTGCCTTCTTCTATGTATTGTTCAAATGCGGCAACTGCTTTTTCCTTCCATCCATAAGGCACATAATCAAGCTGAAGAATTAAACGGTATTGTTTTAAAAAAGCTTCATCAATCTGATCTGTTTGCGTAGTGTAGTCTATGCTGAAATTTTCTGTCAGAGCGAGTGAATCCAACCAGACTCTTGCCTTCCTAGAAAATTCGATGTGATGGCCTCCTGCTTCTGCCAGTGCAAGCACTTTGAATCTGTTTTTTTTTTGCTGTGCACTGAGGTCTCCGTTAACAAAAGAAATCAAAACAATAAATGATATAATTAATTTATTCATCGGATTATTTCATAGTTTTTACGTCATGCTGTTTTGATGGCGCTTCTGTGATCGCCGTCAGCGCCTGCAAAAACCAGCCCGCATGCGGAATCCATTGTTCTGTCCAGCGCCACTCATTTCCTTCATCTTCTATTTTATAGTCGATGCCACTGCCATCTCCGTTTTCTTTTTTGCCTGTAACGCCGTTAGAGATACCTCCTTTTTGTGATCCGTGACCAAAAAGGGCTTTCATATAAGGTACATTGTTCTTGCCAAACCCGTACATAAAGCACACATTATATGGATTCTCTCCTAACACCCAGGAGAGCTGCTGCTCCGCAAAACGCGCCAGTTCAGGTTTAACTCCCCAGCCTTTATCTGAAGGGTAAACCAATCTTCCACCCACAATAGCCGCTGTTGCCAGGGAGGCCAGTCTGGCATTTTCTCCCTGCCACCACCATCCGGTTTCATTTTCATGCGGTATAAAGAAGCCTTCTTTAATCTTCCCGTCATGCTTGAAAGTTTGCCGGGCATAACCAAAAGGATTATTTACTTTAGTTGTGATGCTCAGGTTATAGTCCAGTACTTTTTTGATCACAGATAAGGCCGCTGACCTTTGTGATGGTTCCTTCTCCTTACTCAGATATCTGCTCAAAGCAATCACCGGTAATCCGGCGTCTGCAGCATGCCAGAACGGACGATCCTTATCGTCTGCAATGAAGTAGCCATGAGGACTCATTCGCTTTACCAGGTTAGATGCTCTTTTACGCGCTTCATTACCATAATAGTTGCTGTCTGTTGCAATCCAAAGTTCTGTTGCGGCCATCAGTGCACAATAATCATCCATGATGTTTTCTTTACCGTCATCAGCATATTTTAGGTTGTTGACCGTAAGATGTGCATACGCTCTTTTTGCAGCATCCAGATACTGAGCCGAAGTAAAAGTCCCGTTCTTTTTCCATCCGGAAATCCTGGCCAAAGCAGCAATACCCATCCCCCCGCCTTCGCGGAAAGCGCACTGGTATCTGTCTGTAGTTACACTATTGGCATCCAGTCCTACGATCCGTCTTGCAGTAATATCAGGTTTGAAATAACTAAAGACCGTCATGTAAAAATAGTTTTCTGTGGAAAGTGACCGCATCATATAATCTGCACCCCAAAGGCCTTCATTCGCCAGTGAGTCTTTAATGCCCAGCTCATTAAGTTTGGCCGGAATACTTTCATAAGCATTTGCCATAGCCCAGGCCACCATGGGTATTTGCTGCGGAGACATAAAGTTGGCATAAGCCAGGTGAGAAAAATATTTACTGATATCACCGGAAGCATCTGCCCATCCTCCACGGATATCTACAGTTTTATTACTTCCGTATAACAACATTTTCTCATCACCGGCCAGTTCTTCCGGTGTATTGGCACGCTGTTTATAATAATAATGTATGATGGAGCCAAGTGTGGCATTGGCAAGAGCGTCTTTCCCGATCTTAAATTCTTCTGAATCATAGGATTGACCAGAATTGTTGATGCGGACCTTATAATTACCTGTTTTAGTAAAGGTGCTGAAGTCTGCGGTATAATAGTACTTATCCGGAAACCATTCTGAGATACTTCCGGAATTTTTCAGGTTTCCGCTGAAATCTGCCTTTTGTGTATTCAAATTGATCAGGCTAAATTTTATCGCAGCAGTGGCCACCTGATCCAGGCGGATAACTGCTCTTTTTGGTCCTTTGGTATCGTAAGCGATATGGTTTACGTAAATTAAAGGCTGACTAAAGCCATGGACAGAGAGCAGGATGATAAATCCTGTTAATAAAGATCTTAAATAATTCATGTGTTGAGCAGTATTCTACAGATTAAAGCGAATTTCTAAAATACTACTAAATATCGAGTTATTCCTTACCCAGTCTAATTATGTCTTTTCCGGTTATGATATCTGTTGGATAGCCTTGCATGGAAACGTGGATCATGGCTTGCCCAAGTTCTTTCATCGTGCAAAAGCCATTCGGATAAATTGCCCTGCCAATAGGAAACGTCCAGTTGATGTATTTATACAGCGGGTTTATTTTGGTTTGCCCTGCTGTTGGCTTGATAAAGCCTGGTCTGAATCCAAACATATTCTTAAATCCCAGCTTCAACAGGTCATTTTCTGTTTTCCCTTTTACGCGTGCCCAACTGCTGCTGCCCTTTTCTGTTCTGTCTGTACCCGCACCGGAAACATAACAGAATGTCATACCATCATTCAATTTCCTTAATGTTTTTGCCACGTGCATGGTCAGTTCATAGGTGACTTTATAATAGGCATCTTTGTCTATTCCTACGGAGGAAACACCGAGGCAAAAGAGACAGGTATTATAACCTGTAAGATCTTTTTCTATAGGGGAAAGATCATAAAAATCTGCATGTACAATTTCCTTAAGTTTAGGGTGAGACCATCCAAGGGGCTTTCTGTTTATGATCAGTACTGATTCTACGACTGAACTGTTCAAACATTCCAATAAAACTCCTTCTCCAACCATACCGGTTGCACCTGTAATGATGACCTTAAGTTTTTCCATATAACAAATAACTCATAAAAAAAGTACATTTACAACCCCGGAATGTAATTTTATGTAGCATCCTTCTGTTGTTACTCGATAAGTCCGGCATCATAGCTGAGCATCCAGGTAATGCCGAATTTGTCTTTGATGACTCCAAATAGTGCACCCCATGGTCTTTTGGATAGCTGATCTGCGACATTACCACCTTTTGAAAGTGAGGAAAATATCATTTGGATCTGTTCCGGGCTATCGCAGGTCAGTGACATAGAAATATTGGTTCCCAAAATGAAACCGGCAGGACTGATCATATCCGAGGCCATGATGATCATATTCTCCGTAATCAGCATGGCATGCATAATCTGGTTTTCAGTTCCTTTGGGGCAGCGTATTTCCGATGGGGTTTCGCCGACTGTTTGAAATGTCAGTTCTCCACCGAAGCTGCTTTGATAAAAAAGCATGGCCTCACGGCAGTTCCCGCTAAAGGTGACATAAGGTGTCAGTATTGCCATCCCCAACATTTTTCTTTAAAATTAGGTATCCTGCTAAAAAGAAAAAGGGTGCAGAAATGACATTTTTAATGGGCTTTTGCGACGCATAAAAAAAGGCCGGTCTACATAGAACGGCCTCTTTAATATGCTTAAACTTCCCTAATGTTTACCTGCTCCCGTATTATAAAAACGGTAACCAAAAAAGAAAATAATGATATAGCAGATAATTGGGGTATAATAAGCATGTGCGATCCCGTAATGATCGGCCACAAATCCCATCAGGAATGGGAAGAATGCACCTCCAACTACTCCCATTGAAATGAATGAAGCGGCTTGTTGCGTATGCGAACCCAGGTTTTTAAGTCCAAGACTAAAGATGGTCGGAAACATAATGCTGAAAAAGAAATTGATCATCAGAAGGGCAATGTAAGAGGTCCAGCCAAGATCCTGAGCAACGATGATGCACATCAGGATATTACCCACTGCAAATGCCGCAAGTAGTTTATTTGGAGCAATTACACGCATTAAAAATGTACCAATGAAACGCCCGGCAAGCATCATTCCCATAAAGATAACCATAAAATTTGCTGCCTTCAATTCACTGAAACCCATCATATCATGACCATAATTGATGAAGAAAGCCCAGGTACCTGATTGTGCTGCCACATTAAAAAACTGGGCAATTACCGACCATACAAAGTGTTTGTGACTAAACAGTCCTTTGCCGGGAGCGGTATCCACATTTACCGCAGCTAGATCTTCAGCTGAAACCGCATGAGGATCAGTTGTCGGTGGTACTTTTACGAAAGAAAAAGATATGGCAATAATAGCGATGACAGCTCCTATGGCAAGATAAAGCGTTTTTACAGAGGTAAGGTCTGTACTTCCCTGAACATGATTGGCAAATAAGAAATAACCACCTAAAGCAGGGCCGATCATCGCACCAACAGCGTTAAATGCCTGCGCAAAATTAATTCTCTGGTCACTGGTTCTCTGATCACCTAAGGAGGCAACAAAAGGATGTGCAACTGTTTCCAAAGTTGACAACCCACATCCCAGGATAAATAATGCGATGCCAAAAAAAGCGAAAGATGACAGGTTAGCGGCCGGTACAAAAAGAAATGCACCCAGCGCGAAAAGAGACAAACCTAAAAGCACTCCGCTTTTGTATCCAAAGCGTTTCATGAACAATCCAGCGGGTATCCCCATCACTCCATAAGCGCCGAATATGGCAAATTGTACAAAGGCTGACTGCGTTTTGGAGAGACTTAAAACAGACTGAAAATGTTTGTTTAAAGAATCCGCCATTGTAATTGCTATTCCCCATAGCATAAAAAGTGAAGTGACAAAAATAAGTACAGTAATGTACTTTCTGTCGGTAAAAAGTGCTTTTTCGTTCATATATTTGGTTTTGTTTGTTGGTCGTATAATGACTCGTCAATCCGGCATCATAGCAATGCTGAATCGTTTTATCATTTGAATATACATAAAATTCTGAGCGGAGAAAAAAAAGACGGAATTATCCGCCTTTTTTCAGATGCTTACTTGCTGAAATGTTGTAGCGCAATCCAAAGGCTTGCTGACTATCTATTACTCCTTCCAGGAAATGGAAGGATAAAGTGAATTGGGCCTCTATCCCTTTATAAATTCTTGGTCTCCAGCTCAGGTCTGTTCTGTTGTAAGTTTTGGCGGTATAAAACTGATCGCCATAACTGATATTATGACGTTCTCCTGTATAAAAGGAATTGGTGATCCCGAAGCGGTGGTATTCCACCATCATTTCCAGCAACAGACCCTTTGGTGTTTTCCATCCCCCCACACTTCTTACTCTTTCAAAAGACATTAAACCACCTGTATTAATGGTTAAGGAGTCAAGAAAAGTCTTCTTTGAAAGATCAAGACCAATTTTTAATGCTGCGGCACCGTTGTCCTCTACGTGATCATCTGGTATAGGAATAGCTGGTCCGGCATTATGAAGCATCATTGCATAATGAGAATAAAAGAATATGTCTTTTTTATAACCACCTGATAATCCAAAAATAAAGTTCTCTCTTTCAGTAGCCGTTTGTCTGCTGGTCCAGTCGATCCAAAGCAATTGCCTCCAGTTTTCATTTTCATACTTCAACAACATCCCCTCTAAATTCGGACGGTAGTAATTGAACGTATCCTTAAGTACAGATCGCGGGTAATCATCAATCAGTCCTCTTCTTGGAAACATCCCCATAAAGAAATTCCAGTCTTTCTTTTTGAATTCGTAGTAAGCTACAGGATCTATCTTATTCGCAAACTTCGGGGAACCAAATTCATGCAGGGCATTTAAACCTATTCTGAGCCGGTGCACGCTATCCAGTACAAGACCGATTTCGGGAGAAAACCTCAGTCCGAAGATGGTCTGAGAAAAACGTGATGACTTTGCATATTCCCTGTTGTCTGCAAAAGTATGCAGATTCAGGTTGCCTTCCAGCTCCTGTGCTGATACCTTAATGGCAACTGAAAACAGAAGAATGATTAACAGTACTTTTATCCGCATTGCTGATGTATTGCTCTTGAACATAAGGTGATTTTAATTAACGGCCGCTAATATAGCCTGTTTTTTCTTTACCATGATATTAACTCTGTAAATCAGGAAAATGCTGACCACAATAACTACAGAAACTACGATTCCCAAAGTCCCGTAGTGTTCGAGCGGACTCGTTTTATCTTTCTGGGTAACGATAACTCCTGCAAAAAGAGCGGCAAGCCCTCCCGCCATTTGCTGCAGGGAAGAATTCACACTCATAAATGCTCCGCGGTCTTTCGCATCGGGAATACTCATGGTGAGTGTGGTTGCGGGAATGATCCTGCTCATGATGCCCATGAACATGATCATATTGATCACCACTACCTGCCAAAGGGGAACAGGAACCAGGTTTGTGTAGATGAGGATCATAATTATTGCAACTATGCAACCGGCACTAAAGATCAGGAATTTATCTACTTTATCACTGAGTTTCCCAATGAGCGGCATGACTATAATGGAGGATATCCCTGTAAACATAAATACCAGTGGCAGTTGATGCGCAGTGATATTGATGTTGTTAATGAGGTAAGAACTGCTGAATGGCATGAGCATAAATCCGCCAACACTTAGAAAAGCAGTGGCAATAAAGCCTGTTTGATAGGAAGGATTTGTTATGGCATGCCATAAGTGAAGAAATGCATTTTTATCGGATTGCAATGCCAGATGCTTATCAATAGGTTTGATTTTGAGCATGATCACTATGGCAATCAGCGAAGCCAATACCACAATCATTAAAAAAGTAGAATGCCAGCCCCAGGCATTGGCAAGATACAGACCTATTGGAATGCCAAGGATCTGACTTCCGGATAAGGCCATCTGTACAAATCCCATTACCCGTCCGCGTTGATTGGTCTCGAACAGATCCGTCATGATGGTTAATGTAATCGCCCCGATTACTCCTCCGAAAAGACCAGTAACAATCCTTGCGCCAAGCAACATCCAGTAGGTGGTAGCGAGGGCACAGCATAAGGTACCTACGATGAATCCGAAGTAAAAGAAAAGCAATAGTTTTTTACGGTCAAATTTATCTGCAAAGCCTGCTGCCAGGATACCGGAAGCACCGGCACTGAAGGCATAGGAGGAAACGACCAGTCCAAACCCTTTAGGAGTAATGGTCAATGATTTCATCAGAAAATCGCCCAATGGAGCAAGGATCATAAAATCCAGCACTATGGTAAACTGTAACAATGCCAGAATGGCGATCACTAATTTTTGATAAGATGTAAACGGCTGAGCTATATTAGAAACAGTTGACTGCATGCATTTTGATTTTGGGCGGCGCTAAGTTATACAAAGAATCTTCACAGAATGAAAAAATATATTTATGAATTTTAATGAACTTATACTGGATTTGAATTGTTATCTCATCAAACATCAGCACTATATATTATGAAGACTCCTAAAAAAAATAAGACGGTTAAGGCTGAGATTACAGATCAGAAGAAACCCAAAGGCTCCGAGCCCGAAAATGCAACCTCAGCGAAAAATGCGAAAAAGGTGAATACCAGTAAGAAATAAGACTTCTTAAATTATTCTTAATTCACAAAAATCTCATCTACAAACAGTACAGCCGGATTGCCCTTACCAGGATGCCATTCCGGCAACTTCCTGATGGTTTTGGCTACTAGTTTAATACAAGACAGCTCTTGCGCTTTGAACTGGACTTCCATGGTCACAATAAGCGGCGGATCACCTAATTTGGCAGCCACCGGCCGGTGTGTTCCTAACAGTTTAAGGTGCTGGGGATCCCTGCCGCCCCAAACTTCAACCACCTGAGGTAATAAAGCATTATTTTCCAAATGCCGGATTGCGTTTAGACCAACCGATTCTGCCAATACCGGTTGTTTGAACAGCATCAAAGTCGAAAAGTTATTTTTAATGTAACCTGCCCAGCGGCCCTGAAAAATATCAATACTACCAAACTGACCATCGATCAGCGCAGGTGCCCTCCCTCCGTTTAGATTTTCTTCTGGCAGCAACAAATTAACAATGCTATCGGGCTTATAGGTATTCCGGTACAATGGAAAAACCAGCAGGTCACTTCCGCTCCAGCCTTTCTTAAATGCACGGGTCTTGATGATGACATTGCTTTTAATTTCAATTGGCGTTTTATAAACCTGAGCATTCGTACTGTCAGGATCAGATCCATCCAGCGTATACCTGATCTGTACTCCGTTCACAGCATGTTTCAGTTCCAGTGCAAATGGTTTCGCAAATATGTTCTTATCTACATTCAGTCTTGGCTGGTTCAATTTCACTAAAGATTTGCCATCGTCTTTGTACCCGCCATCAATATAAATATCCGGGTTTACTTTTTTTAATTGTGAAAGCTCTGAAGTGCTTATACCTGTATTCCACAGAATGATGTGCTTAACCTTGGAGGATCTCACAAATTCACCAAGCAATTTGTAGGTTACCACAGTGCCAGAAAGTGATAGAGTATGCAGATGATCCAGGTCCTTCAAATATTTCAAACCCGGGCCTTTGATGTCTGTAAAATTGGCAATGAGCTTACGCAGGTTTTTAAATTCAGCGATCTGCTTCAGGTCCTCATCTTTCAACGGCATATTGCTCAGGTTGATGGATACGATCTGCTTCCTCAGGGGCTCCAGTTCTTTAAGCACTGCAGCATTGAAACTGGCTTTGTTGTAAATATTGACCGCCAGTGCCGGTGAGTTTTTGGCCAGCGGGGAGATGACCCTGTAATTGTTGCTGAGTTTATGAACATCCTCCTCATCGGCTGAACTAAAATCAAAATCTTCTTCCGGGATAGTTTGAGCTGGTTTCAGGTAAGCAGTAGCCAGCATTCGCAGAGAATCATTATCAGCAAGATCCAGGACTTTCTTTTTCATTTCAGCATTGTTCTTTACCCATAAATTCAGAATTGCTGTTTCTTCTTCTGTCAGCTGTGCTTCATCCTTTGGAGGCATATGCTTTTTCTCATCAGCCGGCAAATGAATTCTCTGAAGGAGCAAACTGATTTCCGGTTGTCCGGGAACAAATAGTTTACCTGTTTTACCACCTTTCAACAGGGATTTTGCATCAGCCATGATCAGACCTCCTTTTGCTTTGTCCATATTGTGACAGTTAAGGCATTTCTGAGAGAAAATAGGCATAATTACATCTTCAAAAACCTTTGCCTGCTCCAGTGGTGCTTTTTCAACCGCCCGGGATGAGCTGATGGGTTCCAGTACAAAATTGTCTCCATGGGTCAGAATGGCACCATAGTGACCGGCCATGATGAGAAAAATGGTGGTCAGCACTGCTCCTGCTTTTGTCAGGGGTGCTCTATACCAAGAGGTATTTCTTACTGAATAAATAATGGAGGCAATGAATACAATGCCTACCCCCGTCCACTTATGCCAGTCCAGTACCTCACCTGCATATCCTTGTTCCATGGAAAGAAATATACCCATGATTACGGTCGCTGCAGACAACAGTGCTCCGGTCAATAGTAGACCGGAAGCAAAACTCTGGTACAGATTCTCTTTTGCGTAAGTTTCTTTAAACCGGAAAAATTCCAGCACCATAGCCAGCATGAGCAGCACGATGGGAAAATGCAGGAGCATAGGATGCATTCTTCCTATGGGCTGCAGCCAGTAGGGAACAGTGACCTTAGAACCGAATATCAGCAGAAAAATGATAAATACGTTAGCGGCAAAAAGCAAGTTTTCTGCGACACCTTTGAGGGTAAGCTTCATAAAAAATTATACGCGGGTAAATTTATAAGGATAAACTTTGCCCGATGCCCATTGTGCTACGTAAAGATTCTCATCACTGTCTACACATACATCATGTGGATTCAGCAAGATCTTGTCTGCCTGAGCCATTGGCTGCAGAACTCCGTTGGTGTAGGTAGGTTCCGTACCACCAATATTTGATACTACTTTGTTATTTTTATCCAGAATGGTCACAAATCCTGAGTTTTCCTTAGCCAGATCAGGTGAACGCAATACCGCAGCGTACAAATGATCTTTATGGATCACCGGTCGGCAAACACATGCTCCGGGCAATTGAATCACTTCCAGCAAATTACCCTGCAGGTCAAATCGTTTGAAGCAGTTCCTTGTACGGTCGGTAACCAGCAATGTAGGTTTTCCTTTTCTTTTATCAATACAAACCCCATGAGCATTGTCCAGATTCTTAATTTCTGTACCCCTGCCTCCGAAATGACTGATTAATTTTCCGGCAGCATCATAATGAAATACATGCTGCAGGCCATATCCATCTGCAATAAAGAAACTGCCATCATCTGCTACCGCTGTTTCTGTTGGCACAAACTCCTCTATCTTTTTGTATAATCCGGTATCCATAGGGCAATCTATGGTCATCAGTATTTTTCCATCGAGGGTGGTTTTATATACCTGATGTCTGTTCGTATCGGTGATGAAGAGATATTCTTTACCATTTTCTTTGGCGAGAGTAAGTCCGTGTGCGCCCGGAAAATCATGTCCCCAGGACTCGAGCAGTTTGCCTGACTTATTATAAATCAGCACATTATTTTTAGTCTCATTAGTCAGCAGTATGATCCTTCCTTTTGCATCCTGCACCATCTCGTGGCAATCATTTACAGGATTAATAGAAGGATTCAGCTGCCCCCATTTGGTATCCATGCTATAGCGCATATTGTTGTGACCAAATACTGGTCCCTTTGGTTTTGCCAGCATGTCTTTAGCTATAAAAAATGTAGCCGATAATGCGGCTGTATGCTTGATAAATTTTCTTCTTTCCATATTCTTATTTGTGCGGGAATGTATTTTCTTTTTTAAGGGATTCTTTAATTATGCAATGATGTCTTTGATCACTTTTCCGGAGACATCGGTAAGCCGGTAACGCCTTCCCAGATGTTTAAATATTAATTTTTCATGATTTAATCCGAGCTGGTGTAATACGGTAGCCTGAAAATCATGTACGTGAACCGGATCTTTGACAACATTGTAACCAAACTCATCTGTTTCACCGTATACGCCTGGTTTAATCCCTCCTCCGGCCATCCAGATACTGAAACAACGTGGATGGTGGTCGCGGCCATAATTGTCTTTGTTCAGGGTACCCTGACTATAATTGGTACGGCCAAACTCACCGCCCCAGATCACTAACGTCTCATCGAGTAGTCCCCGTTGTTTGAGATCTGTGATCAAAGCAGCGGAGGCCTGGTCAACATCTTTGGCCTGACCGGCAATATCTTTAGGGAGATTGGCATGCTGATCCCAGCCCTGGTGATATAACTGCACAAAACGAACTCCATTTTCACTCAGTTTACGGGCCAAAAGGCAATTGGCAGCAAAGGTTCCTGGCACCAGGCAATCTGCACCATACATTTTAACGATATCATCAGGTTCTTTGGAAACATCGGTGATTTCCGGAACGGCCGTCTGCATCCGGTAGGCCATTTCGTATTGCTGAATCTTGGCACTGATCTCCGGATCACCAAATTCCTGGTACGACATCTGGTTGATTTCTGCCAGTTTATCCAGCATCTTCCTCCGCTCGAAACGGTTTAATCCTGCCGGATCCTTGAGGTAAAGTACCGGATCATCACCGGCACTGAACTGCACACCCTGATGGGTAGAATCTAAAAAGCCATTTGTCCAGAGTTTGGAGTATACACCCTGACCATCACCCTTACCTCTTGACAATAGCACAGTGAAAGCAGGCAGGTTTTTATTTTCACTGCCGAGCCCGTAACTGAGCCATGCACCCATACTGGGTCTGTTGCCCTGCTGGGCACCGGTCTGGAAGAAGGTCAGCGCCGGATCATGGTTGATGGCTTCGGTATGCATCGAACGAATGATACAGATGTCATCCACTACTTTTGCCGTATTCGGAAAAAGGTCACTGATCCAGGCCCTGGATTCTCCATATTGCTTGAAATCATAAATAGAACCTACCAATGGGAAGGAAGCCTGATTGGCGGTCATCCCTGTAAGACGCTGGTTGCCTCTGATCGAAGCGGGCAGCTCCTGCCCCATCATCTCTCTGAGTTTGGGTTTATAATCAAATAATTCCAGTTGCGAAGGTGCCCCGTTTTGAAACAGATAGATTACTCTTTTCGCGTTAGGAGCAAAATCGGGAATGCCGGGAGGCAGACCTGCTTCATCCATTGCCCCGGTAAAAAGATCGGGGATCATTAGTGAGCCTAAAGCTATACTACCAAGTCCCAGACTCAGCTTTGATAAAAAGCGTCGTCTGTTAGAATTTAATCCGTGTTCTAAAAAATCCTTTTCCATAGCTTAAGATCTTGTGATGGTTTCTTCCAGGTTGAATATTGCCGTGATCACTTCCATCATAGCTGCCATATCGGTCTTGTTTACCTTGTTGTTCATTGGATATTCGCCTACTGCGAGTACTTTTGCTGCATCCGCTTTGTTCTTACTGTATACCTTTAACTGGTCGGCGTAATAGGCATTCAACACCTGTTTTTCTTTATCATTCGGTTTGCGGCAAACGATCAGCCGGAAGGCTTTAATGATCTTTGTATCCATTGTACTTTTTTCTTCGAGCAGATTACCAGCCAGCACACGCGAAGCCTCCAGTACGGTAGGATCATTGAGCATCACAAGGGCCTGCAAAGGGGTATTGGTTTTGTTCCGCTTCACCTCACACTGATCCCTGTTGCTGGCATCGAATATGCCCATATTTGGTGGTGGTACAGTACGCTTGATAAAATTGTACATTCCCCTGCGGTAAAGACTCTCGCCATGATCCTGAATGTAAGTAGCCAGCTGGCCGCGACCAGAGGTTGCACCTTCCCATAATCCGGGTGGCTGATAAGCTTTCACACTAGGTCCGCCTATCGTTCTAACCAGCAAACCACTGCTGGCAAGCACCACATCTTTAACGATCTCGGCAGGAACACGATAGCGGGAAGATCTGGCCATCAATATATTATCCGGATCAACCTTGAGTTTCTCCGGTGTGACTACAGCAGACTGGCGATAAGTAGCCGAGCTGACAATTTGTTTCATCAGACGTTTGATGTTCCAGTTGTGGTTCATAAAATCTACTGCCAGCCAGTCGAGCAATTCGGGATGCGTAGGTAATTCGCCCTGCATGCCGAAATCGCCGGAGGTTTTTACAATACCGCGGCCAAAGATCTCCTGCCAGATTTGGTTTACAAAAACCCTGGAAGTCAGCGGATTTTTCTTATCGAACAACCACTGGCTCAATCCAAGCCTGTTTTTAGGATATTTATCACTGAAGCTTAAAAGAGATTTAGGTGTTCCGGCACTGACCTCTTCACCATGCGCATCATAGCCTCCCCGGTTTAGGACATATGTTTTTCTGACGGTATCCTGATCGCCCATGACAGAAACGATGAGCCTGTTGCTATCCTGTTTATTGACAAAAGTCAGAATATTCTTAACATCGGCATTACTGATCTCCATGAGAGGTTTTTTAGCATAGGTCTCCGGTCCGCCTACTACACCTTCAATTCCTACTTCTTTCACATTGTTAAAGAAAGCAAAGACCTGGTAATATTCTTTTTGAGAAAAAGGATCGTACTTATGGTCATGACAATGTGCACATTCAAGGGTCACCCCAATAATAGCCTTACCAAAAGTATTGGTGCGGTCGGTCACATACTCTACTCTGTATTCTTCGTCTACTACCCCGCCTTCTTCCGTGATCTTATGATTCCGGTTAAAACCTGTAGCCAGTAATTGCTCTTTACTGGAGTTTGGCATCAGGTCGCCGGCCAGCTGCCAGGTGATAAACTGGTCGTAAGGCATATTTTCATTAAAAGCATGGATGACCCAATCCCTCCAGGGCCATTGTGATCTGTAATTGTCATCCTGGTAACCATGAGAATCGGCAAACCTGGCAATATCCAACCAGTGCAAAGCCATCTTTTCGCCATACGCAGGACTTTGAAGCAGCTGATCGACCATCTTCCCGTAGGCATTGCTGCTATTATCAGCCAGAAACTGGTCCATCATAGCTATGGTAGGTGGTAGACCGGTCAGATCCAGACTGAGCCGCTTGAGCAGGCGTTCCTTATCCGCTTCTTTATTAGGTTCCAGGTGTTTTTCCTCCATTTTTTTAAGGACAAAATGATCGATCTCATTTTTTGGCCAGGTCTTATTTGCTACAGTGGGAACTGCAGGAAGCTGAGGAGGAGTAAAAGCCCAGTGTTTTTCATATTTAGCGCCTTGTTTTATCCATTTTTCCAAAACTGCAATTTCGTATGATGATAGCTTAAGATTAGAGGTCTTAGGCGGCATCATTACCGTAGAATCTTTTGACGATATCCGTAAAAAAACTTCGGATGCATTGGGCTTGAAAGGAACCAGTGCATGTGCCGATGGATTATCTTTCAACGCTTTGAAGGCTTCTTCCGGAAGATCCAGCCTCAGTCCGGCCTCTCTCTTGTTGGCATCGGGACCGTGACAGGCAAAACACTTATCAGAAAGAATAGGTCTTACATGAAAATTATAGCTGACCTTATCAGGCACTTCCTCTTCAGCAGCCTGGCTGGTTGATGACCTGTTACACGCCTGTATCGCGTATACCACAATCAAAAACGTCAGCATTAAATAAATAAGCCTACGGTTCATACAGAATATTTGGTTTCATGTGTTAATGTACATACATACGTACATATTTTTAAATTTAGCACAAACAATCGAAATATCCCAATGTATTTTTATTCTCTGCAATTTTTAATGAAACCTGAAATGTGAACTTATAAATGACTAATTTCAGCTAACTGATCATTGACATAAAAAATAACGCTATGAATGAAGAATATCTGAATGTGCCTTTAATAAAGAACGGGGACAAGAACCGGTTTGAACTCATTACAGGAGACTATACCACATTTATTGAGTTTAAAGAGCGGAGTAAAAAGATCTGGCTGATCCATACTGAAGCACCCGAAGAACTGAAGGGTAAAGGTACTGCAACGGCTATAGTTGAAAAGACGCTTGCTTATCTGGAAGAACATGGTTATCGAATGGTTCCATTGTGTCCGTTTGTTGGTGCTTATTTAAAACGTCATCCGGAATGGAACCGCATAGTTGATGTTATTGATTGATCACTCTATAGTTACCCAGCTATAACTTTCGGGCTCAAGGGTGCAGGCATATTCTATTTCGTAATTCCGGTTTAACATAAGACGCTTTGGCAAACCATTTTTCTCTTTGAGTACCGCAGCACTGCTTAAACCCGAATAGTATAAAGGAACTTTTATTGTTCTTGTGATTTTCTGTTTCAAAGGATTATACAACATGAGCATCCCTTTGGTTTTCAGGTTTGGATTTACGTGCAGGATGCCATCCCAGTCTCTTCCATCAGCTCTGCGCAAATGAATGATCTCTGAGTTGAGGATATCCCTGTATTTCTTATACCAGTCTATTACGTTAACGACACGCTGTTTAGTTTCCTCAGTATCATAAAGCCTCGGACCGCGATAACAGGCCTGTACCCCTGCACCATAGTACTGCATCATCAGCTGTTCATAATCTTTCAGATGGTCTTTAAGCGGTTCAAGTACGGCCTCTTCCCCGCCCCCCTGATACCTGGTCAGCGGAACAAAGCCCCAGCCCATTGACGCATTCTTTTCCCAGGTTCCGTCATAAATATTTTGCCGGTTCAAAATCATTTGATTTTCTCTTGGCAGAGAAAAATTCACTTCCCGGTACCCAATCGCAATCTTATGTGTACCATCCAAAAAATACCAGTCTGGTGCATTGATATAAACCCCCTGTTCATTTAAGGATTTGTAAAGGTCCTTTTGGATGTCCATTTGTCTCCATTGAGAGTCATCCAGGCCTTTATGACCAGGGTGTGTTGTTGAGGCGCATACATCACCGGGATAAGGGCCATCATTTTCCCAGATATCAAAGCCGGTTTGTTTGTAAAAATTCTTAATCTTATCCCTGTATTCCAATCCCCATTTACTTCCAAAACAAGGTGCATTTCCAAAAAAAGCTCCTCCCGGCTTATTGGTTTTAGGATCAATCACATCGTCCTGATCACTTACCTTCCTGGAGCTGAACAAGGAGTAACTGCCGATGAAGACATTTCTGCTGTGTGCGTAATCTGCTATTTCCTTCCATTTTTTGATGTTTGCCGCAGCCGTATCTTCCATATTACAGTGACTGCCAAAACTAAGGATCAGGGCTTCGTACCCTGTTGCGACACACTGATCTATTGCAGTCCGTACCTGTTCATCATTACTACTCACCAGGTGCATAAAAATAGGATTCGCAGTTGTCCATGGTGCTATGGTACTGTACATTTTACGAATGGCAAGACCTCTTCTTTCCCGGTCATAACTGTCCATCAGCAATTCATAAGTGCAAACTGAATGGAATACCTCTCCTTTTTCAAGTGCTATGCCCGGAGCCTTATCGGGATAAATTTCAAGCAAACAGGGGGTCTGGTAATCGTAATTCACCTGTGAGCTATATGTTGAATCTACTTTCCAATGGCTGGTCTGGTCGCTCATGTCATACCTCATGGCATTGTTAAATGCATAATTAGTCTCAAAATAAATCCCCTGCTGTTTGGCCATTTTCTCTGCAGAACCCACAACCGCACTTTGTTCTTCAACCAGTCCGAGTATCTCATTGACTACCCGGTCAATCCTGAATGATTTGTTCCCTTTATTCTCAATACTGAGGGACTTGGAAATCAGCGGCAAGCCATCGTACAATTCATAATTCACGGTAATGGTTAATCCGCTGAGTGCTGCAACAGCTGACTGATAATGAAAAGAGATCCTTTGCCCAGTTGGTGCTTTATGATTTGAAGCCCAAAATTTACTTTTCCAGTTGATCTTCGGAACTATAGCCGATATCTCGAATGTACTGAATTGAAAATCATTTTTCCCCGTTGTAAACTGATCTACCCATTCTGGCAGCAGGTAAGCATTCTCCTTTTGACCGTTTAGCCCACCGACATTATAATTTGCACCATTTATGGTTAACCGGGCTTCAGGTTTGAGTGACCTGAGCAGCTGCTGACCATTGATGAGGTTTAGATAATCAACGCACACTACGTTCGGCCGGATTCTGAAGATTCTTTTCACCAACCCGTTGCTGAGGATGACTTCATCACCTTTATCTGAGGCTTTGATTGAAGCTTTATAAGCAGATGAGCTGAGCAGCCAGTCGTTCTTCAACTGATCATTCTGTCCTTTCGCCATCAGAGCAGTAATACACAGCCCGATCATAACAACAATGAAATATCTATGAGCAGCCATCAGCGGGTTCTAAAAACTTTATCCCATATATCAGAGGTCACTCCATATTTTTTAGTAGAATCGTCATAGTGATGAAGCATGTGCTGCTGCTTCAGTTTTTTCCAGAAACTGTTCTTAAATTGGGCATGGTGCAACATATAATGTGTCATATCATAAAATAAATACCCGATGATAAAACCCGAAAAAAAACCATCCAGCAGCGCCGGAGCAAGTGTCCATTTAAACAAAAAATAGAATGCAAGTGCCAGCGGAATACTTGCAGAAGGTGGCATGACCAGACGTTGCGCATCATTCGGATAATCGTGGTGAACTCCATGAAAGATAAAGTGAATCCGTTTGCCCCATTCGGATCTGGGATAAAAATGAAATACAAAACGATGCATCACATATTCTGTTAAAGTCCAGATAAATAAGCCCAATAACAAGTATCCTGCAGATAAGGCAAACCCATTAATAGTAAATGATTTCCACGAAAAATATCCGATGACCGGAACATATACGATAAGCGGGATAAAATAAGGCACTTTCGACAATGATTCTAAAAGCGGACTTTTAAACATCCTGATAGATTCACTGGAATTGGAGATAAAATTCTTCTTCATCACTTAAAAATTTGATGCTTTTTAAACGGGAATCTAAAATAAGGGTTTTTTCTCTTATGATAGACTTGCTTTTTAAGCTTATGAAAATTTGATGACCTTATTTAATATCTTAATCTCATGGCTATGTACGGATACCAGCCCTCATTAGAATGTCCTGCCATTACCCTGATCACGGCTAAGGACGCAGGTGCAAAATAAAACCCGCCTCCATAACCCTGGTGCCATACGTTTGATTTTTCACCTTTTTTCCAAACCCTGCCCACATCATGAAAACCCAATAACCCGAATTGACCAGGGATAATATAATTGATAAAGTTGGCCACTTTGAACCTCATCTCAAAATTATTGTACAAGCTGTGCTGTCCGCCAAATCTAAACTCACGGTAACCAAGCAAATTGCCCTGCCCGCCCAAAAACTGGGACTGGTAGAACGCCTGTTTGCCTATGGTAGCTCCTCCGCCTACCCTATCGCTGATCACCAGGTGCTCCCTTTTATCCAGTTTTCTATAAAAAGCAAAGCTACCTGTGAGCTGAGCTATGGAATTGGAAAAGGTATTGAGTCCTTTATAAGCGGTGACCTTAGCATCAAGGTATGCGCCTGCCGACGGAAAGATTTCGCTGTTGCGGGTATCGTTAATAAAACTAACCAGTATCCCTGCGTAAACCTTATCCCTGCTCACGACTGCGCTATCGGGCGAGTGCAGTTCATTAATATTGTTGATGAACCTGCCTTCATTTTCATCTCTGTTATAGCGGTAATACTGTACAGAAGGTCCAATACTTATTGTCGATTTGGACAGGTGCCAGCGTGCGGCTGCATCTGCCTGATACAAGCTAAACCGGGCGCGATAATACTTAATGTATTTACTTGAATTATTGAATTTGGTTTCATTGCCTAAACCGTAAAAATTTTGAGAATTTTCAGGTGCAAAGGCATTGCCCTGCAAAATCAGATCGGCATTGCCCAATGTTTTATACAATTCCCCGCGGTAGCTAAATCTGAAACCTGAAGTAGCAAAGGAACGCAGAAATGAAAAGGCATGCGTACTGCCAAAAGGGAGTTTCCTGAACCCGGGTTGCGTGATTTTATATGAAAGTCCCAGCAGCACCCGGTCATCAATGTTATATCCTGCATTGAGCAGCAACATTCTTCTGGTATAGAAATCTGTTGGTACGAAATGGGTATTGGACGTGTCATTATCCAGGCTTTTGCCGATCAGGTTACTTTTTCCACTGAAAGAAACATTGTCATCCCTTCCATAAACCTTAACGCTGCCTGATGAATTTTCTATATGATAGTTTTTCTTACCCTCTGCACCGATAATCTTCAAACGTATGGACGAACTGTTTTTATTGATCACCAGGCTGTCATTGCCGTTCTTGACATACAGCCGGATTTCCTGTGTAACCTTTGGATCGAAGGTTCGTTTAAAAAGAACCTCTTTTAATTCACCGTCTTTGGCTTTTTTATTGATTATAACAGTAAGTGCCCCCTCAGGCGAATCCTGTATGTCAACAAACTCATTCTTGTTGGTAGCCTGCACATCCACAATCCGGTTAATGAAATGGTAATATTGATTCATTAATCCCGGTAATTTAGCTCTTCGCGCTTTAAGCTGCTGGAGTAGCCCATCATGGCGAAGGGAGTAACCAGGCTCCGGTATCTTTTTTAAGGCCCGCTCCAGTACATCATCTGTTAGGGCAGCGCAGAATTCATCGACTGTTCTTGTCCATTCCTCTTCATCTATTCCGGCAAACCACCTGGCATAAATGGCTCTTCCCTCCCAAAAAAACCAGTTGATGTTTTGAAGATCCCTTTCATACCCCTGTATCATGGGCAGCAGCCAGGAGGACTGGGCATATCTGGGAATAATACCTTCTGACAAATAAAATACCTGGTCCCTGTCGCGAGGGACGGCTATATACTTAGTTGTACCCTCTTTATTTTTTTCCGGTTTCCATCGCCACTGGTCTTCATGCCGGTCCCAATCACCAAGCAAAGCATCAAGCGCTTTGGCCCTGAGCAGCTGTTTACCGTCCAAATAATAATCATTATTGTCATCCAGTTTTCTAAGCATCTTAAGAGAATTGTCACTGTCACCTTCAGGTTCTCTTTCTTCTATAAGACAAAGTGTATTGGCAAATACACCTGAAAACTCTCCTAGTTTTAGATCAGGCACTACCCAGCCGATTAGAGGATCACTATGAGGAATGTTGACGGCATTTGCTATTTCGGGAACAACCAGTGCCGAGAAAGGGTTTTGTGCCGACATGTTGTCCTTAATTACTGTACCTGCAAATGTTTTTCTGAAAACTTCAGGCAGTAATATTTCCGGAAACTTCTCTACACTTCTCAGCACCCACTCTTTACCTTTCTTGTCGACCAGGCGAAGGGAATGAGATTGATTGCCGCCTCCACGCTGAGTAGGCGTCAAACCTCCGTTAAATTCGGAAATCCTGATCACCGGAACCTTAGTATCTCCGGCATATTCTTTCCGGTAATTTTCCCCAAAAAGAAATCGGTGAAATTTACCTACGCTGTCATATTTGGGATAAATCTTTATGGTGACAGAATCTTGTGCACTTACAAGTGAAGAGAAAGCTAACAGGACAAAAGAGAGGATGTATTTTAGCATAGCTAAATATCAGCATATATTACGGATCATTTCTTAATCTATGGTAAGATTTTTAACAAATAGTCCTTGTAATTTTGTCTCAGCATTTAAATATTAACACAATGATACAGACAGTTCTACATCAGGCCGCAAGCAGAGATAAATCTGATCATGGCTGGCTTAAAAGTTTTCATACTTTCAGCTTTGGCACACAGTATAATCCCCAACGCATCAACTTTGGTGCCCTCAGGGTATTGAACGATGATTGGGTAAGTGGCGGTCAGGGTTTTGGTGAACATCCTCATGACAATATGGAAATCATCTCCATTCCGCTGGAGGGTGCCTTACAACACGAGGACAGCATGGGAAATATGGCGGTGATCGAATCCGGAGAGATCCAGGTAATGAGCGCAGGAACCGGCATTTATCATAAAGAATTTAATAGAGATAAAGGTCAGCCTGTTCAGTTCCTTCAGATTTGGTTGTTTCCAAATCAGAGAAATGTAACGCCAAGATATCAGCAACTGAGGTACGATGGATTGATGAAGCTCAATCAGTTTACCCAGATCTTATCACCGGATCAGAACGATGACGGGGTATGGATCTATCAGGATGCCTGGTTTAACATTGGTAAATTTGAACAGGGAACATCTTCTGACTATCCATTGAAAAATAAAGGCAACGGGTTGTATGTATTTATCTTGAGCGGATCGGCTCAGGTGGCCGGGCAAACGCTGCAGGAACGCGATGGATTTGGTGTATGGAATACGGATAGTGTTCATATTGATATCACCACTGATGCTCAGATTCTTCTGATGGAAGTCCCTATGAAATTTTAATTTCATATATTTAATATTATGAAACAGGCTGAAATCTTAATTGTCTGCACGCAGCAGGAAATACTGAACACCATTGTCAGGCTGATTAATTCCAATGAGACCATGAAAGGTACCGGAGCGAACACACTTGAACAGGCGATTACTGTTTTTAAATCTGCTACTTACGACATGGTACTCATAGGGGCTGGTCTGTCACCCGAAGAGGAGAGTGAACTGGAAGGTATCATTTCCAAATCCAGAACCAAGGTACCTGTGGTGCATCACTATGGGGGTGGCAGCGGTTTGTTGTTTACGGAAATTTACGAGTGCCTGGGAAGGAAATGAGTTATTTTTTTCCCATCGATGTAGCTTTGACCAGATCGTAATACAGTCGCTGAAACAGCCTCATTTCTTTTGTAATGATGATGGCATTGGCTTTTAAACCATTTTTATATGGGATCTTATTGTTATTATTAGTGACCAAACCTTTATTCAGTTCTATATTTGCAAGGAATCCGCTATCTGAAGGAACATTCGAGATGTATTTCAATTTACCTTCTATAAAACCCAGTTCCTGGTAAGGGTAAGCATCAAAACGCAGCTGAACATTTAGTCCTGTATCCATTTTTCCGAAGTTATTCTGAGACAAATGGGTTTCTACATAAAACCGGCTTTCAGACGGATTAATATAGCCCAGCACCCTACCGGCCTGCAAAAGCTTATTTTCCTGCATGGAAACCGTAAATGAAACTTTTCCGTCAATTGGCGCCAGGATTACATATTTTCTGATCCAGTCGTTCGTTACACTTTTAAGCGACTGCAAAGCCTGTTGAAAAACTACTTTCTGCTGAATAATGTCATGATTGATCTGTTCAATTTCTTTAGATTTATCACGGATCTGCGTTTCGTTGCTTAGAATCGATGCTTCTAATTGTGGCAAAAGCATCTCTTTGTTTACGTATCTGCTTTGCGCATTACGGTATTCCTCATTTGACAATACGCTTTTTTCAAATAAGGATTTGTTCGCATTAAAAGATTCTCTTGCAAGTTTAACATCTTGTTCCATCAGGTTTTTCTGATTGTCAATGGTTTTTCTCATACCTTTGAGCGTAAGAATGTCCCCTTCAAGCTTCTGTTTTTTCTTCAGAAAAAATCCATTGACCAGATAATCATTAAACAATTGCCATGAAGCAATGAATTGCTGGTACTCCGGCTGAATCTCTCCGAGGTTACTGTATTTTTTATTAAAGAGTTTAAATACCTTATCAGGCTCATCGGAATTTATCCAGATGATGCTGCTATCCAGCTGGCTTGACAACTGGGTTATTTCTTCGTGGCTGGCTGTGCTTTCTATCCAGCCTATGGTTTGGTTCCTTTTTACTTCTTCGTTATTCTGAATGAACAATTTGACCAGACGCCCGTCTTGTTTGGGGATGATTTCTTTAGGTGCATTTTCGGCAGTAAGAACTGCGCGTGCTTCGATAATATCCGGATAACTGATAAACCAGGTTGATACTAATAACATGAGCAAAATTCCCAGAAATATGATAAGTGACCATTGCTCTATAAATCCCGATCTTCTGGATATAAATTCCTGTGCCAGCTCCGATCGCTGACTGACTTTTGTGGAAAGTGTTCTGCTCGCTAAGAATTCCTTTTCGTCAAAATTATCTGTCGTTTGTTCTTCCATAATTTCTTCAAGGTTTAATTACCGAGTTCCAGTTGATTCTTTACCAATTCGTAATAATGACCGCGAATGGAAGTCAGATGAGCATGGGTGCCTTCTTCAACAATTTTACCCTGATGCAAAACCACAATTTTATTTGCATTTTTCACAGTACTTAACCGGTGGGCCACCACAACGACAGTTCTGCCTTCAAAAAATTCATTTAAATTTTCTACGATCACTTTCTCATTATTAGCATCCAGTGAATTGGTTGCTTCATCAAAAAAAAGATATTGTGGTTCCCGATATACAGCGCGCGCGATTAATAACCGCTGTTTTTGCCCCTGACTGATACCAACTCCATCGTTACCAAGTTTGGTATTAAAACCATTGGGAAGTGTGTCTATAAAAGAAAGAATATTTGCCACACGACAACTGTGAATCAAGCGCTCCTGATCAATATATTCTTCACCTACTACAATGTTACGTGCAAAGGTGTCATTGAATATATACCCATCCTGCAAAACTGCACCACATTGTCTCCGCCAGAAAGATGGGCTGATGTATTTAAAATTACTTTCACCTATTTTAACCTCACCTTCATATTGGTCATAAATTTTTAATAATAGCTTTAAGATAGTTGTTTTTCCACTACCACTCACACCTACAATTGCAGTTACTTTACCCTCCGGTATGTCCAAATCAATATTTTCCAATACCGGATCATTCCCTGCACCGGGGTAGGTAAATGATAAGTTCTTCAGACTGATATCTTTGTGTTCAGGTAATTTAGTAGAAAAGTCTTTATCTTTTGGCTCCTCATCCTGTAACTCATGTATTTCGTTCAGCCGTTCCATACTTATTTTTGCATCCTGTATGGCCTGAGATAAGCCGATGAACTGACTAACCGGCCCGCTTAATGAGCCTATTATATATTGAATAGCCAGCATAGCCCCGAATGTCAATTGGCCCTGAACAACCATCTGCGCGACCATATAGCTAATTACAATATCCTTGCCTTGATTAATAAACAACCCTCCCGCAGTTTGCAATTGGCCAAAGTTTAAATTCCTGAAATTCAATTTAAACATGTTGACTTGTATATTCTCCCATTCCCACCTCTTCAACTGCTCGGCACCATTCAACTTTATTTCCTGCATCCCCTGTACCAATTGTAGTGTTGCATTACTGGATTTGGACCCCATATTAAATCCCTCATAGTTGAGTTTTCGTCTGCCAGGCATAAATAGTTGAATCCAGCCAAAATACAAGAGGTTTCCTAAAATAAAGACAATGAACAGTTGTATGTTAAAAAGGATGAGTATAATGGCGTATACAAAAAAATTGAATACCGAAAACAAAGTAGACATGGTTTGTCCCGTGATAAATGCCTGTATCTGCCGGTTATCATTAATACGCTGAAGGGTATCTCCCGTTTGACGGTTGTCGAAATAAGAGATTGGCAATCTCGTAAGTTTTATTAAAAAATCAGAGAGTATAGAAATATTAATGCTGTTAGAAATAGACAATTGCAATCTGCTCCTGATAAAACCAATAAAAGTACTGCTGAATGTGAGCATCAGCTGAGCGATAAGTATGACTGTTATAAACTGCAGATTTCTTGTATTTATACCGGTATCAACCATGCTTTTGGTAAGAAAAGGCAGGATAAGCTGGAAGAGCGAAGTAATTAACAAAGAAATAAACACCAAAAACAGCTGTCTTTTGCTCATTCTCAGGTATTGAAACATCATGCTCCATTTTAACTTATGCTCTTTTTCTCCTTCTTCTTCGTAGAAAGCAGGAGAAGGCTCCATTAACAAAACCGTCCCGACATCCCCAATTTCTTCCAGATGATTGGAGATCCAAAGCTTTAAAAACTCTTGTTTCGTATAGGACATTATTCCCCTGGCTGGATCGGCGATTTTTACATTTTTTTTGTCAATAGAAACCAGCACTACAAAATGATTTTGATCCCAGTGCAAGATGGAAGGAATTGGGGCTTGTAATAGTTTTCCGTAGTTTATTTGAGCACTTCTCGTTCTGAAACCTATTTTTTCAGCTGTTTCACTTATCCCCAATAAAGAAACGCCTTGTGTACTAAAACCAGCCTTTTGTCTTAATGTATCTGCGTTATAATGCTTTCCGTAATGCTTTGCAACCATACGTAAACACGTCGGACCACAGTCCATAGCATTCAGTTGGCGATAATAAGAGAACGACATGATTAAAAATATTTGGTTGTTAAAGAGGACGATTTAAATGTAATAAAAAATAGCATTCACAAAGAATTATTTTTTTTTCATAAAAATTCTTTTTTATCAATTTAAGTAATAGATTTACGATAACAAAACCAGATATAAATTAACACCTTTAGTACCAATTACTTAGATCATCCCTATTGTAATAACTGCTGAAAGGAATTATTATCAAATATTTCCCGGTATGAACAAACGCTCAAAACAAACTCCTGTACCAGGGGTCTTCAAGTCGGATAGTATCCCGACCTATGTTATTAATCTAAAAAAGAGGCCTGAACGTAAAGCGCACGTTCTGAAAGAATTTGCAGGAAGAAGTGAATTTTCATTAAGAATTGTGGAAGCATTTGAACATTCGTTCGGTGCCTTAGGATTGTGGATGACCATTCGTCATATATTCCAGGATTTAGCTCCTAAAGATGAAGAATTCATCATTATCTGCGAGGACGATATAAAATTTACAAAACAATATTCAAAAGATCATTTATTTAAAGCTATCGCTGAGGCTAAAGAAAAGGATGCTGACGTATTATTAGGAGGAATAAGCTGGTTTAGTGAGGCAGTACAAATCTCTGAAAATCTATTCTGGGTGGAAAATTTTTCAGGATTACAATTTACTGTGATTTACAGAAAATTTTTTAGCATCCTGCTCGAAACTACAACTAAAGACTATGGTGCTGCAGACTACAAAATAGCGTCGTTAAGTAACAATGTATTGTTCCTGTATCCATTTATTTCAATTCAGAAAGAATTTGGTTATTCCGATGCTACCGGAAAAAACAATGTAGACGGAAGAGTATCCTCCATATTCGATGCGACCAATAAACGCCTTAAACTTTTCGGTAAAGTGAAGGATACTTATAAAAAAGCTAAATTATCTTTCAGTGATATCACAGAGCACTCTTACGATGAGCTTGTGATTCCTACCTATGCAATCAATCTCCCTGAAAGAAAAGAACGATTGCAACATATTAAGGCTGAATTTGCAGATAAACCAGAATTTGATTTAAAAATAATTGAAGCATGCAAGCATGAGGTTGGTGCATTGGGTTTATGGTTAAGCATCCGGAAAATAATTAATATGGCCATCGATAATGATGACGATGTAATCATAATTTGTGAAGATGACCACCAGTTTACACCCCATTATTCCAGGGACTTTCTTTTAAAGAATATATTAGAGGCTTATCAGGAAGGTACGTGCTATCTATCCGGTGGTACAGGCAAATTTGAAAACGCCATCCCTATCACTGAAAATAGATTTTGGGTAGGTCACTGTTTATCTACACAATTTATTGTGATCTACAAGGCATTCTACCAACAGATATTAGAAAAACCTTACGACAATGAAATAGTCGCAGATATGGCCTATTCCGGGATGACAAGTAATAAAATGCTCATCTATCCTTTCATATCCGTTCAAAAGGATTTTGGATATTCTGACATCACAACGATTCATAACGAAGTCAAAGACCTGGTGTCCAATATGTTTAGCATAAGTGACGCAAAATTAGGTGCTATTCAAAGTGCTTATACAAAGTATCAGTTCCAGGGCTGATCTAACTGACAAAAATATAACGTTTCTCTTCCAATAAATTAACCGGCCAATTAATATGAGACAGCTTATAACAAAAATGCTTGAACCGAAAGACAATGCTCCGGAAGCAGCATTTCTTCTGATTGAACTTCTTAATGCAAAAATTTCACATTCAACAATTGAAAAGGAAGTTAAGGAACATCCGGATTACCCATCTTTTCTTAGTATAAGCGATGTTCTTAATAACTATAAAATTGAAAACATTGTCGCAAGATTTGATAAAGGAAAACTTGTTGATCTCCCTGCTCCGTTTATTACGCAGATCAGAAACAACAGAAATAATTACCAATATACTGTTGTAAAGGAGATTGACCAGCAATCGGTTCATTTCTTTGACCCTGAAAAACAAAAATGGGATAAGACAAAGACAGAAGATTTCTTAGACAAGACCAATAGTGTCGTTTTGCTGGCAGAATCAGAAGAAGTAATTACAGAGAAGGATTACAAAAATAAAATACGTGAAGAACGGAGAATTAGAGCTTCACAATATTTAACCGCTCTGAGTATTCCTGTAATTTTATTCATTTCTTTTCTTTTCGCCTTCAGTGAATCCGGACCTGCTGTTTTTCTCCCGATGCTTTTTTCAACCCTGACTCTCATAGGCGCATTTGTTACAACACTATTGCTTTGGTATGAAATTGATCAGCACAATACAGTTTTACAGCAAATCTGCTCTGCAGGGAAGAAGATAAATTGCGGCGCCATATTACAATCAAAAGATGCCAGGATCTTTGGTATTAGCTGGAGCGTGATCGGCTTTGTTTATTTCATGGGTAGTTTAATCGCGCTGCTGACTTTAGGCATAACAAACCCTGTCCTGCTCAAAATACTTTCCTTTTTGAATGCAGTTGCTGTGCCGTATATTTTCTATTCTATTTATTATCAGTGGAAAATAGCCAAACAATGGTGCGTACTCTGCCTTGCTGTGCAGTGTGTCCTTGCTTTACAATGCATCGTGACCATTACCGCCGGCTGGCATTTGATATCAATAGACAATGATATGTTGGTAAAACAACTTATACAAATTTTAACAGCATTCTCAATACCGTTTATTGTTTCCGGTTTACTCATTCCTGCTTTGCGCAAAGCAAAACACAGCGGCAATATCAGCATGGAACTGCAAAGATTTAAACACAATCCGACCATATTCAACGCATTACTGGAAAAACAAAAATCAATACAGGAATACCCTGAAGGGCTTGGTATCATCATGGGGAATCCGAATGCGACCCATAAAATCATCAAAGTATGCAACCCCTATTGCGGTCCCTGCGCCAATGCCCACACACCAATGGAAGATCTTTTGGCCAATAATCCTGATCTACAGTTACAGATCATTTTCACTGCATCAAATACTCCGGACGATGTGAGAGCACATCCGGTTAGACATTTGTTGGCGATCAACGATAAATCAGATGAAAAACTCATGCACCAGGCGCTGGGCGACTGGTATCTGGCTGAGAAAAAAGAGTATCAGGTTTTCTCTGAAAAATACCCTATGAATGGTGAACTGGTAAAACAGGGCGACAAAATCGATGCCATGAGAAAATGGTGCGATAAAACAGAAATCCAATTTACACCTACTTTTTTTGTCAACGGATATCAGCTCCCATCCAATTATAGTGTAAGTGACTTAAAATATTTTTTATCAGTATAATAAAAATTTCAGGTAATAATGCTCTTAACATTCTATTATCTACAAGATATACTTCTGTTTAGCTAGCAAATGGAATTATGAATTAACCAATTATTAAACCTTAAATTATTAAAAGTGAAAAAATTAAAACTAAAGGCGCTTGAGCTGGGCGCCCATGAGATTCTGACCAGAACTCAGTTAAAAACAATTCTTGGAGGTGGCTTTGGAAGTGGGAGCTGTGATATGATAGATCCACGATGTCCTGAGATCAACGCTGAAGCAGGCATATGTCTTGATGGATTATGTAATTATGGCGGAATAACAGGAGGAGGATCTGGTTTAGGTTCTGGATCTGGTCCGATTCCTACAGATCAATGTCCTCCGGGTGAAGGTAATTGCGGTACCTGTGGGTGCAAACCTGCCGGAGAATGCACTTCCGGATGTACCTAGATTAAGGTGTATAGTCATTACAAGAAACTAAATGATTTAATTACTTAGTTTCTTGTGATTGCTAATAACCCCGGTACTTGTTAATATTATAAGGAGTATCGGGGTTTTATAATCACCTACATACCCAGATCATGCTACAAATTCTGAAGAATGTTCTATAGCTTGTGAAGGCACCCAGGATCTAAAGTTTAATAAAGATTAGGGAGAAACACTCTCCATCTTTTATAATCTATAAGATATATTTCTGTTTAGCTAGCAAACGGACTTATGAATTAACCAATTATTAACCCTTAAATTATTAAAAGTGAAAAAATTGAAATTAAAAGCGCTTGAACTCGGCGCTCATGAGATTCTGACCAGAACTCAGTTAAAAACAATCCTTGGAGGCGGCTTTGGAAGTGGCAGCTGTGATGATCTCCATCCAAATTGTGCTGTTATCAATGGCGAAGCAGGTAAATGTTGGGGAGGTATATGCAATTATACCGGGACAGGGGGTGGAGGATCTGGTTCAGGCTCTGGATCTGGCGGTCCCATTCCTACAGATCAATGTCCTCCGGGTCAAGGTAACTGCGGTACCTGTGGATGCAAACCCACTTCAGAATGTACTTCCGGATGCCTGGATTAGAGTTTAACAAAATGTTGCAACCACAAGAAACAAACTAATTTAAATAATTTGTTGGCTGTAGTTGCTTAGAACCCCCGCATATCTGTTAGCAATAGCAATTTGCCGGGGTTCTCTATAATCATTTAAAAATTCAGATCATGTTACAAATCAATGCCTCGATAGCCCGTCACAATCAAAAAGTATATTGTGCATTCAGAACACAGCATCTGGATAATTATGATGCCCGGTCGTATCTAACTGAACTGGATGAAGATCTAAACGTAATCTCAGATAAGAAACTAACTGCGGCCAATAATAACACAGCTTTTGAAGATATCAGGCTCTTTTCCTGTGGCGAATCGTTAATTGCGTTTTATAATTATCTTCCAATAATACATGGAAAATGGGAATGGCAATATGCTGTTGGATTTGGAACAGTCGATCCGGAATCAGGGATTATCAAAAATCAGATCTCGTTGCGGCACTTGTCAAAGCGATTTCATGAGAAAAACTGGACTCCATATATTTTTGAAGGTCAGTTATATATGATAACAGATTTTGATCCATACTTAAGGATTGTGAAAATTGAGGTATCCGATGACCAGGAAATGCGAAGTAAAGAGATTCATCAGTCCTCGATCAAAACTGACAGCTGGAATTTTGGAGAAATACGGGGAGGAACCCCACTAATATACCCGGAAGGTACAGATAACAACTGGCAATATTGTTTCGTTCATTCTTTTCTACCCGAGCACAATGGTTTTAACCGTTATTATTTCTTCACAGTATTGAGGTTTGATCCGCAAACAAAAGAAATTGAATACTACCCAAATCCGTTGCCTTACGAGGAGGAAGAGCCTGACGAAGATTATATCCTATTATGGAGGCTAACTAATCGAATGGCTTTCAAAGTAATATTTCCAATCGGCATAATGAATCACGACGAAGGAGTGATCGTTTCGTTTGGGAAAGACGATGTATGTAGTTATACTCAGTATTACACATGGAAATACATACAAGATTTATTTCAAAAAACTGAATAATCATGTTGCAAATCAATGCCTCAATAGCCGGGCACAATGAAAAAATATACTGTGCTTACAGGACCCAGCATTTATACAATTTTGATTCAGAATCTTATCTGGTGGAATTAAATAAAGAACTTGAGCCTGTCTCTTACAAAAGACTAATTGCTGAAAACAATAACTCGGCCTTTGAAGACGTCAGACTCTTTTCTGTCGGTAACTCATTACTTGCCTTTTACACTTATTTTCCATTTGATGAAGAAGGTGGCTGGAAATGGGAATATGGTGTAGGATTTGGAGTCGTGGATCCAGAACTAGGCTTTATTAGAGATCAGGTATCATTGCGCCCCTTGTCAAAAAGAATTCATGAAAAAAACTGGGTGCCCTATATCCATAAAAATGATCTTTTTATGGTAACGGATTTCGATCCTTATTTGAGAGTAATAAAAATTGACATCAACAATAAAATATACCGCCCGCAAGAATTATTTATCTCCGCTGAACAGACAATAGGCTGGGAATATGGGGAAATAAGAGGAGGCACTCCTTTAATTAAAAATCCTGATTCAAGCGACAGTTGGTTTTATGGTTTCGTTCATTCTTATCTTAGTAATCATAAAGGCTTTTATCGATATTACTATTTCACAGCTGTAAGATATAACCATACAGCAAAAATATTCCAATATCATCCTGAACCCTTAATCTATCCAGAGGAGACAGAGGATGAAGAATATCAGGCACTGTGGGAATATCATAATAAAGGAAGTCTTAAAGTCATCTTCCCAATAGGCATTATGCATCATGACGAAGGTGTCATTGTTTCATTTGGAAAAGATGATATTTGCAGTTATACCGAGTATTATTCCTGGGAATATATCCATGGTTTGTTTGAAACAGTTTCCTAATTGTATCAAACAAATTTTAAAAAAGAAAAATCAAAATCATCCTTTCTAAGATTAAACGATATATTCAAACAAAACCAATTGAAACGAACCACTCTGCTAAAAAACCACAACACCAAGGTATTCACTATTAGAAATGCCTTGTCTGTCATCAGCGGCAAATGCGATATAACAATGTAGTTCACGCCCCTTAAACTCCGCTGTAAGCGGAACGAATTCAGACCTGGTATACGAGTATGCACCACCAATTCTATATACTGAACGACCCAATTCCGGTGAATAGATCATCAACATGGTTTGGCTTCGACTGCTGTAGGAATCCATCATGGGATCTGTCTGCCAGGTAAAAACAAGCCCCTCAACAGTTACAGAAACCGTTGAATCAACAATAATCTGCATATCCCCCCTGCAAAGAGATACTTTGCTGTAGTCTATACGAATGTTAGGGTAATCACCGGTCAGCGCATGATTCAACTGATAACCTTTGGCAAGATTATTTGCTGAGGCCGTTTGTCCTTTGGAAGCCAATGCAAAGCCTACGCCAACAAAGGGAGTCATACGGTTAATGAAACTGTTCACAACTTTAAGACGCATCCGTGCTGCCAGCTGCTTTTCAGTTGGCGGTTTATTGCTCTTTCTTCTGGCTGGTCTGACGTATGCATTACCATTTCTTATGAAGCCTTCTACATTGCCAATTTTGCCTGTGAATCCACCAAAAATACCATTCCTGATTCGTGCCATAGTTCTAAGAATTTAAGTTTAACATTCCATATTGAGACACCTAAATACAAAAATGTTACAGGGCTTTAAAATGGAGGATCAATGGCAAAGTCCAAATAAGATCCAAACATCGTCCGATCAAGAGCCATATAAGAAGCGGTCAGCAACAATTACCTGATACTTCCCCGGATGAAGTAGAAACACTCAGTCTGAATCTTTTTTTTTCTAATTAGCATAAAAAAACATTTTTTCATGATGTACATCTACACTATCAATTAATAGATAATTTGTTTGTTTTGATTTGAAAATCAAAAGATCTTTTTTATTCTTAACTGTAGCTTTTGTAATAGATTCTTTATCTAAAAAGAAGTATTTATCAAGTTGAATAAAATGATCCCATCCAACTCCGTCTATTCGCTTATACGCATTTTGAAATTGCCTAGGATGCATATTGCAATATCCGGCAATATACATGTATGGCTGATTTCCAATATCCTCTATATATATATGTGAATATTTATCCTTATATAAATTAATTTTTTTTGCTAACCTGACCAGTAAATTTTGCTGCCCCGCTCCTATCAATTCGGCATTACTAACATACACTCTAATATTGGAGACTGAATTTAAAATGATGATCAAACTGATAGCGAAAACTGATATTGTTCTGAAATTTTTGTTTTTAATTACATCGCATATGATCACGATTCCCGCAGCCGAAATCATTGGAAAAAGAACTGTGTTACAAGAGGACCTCAAAGCATGCGGGTTATCAAAAGTCAACGATCCTGGCAGGATCGATAATATAATAAACAGATAAATGTAAATCGGATTAAGGTTCTTATTGTCTTTAAATTTCCAGTAAAATAAAATCAACCCGATGTAAAAGAAAGACATTTCAACGGTCAGTAAACGGGCAATTGTTAAATTGTTATAACTGCCAAAATTTAAAAATAAAAATTGAGGAGACAGGTTGAGGTAAAAATTTTTCCCTAATGCTTTAAAATAATCAAATGAAAAGGAAAAAGCCATCAACGTCCCTGTCGCTCTTGAAAAGAACTGATCCGGCATAGCAATAGCCGCATACAATTGAGGCAAGGCTCCGATACCTGTACCCAGAACAAAAAGCAATGCTGTTTTAACCCGATGAGGTGAATTCCTGAACAGATCAATAAATAACAATACAGAAGCAAGAAAAAAGATAAGCTTGGCAGACTGATATGCACTGGTTGCAAAACCGATACAAAGGCCCAGACAGATGATGTTAAATGATCTATAATTTGACTCCCTTGCTCTTATGAAAAGATAAATTGTCAATATCATAAAGAATGGAGTCAATGTAGCGGCTTCCAGGGCTAATCGGGACATCATAATGTGCCAGGGAGAAAGAGCGGCAATTAGCAGCGTTAAGTAGGCAAATAAATTACCACCTATTTTTCTTGCCGTAAAAAACAACAAAAGCAAGGACATCATTCCCAATATTACAGAGGGCAATCTACCGGCAAAAACAGAGTAGCCAAGCGTCTTGATACTTATTGCGGACAACCAGGAGTACATTGGCGGTCTGTTATCACTTTCACCGTATGCCCTAAGAATAACAGGATATTTTACACCCCATCTGTCAGCTCCGGTTTCTGCTATTGAATATCCATCATATATGTTAGAAAGCTCATCAACGTGTAACTGCGAGGGGTAGTTATCCAGATTATAAATCCTTAGAAAAAAAGCAACACTAAGAATTATGATCAGGGTCGGATATTTAAAGTAAGGTTTATAGCTTCCGTACAGAGCGGATATTTCCATAGTTCGTGTTTTTAATTAAAAATTATTAAATCAATAGCATCCTAGCCTACCCATTTAAAGGATAAAAAATCGTTGTAAAAAACAACCGCAAGTATTAAATTAAAAACGTAAAGAGGATAAAGCAGCATAGCTGCTTTATCAAAAAATTTACTTAAAAATATAGATAGGACAAACAATACATAAAAGTAAATATGAAATTGGTATTGATAAATACCCGTTATAAATAAGCCTGATATGAATATTATGATTAAACTATACAGATCAAATTTCTCCTTCTTATAATCTTTTATGAACCAGTTTATAAAACAAACGGCAAATGGTGTACATAGTAAATGTCTGTTTATACTCCATAAATTTGTATGACCTTCTATATAATTAGTAAAAAAAGTATCGATCATAAATACTGCAGAAACAAAAAGCATAGAAAAATATGCTGCCCTGTCAAACACTACCGGACAATCTTGTTTTAAAAGAAAATATTTAAAAGATATAATCGTCCATTTCAAACAAAAATATACAGCCACCAGCCCGGTAACCCAGGCAATTCCATCTATCCCCAGGATTTTTTCAGGAGCAATTGTTGTGAAAGGTAGTGAGGGAAGAATTAATCCTCTGTCGAATTTTTTGGCTGCTTCTAAATAATAAAACCATTTTCCTGTTTGAATTCCCTGGATGGCGACAACTATTAAAATGGCCAGCAAAGCTGTTAAGCAACAAAGCAGTATTCTTTTATAAGGAAAGGCTATGATCCCTTTTGAAGTCTTCCAATTCACGATTTCAGTAATAATGATCATAGGAATAAATACAGTAGATACTGCTCTTGTTAAACAGCAGCCCAGAATACCGATTATCAGAAAACTGAATTTATCGTTCTTATACCCTTTTATAGTTAAGGTGCCAAAGAAGAAAAAAAGAGATTCTGAATAGGGTAAATAGAAAAAAATAAAACAGGGGATCGATATTAAAACGAGCAAATATCTTGTTTCAAATTTTTCTTTGTCAATTAATAAAGAGAATGAGCAGGCAAATAAAACAAAATTGAAAAACCCAATTTGCAGCGCCGATGATTGAATCAACTTCCAGATATAGGGGAACAACGGGAAAAAAGCCATATTTGAGGCTTTAGAGCCAGCGTAAACATAACCTATGTCTTTAATATCCCTATAGAACGCAACATCCCAATTGAGATAATTAAATTCATCGGGCAGCGAAGAGAGAATCTCCAGTTTAAAAAGAATAAAATAAATGAGTGTAGTTAATGCTAAATTACCCGTTAGAATTATTGCCAGTCTGATTTGATTTGTTGACGTTAAAAAGCTTCGCATATTTAGAAAATCAGCATCCTTGGTATTTGGCATTTATGCATTTAAATGGTATTGGTAAATTTATTGCCCGTCCCTGCGAAAAACTTACAGTGAACATAAATACTTTTATGATTCAAAGGGACCAAGAACAGATAATGAAGAACGCAAAACTAACTGGTTCACGCCCTTCAAAGGGACTGGCTTTCGCTTATCTTAAAATAGCAACGAAAATCATAATACTGGCCGTATTTTGCGCCTCCGTCGTTAAGCTATTTTTCATCCAGTACTATTCAATTCCCTCAGAATCCATGATGAATGTTTTAAGTAAGGGAGATGGTGTGATGATTAGTAAGCTAAATTATGGCCCGGGGATTTCAGACTACAGACTTCCGGGATTCTCCCATGTAAAAAGAAACGATATCGCGGTATTTAAAAGTCCGGTAAATAAAAACGAATATATGGTTAAAAGGGTAATAGGCCTGCCCGGAGAATACCTTACTATTTCGCATGCAAATGTTTTTATAAATGATATCCCTGTTGATAACCCCGATAGTTCTGTAAATGACTACTACATTGAAACAAGGACGGCATCTGCATTAACAGAGCTTAAAACCAAATTTCATTTAAAAAATCCATACTACCATAATGATCGTAGAGTAACGGTATCGCTTTCGCCGGGAAATGCAAAAACCATTAGCAGCTCAACGATTGTAAAGGAATTTCATGTAGAGCAGGAAAAAAAACGAGGGAATGCGATATATCCGTACAATCCTAAAAACAATTGGAATAATGACAATTATGGTCCTGTTCTAATACCAAAAAAGGAGCTCATCGTGAAACTAGATTATTTTAACTATTTAATATATGAGAAAATAATTGCAAACTATGAAGGAAATAAAATCATGTTTATTAACGGCGGTGTTTATATAAACGGGAAGAAATCCAATTCTTATAAATTTAAGAAGGACTACTATTTTATGATGGGTGATAATCGTAATAAATCTTTTGATTCCAGGTATTGGGGATTTTTACCTATGGATCTAATTATCGGTAAAGTATTTTTAAAATTTTCGTTTTCAGAGCACAACAAATTTAGCGTAGCATCCCTATAGTTATCAATTACTGAAGTTTTTAAAAACAGTACCAAACCAGTTTTTATAGGCCGTGCTATAACCGGAGTCTTCCAGACCTTTTATCAGAAAAGGATGTTGTGCAAGTTCAGGGTTTTCGGAAGTTCTGTAAAAATAATAAGAGTCAGCTGATAGATCATATGGCGTAATATGGGTTGTTACCCGGTATATATTCAAATCATATTGATGTATCCGTTTATAGGTGAGAAATTCATCAGGTTGATACCCCTCACTCATTAAAACAGCAACCTTTTCTCTACCTAAGATCTTCGCCAGCCGGATCGTATTGTTAAACAAAGAGTCAATACATTCTTTACAATCATGCTTTAGTAACCTCAAGACAATAGTATTAGGTTCATCCTTAGGAATAATAGAGTCAATATTTGCCTGCATTTTAATTGAAGATAAATAGAGTCTTTCAGTAGCTGCCTTTGCTCTTTTTTTTTCGAAAATCTGAAAACAAAAAAATAGAATATTCAGAACAAATACAACAATTATTATTGTTTTCCATTTAAAAAATGATTTACTCCCTTCTAAATTGCTCATATCTAATTCTCTTTTAATGTACATACGTACAGCAATGGGTTGCTAACGTTTGAAACTTTCTTTCCAAGATCTTTAAAACTCGCCGGGAGACTATCCATCATATTGGCGGTTTTGGCGGCGTCAATTAATCTTACAATTTCATTCGCTGAATAGATTGTGATTAATTTATTGTCATTTCCGTCATGTGCGAAGGATTTAAACAATAAATAATTCTCATCGTTAATAACTCCCTTAAAAGCGACAGTTTGCTTATTCTTTTTGTTATAAATAACAGATATATCCGGTCCGTAAGAAAAATAAACAATGTTACTGAACTCTTTAAAGTTTGAAACTCCAAATCCGTAATTATTCATAACCGCTGATTTAAATATTTCTGAAGGGGGAGTTTTCTTCGCAATAAGATCGGCGGGAAGACGTTTATTTCCAAAATCTATCCGGTATTTGGCTAAAATACGCTTATTCCTGGCTTCATAAAGTGTATCTGAATATGGGAAGGAAATGTTAGTAGTAATGCCTTTAATTATAGTTGGCGTAGACAAATAAAAACTTTCAAAATATTTACTATTTTTCATTAACGGCAATATTTTGCGCTCCTCATTGGTTTCTAAATTTTTATAAAGTAACAGATGATTGTCTCCGACTGTAACATTTGTAAAGAACAGATCTTTTCCCGAAAGGGATAAGTTATTATTCAGGTCCTGTAACCGTTCTTCACTTATAAAATTACCGGACAGATCATAAACTAATAATTTCATGGGTTTATGACTATATAATATGATCTGGTTTTTCTCTTCATCAATAGTAAAATCCATTAATCCCTGGTACTCACCTGGTCTATTGCCCAGCCTTTGTATTTTATTCAGGAACTTACCTTCCGGGTTGAAAATCAGCACACTATTGGTTTGCCGGTCCAAAATATAGTAGTTAGTTTTAAAGACACTAATTCTTCTGATGTTCCCGATCAAAGATTCAGGGGTGGTTTCCAGCGGAATCAATTTCCATTCAGAAAAAACATCTGAGAACTTTGCTTTTATCTTATCACCTTCCGGAACTTTAATAACCTCAAGATCTTTAGGACTTTCAACATTCTCTATATGTTCACTATTACAAGAGTATAAATTGAACAGACATAGAGGTAGAAGAGCATATAAGGTTAATCGATGGAAGAAAAAATGGCTTTGTTTTGTTTTCATTTTATCAATAGTTTGTCTCATAAATGTAGCTTCCGGAACTGCAGGAAACCAGCAGTGTTGGAGAAGTTTAAGCAGGTTAATAAATGATTTAGACAAATGCATTTACCGGATTAGCATAAGCTGATCCGGTAAATGCATCAAATCTAGCAAGGTCCGTGTGGCCCCTCTACACAAGGCCCATTGTTAGATGTTACACTGCTTGGTGTACATGAAACATTTCCCTGTCCAATACAAAATGTATCAACAGTTGTCGTAGCCTGATCGCCGTTGTTGCCAAATCTTAAACGATCCAGACAATCTCTCCAGATGTAAGTACACGGCACCGAACCACTAGTAGATGTACTACCAACTGATTCAGATCCACTACCTGATTCAGATCCTGAACCTCCGGTCTGCGCATAGGCTTTCAGACTCTCCAGTGATAAACCAGAGCTGTCCTTTTCAACAAAAGTGAACACATTCAGAGCAAATACCCCAAGGAAGGCAGCCCCTACTATCAGCTTAGCTGCTAAGCTGATAGTCTTTTCGTTTTTTTTCATTTATTTAGAGTTTTATCAATAAAGATAAAGTCTGTCACTGTAAGTAATCTGCAGGGGGCAAAACAGTAAAACGGAATTAACCGACCCAAAGATCATTTAAGAAATCCTGATAAAATATCACCATAAAAAAAATATTAAAGAAGAATAAGATTACAAATACAGACTCCAGCTTTGGCAGAAATTTGTATAAGAAAAACGAAGAACAAAAGATCAGGTAATATATGACATGATGGTAATAGCTGTAGATACCCGTTAAGAATATTCCGCCAATCAAAATGAATACAATTACATAGCCCTCTTTCCATTTGGCTTCGTAATCCTTGTGCATCCAATTGAGAAAACATACTGCAAAAGATGTACACATTAAATGCCTGTTCATGCATTGCATGTTTGTTCTTCCTTCTATGTTATAGGTAAAACAAGTGTCAATTATAAGTATCGCCGACAAGAACAGGGCTGAGAAATACACAGACCTGCATACTTCCTGATTGCTATTTGAATCAGCCCTTTTAAAAACAACTTGCTTAAGCCATTGGCAGATCCATTTCAGGCAAAAATACAGAGCAACCATACCTAAGACCATCGCTATGGCATCTATCCCTAAAATTTTGTTTGGTGATATTGTTGTTAAAGGAAATGAAGGAAATATCCAATGTCTTTTCCAATACTTCTGTACTTCTATATAATAAAACCATTTACCAGTTTGAAAACCTTGTATAACAACTACGATCAGGATACTGCTTAAGCAGGCCAGAGTATTTATTAGAATATTAATAATCAGTTCCCTTCTGGTAATAGCTGATCTTTTGTACGCCAAAAGCTCAGTTATAATGATGGCGGGGAGAAAAAATGTTGAAACTGATCTGGTTAGACAACAACCAAAGATTCCAATGATCTGCAAAACCCTGGACTTTCTACGATAACCTACAATTAATAAGGTCCCAAATAAGAAAAACCAGGCTTCTGAATAAGGCAAAAAGAAAAACAGGAAGCAGGGAATTGAACTCACGATCATTAGATATTTAACTTTATATGCTCCAGAGCCCATCAGCACTAAAAATGAGATGGTGAAAACAAATAAATTAACAAAGCATATCTGCAAACTACTTAAATGTGACCATTTCCAGAAATAGGGAAAGAATGGAAAAAAAGCCATATTTGACATTTGGCCATCAACGTAAGAATATCCGTACTTGCGAATTGAAAAGAACCAATCTGCATCATGTTTAATTACATTATTGCTATCGGGTACTGTTTTAATTATTCCCAGTTTGAAAAACAAAAAATATACCAGGGAAACCGATACAAACGTTAAAAACAAAACAGATAGTGGCTTATTAGTCTTGTAAAATTTCTCTATCATAATAAAACACAGATTTACAGGAAATACTTTAAGATTCAGAAAAACCAGGATTTGCTTTAAATGTTATCATGTAATTTGCGGAAAAATTCCAAGCCCCAACCAGGATTATGGCCAATGCCTTTGCAACATAAAACGATAAAGCGAAATACTGTTGTAATAAATAAAGAAATCCAGAATTCCATAAACATCCTAATAAAGATATTATAAGAAAAAGCTGAAATTGTTTGCTGATATTTTTGTCATTATCAGCAAATGTCCAGCTCTTATGCAGCATAAATATGAGTACTAGTGCAGTCAAAATACCCATTAAATTAGCGACATATGGGTTAATTCCAAAATATTCCTTACTTATTGCGGTGATACTGAAATCGACCATCATGCCAATTCCACCAGTTATACAAAACTTGAAAATTCTGGCAAAAAGTGGCTGAAACGCTTGCATATTTATTTTAAGCCTGATGGAGTAAAAGACGGCAAAAGTTCATTTGATGAATCCAGCGTGTTATATGCGTTCAATTGTTTGATCTTATATTTTTTTTTGATACTAATTAAAGCAAAGGGGATCTTAAGAACATCAATAAATTTAACTTTGGAATCACCCATTTCATTCCATTCATTTATTGGAATTTCCTTCATGATTCTGGCTAAATCATTTGCAGAATAAATAGTTTTCATGATGGCAAAAATCTCTACATCAAATAGCCATTTACTCAAAAAAGGATGCTTAAATACTTCATTAGCTAGTGTATTATGAAATATTTTCAATCCGCATTGGGTATCATAAATCGAAAGGCGTAATACCATGTCAATCATTGTTGCGATGACTCTCCCCCCGTAATGTCTATAATTCAATCTGCTGATCTGACTTCCAAACACCGAAACACGTGAGCCAAATACAAGCAGCAGCTGCTGTTGTTTCATCACATCTAAAATCCTTTTAACTTCCTTCAATGGAGTAGAAAGATCTGCATCTAAATAACCCAAATATTTGGAAGAAGAAGTTTTGAGCATAAGAGTCATTCCTCTTCGAACGGCCTCTCCTTTTCCACAATTTACTGGTAAATGTAAAACTGTTACGTTTCTAATATAATTCTCTCTTAAAAACTCCAGCATATCTCCGGTCCGGTCAGAACTGCCGTCATTCACAAAACAAAACTCCACATCAGGATTTCCGATAATAAATTTTTCAAATGTATTTGTGGGAAATCTGGAAAACTCATTATAACAGGGAACTATTACTGACAATATCATAGCGTTTCGATTTAACTTATAACCATAAATCTAAATGTTGAGAGTGCAGGAAATCGGCAGTGTATCATATCTGTCAGAGAAAGAAAGAATTTGTAAAAATTCCATATACCAGAAATAGGCTGGACATAAAATAGATGAGAAGAATAACTATTGAATATTTTGAAAAACCTTCTCTATAACCATAAATAACAAGTATGATCAAATGGATAAAATAATACCTCTGTTCAATTAACCAACTCGGAATTAACGACAAGGTGCCAAATAAGAAATAGAGGGAGAAAACCCTGGGATTATCTTGATATAGTCTGAAGAATAATAAAAGAGCTGCCAGTATCGGGATAAAAAACAAACCTTTTGTGATTTCATTTTGGAGAATAAAACTCAAAAATTCATTCCTTAAAAAAAAACCATCACCCAAAAAATTATAGGGATGCGTGGCTTCAAAACAAAACCAATATAGGACAAATGTAATGATGATGATCAGGTAATGATGTAATTTAAAATAGTTGAATTTAATATATTCCAGTTTCAGAGGAAAGATAAATACACCTGTTATTGCCATAAAAAAGAAGACATTACTCAAGTGAAAGGTAGCACCCGGGTGCATCTCCTTATCACCAATGGCTATCCCGTGATTTAAAAATATAAATAGTATAAAAAGTATAACTCCAAATGCAAATGCCCAACTCTTTTTTAAGTAGTTGATTAAATTCTGAAAGTTTATTATAGGATAATGTGTTATGAACAGCAGGAAGAAAGTAAAAATAAACCAAAAGAAAGTATTTTGTCTCACTACCATATTTAATATCCCTAAAACTGCGGAGATCTGGTAGTGCTTTTTCAGTCCCAAGTATAAGGAACACAAAAAAAGCAGCATTGAAAATACATCAGTATAAATCAAAAAGTAATAAGGGAAAAGTATAGGTAGAAAAGTAAAAAACAAGATCTTTCCATAATCTGTTCTGCCATTAACGGAATTATCAACGACGCTAAACATTAAAATAGTTAGAGAAGCAAAAAATATGGAAATGATTCTGAAAAAGACCACTGACCCGTTGTGAAAAATAACACCAAACAAAGCAAACATCAGATGGTAACCAGGTAAAGTGGTTAACTTATCATTCATTTTAAAATCACCGGTGAGGAAAGATATGATCTGCCAATAGTGAACATGCTCATCTACCATTAACATATTTTTTGCAGGCAGAAAAAAAAATACTAATAACAAAATAACTAAAGCATAACCAAAGGTATTGACCGGACGGGATATGCTCTCTTTTAAGTTCATCAACTATTCTAACTTTTTAAAAGTAAAGTCAAATGTTCCGTCCATGGTGTAATAATAAGATTGCCTATGCCTGCTGAACTTAATCTGCGCACCCTGATTTTTTAGAATTGAAATATAAGCAAATACAGTTCTTTCGCTCACACTAAGTTTTTTTGCTAACTGAACAGGCGTACCGGTGGCTTTTCTTCGAATCAATGAATGCAATTGATCGAGTCGGTTAAAATAATAGGTTGGCATATTAAATAGGGTTTGATATACCCAATTTAAAGAAGGCGGCACTAAGTTAAAAATCAATTACACGAATGATTATATTCTATATACAAACAGCATGATTATCCATATAAACATCAGATTAGAGATACATGGCATAACATAGCAACAGGTTTCAGTTAAGCTATTTTGCTGATATCTAAAATCTTAGGATGGAAAAGATGGTAAATCTGTTTTCTATATGATTGGCCTATTGGGATAAAAATATCCTTATCAAGAACTATACGATTGGATTCGATAGCGCGAATTTTATTAAAATTGATAATGAAGGACCTGTGAACCCTGACAAAAATATCACCAGGCAAAATTTTCTCTATCCCATTTAAAGTGAAATTGGTTAAATAACTCCCATCCAACTGGCATATAGTAATATAATTTTGATTTGCCTCGATATATATGATTTCTGCAACGTCAATACGCCTGATCTTTCCTTTATCGCATTTGATAAAAAAATGATCATCATAATTCTTAATAATCTTCTCCCCCGGATTAACCGCGTCAAACTTACATCTGCTTATGATTTCCTGAAGTTTATTAAATTGATAGGGCTTTGTTATGTATTCTATTTGATTTTCTTCAAAAAAGCTATTTTTCTGCTCTTTATATCGGCTGACAAAAATGCATTTAAATGTTGTTCTAAAAAAGTTACTCAACCTAACCATTTCATCCTTATCAAGGTCTTGATCAATTAATAGGATATCGGCTTTATTTGATGAATCAATAGATAGAATAAGTTGTGTTAAATCATGTGAAAAGCCAACACATTTCAATGTTTTAAATTCCGAAATAAAAGCAATTATTTCTTTACCCGAGTCGGGATCATTTGAGAGAACGAAAATTTTCATAACAGATTTGGTTTGACTTAAATATAATCTTTTTCACAGAACATATCTAACACAATCTTTATGTTTAATTTACTGATCAAAAAAGGAAAAATCCGAAGATTCAAAAACATGAGATCATAACCGCTAAAATCAGGAGTGAAATATGAGCATGCAACAGGAAGGCCCTGGTTTCCAGCAACTCAAGGACAGATCCAAGCCAGAACCAGATCTACTTCAGAAAACAGGTACCTCTTTCTAAACCTGCATTAAAGCTTGGCTGGAGGTGCCCTTGAGTTGGTTGCTCGCATGTGACTTGTAGACCGGTTAAAATACTGACAGCCATATACTGGTATTAGAAGATATTCCTATAATTGCATAAAAAATTTGCTAAAATCCATCACTTGTTTAAATGATTTGCAATCGTAATCTATATTTTGTTTACGCTATATGCTGCTAGCTCAAGCTAAATTCTGGATATCGGAAGAGGGCATTAAGTAAAACTCCCCAGTGCACCTTTTCACAAAGGTACACTGGGGAGTTCATGAGCCCAGAATTGAGCTTGCAGTAGAATTATTTCTTCTTCCAGTTCGATTCTAACATCTTAATAAAATATCCTCCTACTACACTCCTTGCCTGGAAACCTACCATTTTACCTGTAGTAGTTTCATGCCAGTCATTTAAGGGCACTCTGGAAGACGTCTCTGTTGCAAACTTATACACAGGGTCTGTAAGCGCCTTAAAATCTTTCTCATTATCTGCCAGTACAGATGTCCAGATGATCCAGTCAGATTTAGTATAGGTCTTACGGCTATCTAAAGGCAGGCCAAAAGCATTTTGTTTCGTCAGATAATACTTGATCTCAGTATCATAAACTTCTTTAGGAAACAAGTTCAGTCCAAGCAATTTATCCCAAACCAGATTATACTTCTGACTCCAGGTTCCTTTTTTATCAAAGGTAAGTGCATAGTGATCACCGTCTTTGGCCATCTCCATCCATTTCAGAGCCATAGCTTTCGCCATTTCCGTATATTTCTTAGCTTCTGCTGTTTCACCCAATTGGGCAGCAAGCTGTCCATAACCTCCAAGTGCCACGATTGCCTTAACAGATAAGTTGCTGTTTCTGGCCAGGTGCCCTGCAAAATCATCTGTACACAATTGATTTCCCGGATCAAATCCTTCTTTACTTAAGTAGTCTGCCCAAATACCCAAAGTCTTCCAGTGTTTCTTTGCATAATCGGCATTACCTTCCGCTTTAGCTATCGCCGCGGTCAGGATCAGCATATTACCGGATTCTTCAACAGGCATATCTTCGCCATAAGTTTGTCCATTTGCCAGAGGATAGGTACCCAGGTCATGCGCCGCAAACGGCTTTTTCCATTTACCACTTTCACTGTAATAAAAAATGCCATTCAACAATCCTTTTACCAGATCTGGGTTATAGGCCAGAAATAAAGGTGCAGAAGGATAAGTCACATCTACTGTGTAAATAGATCCATTACTAAAGTTCTCTTTAGACATAAAGAGTAATTCACCCTGCGGGCTTTTAACCAGTTTATGCGCTGCAATAGCTTGTCGGTAAGCAAGTACGCAAAGCCTCGCATAGTGTTCCCCTCCTGCTGCTGCAGCTGTTTTGTACATGGATGCATCAAACGCATTACTTCTGGCCATTAGCTGTTCGTATTCAGTTGTAGCCTTAACCAATTCGCTGTTGAATGATTTGTCACCATCGTTATTCCAATAAGCTTTAAGATTCTGACCAAATAACTGAACAGCTTCTATATCGTCATATCCAAGCATAATATACTGTTGCTTTGCCAGGTTCCCGATCTTTCCGAATCTCAGGACAGTACTCAGCGACAATTTAGTCCCTGTCAGTGAAGTTGGTCTTTTGATCATAGCATTGCCGCTAAAGTCCCTGATCGCATTTTTTTGGGGCACCACATACTGCTGGGTAGCACCATTTGCAGTTGGCGTTGCCACATACATGTATCCCCAGTCTATCCTTAAATCATCGCCTTTCTTCTGAAGAATTGGTTGTTCAGTAGTTCCTGCTTTTAAAACAGACAATGGGCCGAAATTACTGCTTTCTGCCCTGACTTCCTGAGAGGACACATTGACTGCTATATTCGTGGACGCATTAAACAACACATCAACACTGTGAATTTTCTTATCGTTTGATTTTACCTGATAAGTAATATAAGATATCGGACGGGACACCAGATTCAGATCGTCCAGCAAAAGCGGCGAAGTAAAAGTCAAGGAAAGGTCTATACCCCCGGCTTTAAATTCATATTTAGTTTGCGTTGCTGTTACGGTAACGTTTTTCTGTTGTGCCAATGCGATTGGATTTACCGCAGGAGCCAGAGAAACTAAGCCTGCATCGAGCCCCTGCCCTCCTGCAGTATTCACCACATGAATGGCCAGCACATTGCCAGCTTTCTTCAGACTTCTGATCACTTCAGCTCTAACAGGTACGTACGTAAATTTATTATCCGTCCAACCCTGGTGTTCATAAATCAAACTGCCATTGAGATAAACATGAACATCATCGTCGTGATTCAGCTTCAAACTTAAATCTTTCAGATTCAGATTTGCTATATCAAAATTACGTCTTACCCATAGATTTTTGCTTTTCCACTCTGTTTTTGCAAAATGTGCTGCATCTCCAAATGGTGCCGGTCCGGATTTCCAGTCGGCATCATTGAAAGTTATTTCTTTCCAATCGTCCGCCGGAGCCGCTTCTGTATACTTAAAATTGTATGCCTGATCATCTGAGGCAGGAAGCAAAGTAGTGTAAGCCTGTTCCATATCACCTAAAAAACGGTATGACTTACCATCAACCTTAATCACACCCAATAAAGATTGCTCAGCTCCTGTCCAGTGTCTGGTTACAGATTGATTTAACTGATCGGTATTTGACCAGATGCTGAAATAGGAATCATGGGTGATCAGCGGATAAGCAGGGGCTTTGTGTTCCTGGGATTCCGCATAAAAACTAATCAAAGAAGCGAACAGAAGTAAGAGTTGTTTTTTAATCATTGGTGTATTTATTGGTTAAAAATAAGTCTGGTCATTAAAAACCCAGCTACCTTTTGAGTAGCTGGGTTCTTAAGAATTATAAAGATATAAAACAATTATTCATCCTGTTTATATAACCTCATTTCCTGAAGTTTCATAGTTTGATCTGACTGGGTAAATGTGGCTACAAAACCAAATGTCACCATCTGTTCAGTAGGTACCTTGAACCCAGCATACAATAAAGGACCTTTCCCATCACCCTGATTACCAGATATTTTTAGATAACCTAATACATTTGGATTATTTTCGACTGCATCAACATCAGGCAAAGCATCTCCTTTAGCAGCAACTAAATACATTTTATCTTTTATCTGGAAATCCCAATACTTCAGTTCATAATAATATTGTCCTGCAGGAAGCGGAACCAATGAAGTTTGCTCTATTTTACCATTGATAATGTCCGTTTCACCACCCCATTTCTCCATAGACATGGTATTTCCCTGCCATTGATCCCAGCTGCCCATTCCACCTGTCCTTTGTTTAACGGCAGCATTTACTCTCCAGTCTGCCACTATACCCCATCTGTCACCTACACGCTGAGCTGCTCTGAATCCGGGTCCGGTATTCACCAGATATTGGCTAATCACCTCTACAAGCGTTCCGTTACTAGAAACCAATTTCTTAACTTTAACTACAGAACCTTTATTAGTTGTTATCGTTGCATTTGCATAATACAACTTATTAGGTTCATATTTATGCTTAGGTGAAGCCTCTGTAGAGGCTGCGGTATTATCTCCGAAATCCCACTTTGTGGAAACTATATTGGCGGTAGAAGAAGCCGTAAATACCACCTCATCAGGTGCTCCGGTCTTTAAGGCAACAATTTTCCCTACTTTTTCGGGATCAATGGTGATCACATACACACTCCTTGCTGTACTTCCGTCTTCTGCTGTTGCTTTTAAAACAACTTCAAACTTTCCATCACTTAAAAATACGTGAGACGGAGAATCATCATAAGATACACTGTCATCTCCGAAGCGCCATTCCAGATTCTTAAAATTCTTTGAATTATTCTTAAAACTAAATGTGAAAGGATCATCGCCAGGGATGACGTCATAATTTACAGTTGGTCTTTTCTGGTCTAGTAGCTGGTCTTCTACGATGCTATCACTGTTTGAACACGCGAAGAACAAACACACACAAAACAAAGCCAATAAAGGTCTGAATGCTTTTTTCATAATGGGTATTATATTTGGTTTAGTTTTAATTTAACAGTCATTAACAAAACCACCTATAAACCCGGACAAGCATCCCTATTAGTACTCACTACCGGATTATATTTGATTCTGCGTATCATTAAAACGATGGCATTATCCATACCATCGTTTTAAACTTAAACAACACCTAAATATAAGTAAAGAGTCTTATAGTATATTGTAACAATTATATTACTTATACAACCTGAACTCAGAGATTTGAAAATCTCCGCTTCCAAAGTTGGAAGCCACATTGTATTTGTAATAAAGGTATGATCCGGGATTGGTTACCGAATAGTAGAACATTTGTTTATACTGCTGTGCGGTCTGATCGTAGAAATTCTTTTCCATCACGCGGGTATCCAGTACAGTCCATGTTGAACCATCATTTGAGCCTTGTAAAGTCCATTCTTTTGGATCCCTGTCCGGAGAATCATTTCCAGATCCTATACCATAAAATTTAATTGTGGTAGCTGAAGGAAATAAGAACTGCATCCACCATGAGCCACCCCATCCCGGTAAATAAAGTTTGGTCTCTACATTGTTGTCTATGATCTTCAAAGAACCTTCATTAGCGTTAGGACCTCCGTTATTGTCCTTCGATACCTGAGAAGTAACCAGGTTGGTTACATTTGAAACAACACCTTCTGTGGTCGCAAATTTGGTAAGCTCTATCACAGAACCTTTAACAGTTGTTGCTTTAAGTGTGAATTCGTTTAACGTTCCCGGCTCGTATGTATGCACAGGAGACATTTCGGTCACTTTAGTTTCAGGATCTAATGTCCAAAGTACAGAAGCGATATCTGCCGTAGATTCTATATTAAATTTTACCTGGTGCTCTCCAGCTTTAGGAGCGGTAATCTTAATGATATTATCCGGATCTATCTTGACAACATATTGCTTTTTAGCGGTAGCGCCGGATTCAGAAATCGCCGTAAGTGTGATGTCATAAGTACCGGTCGTTGCATATAGGTGGCTAGTTGTATTTGCGTTGCCAAGGCTGTCATCTCCAAATCTCCATTCAAGAGTTTTGTAGTTCTCTGCTTTAGTTACAAGATTAAAGTCAAACGGATCATCTGTAGGTACCACATCGAAATCTACAAATGGTCTTTTGCCGTCAACTATTTGTTCATCAATAACATCATTTGTGCTGGCACAAGAAGCCATTGAAGCGGCAAAAAAAAGGAATAATAAAGGTCTAAATAACTTTTTCATTAAGATTATATTTGCGTTGTTATATTAATTGCATATCCTATCAACGGTTTTCAAACTAACTCTGTATAAACGAGCCTCCCTGTAAGAAAACAATCTGTATCTCATAAAACCACAACAAATACCTTGCTGAATCGTTTTACTAAACAATACAAAGGAAGCTATTACAACAGTTGATATGAAATATGTATGGTTAATGTTACCAAATAACTTTAATTATATCATGAATGTTACCATTTAGACTAGGACCATGCGTTTTCAATAGATAAAATCAGGGTATAATGCATAGTGCTATTACAAAAAAAAGAGGGATACCCTTTGGGTACCCCTCTTTTTTTGTAATGATTACTCTGATTCTAATCGTATATTATTTTTTTGTTCGTTTTAATACAATTAGAGGTTAATCAATTATCTATTGCTTGTAAACTTTAAGGTCAGTGAAGTAGAGCCTCTAAAATCTCCGTTCTTCCATTCAAAATTCACAGTAAAAGTTTTTGTAACAGGATCATAAATATTAACCCCACCTCCTATAGGCTTCACATCGCCATTCACTTCAGAAGATACAGTTACCAAATTAGTTATGGGATCTATTGTTAGGTAAGTAAGGTCAGAATGATCAACAACATCTGATCCATCTTTATAGATCGGAATTAACTGTATTCTATTATTTGCACCAGCCGTTACGAGCGCTCTACTTTTTCCTGCAACGATAGTACCACTTTTACTTTCCTCTAATACGTCTTTGTTATAAGAAGAAACAGTACCTGTAACAGAGTAATTACCGTCATACTTGTTAAGCTTTGTAAACTGATATCCTCTTACGTCGTAAGCACCACGATCCATAAAGAATCTCATTACCTGAACACCTGCCTTCAAATTAACTAGTGAATAATTTGGTCTTTGGTCACCATAACTACCAGCCGTTTTTCTGCTCGACAATACATTAGTTACATTATCAATTCCAAAAAATACAGAATATCTACCGTCAGTTCCGGGAGCTCCTATAATTGAGTTCAATGAATACTTACCTGCTTCTTTAACATCAACAGTATAACTTAACCATTCACCATCTCCAGTCCAGCCTACAGTAATATTATTATCAGAAATATCAACCTGATCCGGTCTTCTGAACTGACCACCATCTCTTCCCCCGTTATCATGATAGGCTACACCTTCGCCACCAAGATCATAATTTGATGCAGGGATGAAGTCAGATACAGTTCCTACACCACCGTTAATAGCAAATGGAGCAGCATTAAAGCTGGCTCTTTTATAATAAGCAACATCCATCACAATAATGACAGAAATATTTTCTTTACCCAATTGCCATCTCGAAGGATTCTTCAGGGTAAGACCCAAAGCCTGTTTACCATAAGAAAATCTCAAAGCATCCTGTCTCATAGAAAGAGTTACACTGGTCTGATTTTTACCTTCATCAAAAACGCCTTTTGAACCCGTATTGATTATACTAAACTGGCTTTGATCAAGAAGGCTAACACCGCTAAGTTTGCCAGCGGCAATTGCGGCATTTACTACGGCATCATCTTTGATTACATCAACGTTAAAAGCACTTCCTGCCTCACCAGTTAACAACAAAGGAAGAGGAATAGTTAAATCCTGAGAACCTGTAGAGAAACCTGGGTCAGTTCCCGCTTTAGGGAAATTTAAAATGGTTTCAGTTGAAGCAAATTTAACATAGTGAACCGCATTAGGATCTATGGTTAATCCTGTCTTAATGACTATGATAGTAGATGATTTGCTGGCAACAATAGAGTTTCCCTTAGCAGCATCAGCCATTTTCACTACAAATGCAATATCTTTACCATAATACAATTCCATAAAAGTACGGCTTACATTCACATCAAAAGTTACACTTTTAACCCCATAAGCTATATTAAGCACGGGTGGAATCGAAAACTTACCTTCTTCCATGGCAATTGTACCCTCAGGCAGCACTTTATTAGCAATCAAAGTTGCTACCGTATCTGTATTCACGGTGGTTTGCACGGTGAAAGCCTTAGTTGAGCTTCCATCAAATTCAACAGTTACAGGTACGACCAACTGACTGTTATCCAGCGTATAATTAGTTCCACCTGCAACTTCGATCATATTGGGTAAAGCCAGGCTAACTTTGGCACCATCAGTGGCTGTTATCACCTCAGAAAGCTTTTCTTTTTCGCAAGATGCCGTTGATAACGCAAGTAGTGCCAAAAGGCAAAACCTTGAATAAGTAAATATTTTTTTCATTTCTTATATGTTTTAAAATAGATCATTTTAATTTGTTGGTACCTGCAGTAATTGCAGGCACCAACAATTCTTTTAATTTGAGATCCAAACCCTTCCTTCCAGTCCCCATGTTTCCTGACGGGCAATATTGAACCAGCTCAGGATCTGAGTTGGAATATCAGAATTTTTAGGTACCAAAGTATTCAGATTGGAATTGCTTGGAGAACAGATCAGGTCAGAGAAAGGTTCCCATGCAAATGTTCCCTGCATTGTGAAATCTGCACCAAATGGTCCCTGATCCTTTAGAACAGTAGCAGGATCACCTTCGTTCATAGGCCAGTAAGCCAGCACACTATTCCACTCCGGATGACTTGCGTCCATAGTTGGATCGCATGCATATTGCTGAATGACCGCTTCAGGTAAAGCTTTCTTCCAAATTTTCAACTCAGCAAGCTGAACGTTGATGTACCCTTTATCTCCATCGATCTCACCTGAAGCCCAGCCTACACGCATTTGAGCATTATTGTCAAAGTTCGGTGTGCCCGGCAATTGCCAGTCGTCTTTACTAATGTTATTATTGTCACCACTTCCGGTACCTGTAGTACCCTTAATTCCATCTGTATACAACCTCATGTATCTTCTGCCATCGGCTTTTTTCTCTACCACAAAGGTAAGGTCATGCCAGGTATCTCCGGTAAAGTCTAATCCCGGAACTTCCTGTCCGTTGACATTGCCCGCACCACCTTGTTGCATTACTCTCCAGCGGTTGTAGAACAAACAAATATCCCATCCAGGATTTCCCGGAGGCGTATCTCCATTACCCCATCCCACATTACTTCTTTTTCCAACTACAGAAGGCCACTGGTACCAGTATTTTCCGTCATTTGTGTTTTTAGGACTGCCTTTTTTAATCTTTATAGATACAGTAAAATCCTGATCTGTACCAAAGTTAAAATTCAAGGACTGGCTTGCACTCACTAAACCTAAACTTCTTTCGGGATCACCTTTAAAACGAATGGCGCTTCCTGAGAAAAAATTACCAAGAAATGGTTTACCTATAAAAGTAGGTTTGTACGCCAATGTGTGAAAAATTGTAAATGTATTTGCGTAAGTATTACTGAAAAGCGTCTTATCATCCTGAGCAGGAGGAAGCGTAAACTTACCACCTCTGTTTGAAGTGATGATAATCATCCAGTTCTCCTTTGCATAAGTTGCCCTGGATTTAATCGTTGTGATCAGTTCCCCTACCCTGGTATCAAAATCATGAATCGCACTTTTATATTCAGGAATGGAGTTATCCCAGATACCTGCTGTTTTACCTGCATTATCTATTGCGGAAAATTCACCAACAACAATTCCTGCAGTATCACTTTTCAGAAACTCTACCATACTGTTTTTCAGTATTTCATCGTTAGAATAAAGTTCAGATACATCTGTACTACCGGTAAGATTATTCTTAAATGCCGGAGTAGTTGCAAACGAAGCAATACGCACTTTCGGACTTACATCCTTAATGTGCTTAAATATTACAGGATATCCCGAAAGATCATTACCTGAAAAATCATCTGACAAAACTTTATGCTTGTCTTTGCCTACACCAGTCAGCATATTGGCCCAGTTTGTACCATTATTCTTACTCGTATCAGACAAGGAATTCCATGAATAAATGGCATTTCCTAATAAACCCTTAAGGTTTGGGATATCAGCATCTCTCACTGACGAACCTCTTGCACCATCAGCTATGATGTAAAGCACTTTAGGTACTTTAAACTGTATTGAATCGTTGTTCCCAGGTGAATCAGGTATCACCTTGTCAAAATCCTTATTACAAGACGAGACCAATGCAAGTAAGGAAAGTGCAGCCGCTCCAATATACGATTGAACCTTAAAATTTTTCATACTCCTTAGTTTATATTTCATTCGGTTTTTTCTTAAACTATTTATCATCACTCACTTATTCAACTGTTACCCTAACCATATTGTTAATGATCTGGTTATCAAAATTATAAAATCCTCCAACAATTAACCAGGCACGTTTACCATCAGCAGAAGTTGTTTCCAGAACATCAAGGATACTACCGCGTAAATTTCCTATAGTATTATAACCTTCAGCCAGCTCACCGGTAATAGTTGTCACCAGGAATCCTGTTCTCGAAGCACCATCATACAATTTAAATGAACCATTAACCAGAACCAAACCATCGTCAAACAATTTCACATAAGTTGGTAGTCCACCTTCGAAGGCCTTAGGTTTAAACGACTCATCCACAGATCCGTCATAGTTCAACATGACCATATACAAAGAAGCCGTTGAGTTGAATTTTTTGAACCTTCCCACTGCAAGGTATTTGTTTAAAACAGCGTTGTAGCTCACGAAATTGATATACTCATCAGAACCTGCACCGCCGTTGTTAAACGAAGGGTCAATTGTTCCATCTGCATTTAATCTTACAATATTACCTACTGAAGCATTATCAAATGTGCTGAACTGACCGTATACGAGAATCTTACCATCACTGTGCATCAAAGTATTGGATGGCCCGTTTGCTCCAGGTAAACTTTTACCAAGCTGTCCCTTATAACCAGGCGCAGTCTCATCAAATCTCCAGCTTTTATCTAAAGAACCATTCACATTTAATCTTGCAAGCTGACGAACATCAATACTGTCAATTACTGTACTGTCTTTATATAAATGAGAAGGCTGATCATAAATACGTGATAAATAATAAGTGAAATCACCTGTTATAATCACCTTCGAATTTGCTGCAGGATAAACATGCGTAATTGTACCGTTTGTTCCGCCATTAAAAGTCGATACATATTTGGTTTTGTTTTCATAGGTCTTAACCGATACGGTATCAATTAGACCCGCATTGGTCAGCTTGGTGATGTTACTGATTCCATCCCGCTGTGCATATCCGCTAAATCTTCCGCCTATAAACCAGAAGTTATTTACGACAGCCATATCATACAAAGTACCAGTGGCACCAGTTGAAGACAAAAGCGAACGGTCATAACTACCATCAGGGAAGGTTCTCACAATACGATTGATCTTTCTAACGAGACCTTTATTGTCAAAATCAGTAAATTCACCCAGCATCAAAACGTTACCGCTCTGTACAAACATAGCCCTGGTGATATAATTGTTGGTACCGTTAACTACTTTATAGGTAAAATCCTTATTAATTTTCCCTAATACTGTAAATATCGGACCAAATACCAATTGACCATCTACTACAAATGCAGTAGACCCTGTACTTGCCCTGCCAGGTACCTTTACCTTAATAAACTTATCGTTAGGATCAAATGCAATTATGTCAGCATTCTCTCCGTTAAACAGGAATTTCAAATTATCCTTATGTGCCAAAAGACCGCTGGCCACAATAGTTACTTCAGTTCCTGCATTCCCGGCAGCCGGGGTAGGCAACTGTAGCTTATTTACTTTTATTCCAAGAGACTCTTTACCACCTTCATAAGGATTTTGAAATTCCTCGGTCGAATCCTTGCAGCCAGCAAACAGCATTGCTGCGCAAATCATTAATAGTCCGGTATATTTTAATTTCATAATGTTCATCTTTTTATATCTATAAAACATTTTCACTTACCTGTTGAACACGACGTCAACCCAAAAATCGTCTCCAAAACCAAACAAATCACCACCCGGGCTTACCAGTGTCTCCCCTATAAGATCTAACTCGCCGGCTATAGCAAGTACGTGCACCACACCATTTGTCGGCTGCACATCAGAGGTGGCCACAGCAGCAGGAATAATATTCTCCGGAGTAGAAGAATCTCTTATGAATGAAATACTAAGCTGGCGGTAACCAGTATATTTCACTCCGTTAGTTGAATTATAAACCACGCCTATATTACAAAGGTCATTGTTATACCCCCGGAAAAAACCACCCGGATACAATTCTGTCAATCCAAAATCTAACTGCGGATAATCTTTTAAAACAGATTTGCCTTTAAAAACATATCTTAACAAATACTTTCTCCAGATCGTTGAAGGCACATCAGAAAACGTCTTGATGGTGTCTTTACCCAGATCAAATAACACCTGGTTTAATCTGTTTTTATATGGGTCATTTAAAGTCCTGTTTACAGTTCCTATCGTACGTCTGATCACCTCATCTGTAGGAGCAAAAAAAGTAATGTCCTCTTTATTAAAGACATCTTCCAGACCAGCTAATTTTACAATTTGCACAAGTGTATCAAATTTGGCCGGATTAGACTCCAGGTATTGCAGTACAGTTCCGTTAAACTTAGGATTGGCCTTCCCTCCGTCCTGGTAATAATCATCATTCTTACAAGATGCTAACATTGCAATCAGTAATACTGAGCAAATGGCAACCGGCTTGATATATTTTATAAATGTATTTTTCATATTCTCTTATATCTAATTAATTAAAGGCCAGACCCAATCCAATATGAATTCAATACCATATACGGATTATTGGTTAAAGCGGATTCATCGATAGGGAAAGTCCATCCACCTCTGCTGAATTTATCAGAAGTTAAAGGATTATCAGTCCATTGTTTGCTCAAAACCCTGCGTGTTCTTACCAAATCAAAATAATGACTTCCTTCTCCCATCAGTTCTTTAGCACGCTCCAGAAAAATCTTATCCTTCAAAACAGAACCATTAAGCTCAGAGAGAGACGATGCCCCGCGATCTTCACGGAATTTATTCAAAACGACCATAGCGTCTCCATCTCTTCCCAGGTTAGCCAATGCTTCACAACGCAATAATATCGCATCTGAATACCTTTGGATCAGATAAGTATTATCAGGGTTCAAATCCAGATCAGGTCTGTTGGCATCGGCAAAAGTATTCAATGCGAATTTTCTCAACTGAAAAGTTTCCGGATTCTGATCAAAAGGTGCTACAAACCATGTAATTAAACGACCGTCAGTCTCATTTTCCGGATACAACTTTCTCATATATTCTTCTGTAAAAACATTGAAGCTGTAACGGTGAGTATATTCAGGCTGTTTATATGGAAAGTGAATAAAGGCATCTCCAAATGGAGAGTAAGCATAAGCCTGCGCAAACGGATCATTCAAATCCTGATTGTAGTTCAATGTTCTGAACAACTCAAATAAACTCTCTTCAGAACGACCTTTTGCTACAGTAGCCCACTCATTAAGTGGAAGTATACGAAAAGCACCACTACTCATGATCTCTTCACCAAGGTTAGCCGTCTCAGTCCAGTATGCAGATCTGTTTGCAAGGTCAAAACCTGCATTCCACATATTCATATTCATTAATAATCCTATCACAGCGCCCTGAGAAGCCCTTACACCTCTTTGCGAAGGATCTGCAAAAGTAAGTGGCAGGTCTTTCCTTACATCTTTGATATCTGCGATACACTTATTAACGACACTAATCATATTCTCCCTTGGAAGCGGATCTTTTTGAAAAGCTTTAGTATAATAAACTACATCCCCATATAAACGCACCATTGTAAAATAGCAAAAACTACGAATAAATTTAGCCTCTGCTATATAGCGTTTTGTTTGCTGTTCAGTTAAAGCCGGAATCCCTTCTTCTAATTTACTAACCAAGATATTCGCGGATTGTATTACTTTATAATACTCATTCCAAATGGTAACATCCCAAAAACGATATCCTTCCCATGGCATTCCTCTGCGGAGTGCCTCAAGCATATTCTCTCTGTCATTAACCGGACTAAGCGGTATGGTTTGCTTGTCGGTATTTCCCTGAGGGTTTGGGGCTTGTCTTTTGTGTCCGCCCAGTCTTGCAGTACCCGCTCTGCCATCACCACCCTGCAAAGCCGGAATAACCTCACCGGATCTGAATTCACCTGTTGCACCTGCAAAAGCCGTTCTGGTATATTTATCAAACAACTGTCCGTACATATCAGTGATGTTCGACTCAACATCATCAGCACTCTGATAAAAATTGTTACCTGTCAACTTATCTTTCGGGGTGATATCAAGGAATTTCTTACAACTGTATTGTGAAGCGCTTACAGCTATTAATAAGCAAATAATTACTTTTTTCATATCTTCTCTTTTTTTGACTTCAATTAAAATTCTACGTTCAAACCAAATGAATACAAACGCGGTACAGGATAACCACCTGATGCATCACGGCCTATAGCACTCACGTTCTCCGCATTCGGACCGGAATAACCAGAGAAAGTATACACGTTTTGTGCGGAAACATATGGACGAATATTATTCAATCCCAGTCTTTTCGATAATTTCTTATCAAACTGGTAAGCCAATGTGATTTGGCCAATCTTGAAGTAACTTCCTTCTTCCTGCCATAAGGTTTGCTCATATCTGAATGAATTTGTATAAGAATTGTGCGCATAATCATAAACATTTGCATAAGTCGCACCGTTATCACCTGGATTTCTCCACAAATTCAAATCACTCAGAGGCACTACACCTTTGGTATTATCAGGATTCCCTACTACACCGTCTTTTCTTCCAAAAGGATCCGCCAATAACCTAAGTCTGTCGGCAAGTGCATTGTTCAGAATTGAACGTTTTGCAGTATACACACAGTAAATATTAACAGACCACTGTTTGTAACCTACAGTATTGGTTATACCACCGGTTAGTACTGGCTGGGTGTTACCGGTAACTTGTAAATCTCTTCTGTCTAAGTTGTAGTCACCATTCGCATCATAAAATATAGCATCACCTTGTTGAAAAGAATTCAAATAGTTCTGACCATTACCATTACGATACCTTAAACCTGTAATCGGATCTACAGGAACGTCAGAAGTATTGGCATATACACCTTGATTTATAAACAAGTAATTGGCTAATGAATTTCTTCCTACACGTTTGGCTAAATGTTGATTATAACCGGATATGTTATCAAATTCAATAAACTGACCATTGTATTCAGCCGGCAGTTTAGTTAAAATATCAGTATTCCATGCACCATTTACAGATATCTGCCAGGTCACTTTACTCGTTTTTGGCAAAGGTCTTGAACTTAATGATAGTTCATAACCGTAATTTACAAGTGCCGCATCATTACTGGTGAATTTGTTAAATCCTAATGTATTAGACAAGATATTCTCGAATAGTTCGTTATCTACCTTTTTGAAATAAGTATCAAATATTACATCCAGTTTACCGTCAAACAATCCCAGGTCAAAACCAAGGTTAAACTGAGTTACACTCTTCGGTTTTAAAATTGGATTTGGTACACGATCATAATCAATACCAACACGAGGGTTGTTATTATAAAAACCATAAGGAACATACTTACCATAAATATCGATCAAACTACCAACAGGATAAATATTCTTACCTGCAGTCAGCCTGATGTCACCATAATTCAGCCATTTATATTTGCTCAACCAGGTTTCTCTGTGAAAGTTATATTTCAAACCAATAGAAGGGTTCTTCGAGTAAGGATCCTCACTACCACTATCAGATGTACCATCTATACGGTAAGTGATATCCATAACGAATTTTTTCTTGTAATCGTAAGTGAATGCCGCAGCGAAAGAAGCGATTTTCTGATCCAGGAAGCTCCTGTCAAGAATACCACCACCTCTTGAAAAATAACCGTCATATCCCAGCGGACCTTCAAACTGATCATTTGGCAACCTCTGCAAACGGGTCATAGAAGCCTGACCATTTCTAATGTTCAACTCGGTAAATATACTTCCAAAGAAGTTATGCGTTTCATTGATAGACTTGGTATAAGCAATGTTATTCCTGTTATACAATTCAGAAGTATAATTGCTATATCTCTCATATTTTGCAAACTGACTGTTTGCAGCAGCAGGTGTAAACAAATCGGCATGATCCTGATTGTAAGAATAACTACCATTACTTGTTACAATCAAATCCGGAAGCAATTCATACTTTGCTTCTACGTTTGCACGAACGTATTTAGGACCAGCATCATTTCTTACTGTAAGTGAAGACAATATATCGCTGGTAGCCACAAAGAACGATGGGCCTGGAAATAAAGACGAATTTTGTCCGTTAGTCGCTACCCCACTCTGTAAAAGTCCAAGACCATTACCTTTTTCAATGTTAGCCAGCGAGGACATTAATGTTCCGTTAAAGCTCAACCTTTTAGAAGGCTTAAACTCCATGTTCATGTTCAGAGAGTAACGCTCGTAACCTGTATTTTTGATAATACCTTTATTACCATAATAACCTACGTTAGCTTTATAACTGAATTTTTCATCACCACCATCTAAGTTTACGTTATGCGTTTGGTTATAAGTGTCCGCATAGAATATACTTTGCCAGTTGGTAGAGTTGTTATAGTAAGCATTCAAACTATCTGAAAGAAAAGGAGTTTTAGAAAGCAAGTAGTAATCCTGAATATTTGCATACTGAGCAATCTGCTGGATTTTAACCTGACGCTCGTAAGCACCTCCTAATGTTTCACGTAATTTTGGTGTTTTGCTCAGGAAGAAGTTACCTGTGTAACGTACCCTTGGAGTTTCTGATTGTCCGCGAATGGTCTGAATCAGAATTACACCGTAAGCACCTCTTGAACCATACAGCGCAGTTGCAGTCGCATCCTTCAAAACCTCTATGCTGGCAATATCCTCCTGAGGAATCAGGGACAGCGGACTCACACCAGAACCTTGTTGCTGGAAACCAAACTCATTAGCTTTATCCGCATCCATAGGTACACCATCAATTACATATAAAGGTGAAGTTGGCTGAAGGAAAGTCTCGTTACCACTACCTGTAGTACTAATGGTTGAAAGACCACGAATATTTACAGAACCACGAAGTCCCGGAGCACCTGTGTTGTTCTGAATATTCAAACCGGCAACTTTACCCTGAAGCAATTGCTCCACGTTTGCTACGGGAACATCCTGAACCTCTTTACCTGTTACGATATAAGATGAACCTGTAGTTTGTTCACGGCTTCTTTTCTGATAACCACGGATTACGACGTCATTCAGTTCGTTCTTGGTCTCAGACATATTCACGTTCAGTGTAGTCTGACCTGGTTTAAGTTTTATAGTAAAATTTGCAAAACTAACTGAACTGAACATTAAAGTAGCTCCGTCATCTACGCTTATACTAAATTTACCGTTCACATTGGCCTGCCCAACAGGCTTTGGCGGCGTACCTGTAAAGATACTTACATTTGGCAGCGTCTCTTTCGTCGCTGCATCAAACACAGTACCTGTAACGGTTACCTTTTTAGTTTGAGCTATCAAATCCTTGCATATAAATACGCAACTGAAAAAAATTGATAGCAAAATAATATGTCTTCTCATTGTATTAATTTTTATCATTAAGATTCTAGTCGTTTGTGAACTTAGGATTTACTGTTTTAAAGTGGAATACGATCTCCCAGTCACCCTTCTCAAATATTCTGAAGTTCTGTGAAATCACAGCAACCTGGCGTATATTACCGAAACCAATCCTCGAATAACTGAATTCAACATGGGCTTCATCGCCTCCACCGGTAACACCTCCATTAGTAAATCGCGTAGGAATACCTCTTACCAGCGGAATCGGATAGGCAACCTCATATTTTACATATTCATTTGTCTTTTCCATATTAAATCCGTGCACAAGCTGATCCCATTTCGTTTCATTAAATTTGGCAGGATTGATCGGCACAGAATCCTTATCCAGAAACTTAAATCTCAATGAATTACCCGAACCACCAGGAACCTTTCTGATGTACAGATAAACCAGGCCCTTATTCGGATCTCTTTGATTATCCATCGGTGCATTGGTGGATTCACCAACAAGATTGTTCAAGCCATCTACGAAATTACGAACCAGAACTTTTCCACTAGGGGTACTCGTATTAGGTTTACCGGTAAATTCATTAATGTCGTTGTGCGGATCATAAGGCAATTCGATTTTTGGTACAATCTGGAGGTCTTTTATAACTCTGGATCCACCTGAATTACTGATACGTACATCAAAATAACGAATATCCTGAGGGTATACTACAGAATCCCGCGGCTTCAAGATCTCACTTGTAGCTGAATTCCAAACGACAAGATCTCCCGACCGGCGTAATTCCACAATAGGATGTACCTCCAGTTTTCTCCTGGCTTCAATTTCAGCAATGCTAGTCTCTTTACCAGTGTATTCGCTGGTCCAAACCAGGACTTCCTTCTCTGTCAAAATATCAGTCGCGTCTCTACCATCACCAAAGTGAGGATTGATCATCTCAAATTTCATTGGGAAGCTGGAATTATCCGCATTGAAGATATTCATATATATCGTAGTCTGTCCCAATACAGGACCAAAGGACTTTGTGCTATAATCAGCCTTTGTACTTAGATAGTCCTTCTCTTCAGGCACATCAAATATCTTTTTGCAACCTGAAAAGGCAATTGCTGCAGATAATAAGATGAGTGCCTTATATTTTATTGTGTTTTGCATAATGTCTTAAATTTTAATGCCCTTATCTAATTATATATTTCCCTGAAATTCATGGTCCACTCCGCCATCTGGAACAGGTTATCTCCTCTGTTACTCAGAATAGTCAGCTTAAAGTACTTATAAGCCACGGTGTTCTTGAAATCGTAAATTTGAGTCTCGAAACGGGAGTTAAAAATCATATCCTGACGGGTATCCAGCTGAACATAAGTTACTCCATCCAGTGAACCTTCCAGTTTCCAGCTTTTTGGATCACGAGCATCTGAATCATTTGCAGAAGTCATCGTATATACGTTGGCCACCACTGGTTCAGCAAATTGGTAGATCATTGAAAGCGGTCTGTTCTTCGCCTCAAATTCAGCAAGGAATTTAGTAAGTACGTTACCATCAAATAACTTCACATATTTTTCTCCCGCGGAAACTTTACCATCATACGTACCGGGATCCACAAAGATAATTGGCACAAAAGCTCCCGGATATGCACGAAACAAATTAAGAGGAGGCGGAATAAGCGTCAATCTTCTGGCAAATTCATCAAATCCAAAAACATGTTCAGGTTCCAACAAATGAATAATACCATTTTTTGCCTGAATATTTACAGAACTGGTTGTTGTAACATTCCAGTTAGGCACAAATACACTTCTTTTGGTATTTGCAAACTCAATCACTTCAGAACCACCTTTTTGCCATCCTTGTGAATCTGCATAGATACGCTTGCCGTGCATAGGATAACTACTGCGCACAGATATAAGTGCCTGCCCATCACCAACTGTAAAATCAGTTGATTTAAACAAACCTCTGATGATATAACGGGTTACCATGGTGTCAATATTTGCCAGGTCTGCTTTTGCTTTTCCAATATCAGCAGGATTAGCAGCTACGCCCGAAGCAATATTCTTCAAAAACACGGCATCCTTACCCTGAGCTCTGCGGGTATTATTTAAATTAGTTAATGCAATTCTAAAGCTTGAATTAGAAGGAGCAAACAAAGTTACCGCACTATCAGTCAGTGTCTGCTTCAACCCAAGTGCGTCAACAAGAAGCAACAATGAATCATAAACACCTGGTTTACTTTTCAGATAGTCATACATATTAAGATCAGTACCGGTCTTAATATTTTCCTGCTCCTGATAACCTTTTTCTTTACTACATCCAAATTGAAATATCATTAGTGCACCAAACAATGATGCGACTAAATATTTACTGTAAAAATTTGATCTTTTCATGTCTATAATGCTTAGTTATTTCCAATATGAATTTTGAGTTAATTTAGGGTTCTGCGCCAGAATACTACGTGATATAGGCCAGTAAATACCTCCGTTTTGTATCAGCTTATAAATCTTGGAGTTTGGCTGCTGTTTGATCCTTGCATATCTTACCTGATCAAACCAACGGTGTCCTTCACCCATCAATTCTTTTTGACGCTCTTTAAAAATGGCATCGATAATTGGTCCGCTTTTAGCTTCACTATAGGCCTGATAAGTATTGCCATTTGTTGCTTTACCTACATTATCCACATTATATCTCAACTGTCTGATGACATTCAGTGTGGCGATTGCCCCATCTTTCTCTCCCAATACAGCAAGAGCTTCTGCTCTTAACAAGGTCACATCTTCTAATCTGGTCGCTACCAATGTACTGGAGAAAATCCTGAAAGTAGGATCAGAAGATCCATCCTGCATCACCTTTATCTTACTAAAGATTGGATATTTTCCCTGGTAATTGGTAAAATACAAATCTGAGTGCGTAGTACCGGTGGTATCTATATTGAACCTTGCGTCATTTGTTTCCTTAAATATCTGCAGAATAGAATCTTTAGGAATATAAATATCTGGTAAAGCCTTGTTCACTACAGGTTCAGCCAGTGTTAAAGATTCTAAATTTCCAGAAAAAGTAGCATCCTGATGTCCCCAGATAAATCCGAATCCAAGCATCTGGTTGTTCTTCTTATCGTAGAAAAATCCATTACGGGAACAAAGATCACCTGTGTTCAAATAACCAAGAGAGGCCCTTGAATAGTTGTCGATCACAATTTTAGTATACACCGATACATCAGCATATTTACCCTGCCATGCTGCTACCTGAGCAAGCATCGCATATGCACTTAGCTTTCTTACCAGGGCACCATTCCATCTGCTGGGACTTTCGTTGTAATACGTAAATCCAGGCTGTTGAATGTCATTCACTGCAAAGTTATAAGGCAAATCAGTTGCAGCAGCCAACATTTCAGACTGTACAAATTCAAGAATCGCTCTTCCGTCTTTTCTCGGCTGATCTTCAAAAGAACCATCGCGGGATGAGGTAATAAACGGCACATCTCCCCAGATTCTTACCATATAGAAATACATATATGCTCTTAAGAACTTTACCTGTGCCACATCTACTGTCATGTTATTTTCTACATATCTTAAGTCATTGTCACGTACTTCGTGTATCCGCTCTAAAAAGATATTTGCAGCATTTATCACGGCATAAAATCTTCTCCAGCTCGATAATTCTTCCACTACAGGGTACTGCGCGGTAAGATCATTTCTAACTATAGCTTTAAGATCCTGGCGAATCGGGCTGTCAAAACTACCCAAACGCACATCACCATAAATCCAGTAGCCATTGTTATCCGCCAATGCGGCCCTGGTCAAACCATAGACCCCCATAATCGCGGCCCTGGCATCCTCTAGGGTATTCCAGTAATTCTGTTCGTTTACCACACGCGATGAGTTTATATCCAATGCCTTTTTACAGCTTCCTGTAATCAGGGTAAAAAAGATAAGACTCAGCAAAACTATTTTTTTCATTTCCTCAATTTTAATTGGTAATTAAATATTATTCTGTCTAAGGCTAAGAATTAAAAATCCATTTTTACACCAAGTAAGAAAGTTCTTGGTATCTGCATTCCATAACCTGTATCATAGCCTGTATAATTCACCAATTCCGGATCCTGACCAGAATACTTTGTCAATGTAAATACATTGTTTACACTACCATATACATAGAATTTATTCACATTCGGAGAATTCTTTTTCAGCATGTCAGTCAGGTCGTAACCTATAGAAATCGTACGCAACTTCAGGAACGCGGCATTTTCAACAAAAATGTCCTGATTAACCTGATAAGGTGCTACTGAGCTCCAAGGATTAAACAACTGATATTTTGAATAATCACCACGTTTTTCCCAATATGTAACCTCCCTAACTGAATTGATGTTGTTCAGACCTTCACGATTTACGAAGTCAAAACGGTTTGCCATTTCCTGATTTACCAGCTCACGACCTAAGTTGTAATAGAAATTCAGACTTAAAGTCCATTTTTTATAACCGAAATCGTTATTAAACCCACCTGAAATCAAAGGAAGTCCATGTCCTTTTAATACCCTGTCCTGATCATTGATCACATTGTCATTATTTGTATCAGTCCAGATTGGATCACCTGCTTTCAAAGTAATGCCGTTGTAACTTAGTTTTTTACCTCCTACAGATGGAACCTCTTCATCTGTATTGTAAATTCCTGTATTGTTTAATACCCAGTAACGGTCAACAGCCTCACCTACTTTAAGTAACCTGTCGCCAATAGCGATCTGAGAAAGACCACCCGGCAGAGCGGTAAGCTCATTACGGTTGTAGTTTACATTTACTGACGCATTCCAGGTCACTGTTTTACCAGCAGGAAGAATAACTCCGCTCAGACTTACATCTACACCAGAGTTGCGAATAGCCATGCCATTTTTAATGATGGATGTATATCCGTACTCAGAAGCAGAAGGTACACCCAACAGCATGTTTTTATCTTCTTTCATATAACCATCAATCGATCCCGAAATCCTTCCGTCTAAGAAAGAAGCATCCAAACCAACATTTACCTGGTCAGTATATGCCCACTTGATGTCATAACCAACACCACCCATAGTATAAGGGCGGGTAAGCGTAGCAATACCATTATATCCCGGACTAATCAGGTTTCCTGTAAATCCGATGAAAGCAGTGTACTGAGGGCCCTGAGCGTAATTGTCAAAATTCTCATGTCTGCCCATTCTACCTGCAGTAGCACGTAAATTCAGATCAGAGATCGAATTGTCATCTGCAAAGAATTCCTTTTTCATATTCCATGCAGCTGAAACTATCGGAGAATAAAACCATCTGCTCGTTGGTTGCTGTGAGGAAGATCCGTCAGCGCGCAACATAGCAGATAAAGTATATTTCTCTTTAAACTCATAGGTTGCCCTCAAATTTCCGGAAATCAGATTATTTTTAGTTCTGTCTAAAAACTTATAAACCAGCTCTCTTCTGAATACAGTTGGATTCAAATAGTTACCATTATTCGGATCCGGCTCCAAAAGATTCAGCTTAATAAAGTCATTCACACCTTTATATGCATAGGCATACTGGTATTTATATTCATCATACTGTACAGAAGCACCTGCCTGAAAGTTAAATTTGCTGTCCTCATCAAGCTTCCAGTCATAAGAGGCTACGTTATCTACAAATGCTCTTTGGCTATATCCAAAATAATTGGATGCATAATTTGTAGTCTGCATCAAAGTTCTCGGATAGAAAATATCACGGTATCCTTCCACATAGTCAGCACCAGCGGTAGTAATCCAGTTGAAATCACCAAATTTCAATGCGAACTTAATATATCCCTGAAGAGAGTTTGTTTTGTTATCGTCAAACCCATTTTTGAACTGATCCAGATACTGTCCGTACTTCTCTTTGTTCGGAGCAAGCGGTGAACTTAGATCTGGTATATAGTTTACCTGGGTTAATCTGTCCCTTACATTTCTGTTTCTTTCACGGTCAATTCTGCTTGCATTTACCATTGAGCTAAAAGTGAACCAGCTGATAGGCTTCATGTTGATCACAAAACGAGTGTTATAACGCTGTGCGTTTACATCATCTGCTACGCCACCCTGACTGCCACCACCCAATGAGAAACGGAAGTTTGCTTTCTCCGTTCCACCGGCGATACTCGCATTTGCTCCAAACTGAGCTGCATTCCTATAATACAGTTCATTCCAGTTAGCAGGGCCGTAATATGCATTATTCAGGGAATCACTTAGATATAAAGGATACACCTCATTTTCCGTATAACTTCCATTTGCAGTGTATTTATCATAAAACTGCTTCCGGAAATTATTTTCAAAGTTTGCATTGATGGTAGTTACCGGACTTTTAGTAGCTATACCAGTGTAAGCATCAAATGTGATCGTTCTCTTGGTAGTAGCTGTTTTTGTAGTCAATACAATCGCACCATTAGCCGCTTTCGGACCATACACTGCAACAGCAGAAAGATCTTTCAATACTTCTATAGTTGCAATATTATCCATATTGATAATTGAAAGTGGATTTGTTCCTGTTCCGATTCTCTCAAATTTGTATTGCTGGATATCCAATGCATAAGGATGCTCCATGGTAAGTGGAACACCATCTAAAATTACCAGTGGTTGTGACTGGAACAATTCACGTGCTGTCAACAATGGCTGTGAAGTTCCGTGAATAAAAATATTCTGACCCGTTCCTGGCTCACCAGTCGGCTCCTGAATATAAGTTCCGGCCGATTCTCCTTTTAAATACTGCTGCAAACTAAAAGCAGGAAATATAGAAAGTTTCTTAGGATCCAGACCATTGCCTTTCGACTCAAGTCGCTTTGTGATACTCTTCTTTAAAGGAGCAATCCCAACAGACGAGGTGTCTGTTGAACTAGTATCCTTTTTTGAAGTATCCGTCTGTTGCTGAAAGCTCCTCATTAAAGAGAAGTTATTCGAAACACAGGCTGACCTAGCCGTATTGCCGAAAGAGCATGTTGTTGTACACAACACACCCAAAAAAGTCATAGTTGCAATAATGCGCATAACAGATAATTAAGTATTAACTGATTGAAAACTGATATTTATTTGATTGTATTAGATTCTATTTTAAATTACCCGATAAAAGCAAACGTCCCTCCTGCCTCAAGACAGTCTGAACCGCAATTAAAAAATAACTAGAAAAATCTTTAAAACGTTTTAGCTGGCATCCTATGCATTAAATAGCGACAGACACAGCAACTACATCCCTCAATTCGAAGAGACAGTGTTTCAGAAAATAATCATGATGTGGAGTTGAACTTTTACTCCATAGATTTTTAGTAAAGGTTTGGTTCATAGTTTGGCTTAATTAGGTAAGTATTTGGTTTGCGATAATCTTGCCTCGGTGCTAAATCGATTATCTTTAACAATTATACGAAAGAAATATTACATTCCAAATCTTTTATTGTTTTTTTTTCAAAAATTCTGACAATATAAAACCTTGTCTGATAAGGCCTTATTGAGCCATTATTTTCGGCTATAACGATATCGTAATTCCCTTCGGCAAATAATCTGCTGATTCGTATTTTTACAGTTATAATGCATTATCACATGCCCGTAATTATTAATATATAAATACTATAATATCACCAGTTTAATGAATGAAAATTCGTTATTTTGAAATATGAGAAAAGAAAGCGACAATATATTATCTATAGATGTTGGCGGTACGAGCATTAAAGCCTGTATTCTTAGTCCAAAAGGTGATTTACTTTCAGAATTTAAAAAAATCCCTACTCCCAAGCAATCCAGACCAGAAGCTATTATAAAAGTAATTGCCCGGCTGGTAGACGAACTGGACCAGGATTTTGACAAAATCTCAATAGGATTCCCTGGCTATGTTAAATGCGGCATAGTCTACACGGCTCCTAATCTCGCCAAAAACAAATGGATTCAGGTAGACCTTGCCCAACAGGTAAGTGACCTGTTTGAAAAACCGGTTCGTCTGATCAATGATGCAGACCAGCAGGCACTGGGCATCGTAAGTGGCAAAGGATTCGAAATCGTCCTTACAGTAGGAACAGGATTCGGTACCGCGCTTATATTCGACGGCGAACTCCTTCCTCATTTTGAATTAGCACATTTCCCTGTATCTAAAACCAAGGATTACGACGGTTACATCGGCACCAAAGCCCTGGAGAAGATCGGGAAAAAAGATTGGAATGACAGGCTGGCGCAAGTCATTGAAACCTATAAAACTGTTTTTAACTATGATACCTTATATATAGGTGGCGGAAACTCCAAACACATCACCTTTGAACTGGATCATAACATTAAGCTCGTAACTAATAAAGATGGCATCAAAGGTGGTGCCAAACTTTGGGAAGTGGCTGAAAAATACCACGTTTACACCACTCACCCAAACAAACCTTAGCACATGAATAACAAATATACTTTAGGAATGATCGGCCTGGGCACCATGGGCCGCAATTTATTGCTCAACATGGCCGACAATGGATTTCAGGTAACCGGCTACGATAAAGATGCCCGTATGCTGAAAAAACTGAAAGAAGACGGAAAAGCACATCACCTTAAGCCATACGATTCCCTTGAGGACTTCGTACAAAGTCTGGAATTGCCACGCAGAATTATGCTGCTGGTACCTGCCGGTAAAATTGTAGACAGTGTCATACAGGAATTGATTCCTTTACTGGACAAAGGTGATATCATCATTGACAGCGGAAACTCTCACTTTACAGATACAAGCCGCCGTGATCTCGAACTTGCAGAAAAAGGATTTCATTTTTTCGGAATGGGTATCTCAGGAGGTGAAGAAGGTGCACGTTTCGGGCCAAGCATGATGCCAGGAGGAGATAAAGCTGCCTATAATGCAGTAAAACCAATTCTCGAAGCCGTATCGGCAAAAGTAAACGGGGATCCTTGCGTAGCTTACATAGGACCCGGTGCGTCCGGACATTTCGTTAAGATGGTTCACAATGGTATCGAATACGCGATGATGCAGATTCTGGCCGAGACTTATGACCTCCTTAAGAATGTACTCGGCTATACCAACGAGCAAATATACACGGTCTTTGAAAAATGGAACAATGGCCGTTTAAAGTCCTTCCTTCTGGAAGTAACCCGAGACATCTTTAAAGTGAAAGACGATAAGACCGGTGGTTTCCTTGTTGACGTGATAAAAGACGAAGCTAAATCCAAAGGTACCGGAAAATGGACTTCGCAGGTTTCCATGGATTTACAACTGCCTATCCCTACGATCAACGAATCCGTAAGCGCAAGGGATCTTTCCAAATTCAAAGCACTGCGGGTAGCACTTGCAAAAGCATTACCGCATCAGGCTGTTCAAATCGAAAACAAAGAAGAATTTGAAACACAGCTGGAACAGGCACTTTACTTTGCCATGATCACCTCCTATGCACAAGGTTTGCATTTGCTTGAACAGGCATCCAAAGAATTCAAATATGAATTGAACCTCAAAGAAATCTCTCAGATCTGGCGTGGCGGATGCATTATCCGGGCCGTATTACTGGAAGATATTTATCAGGCTTACAAAAAACAACCTCAGCTTCCACACCTTTATTCAGACGAGAGCATTCAAAACCAGTTGAAAGAGGTTATTCCGGGAACAAGAACTGTAGTAACCACAGCATTGAATAATGGCATTGCTGTACCATGCTTCGCCTCTGCCCTTACCTATTACGATTCCCTGAGAACCGAAAGGTCGCCATTGAACCTGACCCAGGCACAGAGAGACTTTTTTGGCGCACATACTTTTGAGCGTATTGATGAGGAAGGAATTTTTCATGCCGACTGGAACATAAACAATTAATAATTTATAACCCGCAGATAAACAACCGCACATAATAACATTCTAATGAAAACAAGCCTCAACGTTAATCCAACCATTGTAGTCATCTTTGGTGGTGCCGGTGACTTAAACTATCGCAAACTTGCCCCCGCTCTTTACAATCTATATGCTGACCGTTACATGCCTGAAAAATTTGCCATCATCGGCACCGCCCGCAGGCCGCTGACTGACGATAAATTCAGAAGTAACCTTATGGACGGCGTAAACAGCTTCTCCAGATCAGGAAAGGTAAAACAAGAGAAATGGGATAAATTTGCTGAGCATGTTATTTACAATTCAGTTGACGTTGAAACACCAGAAAGCTTTGGTGTATTAAAAACTAATATTGAAAAATTCCAAAAAGATTTTGGTCCTAAGACACAGGTGATCTACTACCTGGCTGTTGCCCCAAATCTATTCCCTTTAATTGCCAAATGCCTGTCAGACTACAAATTAGCCGGAACTGAAGACAACTGCCGCATTGTGATCGAGAAACCTTTTGGCCGGGATCTGGAATCTGCTAAAGAACTAAACTGCATTCTTACCGGAATCTTTACCGAAAAACAGATTTATCGTATAGATCATTATCTTGGCAAAGAAACCGTACAAAACATCATGGCATTCCGTTTTGCCAACTCATTTCTTGAGCCGCTCTGGAACAGAACCTATATCGATCACGTACAGATTTCAGTAACTGAACAATTGGGCGTAGGAGACAGAGGTGGTTATTATGAAAGTGCAGGAGCACTCAGAGATATGATCCAGAATCATTTGCTGCAGTTACTCTGCCTGATCGGCATGGAAACACCTATAAACTTTGATGCCGATGAGATTCGCAATAAAAAAGTAGATGTATTAAAGGCCATGCGTCCGTTCAGTTCTGAAGACATCCGTTTCAGTACCGTCCGGGGTCAGTACACCAAAGGCTGGGTTGAAGGAAAAGAAGTACCAGGATACAGACACGAGAATGGCGTAGACCCGGATTCAAATACAGAAACCTTTGCCGCCATTAAGTTTTTCGTGGACAACTGGCGCTGGCAGGGCATTCCGTTCTACGTACGTACCGGAAAACGCCTGTTTCAGACCTCATCATTAATCACCATCCAGTTTAAGGATGTTCCGCACCATATCTTCCCTTCGGGAGTTACCGAGCACTGGCAGCAAAACCGGCTCATCATCAGCATACAACCAGAAATGAGTATCCGCCTGCAGGTACAAGGCAAGAGACCCGGACTGGATATGGTACTTAACCCGGTAGATATGGTATTTGACTATAAAGGGACTTATAGCACCGAAACCCCTGAAGCCTACGAAACGCTGTTGCTCGACGTAATGACAGGCGATCAGACACAATTTATGCGCGCTGACCAGGTAGAAGCCGCATGGGAATTGCTTATGCCAGTAGTAAATGCATGGGAAAGTAAAAAATCATTGAGTTTTCCCAATTATACCGCAGATTCATGGGGACCGGAAGATGCCGAAGCACTGATCGCAAGGGACGGATTCCATTGGTTTACCTTACCATTGAACAAAGATTAACAGAAAATGAACTTACTAATTTATAAAACGCAGGCAGAACTATTTGAAGACCTGATAGATTACATTGTGACCATTGCCGGCAAAGCTATCGCTGATAACGGCAGGTTCAACTTTGTACTTACCGGTGGCAACTCACCAAAGGCCTTATACGAACTGCTGGCCACTACATACAAAGAAAAAATAGACTGGTCCAAGGTCTATTTCTTCTTCGGTGATGAGCGTAACGTAATGCCCGATCATGAAAGTTATAATGGCCTGATGGCCAAAAGAGCCATCCTTGATCCGCTTCAGATCCAGGAAGACCATATCTTTTACGTCGACACCAAGCTCGCTCCTGAAAAAGCAGCCATAGAGTACACCAAGGCCATCACTAAACATTTTGAAGGTACAGATCTCATATTTGATCTGATTTTGCTGGGTATGGGTGATGACGCACATACCGCCTCATTATTTCCCGGCACCTCTATACTGAAGAGTAAAGAAGTTGAAGTAGATTCTGTATATGTCGATAAGCTCTCTACCTACAGGATCAGCTTTACCGCACCATTAATTAACAAAGCAAAAAATATCGCCTTTTTAGTTTTTGGAGAAAACAAAGCAGAGGCCGCAAAACATGTACTGGAAGGCAATAAAAACACCAGCCTCTACCCTACCCAGCTCATACATCCCATTGATGGAAATGTAACCTGGTTCCTGGACGATGCCGCAGCAGCATTATTAGATTAAAATCAAAACAAAGGATCAGAAATACTGATCTTAAATATAGCAGGCACCAAAAATGCCTGCTATACTTTTATACGCTCAACTACCATAGAATCATCAGCCATATTCTTTCCCTTCAGCTCCACATACCTTACATTTGGAAGCCAGAATGTCCCCCCCTCTATCCTCACAAAGACCCTTTCCAGCTGAAGTTTTTTATTGTTTACCGTTACATACATATGGAATTTCTTATCCTCATCTGAACGAAGCAGATAAAGCGGAAGTTTTTTATGAGAGACGAACCTGATTTCAAAATGATCTTTGCCCAGCTCTTTACTCTGCACCCCATAGGCAAATTTCCGCTGCACATAACTTAAATCTTGCTTTATACCACCTTCCCCATATCTGATCCAATAAGCAAGTACAGGCTCTTCCCTGTTTACTTCACCATCCTTATCTACATTTAATTCATAGATCAAGGTATTTAGATTTGGATCTCTTTGCAAATAAAACAACTGGTTTGCAATTCCTTTGGGCGTAGGGAACTTTAAAGGAGAAGGATTACTATTATCCGCAGTTTGTGCATATCCCGGCAAAGAATACCAGAAAAAACCTAAGAAAAACACCAACAAAAAAAACCGGGTACCCCATAAAACATTAAACCTTTTCATCTTTACCATATTAAGGTTTCAAAGATAATCAGAAATTACACTGTTCAATATATTTCATTATCCCTTCTCTGTAATTTTCTGTAAAAGGAACTTCAGCACCCTCCACCTGAAGCCGGTTTTTTCTAACTGAAAGAATTTTATCCAGCGATACAATATAAGACCTGTGCACACGTAAAAATTTAGCCGCCGGTAGTTTTTCCTCCATATAATGTAAGCTCATCCTCGGTATCACCGGCCGGTCCTTTCCTGTTTGATAAATTTTAATATAATCCTTCAGACCCTCAATATAAGTGATCTGATCTATATCAATCCTGATCAGCGCATACTCCGAGTTGACAAAAACATACTGTTTTTCCTGCGGATTTGCTACAACTGGTTTCTGCCTTAGCTCATACTGCCCCCTGGCCTTTGATACTGCTTTCAGAAATCGTTCAAAAGGCACCGGCTTCAATAAATAATCGAGTACATTCAGGTCAAAAGCTTCAATCGCATAATTTTCATACGCCGTTACCATGATCACCATTGGCACCTGTATCAGGCCGCTTTGCAGCAATTGTATCCCGGATATACCCTGCATCTGTATATCCAGAAAAATCAGATCAATCTCTTCCGCTCGCAAAATCTCCATAGCCTCCCTGGCATTTTTACAGCTGCCGGCCAGTTCCAGGAACGGTATCAATCTGATGTTGTCCTCGAGCAGTTCCCTGGCCAACCGCTCATCATCCACTACTAAACACCTGATCATGTTAATTTCAAAGTTAAAATCGCTTCAAACAATTCAAAGCTGGTATCCATACCAAACACATGCTTTTCAGGATACAGCAAATCCAGCCTTCGCTTAACATTTTTCAATCCAATTCCACTACTCTCATCCTTTATGTCACTCGAAGGAGCCACCTTATTCTCTATACTAAACGTAAGCAGGTCAGTGTTTCTGTTCACATTCAACCTAACCCTAATGTAAGGATTATCCAGACTACCAATCCCATGCTTAAAAGCATTTTCAATAAAGGGAATCAATAGCATCGGTTCAATTTCATATCCTTCCAGTTCCTGGGCCTCAGGCATCTTTACATCCACAGCAATATCGTCACCAAACCGGAGGGATTGCAGTTCAATATAGTTTTTCAAATAGGCTGTTTCCTCTGCCAGCGAGATCCGGCCATGATTATTTTCATACAGCACATAACGCATCAGTAAAGAAAGCCTGATCAGTGAAGGCTCCAGCAAATCAGACTTTTTCCTTGCCAGAGACACCAGGGAATTCAGCACATTAAACATAAAATGAGGACTGATCTGTGACCTCAGTAATCCCAGCTCCGTCTTAAGCGTTTCCGTTTCTCTTTCCTTCCTTTGCTTTTCCTTTTGGTTATGCTCTCTGATCAGGCTATAACTAAAACTGACAGCTATAATAGCCAGGTAAAACGGAAACTGAAACAGCGGAGGTCTTGGGCCCATAGGCCGTCGTCCTTTCAATTCCATGAACCTCCCTTCAAACTGTGGTTTTGGCAGCCATTTATCAGTACCATAGGAAACGCCGTACATCAATACCAGCGAACAAAATACCACTGCCATCACATATTGAAATGTACCCCTGCGCTTGTAAATAACGAAATACAGAAAATACGCATTCCAGTAAAACAAGACCATCAGCGCCAGATTATTAAACAGCATCCTGTATCTGAACTCATTCGCAAAGCCCGGATGCCCGTTGTCCATTAACAAAGGAAGCATCAGCAGCAGCCAAAAAAACAAATGCATCAGATAAGTGATGTATTTGTTTGACACCAGGCTGTACAAATGCTTCTTCATAGACTTATGGATAATGCTTCAGGTATTACAGGTTATTCTCTTCGAACAACAAAGGGAGCCGCAAGCGTATCCATTTGTATAGCCGTAAAAATACCGAATCCGTTCTTCACATTTGTTGGCGGATTTGTTAAATTTTGTGAAGAATTACCACTACCATCCAGCATTTCCAGATACTCCGGATTTACCCTTGCCAGAATGATTTTATACCTGCCGATATACCTGAAATTCATCTGCTGAATATCTGTAAAAGATGCCTTAACCGCATTTATTTCCACGTTACTTACCGTATCCCGCGTAAAAAAGCTATTGATAGCCACTTTCGCGGGCTCCATATATTTCATAAACACCAGGTGATTTTTATCTTCAGGATTGTCCCAGCTCAGCCTCACCGTTTCAAATTCATCAGGCGGAGGATTACCAAATCCAAAATCCTGAACCACCAGCTCATTTGCTGAACTCCTGATTTTCGCCGGTTTACCCGGCATCACTGTTTGCGCAGTTACTGTCTTACCCTTGTAGTCAAAACTAAGGCTGTAAATACCACTGCCGGTCACAAACGAGCTATCGCTCAGCGTATAAATCCCTGCCTTCTTTTCAGACAGAACCTTAGCGGTAGTTCCGTTAGAAACTGAAACAGCAAGCCCGCTTACCGGCAGTCCGTAAGCAGCGGTATCCGTAGGCCCTTTCTGATAGCTGACTCTGATCTTTACTTCTTTTCCGGGATACAAATAACCTTCTACCACCGGGTACAAACTATAAGAAAGATCATTTTCCTTCTTGCAGGAATAAAACAGCAATAAACCCATTGCCACAAGCAATCCAAAATATTTCTTTATTTCCATTTTAATGTCAGTGTTAAATTTGGCGTAAGCCCCATATAGTTTACATCTGTAGAGATGACCTGATTACCCTGCAGCTGGTACTCTCTGTACCAGGTATTTACCCTGTTATAAATATTAAAAAGAGAAAACCCTATAGCACCTACCTTCGAAGTATTCACTTTAACGAGGTCATAAGTCAGCGCGGCATCCAGGCGGTGATAAGCCGGCAAACGTTCCGTGTTTTTACCTGTAATCGTGAGCGAGGTAATCGTTCCCGCACCCGGTTTATCTATTGTAAAACTGCCAATTGGTGCCGTATAAGGCTTGCCGCTGGCATAAATCCAGGTAGCAGAAAACGTCCAGCGGCCATAATGATACATATTGATCGATTTAAATTCATGCGTTACGTCGTGATTTGCCGGAAAATAATCATCGCCATAAGCACTAAAATTATTATACGCCTCACCCAATGTATAACCTATCCAGCCCGTATACCGGCCTGTTTTTTTCTGCAGCATAAACTCCACTCCCCTGGCGTAACCCTTACCATTGTAGAAATTCTCCTCCAGTGTCACCGTACCATTCCTGAATCCGCCGGTACGCAATTGTCTCAATGAATACTCTGTCAGTCCGGTCAGTCTTTTATAGTACCCTTCCACACTCCACAAAAAACTACCGGTTTCATAACTCGCACCGGCGATATAATGAAAAGCACTGCCCACAGGAATATTATTCCCATCAGCCAGCACCCAAAAATCTCTGCTTCCCGCTAAAATATCCTCGCGGATCACCCGGTTGGCAAACTGGTAAAACCTGCCTGTCGCCCCCTTCAGCATCCATTTGTCAGTAAGTGCATAACTGGCCGAAAACCGGGGCTCCAGATAAGCCTGTCCGGTCACATTATAATGCGTAAGCCTCAAACCAGGCTGCACCAATAATTTACCCGCATTGATTTCCACCTCAGCATAGCCCCCTGCGGTCACTCCCCTGTTGTGCTGGTTGATCAGTGTACTGGTGTCATTCTGCGCATATACATATTTGATATCCTGCAAAGATCCGAAGCCTCCAAACAAAAGTTTGGTCCGGTTACTCAGTGTATATTCCCAATCTGTTTTAAAACCAAAATCCTTCAGGTCATTATTCTCAAAAGTACCGCTGCTGACATTGGCCGCAGCACCCGCAGAATCTGTTACCGAACTGGCCATACTCCTGTTCCTGTCACTAAAATAGCTGGAATAACTCACCAATGAATTGGAATAAAGTCTGTTGCTCCATCTGCTGCTCCATTTAGCACTCGCTCCCAGGTTGCCATACCTGGTCAGATCAGTAATGCTGGAACTGCTTAAGGAAGAAGAAAGACTGCCAGGTATCCCCAGTTCACGACTGTTATCCAGATCATCCGAACCACTATAATAGCTCAGAGAAAAGATATTTCTGTCATTAGCAGTATACGTATATTTTCCATTCAGATCATAAAACCAGCTGGAGATCTGCGTCTGGTTATCAGCTCTGCCCCCAAAACCACCCCTGCCACCGGGGCCGCCTGCTGCCCCGGCCTGCTGGGTAGCGGAAGCAGAAGGATTGCTCAGCTTCCCGAATATCTTGTCATACAAAAGCCCCTGATAAGATCTCCTGATACTGAACAGTGCCGACGATTTACTGCTCACCGGCATTTCAGCGTACAAATTAAGACTCAGCAAACTCAGGTCACCTCCAAAATTAAACTCCTTTTTATTGCCTTCCTTCCCGCTGATATCCGTCACACTGGACAGCCGCCCCCCAAACCTGGAAGAAAAGCCACCCTTATACATTTGCACATCCTTTACCGCATTCGCATTAAAAGCACTAAAAAATCCGTACAAATGGTCTACCTGATACACGGTAAAACCATCGAAAAGCACCAGGTTCTGATCCGGAGTTCCGCCCCTCACATACGCACCCGATGAGGATTCATTACTTGCGCCAATACCCGGCATCAGCTGAAATGCACGCAGAATATCTCTTTCACCCATGCTGGGCAGTTCAGTCAGCTTTCCCGGACTCAGCTGGATCACACTCACCTTCCTGGTATCCGTATTCATGATCCCGTTCTTTTTCCCGGCAATCTCCACCTCGTTTAAAGTATTGTAAGCAGGCAATAACCCCACAAGCACAGCAGTTCCTGCTGACCTGCCATTTAACCGTTCCTGCGCAGCCTGATAACCCGCAAAGGACACGATCAGCACAGCTGTATCTGTCGGCACCTTCGATAAACTGAAATAACCGTCCGCATTAGACATGGCAGCAATATCAGTTCCCTTCACTTTTACCGTCGCAGACGACAATGATTCACCCGTCAGCTGATCGGTGACCCTGCCGGTAACAGCTACACCGGAATGCACGACCAGGGATCCTGATGCGATGTTTCCCTTATTCATTTCACTCTTCGCGGTAACCCCGGCAGGAACCACAGGAACAGTATTCACCGCATAGGCTGATCTATCTTCCTCCTTTGCCATGTTCCTAAGCGCAAGATCAGGCGCTCTTTTCAGCCTGGGCAAATCCTCCAGGCTCCTGACGATAAAATAAGTACCGTCGGTTTGCTTTGCATAATACAACCCATTGCGCCTGCAAATAAATTTGATGATCTCTTTTACCGGCTCATCAATAAAGCGGTCTGCAATGCTGATCTGATGCATCTGTTGTCTGTCAAATACAAACCTGACCTTATACTGCGCGGTAAAATAATCCAGTACCTCATCCAGCGATGAGCTGAAAAACCTGTCTACCCTGGCTGTGTCATTTACAGCGGGCGGTTTGTTATCCCTCCGGGCCCCGGTCTCCTGTGCTTTAACCCGCCCAAGTCCAAAAAAACTCCATAGGAGCAATAAAAAATAAAAAAGCTTCATAGTTGTTTGATCTATGAAGCTAAATTGAATATTAATAAAGTTAAGAGATGTTAAAAGCTACGAACAGGCTCTATTTACATATGAAACTGATCATTAAAGCGACAGCTTATTGATGGATCATCAGTTGCGCACTTAATGGCTGCTGAATATCTGAGCCTACATTCATCAATCCTCTTGCAATTACCGTATAATAACGCCCCACATACAGCGTCTGGTCAGCCAGTACCGCTTTTACCTCTCCAGTTGCACTATCCCTGATATTGAAAGTATAAGCCTTAGGGTCCATAGCTATAAATTCGCTTGCCCCTTTATAACCCTTTGTGGTTGCCAAAGCATCTCCGGCAGCCAAAGTAAGGTCAAACGCAGGGGCATCCGGTGAAAGATTTATAAACCTGATGAAAGCCTTTTCCTTTGAAACCGTCCCTACATTATCAGTAACCAGCAATGCATCCATCTGCGCACCTTTATCCACAAGAAAGACAGAATAAGCATGATCGGTTGACATTTGCAGCGTTTTACTCAGTACACTTTCAGAACTGCTTTCAGTCGTAAACTTAAATACGGCATCACCGGCAGTGGTCACCCGGTATGGAATCACACCACCAAAAGGCAGACCTGAACTGACCATCTTAGTACCATTGAGATAAACCAGATAAGTACCCAGAGTTGGGGAGGTATTAATTACACTTACATACGGAGGTTGCGGTACCTGGGTATCCGACTCTTTACTGCACGAGGACAAGAACAATAGCCCCAGCAAAAACACATTTACGATCTTCATCTGATTTTAATTAAAAATTAGGATTTATTTCCTTTAGGATTTGATCCGGCAAATCTTGGAAATTTAACTGTTAACAGATGTTAAAGACGTGTTAAAGGATGTTAATGCTACAGAAACGGGACGCCGTTTTTACTGACTCCACCTTGAGTCCACGTTCAGTCCACGTTGAGTCCACCTTTTCCTAAGAAAAAACGTGGACCCAACGTGCTCTAAAAATTGAATAATAGTGGAGGTAGTATAGACTCAGCCAGCCTTAGCATCATTAAGAATCCGAATCTTATTCCGTTTTTCCTTAAAAATTCAGTAACGGCGCGTCCTTTCGATTGTCTTATTTTCAAGACATAAACTTTATGATGCTACCTTAAAAAGGCATTATAAATAATTTGAAAAAGCAGAAAATGAGTGATCATAAAAACGGCCTTAATGACCTCCAATAAACATTTATAACCAACAGGAATATTCCGTTCATCATCCCGGTTTAAGCCACAATAAATAGGATTTGTTCACATTTTATTCATAAAAGCTATATTCATTCTGCTGAGTTTTTAAGACTTCATGCATCACGAAAACTATAAATAACTGTAAACAAAAAAGATAAAACACAAAAAAGTCCGATCGGCTCACAACGAACAATATTTCAGTTACCCATTTCAGCCCGTAAATGAATAAAATGAACGCTCAACATTCAAATCCGAGTCACTAAGTTTGATATACTATACAATTCTGTAATTTTTTGTCCTAAATATTAATCAGAATTATAGTAATTATTAACTATCGCTCAGTGTTGAAAGGAAGACGCGCACATATCTTATTATCTGTATTACTGCTGACAGTAATGTTGACTGTAATTGGGGGAAGTAGTGCAAGGGCGCAAAGGGTTTATGCAGATACTCAAACTTCAAGTACTCCTCAAATACTAATTGTAGTTACCTTATCCGAGGTACAAAATCAGTCAAATGCAACTGGAACAAGTAATTTCTCTGACTATTCTACTCTTTTCACAACATTAGGCGCACTTTCATTAATTGAAGCCTGGCAAAATCTAAAGTTTCCAACACAGCCACCATCCAATTCACCTTTAACCATAAAATTTGGTGCAAATACCTCTGTGGCAGATGTAATCAACGGAATTTCAATACAACCGACCCTAAATGGCACGCTAGTGGGCTCAGCATATACCGGTTCTACAATTCTAGGTTTATTGGGTTCTGGCACAATAGATAAAGAAATAACTCTTCCTGCACCTGGAGTAGCCTACAATGGTGTTCGATATAAAGTAAGTCCATCTGTCTTAGGAGTTGCGGTTAGCGGACGATATTATTATGCCTTTTACATTACTCCACCAACCGCTCCTGCAGCTACAATCTGTACCGGCTCAACTGCGACATTGAGTGTCACCAACCCACAAAGCGGATATACCTACAACTGGTACAATTCATCAGGCACCCTGGTGCAATCTAATACAACTTCAACATATACTACAGCAGCATTAACAGCCAGCACAAGTTATGCTGTTGAAGCTGTAGAAACTTCGACCGGAACCTCATACTTTTCCGGGAGAACATCTATAGCTGTAACCGTCAATAATCAGCCAACTGTTGCCAACGCAGGCACAAATCAAAGTCTTTGCTCGGTAACCAGTACTACTTTAACAGGCAATACAGCTGCTGTAGGTACAGGAGCCTGGTCAAGAGTGAGCGGACCGAATACACCAACAATTACAACCCCGGCTTCTGCAACAACTACAGTCACAGGAATGATTGCGGGAACCTACGTATTTAGGTGGACGATCACGAATACTCCCTGTCCGGCCAGCACTTCAGATGTCACTGTTGTGGTAGGCGCTCCGGTAACTGCATCAAACGCAGGTACAACTCAGAACCTATGTAATGCTTCAGGAACAACCCTTGCCGGCAACACTCCCTCGGTTGGAACAGGAACCTGGGCGGTTGTAAGCGGACCAAATATCCCTTCAATAACATTTACAAATCCCAATTCCGGAACAAGTACTGTAACCGGTATGGTACCGGGGAACTATGTATTCAGCTGGACCATAAGCAGTGGCTCTTGTCCAACTTCAAGTTCAACGGTTAATGTAAACAATTCTGCTACTCCTACAGTGGCCAGCGCAGGCAC
>Ga0190282_1037_pt1 | contig 104827 bp, 77 predicted proteins | sample ZER3_100Endo_I3_FD_131024 | JGI IMG/M metagenome (GOLD analysis project Ga0190282, IMG submission 131024) | Enriched cells of freshwater protists from Biology Centre CAS, Ceske Budejovice, Czech Republic - ZER3_100Endo_I3 | ecosystem: Environmental > Aquatic > Freshwater > Unclassified ...
TATTTTATAGGAATAGAGAAATCAGTGCTTTCAGGAGGCAGACACTGGTGGTCATCACACACCATGAACTCAAGAGAACCTTTAACCGTTGGGTTAGCACCTGTAAATTTAATTTTCTGCTGAAAGATCACTGATTTTTCGAAATAACTTACATTCATATCAAAAGTCTTCTCAAACTTTGTAATTGGCTTAGGTTCAATTGTCTTGCCTACAAGTGTATATCCTTTTGATACCGGGAAAGTAAATGTAGTTTTCACCGGGCCACCGTCAGCTATATTTTGAGAATAAATATGCCAGCCATCTTCAATAGTGGCTTTAATATACAAAACAGCTTCCGTTTTAGAGGTCTTTTTTGCAGCATAGCTCCACTTTACCGGTTTCAGGATCTGACTGCTGGCTGTAAGACTAAACAATAGACAAAGAGCGGATAATAATAAATTTTTCATGTTCACGAATTATGTATTAGTTGATATAATATTACTCAGTATTAATTATAAGCGATTTATGGGGTCATACCCCTTAAACATCGTATCCGTCGAGATGAATGAATCTTTAATACATTCTTCTTTAACTAAATCGGTGCTAAGATACTTTTTATTGCTGTCACACAATAAAGTTACCACCACGGAATCTACCCCCATTTTCTCTTTTATTTTAATTGCGCCAATCACGTTTGCACCCGAAGAAATGCCTACTGCCAGCCCTAATTCTTTGGCCAACTTCTGTGCCATAATGATTGCATCACCGTCATTGGCTTGTATAACTTCATCCAGTTCCTGTAATTTTACAATTTCAGGAATAAACTCATCTGAAATGCCCTGAATTCTATGAGTTCCTACTTTATATCCTGTGGTTAGTGTCGGACTTTCCGCCGGTTCCAGAGGATGGATTTTGACAAAGGGATTATGCGTCTTTAACCTTTTACCCACGCCCATTACCGTTCCGCCTGTACCCACTCCTGCTACGAAAGCATCGGGTTGTAAGCCAATGGATTTTAGTTGTTCCCATATTTCCATTCCCGTTGTTTTTTCGTGCGCCTCTTCATTATACCGGTTTTCAAATTGTCTGGGTAAAAATACGTTGCCTTTAGCTGCAAGTTCTTCACAGATCTTGATACTGCCCAGAAAACCGCCTTCTTCCCTGCTGACCAGTACGACTTCCGCACCCATGCTTTCGATAATGTCAATACGCTCCTTACTCAGCCAGTTTGGCATAATAATCTTCACGGCATGTCCAAGGGCTTTACCTATCGCTGCAAATGCAATACCTGTGTTACCGCTGGTGGCTTCAATGATCGTATCACCCGGCTTGATGGCACAATTCTTATAAGCCTCAAATAAAATGTTCAGCGCCATCCTGTCCTTTATACTACCTGTAAGATTATAATGTTCGCACTTTACATAGATCTTATCAGGTTTTCCTTTATAGGTATAGTGCAGTTCAAGCATGGGCGTGTTTCCCACCAGTCGCCATAAATGATCAAATTTATTCTCCAGATCCTCGTTTAAACACACAGTCTCTTTGGCCTCAATCAGCATATCAGTTTCTTTAGTTAATTATCGTCAAACCTCTATATTATAAAGTATATTAACAATGGATATAGATATAAACCGTAAATTATTCGGAAAATTGCAGATAAATTTATTTTTTTACTAATTTCGTGTTCTATTAAAATCAATACTTGCTTTTTTTCCAACTGACCCGCTTACAGCTATGCAATTAAATCTTGACACTACTGACCTGGAAATTCTTAAATTCTTACAAAAAGATGCTACACTGACCAATAAGGAATTGTCTTTCAAGCTCAATAAATCCATAGCTACCATTCATGAACGGATCAGGAGGCTTAAAGAGCAGGGTTATATTAAGCGCATTGTGGCCATTCTCGACAGAAAGAAAGTGAATAGAAATCTGATCGCCTTTTCACATGTCTTTTTAAAAGCCCATACTGCCGAGACACTTGTAGAATTTGAAACCGAGGTAGCAAAATTCAGTGAAGTGATGGAATGCTTTCAAATGACAGGTGCCTATGATTTTATTTTACGCATCGCCACCAGTGATATGGATGCCTATCATCTTTTCCTGCGAAATAAACTGGCTACACTACCCAATGTAAGTACGGTGCAAAGTTTTTTTGTATTGTCTGAAACAAAAAGCGATACAGCTTATCCGCTGTAAAAAAAACAGGGCTGATCATCTCTGAAAAGCCCTGTAAAAAAGAATTATAGATAGTAGTAATGATTAAATTCCACCGCCAAGTGAACGGTAAAGTTCTACTGAAGCGCTGAGTCTGGCTGTTTTTAGTGCTGCCAGTTCCAGTTCACTCTGCAAGGAATTACTTTGTGCGGTAATTACCTCAAGATAAGTAGCCATCCCATTTTTAAACAGCAGGTTTGCGTTTTTTACTGCCTGCTGTAAAGTGTTTACGCGCTTCTGGGAAATGTCATACTGAGATTTCAGTTTTTCAATCTTCACCAGTTCATCCGACACCTCACCTACTGCATTTAAAACCGACTGTCTAAATTGGATCACTACTTTTTCCCTGTCAATTTTCGCCAGTTCATATTGAGTTCTTAGTTGCTTTCTCTGGAAAACAGGCTGAGTTATTCCTCCGCCCACTACGCCAAATAAAGAGGCTGGTATATTGAACCAGTTACTTGCTTTAAAGGAATTTAACCCGGCACTGGCACTAATGGTTAGCGAAGGATATAAACTCGCCTTCGTAATACCAACTCTGGCATTGGCAATATTTAAGGAAAGTTCAGCACTTCTTACATCAGGTCTTCTGCTTACCATGGACGAAGGCAATCCGGCAGTCAGATGATCAGGAACATTTGTTTTTTCCAGATTCGATGAGCGCTCTACCGGTCCAGGTAAATTGCCTGTGAGTATCCTCAATGCATTTTCCTGGATGCTGATATTTTGTTCCAGCAGTGGAATCAATTGGGCAGCTACCAGCTGCTGGGCTTCAGCCTGCTGAATAGCCAGCGAAGTTACCTGCCCTGCATCAAACTGCATATGTATGATAGTCAGCGTACTGTCGTTGAGTGCCAGGTTTTTTCTGGCAATTGCCAGCTGTGCATCCATCATCAGTAATTGATAATAGCCTTGTGCTACATTAGCGATCAAACGGGTCTGCACGGCTTTTTTAACCTCAGCCGTTTGAAGATAAGTCGCAAGCGCAGCTTGTTTCTGGCTTCTGATTTTTCCCCATATGTCGGCTTCCCAGCTCAAACCCAGGTTCGCATTAAAATCCTCTATATGCGTGGTTTTTAAAAACTGACTGGTGCTCAAACCATTAAGACTATTGTCTGATGGTCTGCTGGAGCTTGCATTCACCTGCAGATTAAGTGCCGGAAGATTGCCCAATTTCGATTGTCTGAAGAGCAGCTCTGATGCTTCTATGTTCTTCACAGCAAGCTGCAGGTCGTAGTTTCTTGCTAATGCGGTATCTATTATTTTTTGTATTGCCGGTTCTGCAATGAAGTCCTTCACCGGCACAGCAGCAATGCTTGAAGTGTCGGTAGTACTGGTACCTCTGTAGGCGGCTGGCGTAGCATCGGCAGGTTTTGCGATATCTTTAGATACCTTGCATCCTCCGGCTATTGTGGCTACTAATATTAGTGAATATAAATAATTATACGATTTCATGAACGAGTTCTTTAACGTGATTTTCATTGTGAACAACAGGATGTAATGGTTTACCGCTGACTTTTTCCTGCAAATACTGGAAAATGATAAACAGCACAGGAATGATGAACAGACCTATAACCACACCCGACACCATACCACCTGCTGCACCGATACTGATGGAGTGATTACCCTGTGCAGATGGGCCGGTTGCAATACTCATAGGGAATAAACCTACTACGAAAGCCAGTGAAGTCATGATGATCGGGCGCAGCCTCAATTTAGCTGCTTCCAGTGCGGCTGCTACCAGAGGCTGCCCTGCTCTCCTTCGCTGTACTGCGAATTCCACGATCAGAATCGCATTCTTAGCCAACAGACCTATGAGCATAATGAGCGCTACCTGTACGTAAATGTTGTTTTCTATACCGGTAAGGCCAATGGCTACAAACACGCCGAATATACCTGTAGGAATAGATAAGATTACTGCAAGCGGTAATATATAGCTTTCATATTGTGCGGCCAGCAGGAAGTAAATAAAGACAAGACACAACAGGAAGATCACAGTAGATTGTCCTCCGGATGATAACTCTTCTCTTGTTTGTCCTGAGAATTCATAAGCATAGCCTGAAGGCAACTGTTCTTTTGCCACTTCCTGAATTGCTTTTATCGCATCTCCGGAACTAAAGCCCGGTTTAGGAATGGCGTTAACCTGGATAGAATTAAACAGATTATAACGGGAAGCGGTTTCAGAACCATAAATCCGGTTTAATTTCACCAATGTATTGATCGGAACCATTTCACCGGATTTGTTTTTAACAAATACCCGGTCAATTGCTGAAGGATCAGCTCTGTCAGACACATCTGCCTGTACAATTACCCTGTAGTATTTACCGAAGCGGTTAAAATCTGAAGCCTGTGAACTACCAAAATACGTCTGCATAGTTTGCAGGATATCTTTTACACTCACACCCAGCTGATCTGCTTTTTCATCATTGATCTCCAGTTGCAATTGCGGATAATCCGCTTTAAAAGTAGTAAATGCAACCATGATCTCCGGACGTTTCATCAGTTCACCAATAAAGCCATTGGCCACACCACTGAATTTATCCAGTTTACCTCCTGTTTTATCCTGCAGCACAAGATCCAACGCCTCAACGTTACTGAAACCAGGAACTGTAGGGAAACTGAACACGAAGAAACTACCGCCTGTGATGGTGCTTAATTTAGAGTTTACCTGTCCCATAATGGCATTGATATCCTTAACCTCACCCCTTTCTTCAACGGGTTTCAACAGTACGAAACAAATTGCCGAAGAAGGACTTGTTGAGTTGGTCAGCAAGTTGAAGCCCGGAATAGAAGTCACAAAATTAAATGCCCCCATATCTTTTAATGCAGTTTCTGCCTGCGCCATCACTTTGGAAGTTCCTTCCAGTGAAGTTCCTGACGGTGTATTTACAGCAATAGCTATAAATCCCTGATCTTCAGTAGGTATAAACCCTGACGGAGTAGTCTTAACCATCCAAATTGTTCCCAGTGTGATCAGAACCAAACCGCCCATGCTCAGCCATTTGTGGCGTACCAGGAATTTCAGGCCTCCAACATACCTGTTGGTGATCGAATTAAAACTGCTGTTGAAACCGGTAAAGAATTTCTGGCTGAATGTTTTTTTCTGGGTAGCTTCTCCCTCCTGTTCCGCATGGCCATCCTTAAGAAATAAAGCTGCCAGAGCAGGGCTCAGTGTCAGGGCGTTAACAGCCGATATCACAATCGCAATCGCCATAGTAAAGGCAAACTGTCTGTAGAATACGCCAGTAGAGCCTTCCATAAAGCCTACCGGAAGGAACACTGCCGCCATCACCAGGGTGATAGATACAATAGCACCGGTGATCTCGTGCATAGCCTCGGTTGTAGCCGCTTTCGCCGAAAGTTTCTTGTGCTCGATCTTTGCGTGAACCGCCTCGACGACGACAATGGCATCATCCACCACAATACCTATGGCAAGAACCAGGGCAAACAAAGTCAGCAGGTTGATCGAAAACCCGAACAACTGCATAAAAAAGAAGGTACCCAATATCGCTACTGGCACCGCAATAGCCGGTATCAGTGTAGAGCGAAAATCCTGCAGGAAAATAAATACTACAATAAACACCAAAATAAATGCCTCTATCAGCGTATGTTTTACCTGATCTATAGACTGATCCAGTGCTACTTTAGTACTGTAAAAGACATTGTGTTTAATTCCGTTAGGAAAATCTTTAGCTGATTTCTCCAGCAATTTATTGATGGCGATCTGTATGTCATTTGAATTGGAACCTGCCAGCTGAATCACACCGATCACCACTCCTTTTTTACCATTTAATCTGGTTAAACTGGAATAAGAATAAGCTCCGAATTCTATCCTGGCTACATCTTTCAATCTCAGAATTGTTCCGTCAGCATTCGCCCGGATGGCTATATTTTCATATTCCTCAGGTTTGTTGAGTTTCCCTTTATATTTGATCACATACTCAAATACTTCCTTACTCTTTTCACCAAATCTTCCCGGAGCAGCCTCCAGACTTTTATCTTGTATCGCTCCCATTACTTCATTTGGCGTCACCTTATACGTTGCCATTTGAGTCGGGTTCAGCCATACCCGCATAGAGTAATCTTTAACCCCGCCAAATATACTTGCAGCACCCACACCAGGGATACGCTTGATCTCAGGTATTACGTTGATCTGTGCATAGTTGGCCACAAACGTCTGATCATATTTGCTTTCATCCTCGGTATACATACCAATCGCCATAATGAAATTATTCTGCTGTTTGGCGGTGATGATACCCTGTTGTACCACTTCCGCCGGCAACTGGCTGGTAGCCTGCGCTACCCTGTTCTGTACATTGACAGCAGCCTGATCAGGATCAGTACCCAGTTTAAAGTAAACTGTAATAGCCAGTGTTCCGTCATTACTTGCGGTTGAACTCATGTAGCTCATGTTTTCAACTCCATTTATCGATTCTTCAATAGATGGTGCTACAGAGCGGAGTACTGTTTCCGCATTGGCACCGGGATATACCGCAGTAACCAGTACTGATGGTGGTGCAATATCAGGAAACTGCTGAAGGGGGAGTTTAGTAAGACCCAATATTCCCAGTATCACCAGCAGAATAGAAATCACTGTGGCCAGTACGGGTCTTTGTATAAATATTTTAAACATTGTTTTGTCTTTTTATTAGTGATTATAATTTGGCAACTTTCTCAGCTGCTTTTTCAGGTTTGATCACCTGACCTTCCTGCAAACGGTCTATCCCGCTCAGTACGATCTGGTCACCTACTTTGATCCCTTCTTTAACCAGGTAATTGCTGCCGCTTTTCCCTACTACGATGATGGGTTGTTTTTTGACTTTATTGCTGTCTGCAACAGCAAATACAAAGATCTTATCCTGCATCTCTACAGTAGCAGACTGAGGTACGATTAAAGCATCTTTGTGCTCCACACCTAAACGAATCTTACCGGTATTTCCTGATCTTAATAAACCCTGTGCATTTGGAAAGGTTGCTCTTAAAGAAATGGATCCCGTTTGTTTGTCAAACTGTCCGTCTACCATATCTATTTTCCCCTGCTGAGTATAAACAGTCTGATCTGCGAGGACCAAAGCTACACCAGGTATTTTACCTGCTTTTTCTGCAAGTGTTTTTCCAGGGTATTTTGAGTTGAATGCAATAAAGTCATCCTCACCAAGTGAAAAGTAAACGTGAACTTCATGCGCATCAGAAAGCAAGGTCAGCGGCTGTGGATCAGCCGGGCTTACTAAGCTTCCCTGTTTTTTAGGTAACCGGCCTACATAACCGCTCACCGGTGCTTTAATAACGGTATAACCCAGATTGATATTGGCACTGCCTACACCGGCTTTAGCCTGCTCAACATTAGCCAGAGCTACTTCATAAGCTGCTTTTGCACTTTTAAGCTGGAAATCAGATACTACTTTATTGGCCACAAGCGGAGTTAGTTTTTCTACTTCAAGCTGTGCGTTCAATAATGCTGCTTTTGCAGATTGCAAAGCAGCCTTTGCATTGTTTAGTGCTTCTCTGAAAGGTTGTTCATTGATCTTAAACAAGGCCTGACCTTTCTGAACAAGGGCACCTTCGTTTACATAAATGTTATCCAGAGCTCCTGAAACCTGAGGACGAATCTCCAGATCTATTGCGCCTTCAATAGCAGCTGGATATTCATTAAAGGTAGTTTCTGAAGTTTGTGCTACTGTCGAAACGGGTAAAGAAGGTATTGCGGCAGGCGGTGGTGTGGCGGCCGGGCCCGAGCAACCATAGATAAATATAGCTAAAAGTAAAATAGATGCTTTCATAACGATATTAGACTGTTTAACAGTGTTAAGTAATTGTGAATTGTTTGGCGGATTTTTCATATATATTATTGATTAAAAGATGATTCAGATAACAGCTATAAGCCGTTTAACAGTGTTAAGTAATTGTTAATTAAAAAAGGTCTTTTCAAACCCGGATATTCTTTTTATTAATCGTTGATGTATTTTATGATTCCCTTAATGGCATCTTTCAAAATACGCTGATTCATTTCTTCATTGCGGCCTTTATTGACCAGGTTAATAGATATCAACCCATGTATGATTGACCAGAAAGTATAGAACTTTCTACAGACCAGATCTTCAGAAGGATCTTTCACCGTCATGATCTTTTCAATGACATCATAGATCAGATCATCAGCCAATTCAGCCTCAGGCATGGATTTCTTGAGTTCACAACAATTCATTTCAACTCCATACATCAGCTGATAAAGCTCCTTATATTTAAAAGCAAACTCCCAGTATGCAATCCACATCGCTTCGAGTTGCTCAGGAGGAGCTTCATGTTTATCCTTTGCCGCCCTTACCTCTCCCGCCAAAATGACGTATCCCCTTCTGGTTAACTCCAGTAAAATACCTTCTTTATTGGCAAAATATTCATAAATAATAGGGGCAGTATATTCAATCTTATCAGCTATTTTCCTCATACTGAGCGATTGCCATCCCTCCTCTTTGACGATCTCCAAAGAAGCATCCAAAATGTTTAATCTGGTTTCTTCTTTTAATCTGGCAATTCTTTCTTTACTTCCCATGATGCAAATATGAAAGGGTGTAAATAATTTAACACCGTTAGGCAAATGTAAATACTCTTTTGCAAGACCGTATCATCTGTTTGTCATTTCAGAAATTTTGAAACTATATTACCTTATTTCACCTTATTAATCGCAAATTCGCTTTTGCATCAGACAGAACAAGGTATGAACAACAGCGTTACATTAAAAGACATTGCCAAAGCGCTCAACTTATCTATTTCCACCATTTCCAAGTCTTTGAATGATAGCTATGAGATCAGCATAGAGACAAAGCAAAAGGTATTGGAATATGCACAAAAACATCATTATTCTCCAAACAGACTGGCAAAAGGCCTTAAGGAAGGAAAAAGCAGATCTATAGGTGTCGTGGTTTGTTCGCTCGATAATAACTTCGTAGCGCAGATGCTGGACGGTATTGACAGGATCAGTACAGAAAGAGCCTATCAGATCATCATCATGCAAAGCAAAGAGTCCCAGGATCAGGAAAGAGCTTGTCTGGAGTTACTGTACGCCGGTGGTGTGGATGGTATTCTGATCTCTCCTGCCTGTGAAACTACCGACTTCAGTTATCTCAATTCTCTTCAGGAATCAGGTTTACCCATTGTGATATTTGACAGATTGAGTGACCAGATCAATACCCATAAAGTTGGTGCTGATAATTTCAGAGGAGCATATGAGGCTACTGTACACCTGATCAAACGCGGCTATAAAAATATAGCCCATTTAAATACGAGTACTACCTTAAGTATCTCTACCGACAGACTTAATGGTTACAAGCAGGCGCTCGAAGATCATGGTATAGATTACCGTTCTGAGCTGATCAGATCCTGCAACTATTCAGATGCAGGTACATTGAGTGCTGACCTGGAAGAAGCCATCAGATATTATATGGATCTTCAGGTAAGACCAGATGCTATTTTTACCGCTGGTGACCAGATTAGCACCAGATGCCTGGCATTACTTAATAAACTGGGATACCGGATTCCTGAAGATATCGCATTGATCGGATTTACCAATACAGATCTTGCCGATGCTTTAAACCCGGCGCTGAGTACGGTTCATCAGCCCGCTTTGGAAATGGGCCAGCTTGCAGCCAAAAAGCTGATCTCGCTTATTGAAAGAAAAAAAGATGAACCCATAATTTATGAAACCATTATGCTTCAAACCAGTGTTCTGGTCAGGAATTCATCCTGAGCCCAAATGCGAAAACGTTTGCGTTTTTATATACCCTATAAACTGTCTGATTCTGTTGCTTTAGCTGTATAATTGTAAACCATTATTTAACCAGATTATTTTAAAACGTGATGCATAATGAGCATGTATTAATATTTGGCGAACTACTGCTCAGGTTTAGTTCTTCCGAAGATCAGTTTATATCAGAAAAACATACTGTTTCTATATATCCCGGAGGATCAGAAGCCAATGTTTCTGCCACTCTGTCCCAATGGCAGATTCCGGTAAGTTATCTCAGTTGTGTGCCTGAAAATGCCCTTGCCGATAATGCGCTGACCGTACTTTCGGGTCTGGGTGTGAACACCTCCAAAACCCTCCGGCATGGATCAAGACTTGGTTTATACTTTTTGCTATCGGCAAATGGATTGAGCAGCGGACAGGTAGTGTATGACAGAAAGTTTTCATCATTCAGTACGTTGACGTCCGGAATGATCGACTGGGATGCAGTCATGAAAGGGCAAACCTGGTTCCACTGGACAGCACTCAGCCCTGCCCTGAATGAGCATATGGCTTCCGTATGTCTTGAGGCACTCAAAGCGGCGAAAAGAAACGGGCTAAAAATCTCTGTTGACCTCAATTACCGGAACAGACTCTGGGACTTTGGACAAGAACCGATTGACGTGATGCCCGAACTGGTAAAATACTGCGATGTAATCATGGGAAATATCTGGGCGGCAAACAAAATGCTTGGAACAAGTATAGAGGAAAGCCTGAACAGAAACACCAGTTCCGACACCTACTATCAACATTCAATCCAGACTGCTAAAGAAATATTCACATTGTTTCCTGCATGCAAGCATGTAGCCAATACTTTCCGGTTTATGGATAACCCAAGCCATAACCTCTTTTATGGCACCTATCATACCCCGGATGCAGACTTTATCTCCGATATTTATGAAACCAAAAATGTCGTGGACAGAATAGGAAGCGGTGATGCCTTTATGGCGGGACTAATATACGGGATCATTAATTTTCAGAACGGACAACCGATTATTGAAAGGGCAACCGGAGCAGGTTATCAAAAGCTATTTGTGAAGGGCGACTTTGGAAATGGTAATTACTAATAAAAGAACTATGAATACTTTACAGACCATACAGCAATATCCAGCTATTCCCGTTTTCTATCATCAGGACCCGGAAGAATGTATAGCCGTACTCAAAGCGTGCTACCACGGAGGCATCCGCGTATTCGAATTTACAAACCGCGGTGATCAGGCACCAGTCAATTTTAAAATACTGCTGGATTATAGAAATGAACATTTCAAAGACCTGCTGCTGGGAATCGGTACTATAAAGACAGCACAGCAAGCCAAAGACTATATCAACCTGGGTGCTGATTTTATTGTCAGCCCGATAGTTAAATCAGAAATTGCTGAAACAGCTCATAATCATAACATATTCTGGATACCCGGATGCATGACGCCAACAGAAATTAATATGGCTGAAGATCTTGGAGCAAGTCTGATCAAACTATTCCCAGGAGATACGCTGGGTCCCGGATTTTTAAAGGCCATCAAACCCCTGTTCCCCAAGCTGAAATTTATGCCTACAGGCGGAGTAGATCTTAGTAAAGAGAATATTGAAGGCTGGCTTGATGCCGGGGTTTCAGCTTTAGGTTTCGGATCCAAACTGTTTCAAAATACAGAAAGCCATGGAGATTACTCATGGCTTACGGAAAGATGTAAATCTTTAATGAAAACAGTAAACAGGAAATAAAATCCTGTTTACTGCTAATAACAGGCAACTACCTGTTATTTCTTTTGTCATCCTGATCGTAAAGATCAATCAGTTTACCCTGCAATCTGATTACAGTGCTTTCAAGCTCACTCACTTTCCCTTTCAATTGATCGATCAGCTGAGTTTGTTCGTTGATACCGTCTTCCCCTACATCCAGTAACTCCCTCAGAGTCAGACTATGTACTTCAGCGATCTGGTTGATACGGCTGAAGTTAGGATCAGTAATGCTTGTTTCCAACTTTGAATACGCAGGAATAGATATGTCCAGCAAATCGGCCATTGCCTTTTGATTGACACCTTTTTTCTGGCGTAAAATTCTGAATTTTTCCCCTAGTGTTTTCATAATGAATAATTTAAAATTCCCTCAATTTTAATTGAAATAAATTTAAGAATTATTAAATTAAGTATTATGTTATTACTTCATGTTTTTTATAATATTTGTAGTACAGATTTTATAGTAAATAAAATATACGAAGCGATATATTACATAATCAATTGGTTATCAATACATATACTCAAAAAAGTAAACACATTGTCATTTCTTAATAGTTAATCACAATATTCCCTTTTTCATTTCACTTACCGCATGATCAACTGCTCTTGCAGTAAAAGCCATATAGGTTAGTGAAGGATTTTGTGTTGAAGTTGAAGTCATACTCGCACCATCAGTAACAAAAACGTTCTTGCAGGCATGAAGCTGATGCCATTTATTGAGCATCGATGTCTTAGGATCCTTACCCATTCTTACCCCACCCATCTCATGTATATCCAGTCCGGGCGCCTGTGAACCATCATTAACCCGGATATTCTTAAATCCGGCGGAACTGAACATTTCTGACAGCTGCTCAATATAATCCTTCTTCATTTTCACATCGTTATCGTCATAATCAACAGAGATCTTCAATAAAGGAATCCCCCATTCATCTTTCTTTTCCCCATCCAGTTTGACATAATTACTTTCCTTCGGGATGGTCTCGCCCATCATATGTGATCCGACTCTCCATGGGCCAAGATTCTTGCTCTGGAGTTGACTCTTAAGATCCTCACCAATACCTGATGTATCTCTTTCCGTACTCCGGTAGGCAGAAAATCCTGCTGCATATCCCCTTTTAAAATCAGTCTCCTGTTGATGCAGATTTCTGAATCTAGGTATATAGCCGCCACCGACAGGATTCCTTCCATCGGTACTAAACTGTTTTAAACCATCAAATTCCGCGCTGATCCTTGCGCTGTAATTGTGAAAAGCAACATATTTACCCAGTACCCCACTGTCATTACCCAATCCATTAGGAAACCTCGAAGAAACAGAATTCAATAAAATAAGATTGGTGTTGATCGCTGCCGCATTCACAAATATGACCTTAGCGTAGTATTCAATTACTTCTTTCGTATTGGTATCAATTACCCTTACCCCTGTCGCTCTTCCAAGTTTATCATCATAAATAATCGACTCAACTACAGAAAATGGCCGTAATGTCAGATTACCTGTTTTTTGTGCCCATGGCAAAGTAGAAGCATTACTGCTAAAGTACCCGCCAAAAGGACAACCCCGCTGACACAATGTTCTGTTCTGGCATTGCGCCCTCCCCTGATCAAGATGAATCTGTTTTGCCTGTGATATATGGGCACCACGGGCACTGATCACATGCCTGTTGCCATATTTACCAAGTAATGATTTCTTGAAATAATCTTCGACAGCATTTAGCGGATAAGCCGGCAAAAACTCTCCGTCCGGCAATTCACTAAGACCATCCTTGTTACCAGATATACCCGCAAATCTTTCCACATAGCTATACCATGGGGCAATATCTTTATATCGTATAGGCCAGTCTACCGCGAAATCATCTCTTGCCGGGCCTTCAAAATCAAAATCGCTCCAGCGTTGTGTCTGTCTCGCCCATAGTAAAGACTTTCCGCCCACCTGATAACCCCGGATCCAGTCAAAAGGCTTATCCTCAATATATGGATGTTCCCGGTCCTTCACAAAAAAATGCATGGCATCTTCCCTGAAAGCATAACATTTACTTACGATGGGATTATCTTTCCTGATACTCAGCGCCGGCTCACCACGATGCTCAAATTCATATGGAAACTTATTCGTTGTAGGATAGTCTATAATATGCTTTACATCCCTGCCTCTTTCCAGAACCAGGGTTTTCAGTCCCTTACCTGTAAACTCCTTTGCAGCCCAACCGCCACTTATACCCGATCCGATGACAATCGCATCAAAAGTATTCTTCTTAATACTGTCTATATTTAGATTTGACATGACCTTAATTTTATGCTTTAACTGGAAAATACCCATTGTAACGACCGGGAATAAGTTCCCATACCACCAGATTGGTCATTACATACTTAGAATTCATATAGCCGTTGATGGTTTGCTGCTTCATCAGTCTGTAAAATGCCCTTGCATCTTCTGAAACATTAGATTTTCCGGAATTTGCATCGGCAACAGCCTGTTTAAGCGCAGCCTGATCAAGCCCTTCAAATGTTTTCAGCCCGCTCAGGAACTTCTGCTGTACACTCTTTTCATAGCAGTCGTCTACCATTTTCAGCACAAACAGATGCAGGCCCAGATCCTTGGCACCTGGTGTGCCCGTCTTCGGAATGATGATTTCTGCAATTTCTGCAAGCAGTTTTTCGTCATCCGCATTCACATTAAGATTCTTCAGGTTTATTGAAACTTGTCCGGCTGCTTTCATTAAAGATGGTAATAAAGCCATCCCGCCGGCAAAGATCAGGACCTGCTTTATCGCAACTCGTCTTTCCATATTTGGTGTGTTATTATCGTAAATATATTGAATTACAATAATATTTTCACCAAAAAAGACTCAACTCATTCCCCTTAGCTGCACATTCCTGCAGCCAGTCTTTAAATCTTAATTTTAACAATAGCGGCATCTGTACCACCCAATGTAAATTTCAATGACTTAAGTGCGGCAATCTTACTGCTGCTAAAAAGTTCAACAGCCTGATAGGCCGATTTGGATAGTCCAAGTTTTCTCAGAGGGATATTGATTGTCTTTTTCGCAGGCGTATAATTTAACATCGCCACATAGAGATAACCATTAATCTTTCTAATAAAAAGCTCATTGGCCTGTTCACCTGTATTGCCGTCTACAGGCATAAACGCCATCCCCGAACGGGAAATATTCAGGAGCTCTTCATTTTGCAGCCATTTCTTCGCTGCATTTTTCCAGGGACCATCTGCAGAAAAATCATCACCGGTGATCAGTGTTCCAGTCAGAAGTGCAGAAGTTAGCCTTGCCCTGTTGCTGCCTTCAGTCTCAGTAGAGAAAACTACATGATCCGCATCTATAAAGTTGTACACATAAGACTGCCACCAACCATAATTGACACTATTCAAAGTATATTCGGTATCTTTTACCGTCTTCCATGCATCACAGGCAACCCTTCTCATATGTGCATACCGTCCTGTCGCAAGACTTGGCGATATAGCCGCATAGATCAGCATTTGTCCATCGAGTCTGTTCACCAGGTACTCCATCCCGGCTCTGTATGCCTGCATGCCCGTAGTTACCGACTTGTCGTAAAAAGAATCAGATTCTGCAGCTGCATGTCCAAGAAAATCTATCTTAATCATCTTAAAACCGCATGACTTCAGCTTATCAATAATATAATCCACTCTTTTTTTCGTTCCCGGATGGGTTGGATCCAAAGCCCTTGCACCATCAAAATCATGATATCCACCATTTACCTTAGTCCACATTTCAGAGAATTTGTATTTGCTTCCCTCCGCTTCGCGGTCATTTTTTGACTGGTATCCCCAGTCTGTAAACGGTGCCCAGTATACCCCGGGCTCCAGTCCTTTACTTTTACAATAATCTGCAAATTCCTTTAACTTACTGTAATCCCCTCTCATCCCGCCGGTAAAATTATCCCAGAAAGAGTCAAGATCTATATAAGCAGTTTTTCCGTTTCTGAATTCCGGAAGCTCCTCTGCAAAATAATCCACTACTTTAACCGCTTTTTCATAGGTCAGTTTTTCCTGGATCACTCCCCAGCTGTTCCAGCCAAAAGGAACCGGTTTTGTCCAGTTGAATACATATGGTTTTTCCTGTATGCGGTTGGCTTTACCATACGCTTCCATACCCATCCTCCAGTCTGAAAAATAACCTACAAATACTTTCGGAGACTTCAGCAGACTGCCAGAAAGGTATCCATGTTCCATTTTGTCCCGGGTAACCTTCTCATCAATGTACCCACCCCATATACTCAGCTCCGTAAGCTGATCAGATTTACCCTTACTCAGCACTCCTGTCTTCCACACCATATGTTCCACAGAGCCTAATATCAATCCTTTTCTGCTGTGGTTATCATATATTGCCCCCAGTTCTGAGCTCGTATTCTCTATGACTGAAGCCATAGATTTTGCGTTGTAACGGATAAAAGTATCGTTATCAAAAGGAACAAAAAGTGTTCTGTTGTCTCCTTTTGCATCAATATTTACTTCATTTGACACCATAGGCGCCATATAATTGGTTTTCAGATCATTTCCTTTCAATATGACCTCCGTAAAAAAATAATCATGCCCCGGGTAAACATAGAAGATCAGGTCCATTTGAGGCAAGCCTGTTTTAGTCATTGTGATCGTATATTTTTTCCCCGTGCCAAATCCATCATTAATTGCCGAAGACTGACTTTTTACCAGTTCATAATCTTTACTGCTGATGGTTTGTTCATTGGTCTTTATTATACTGTACGCATTGGAGATAATCCTCTTCTGGCCAACAAGAACATTGTAAGTTCTCGTTTTTACATCAAAAACGAGCGCAGAACCGGTACCAAAAGGAATGTCAATTCTATCCTGTACGATCATAACAGCTGAAGCAGCTCCTTTGACAGAGATCAGGAGTAATAAAAAAGGAATGAAGAAAAATAAAGTTCGCTGTCTCAGCATAAAATTGATATGATCACTTATTGATTAAAAAATTCACTATTCTGCACGCAGTACCACTACTGTTTTTATTCTTTTCGGTACTGACGCTCAGTTTAAGTACGTGAGTTGTATTGGTCAGATTGCTTCCAAGTATCAGATACCAGGGAAGATATAGAGACCTGCTCCACTCTGTAAAGGTATCAATTTGTTTTTCAGGACCATTATCAATGCTATATTTTAAGACCCCTGCATCAGCGCCAGACACTATAGCTATACCGACAGCATTACCTTTAAATTTCAGACTCAGTGAAGCTCCCTCAGTCGTAGTCAGCAGTACCGGCACATTCACAAATCCGGGACGGACAGGCAGCTGGTCTTCAGGAGTCCAGTTCTTGTTGAAAACCCACTTGCTGTCCGCAACTGCATGATCAACACTTAAATACTTTCCGTTAGTAAAACTTCCCTTATCCAGCATGGCAGGCAATTTCTTAACACCAGTCTTTACAATAGCTCCCTTTTCGAATACTAAAACGGAATCCAGCAGATTCTTTATGGCATCAAAATACAACTGCTGCCCGAAAGGAGAAGGATGAACATCCTTAAAGTCTTTTTCCCAGCTGAACTCCTTATTGGCGAGTTTATCACTTACCGCTTTTGCCAGGTTAACAGAAGGCAAACCATAATGAGCCGCGATAAGTTCGTGATTTGCTACAGACACCGGTATACCGCCAGTACGGTATGATTCTGTCTTATCCTGATCGGCAAAGGACATCATAACGATATCCATTAAAGGATTGCTTTTCCTTGCATGCATCACGATTCCCTCCAAAGCCCTGACCTGTATGGCGCTGTCTGTGTGATTGACCTGATCGTTTACCGCTGCTTCCAAAAACAGCAAATCTACTTTACCGGAATCCAATACATCTCTTTGTAACCGGAAGGCGTGAGGCAGACTGCCCAGTGAAGGAATTCCTGCAGCGATGAAATGGAACCTGGTCTGCGGATACTCCTGTTTCAAATAAGCACATACCAGATCACGCCAGCCGCTGTTATGTGTAATAGAACCTCCCAGAAATGCTACCGTAGCTTCCTTCCTGACCGTTATGGCCTTACGGGCATTCTCCAGCCCATTTCTTTGTATATTATATCTGCTGAATGGCAAAGGGGTTACCTGCGCCATTGCAGAACAGAAAAAGCTTATGCTCATAAATAATAAGAGCATAAGCTTTTTGCAGAGATCAGCATATATCTGTTTCATACTTCCATTTACATTTTGTGTCACAACAAAATAAAGCAGGAAAGTACTAAACAAATTCTGCTATACTGCCAATTGATTATGTAAAATTGGCACAGGAAAGTACTAAACAAATTCTGCTATACTGCCAATTGATTATGTAAAATTGGCATCTGAATTAGAAAAGGTATTTTGTACTTAGGAAATTAGAACTGTTACTATCTACAATTTCATTGATCAGATGTTTATTATTTTCGTTGAGTTTGGTCGCCACCAGTGACCGGATAGAAAATGATCTCAATGCGTCAATCACAGACAATGTACCCTCAGCACTGTCCTTTCTGCCCGTAAAAGGAAATACATCCGGTCCGCGCTGGCACTGACAGTTGATATTTACTCTGCTTACCTGATTCACCAGAGGATCTATCAGCTCTGCAATTTCCTCATCATCATTACTGAAAATACTTACCTGCTGCCCGTGAGTAGACTCAATCAGATATTCAATAGTCTCTTCCAGGTCATCAAACGGCACCACAGGGATCACCGGACCAAACTGTTCTTCCGTATACAATTTCATGCCTTTGCTTACCGGATAAACTACTGCGGGAAATACAAACGATTCATTTGTAGCACCGCCATTTTCATTCACTACCCTGGCACCCTTTGCTACCGCATCTTCAATGCATTCCTTTAGATAAGCTGGTTTATGTTGCTCAGGCAATGGAGTTAAAGAAACACCGGACTCCCATGGCATGCCAAATTTAAGCTGAGCTACCGCTTCAGAAAGTTCCTTTAAGAACTGATCAGCCAGGCTCCTGTGTATAAATACAATCTTTAAAGCTGTACAGCGCTGTCCGTTAAAAGACAAAGCCCCAAGTACCGTTTCCTGAACAGAAAGTTTGATATCTGCTTTAGCCGTGATGATCGCTGCATTTTTTGCATCCAGACCAAGAATAGCACGCAGCCTGTTTACTTTCGGATGCAGCTTTTTCAATTCATTTGCAACTTTACTGGAACCAATCAAGGTCAATACATTGATGTCACCAGATTTCATCAGCCCGGGTATGATCTTATTGCCCCGGCCATAAATTGTATTGACAACACCCTTAGGGAAGCAATCTCTAAACGCAGTAAGCAGCGGATAATGCAATAAAGTACCATGCTTAGGTGGTTTAAACAACAATGTATTACCCATGATCAGTGCAGGAATCAGGGTGGTAAAAGTTTCATTCAAAGGATAGTTAAACGGCCCCATGCACAACACTACTCCAAGAGGAGAACGTCTGATCTGAGCTACGATTCCCTGTTCAATACTAAATTTAGAAGACTGACGGTCAAGATCTTTAAGCGCATCAATTGTAGCATAGATATATTCCACTGTACGGTCAAATTCTTTTACAGAGTCCGCATGAGATTTCCCGATTTCCCACATCAGCAGTTTTACTACTTCATGTTTTTTGGAGATCATCTTGTGCGTGAATTTCTCTACGCAGGTGATCCTGTCTGCTACGCTCATGGTAGGCCATTCCCCCCTGCCGTTGTTATAAGCCGCAACAGCAGCAGCCAAAGCCTCCGCTGCTTCCTTTTCATCGCAGAGCGGATAACTACCGATCACTTTTCGTTTTAAACCATCAGGTGTCTGGATGCAAACGGGAGACAATACAGTATGTACTTCGCCATTCCATGGGCGCATTTCACCATTGCTCAGATACTCCCGCTGCTGCAGTTCCTCACTCAGATTAAATTCTTCCGGTATCTCGTGTTCTCCAACAAATATGGAGTCGAGATGTTCTTTAAAGGTCATTTGTGTTTGTTTTTATATTAATGGTAAGGTAAATAATTCAGAACTAAAGATCAGTAATTGGTTTGTATTTAGGAACAAGTGCTTTCATGATCACCCAGGCGACCAGATAAGCAGTGGCACAAATGGCAAACATAATGGCATAACCCGTTTCAATATGACCTATCTTTTTATAATTGGTAAACAATGCTCCCGCCAGTTTAGTGACCAAAACACCACCCAAACCACCGATCATCCCTCCTATACCCACTACAGAACCAATTGCCTTTTTAGGGAACATATCCGAAACCGTCGTAAATAAATTAGCAGACCAGGCCTGATGCGCAGAAGCCCCAACACCAATCAGCAATACCGGAATCCAGAAAGTAATGTGCCCCAGTGGCTGTGCCGCAAGTACCACAAGCGGAAATATAGCGATCAGCAGCATCGCTTTCATACGGCCCGTATACACCTCATCACCCCTGTTGATGAAATACATGGGGAACCAGCCTCCACCCACACTGCCAAACATGGTCATACTGTACAATACCGCCAATGGAAGCATGATCTGGGTATCCACCATTCCGTACTGGTCCTTAAGATAAGCGGGAAGCCAAAACAGAAAAAACCACCATACACCGTCCGTCATGAATTTACCAATAGCAAATGCCCAGGTCTGGCGGTAAGTCAGTAATTTGAACCAGGATACCTTTGCTTCGTGAATTACGCCTTCACTAATGATACTTGGTTTATCGATCTCACCATCACGGATATAAGCCAGTTCTTCGGCAGAAAGCCTTTTCTGGTCTTCAGGCCTGTCATAATACTTATACCAGAAAAAAAGCCAGAGAAAGCCAATCGCACCAATAAACACGAATGCAGCCTCCCAACCCCATTTAGCCGCAATAAAAGGTACTGTCAAAGGAGCAAGAACAGCCCCTATATTGGTGCCCCCATTAAAAAAACCCGTTGCAAAAGACCTTTCCTTTTTAGGAAAATATTCAGCAGTAGCTTTAATCGCAGCAGGAAAATTGCCAGCCTCACCAAATCCTAAAACTGCCCTGGAGATCATAAAACCAACAATAGAAACAGAAGCTATACCGATTCCTGCGAAACCAAGAACCGTTGATACAGCTTGTCCCATCGGGATGGCGAAAGCGTGAAGAATGGCACCGAGTGACCATATGATAATGGCCCAGGCATACCCTTTTTTAGTGCCCAGTTTATCAATTATCCTTCCGGCAAAAAGCATAGATATGGCATAAGTAAACTGAAATACAGAAGCTATATTGGCATAATCGTTATCAGTCCATCCAAAAATTTCTTCCAGATGGGGTTTCAGTAAGCTTAAAACCTGCCTGTCAAGGTAATTTACAGTAGTAGCAAAAAATAATAAAGCACAGATGGTCCACCTGTAATTACCTACTTTTTTGTCGTTCATTATATTTGGTTTAAGGATTGGTTAGGTGTTATTTTTTCAAAGCCTGCATAATACCATTCTCCGAAATATAGCTATAATTTTGCTCAACAGCTTCGATAAATCCTTCATGAACAGACAGATCAGTGCCCCAGAGAACCCTATCTTCCAAAACAGCGCTCACATAATCTGTGCCCTGCAGTTTGCTCCTCTCAAAGAAATACTCCGCCTGATCATCCGTAAGCAGGTATTCACGGCCATTATAAGAACCAAAATACTGATCTCCCTCTTTTTTCTCGCTTCTCATAAACAAGAGAAACGCAGCAAATCCGAATGCGATATGACGGGGTACGCTATTGTAAATTTTATAATACTGATTCAGAACAGGCAATATCCTGATCTTCATTTTCATCGTATACTGAAAACTGATATTGATCCACAAATGTTCAATGTAAGGATTGGCAAACCGGTCCAGAACAGATTTTGCAAAAGCAAGAGCTTCACCAGTTTCAACCTGATAAGGGATAGCAGGTACTATTTCATGATGCATCACATCAGAAACATAACTATAAAGCGCATCATTCCGCATGGCCGAATTAACCGTGTCGATTCCGGACAGATAAGCAATTCCGCAGGTCAGCGTGTGAGATCCGTTAAGCAGACGTACTTTAAGCTCCCTATAGATTTCTATATCAGGTTTTACAATTACTCCATGATCAGCACTTTCCAGGCCAAGCAATTCAGATACCCTTTCATTGCCCTCAATCGCCCAAAGCCTGTAGGGTTCAGCCATGATCAGCAAATGATCTGTATAACCAAGTTCCTTTTCCAGCTTCAGCGAAGCAGCTTCATCAGGTTTCCCCGGCACAATTCTGTCGACCAGTGAATTGCAAAAGAAAGCATGTATGCTTAGCCATTTTATAAACTCTTCAGGTAAGCTGTTAAATGCGGCAAGTTCATAAACTATTGACTCCAGTTTCTTTCCGTTATCCGGAATCAGCTCTGTAGCAATGATCACCACATCAGCCTCTTCCGTATCCCCAAGGCTTTCAAACCGGGTATACAGTACCGAAAGCAATTTAGCAGGAAAAGATGATGGCGGATTTAACCCGATACCTTCATTGACCAGTTGTATCCCTACCTCTGTGGTATTCGAAACAATCACACGAATTGTACTGCTCCCGGCAATTTCCTTTATCGCAGCCCAGTTCTCCTGAGCAGACAATACCCTGCTGATGGCGGAAGAAATGATGTTTTCTTCTACAGGCTTTCCATTTTCCAGCCCACGTACACAAATGGTATACAGACTATCCTGATCATCAAAATTTTTGGCATCTCCTTTACCCGTGGATTTGACAACCACCACACGTCCGTTAAAAATACCCTTACGGTTCGCTTTGTCTATGAAATAATCAGGTAATCCGCGTAATAAAACTCCGGTTCCGAATTGAAGTACTTTTTCAGGCAGCTGAAGCAGTTCCGGTTCAGGAATGGAAACGTTTTCAACCTTAATCTCATTTAAGCTCTGGTTAGAAATAATCATATATCAAGTTCATACTGGTGAAGCAATTCTACATAATTATCGTTAACAATAAGACCTTAGCGCATAAATTATTTACGCAATCGTTATCGCTCAGATCAGCAAATACGCCTTTTAAAGCTCAAATAACAATCAATTAAGGAATATTATCCAAAAAGGTCGCTGCTCAGATACCGGTCTCCCCGGTCGCAGGCAATAAACACGATCAGACCAGACTCCAGTTCAGCAGCCAGTCTCAGTGCACATGCCAGTGCACCACCGGTACTCATGCCTGCAAAAATACCCTCCACCTTAGCCAGCTTCCTGGCCATATCGGTAGCATCCTGCTGCGAAACATCCATCACCCGGTCAACCCGGCTAGGATCATATATCTTAGGCAGATAAGCCTCAGGCCATCTCCTGATGCCCGGGATCGATGATTCCTCTGTTGGCTGGCAACCCACGATCTGTATCTCCTGATTCTGTTCCTTCAAAAACATGGAATTGCCCATGATACTACCAGTTGTGCCCATCGAACTCACAAAATGCGTAATACCCTGTTCCGTATCCCGCCAGATCTCCGGACCGGTGGTTTTGTAATGCGCCAGGTAATTATCAGGATTGGAAAACTGGTTCAGAATATAATAACCGGGCTGAGCCCCTTTTTCTTCTGCATAATCCCGGCAAACCTCTATAGATTCCAGTAAAGTTACCCGGGCACCATAAGCTTCCATCGTAAGCGTCCGCTCACGTGTAGAATTTGAGGGCATCACCAGTTCAATTTCCAGATCAAAGATACTGGCGATCATGGCCAGCGCTATACCTGTATTTCCACTGGTCGCTTCAATCAGTTTGGTACCTTTTTGGATATCCCCCCGGTCCATTGCAGAACGGATCATGTTCAGCGCAGCCCGGTCCTTTACGCTTCCACCCGGATTATTTCCTTCCAGTTTAGCATAAATCTTTACGTTCGGATTCGGATTTAACTTCCGGATCTCTACCAGTGGTGTATTTCCTACAAAATCTATTACGGTTCCCATAACTACAAATTCTTGGTTTCTACTTTAACTGCAGACTGGTGGTAAACCGTAGATCCTGCCGGAACACTTTTGGTCAGCCACACATTTCCGCCAATGATACAATTTTGTCCTATAACCGTTTCTCCTCCAAGAATGGTGGCACCTGAATAGATGATCACATGATCTTCAATCGTTGGGTGCCTTTTGGTATTGGCCATGTATTTTTCTACACTCAACGCCCCAAGCGTAACCCCCTGATATAATTTTACATGATTACCAATTACCGTCGTTTCACCAATTACCAATCCGGTACCGTGGTCAATATACAGGTAATCACCTATCTCTGCCGCCGGGTGGATGTCTATTCCTGTAATAGAATGTGCGTACTCCGTCAATATCCTTGGAATGATAGGCACATGTGCTTCCAGCAAAGCATGAGCAATCCTGTACAAGGCAATCGCCAGGAAACCAGGATAACTTCTGATGATCTCAAACTCACTTTTAGCAGCCGGATCTCCCAACAGAATGGCGCTGATATCCGTATTCATTTGCCGGTACAATTCCGGTAACTGGGAGAATATCCCCTCAACGATGCTTTCATTGTCACTGTTTTCACAGGCTTTTGTTGCATTCAGCAGGCTCACCAGCGCATTTTGCTGTCTCGCAAACGAACGCTTGATCTCATTAATGGAATAATCAGGTGAAGTCAGCCGTTCCGGATAAATCAGATCCAGCAGTCCAATCGCCCATTCAGCCACTTCTGCATTAGAAGGAACAGCCTCAATACTGCGCTGCTTATTAAATATATGAAGGTAAAACTCCTCGCTCATTTTGGTGGTGGTATTTGAAAATGTAAAAGAAAGAAATTTATTTCCTATTTACGAGTGCTTTCAGGGCAAAAGAACCATCTCTCTGTAAAGTTGCTGTAATTTCTCGTCCGCATCCTTACAAAAACCGGGGTGAACCTTAGAACTCTGCAATATCGTACTTCTGGTGGCGGTAAGCCATCTGAACCTGGACGGCATATCCAGCAGACCAATCGGTCCGCTATCCCGGCTGCCGGTGCAAATATTTACATAAGAAGTCAGATTACTGTGCAGATCCTCCAAATCCGGATCCTGACAAAATGCTTTGATCCGGTCCTTATCCAGACAAAAAACTGCTTTCAGATATTTTTGCTTCGCACAATACAGGATCACCCCCACATTGATAAACTCCTCGCGCTCCACTCTGGGCACCAGGCGAATCACCGCATACTCAAATAAGTCCTTCTCTTGCATGCTGTGCCTGTTTTACAAATACCTGTGAATGTGCAACCCTTGTTTTCAGGAAATCTGCATATACCTGCCTCCTTGATTCAGCGGTATCACCGTCCAAATCCTGAGACAACCAATCTTCAGGAATCAGCGCAACGATCTGATCAATCAGTCCATCGCTAAGAATAACCTTAAACTCTTCATCAGCCAAATCCAGTTCTGAAGCCTGGGGCAGCAAAACATGGTCCTTGATCAGCGCAAACGGTTTCTTAGCCTGCTCCTCCCAGTTCTGCATCGCATGGTGAAAATAAAGCGCAGCACCATGATCAATCAGCCAAAGCTCCTTATGCCAGAAAAGCATATTAGTGTTCCTTGCAGTACGGTCCATATTGGTCAGCAGACAATCCAGCCATACAATCTGTGATGCCAGCCGTGCATCTATAACAGCAACCGTAGGATCATAAGTAATAGAGCCGGACAAATAATGCAGGGCCAGGTTCAACCCCACACTCGCTTTCAGCAGATCCTGAATTTCCTCATCAGGCTCCGTGCGGCCAAAAGCCTCATCCAGATTGGCAAAGACCAGTTCAGGAATCCTGAAACCCAATGCCCTGGCAATCTCACCGCCAATCAGTTCAGCAATTAGTGCCTTTACGCCCTGCCCCGCCCCTCTAAACTTCAATACATACAGAAACTCATCATCAGCCTCCGCAATAGCCGGCATAGAACCACCCTCCCGGAGGGGTGTCACATACCGGATCACCTGGACTGTCCTCAGCTGAGGAACGCTATTCTTCATAGCCTCAAAGTTACAATTTCTTTATAAATACTGCCCCATTGGAATCGTTGCTGATGTCTCCGCGCACCATGGCCTTTATCGTAAAGGACGCACCAGTTTCATAATCTTTAATGCTAAACTTGTAGATATTGTTGTTCTGTGCACTTCCGGTAGCCCCTTCATGCTGATCATCAGTAATCTTAACCCCATTCTTATACACTTCTATACCCTTTATATCCAAACGGGAATCTCCGCCGATATACCAAAACGCCAGTTCATAATCACCATTTCCGTTTACTTTTCCCGAAGCACTGATCTCAAAAACAGAGAAGTCCTTCGCTTTGATCTTTTCAGGTTTCCATTCTGCCACAAGTGCACCATATTTCTTAAACTGCTCATATTTTTCAGGAAAATAGACGGGCAGAGAATACTGATTGCGGTTCACTACCGTGATTGCGCTGAAATCAGACAATTGTTTCACCGGTACCGGCTGTGTATACACTGCTGAATACGCATTGGCCCTAATGCCATCAGTACTGTACCTGATCTCTGCACCCTCAACCACATTCTCCAGTTTGATGACAAAACCATCTGCCGTTTTTTCATTGCTGATCAGCTTAGGCTGCGGAACTCTGTACCCATAACCCGCATGATCGTACCGCTCGTAATGACTGCGCATTCTTTTCTCAAAACCTGCCCAGTTCTGAAGAGCCACCGGTGTCCAGCAGATTTCCGATAAAGCCGACATACGTGGAAAAGTCAGGTAATCAAAATACTTTTCAGACCTGTTCTCATTCAGCTGCGGAAGCTCCTGAAGCACGGTTCCGTGTATAAACTGATCCGACCACAAGGCCGCACTGGCACCAAGGATCTGAGGCCGGTACTTTTCGCTTACCCCATTGATCATCGGATTCAGGTTATATACCTTTTCCAGTGAAATCGGTGAAAGCCATCCGGCAGCTTTTATTTCTCCCGGAATGTTACTCTCCGCAACATCAAAGTACAGATGACTCGTTAAGGACATCACTACATCATGACCATTTTCCACCGCCTTAAAGGTTTTGTTCGCATCATGCCAGATCATCCCCACCGCTTTATCCTTTAATCCGTCTTCTATGATCTCATCCCAGCCAACAATGGTTTTTCCATATTTACCGACCATCTTTTGCACCCGCTGATTCAAATATACCTGCAATTCCTTTTCAGATTTCAAGCCCAGCTCAGTCTTGCGTTTCTGACAATGCGGACAGGACTTCCAGCGCTCGTAATTGGCTTCATCACCACCTATATGGATATATTTGGAAGGAAACAGAGCAAAAGTTTCCTTAAATACATCCGCCAGAAAGTCAAATGTAGATTCCTTACCCACGCAATAAATATCTTTGCTGATCGAATGCTGGGTCTGTACCACATATTGTTCCCCAGTACAACAAAGCTCAGGATATGCCGCTATAGAAGCCAGGGCATGCGCCGGCAATTCAATTTCAGGAACAATCTCCACATTCCTCAAAGCGCCGTGAGCCACCATTTCTTTGATGTCTTCCTGGGTATAATAACCACCAGTACGTTCAGCGCCCTCGCCTCTCCAGGCACCTACAGAAGTCAGTTTCGGATATTTTTTGATCTCCAGTCTCCAGCCCGCATCATCTACCAGATGCAAATGCAGTACATTCATCTTGTACATGGCCATCATATCTATGAACTTCAGCACATACTCCTTATTGAAGAAATACCTGGCCACATCCAGCATCATTCCACGCCATGCATACAGGGGCGCATCCTCTATTTCAACCCCTTTTATCTTCCATTCCGCTTTCTTCTGGCGTGTCTTTTCATAAATTTCCGAAGGAAATAACTGCAGAAGGGACTGCGTACCATAAAAAATGCCTGCAGCAGTACTGCCACTCAAAACAACAACGTCATTCTTCACACTTAATCTGTAGCCCTCCTTACTCGCCGCAAGCGTTTTATCAAACTTAAGCACGATACCCTTTTGTATGCCGGTCTTTAAACCAAGTACCTCCAGTTCAAAACCAGTCGCCGGCGATAAAGCCGCTCTCAAAAGTTCAGCCTGATCCTTAAGACCAGATTCATAATAGATCTTTGTCTGCGCACCCAGCGTAAATACAGCGTTATTCTCAGAAATATTCTTTGGAAGCGGAATAATGTTATGCTGGGCAGAGGCTGAAGCAACGCTCAGCACAAGCACCCAAACCATCATTATTTTTTTGATTACAGTCATACCTGGTTCATTTGATGTACACAATGATAATCAAATAATTAAAAACCGGATACAATCAAACCCTCTGAAAACCGAGCAAACGTTTGCGTAAAATACTTTTATAAATCAGCAGGTTCACCAATATCAATGCCATCCCGTAAAAAACATCCTCGACCGGAATACTGAGAATTCTCAAACCAAAAATCTCGGCTTCGTTATACCATACCACAGGCTCCTCAAGCCCGGTCCCTGTAAGCAAACCATTTACGATCAGAAAAGGCAACAGCAAGACACCGTAGATCACGTAAAACTTAGGGAGCCAGCTGATCTTCCATACATATCTTGACAAGAACAGCAATACAGCCAGTCCGAAAAACGTAACCATGCTGTAAATATGAGCCCTGCCCGCAAACCCGGTTACCAGCAGTCCGATAATCAGCAATGGGGTAAAAATAGTCTCCACCCTTCCAGGCATTCCTTCCCGGATAAAAAGATCAAGACAATGAAAAGTAAATACACAGGAATACGGAATACACAGAAAAAACAAGACTTCTTCTACGGGCAGATTGCCGATGAAGAAGCCGCAAACATAGCGGTGATTAAACCCCCATACCCCAAGACCGGTAAAATAGATATCCCAAAGAATGAATATAAAGCCTGTCAACACAACAGCAGGAAAAAAAGCCTTCCAGGTCTTGTAAAAGTTCAGCTTCGGATGAAATGAAAATATAAACGGAACAATGACCGTAAAAAAATCGATCATCAGATAAGTGTACTTCATCATTGTTTGTTTTTCCTGACCTCAATAAAATACCTGAAGGGCACCCAAAGCATACCAAAACATTCCCCGTCTTCCTTGCCGGTGTGCTTATGGTGCATTTTATGCGCTCTTCTGATCGCCTTAAAGTACCAGTGATCAGAGTTCCTCATTATTTTCAGGCGCTGATGGATAAAAATATCATGAACAAAGAAATACGCCGCTCCATACACAGTGATGCCAATTCCAATCCATAAGGCAATACGCTGGTCATATAAAGATCCCAATGCCAGACATACAATACCGGGAATGGCAAAAATCAGAAAGAAAAAATCATTGCGTTCCAGAAAATCGTCGTGATCCTTATGGTGATGATCTTTATGTAAGACCCATAATAAACCGTGCATCACGTATTTATGTGTAAACCATGCTACGCCCTCCATTGCTAAAAATGTACCGGCGGCTATTCCCAGATTAATCATCCAATCTGCCATACGCTAAATCATTTGGTGTTCACAATATTCCATTACTTTATCAAAACAGATCTTTAACCATTCCGTATACCGCTCAGGATAGCTAGAAATCTCTTTTTTAAGCTCCTCAAGCGTCAGGTATTTATAATCTGCAACTTCTTCTTCATTTAACGACGGCAGTTCATCACTAATACCAAAAAAAACGTGGTCATATTCATGCTCATAAAGTCCCTCATTCACCAGGGCCTCGTAAGTAAAATTAAAGCCGTAATTAAGTTCAGCTTGCATTCCCATTTCCTCCATCAGTCTTCTTTGAGCAGCGGCCAGCGTATTCTCACCTGGACGGGGATGACTGCAGCAGGTATTGGTCCATTTACCACCCGAATGGTATTTGCCAAATGCCCGCTGCTGAAGCAGCAACTCCCCCTTCGTATTGAAAATAAATACGGAAAAGGCACGGTGAAGCTTGCCCAAAACGTGAGCTTCCATTTTCTCCATGTTTCCTATCACATTGTCCTGCTCATCAACAAGTATTACCTCATCCATCATTGTCTTAACATTTTGCGTTCCTCCTCAGAACAATACTCAGATGCAGAAAGATATTTTACCACATTCAGTTTCAATGTTCTGTCATTTATGTTATCCAGCCTGTTCAGCAGGAATTTTTTATCTTCTTCTATGTTGTGCTTATACCCCAAAAACCCAGGTAAATTAGTCTGGATGGTGAAGCGCAAATATCTCATTTCTATTCCGGCTGTGTCACGTAATAACGAGGCTTCAATGAGTTTTTTACCCTTTTTAAAGCTGGACCATTTACTAACCGGACTAAAAACATATTTAGCCTGGATCATTTCCGCAACACCTTTATAGCAGACCAGTACAGGAGCCGACTGATCATTTACCTCAGAAAGCAACTTATGCAGCTGTTCAGCAGCGGCCTTATTTTTCGCTGATTCATCATATAAAGAACGGATTTCTGTGAGTCCTGGTATCGGTTTACCGTCCGAAGAACCCACGTGCAAAAATACCAGTAAAAACATAAACAACTTCATATCACATTCATTTTATATCTGATCAGTGAATCAAACATCAGGCTAAATTTATGCCCGTTTGAAATTCTTATGCGTTCTGTCATTACTTTCTCGGCCGTAGATTTCTTTATTTTGGTAAACAGCTCTTTATAATAGATATAAGCAAGATACACACCACTTCTTGAGGATGCCGGTAATTTCCTGATGCCCGCCAGGGCCTCTTTAAACTCCTCCTCAATCTCATTTTCTATCAGTTGTTTCTCATGGTTGGTAAATTTAGCGAGATCTACATTTGGAAAATAAGTGCGGCTCAATCCGTAGTAGTCGGCATTTACATCCCTCAGAAAATTAACCTTTTGAAAAGCGGAGCCCAATTTCATAGCTGAATGCTTCAGCTTATCATAAGCCACCTGGTCCCCTGCAGTAAATACCTTCAGACACATCAGCCCAACTACCTGAGCAGAGCCCAATATATATTCATTGTACAATGTTTCATCACAGCGACTCAGTTCCAGATCCATTTCCATACTTCTGAGAAACAAGGCAATAAGCTCGCGGTCGATTCCATAGGTATTTACAACCTGCTGAAAGGAATTGAGTACCGGATTCAGACTTATCCCCTGATCAATAGCCTCATAACAGTCACCTTTAAATTTATTGAACAAAAAAACCTTATCAAAATCATGAAAACTGTCTACAATTTCATCGGCCAGGCGTACAAAGCCATAAATGGCGTAGATGGGGTTCCGGAGCTCCTTATTAAGAAAATAAATTCCCAGCGAAAAACTGGTACTGTAACGCTGGGTCGTGATCCTGCTGCAATCTGCAGATAATTTGTCAAATGTCTCTTTCATACAGTTTTATTAAGGTATTTTATCAGTTGTCCGGCAGCAACGTTACCAGATATAATCGAGGGCGGAACACCCGGACCAGGAACAGTCAGCTGCCCGGCATAAAACAGGTTGGCTATCTTTTTATTTCTGATAGCAGGTTTTAAATTAGCGGTCTGCATCAAGGTATTGGCCAGGCCATAAGCGTTACCCTTATAAGAGTTGTAATCCATTATAAAATCATGTGTACAATAACTTTTGAAAAAATCTATATGTTCTCTGATCTTCAACCCTGTGTGAGCTTCCAGTCTTTCCATAAGTATTTCAAAGTACTGAGCACGCAGCGCAGCATTATCGTGCAGGCCAGGTGCAAGCGGCATCAGTATGAACAAATTCTCGCAGCCTTCAGGAGCAACCGCATCATCTGTTTTTGAAGGACAGCAGACGTAAAACAACGGATTGGAAGGCCATTGCGGATCCTTATAGATTTCCACCGCATGCTGCTTCAGGTCCTCATCAAAAAACAGGGTATGGTGTCTGAGTTTTTCTATCCGCCGTTTAACACCTACATAAAAGATCAGGCATGATGGTGCTAAAACACGCTTATTCCAGTATTTTTCAGAATAGTTACGCTGTGATTCATTCAGGAGCCTGCTTTCCACATGATGATAATCTGCTGCAGCAATCAAACCATCGAAAGTATACAACCGGTCATTCGAGGTAACGTTTATCACATGATCTTGTTTTTTTATCTCCGAGACCGTTTCCTCAAAATGAAATCTTACTCCCTGTTGCTCAGCCACCTGTTTCATGGCCGCTATTACTGCTCCGAATCCTCCCTTTGGATACCAGGTTCCCAGTTTCAAACCAGCATAATTCATTAAACTGTAAAGTGCCGGAGTATCTTCCGGCATTGCTCCTAAGAACAATACAGGAAATTCCATAAGCGCAACCAATTTAGGATGTTTAAAAAAATGCCGCACATGCTTACTGAAAGAAGTAAAAACCTGTAGTTTAAACATGCCCTTAATCAGGTCAGCATCCAGAAACTCCATGAGCGACAAACCCGGCTTATAAACCAGGTTCTCCATGCCGACCTTATATTTATACTCCGCTTCCGTCAAAAACTGCCTTAATCTACCTGAACTACCCTCTTCCAATGATTCAAAAAGCGCACATAACTCTTCAAAATCCGCGGGTACTTCCAGCACATCATCCTTACCAAATACTATAGAAAAGCCAGGATCTAAAAGCTCCAGTTCATAAAAATCACTTGCACTGTAACCGAAATCATTAAAGAACTTTTCAAATACATCCGGCATCCAGTACCAGCTCGGACCCATGTCAAACACATATCCATTATCCGTTATCAATTGTCTCGCCCTGCCGCCCGCTGTCGAATTCTTTTCATAAACATCTACCTGTAAGCCACTTTTAGCCAGGTAAGCGGCAGCACTGATCCCTGCGAAACCAGCACCGATCACCCCGACATTCAGCCCCGTATGGATGTCTTTAACTGACATAATTATCTTTTTTAATCATGTTTTCAAAATCACTGATAGATTGCAGCCAGTCCATGTTAGCATGCAGCCGCAACTCGCTGATCAATTTGCCATTTCCGGCTATATGAATCTGATGCCCAGCAAAAAGTTCTGAAAGCTGATCGATATAAGCACCAACCTGCACCAGTGGTTTGTTGCGCACCATAAACAACAACAGATGCGCCACCTGATTATGGGCCACCGCGTCCTTTAACGAATCCATTGGAATTTTCGCTCCAAGATAAATCACCCTTTGTCCGGATGATTTAAGCAGGTAATTCGCAAACAACAATCCGATATCATGATCCTCGTCTTCCGGAAGAAAAAGCAGCCAGCACGGCTTTCCGTTATTAGTTAAAGGCAATTCATTGATGGCACTGTAAAATTTCTGCCTGATGATATTAGAAATAAAATGCTCATGAGACGGGCAAATATGATCTCTGCGCCACATCAGCCCCAGCCTTACCAGTAAGGGATAAATGACCTGTTTGTAAGTTACAGACAAACCCTGATCAGCTATACACTTATTGATCAGCCGGTCGAAATTGAATTCGTCATAGCCAATACCATGACTGATCAACTGAGAAATATAATATTCAAAATGGACTTCCTCCGCTACCGAATGTTCCATTTCCTGTTGAAGCAGTTCATCCATTGCTTTTTCAGAAAGCGAACAAACCTGTGAAATTTTCATTCCCGACTGACTCAGGCCAACAATATTCAGCAGCCTGCGAAGATCATTGTCATCATAAAAACGGGTGTTACCCGCCGAACGCAGGGGATTAAGCGCATTATAGCGCCGTTCCCACATTCTGATGGTATGAATCTGAACACCTGACAGCTGTTCAAGATCAGAAATCGAGTAACTCATTATTTGTCTAGATTTATTTCTATAAATCTAGACAAATAGTTTTATATTTTGTTTTATTTAACTAGAATCTGAAGAAAGTATCCTTCCCGCCCACTTTACCCCCGAAATTCTGGATGTTATAAGTCAGGGTCAGTAAAGCATGACGGCCAAGGTTATTGGTCCTGGTATCCCTGATGGTATTTTCACTGATATTAATGGATCTCCTGATATTGGTATTCAAAAGATCATTTACCCCCAGTTTCAACTGGGCACGGTCGTTTTTCATAAACAAATAGGTAAGCCCGGTATTCCAGATCTGCACATTGTTATTGAACCCGGCAGCAGTTTGCGTATTGTACTGCAGTTTATAGCTCGTTTCCCATACCATTTTTTTAGGCCATCTCAGCACCAGTTCCATTTCGCTGGTATGCACCATGAAATCCAGATCACTATAAAACGGATCATCATAAGTACTCTTGTTGATACCCAGACCATAACTCTCCGCAAATTCAAATTTATCATTCAGGTTGATCCTTGTACTGATTCTTGGTGTAATGGCCAGGTTATCGGCAAAACTTTTTACCGTATTCACCAGTACAACATCGTGGAAATAAGTAATCCATACACCCGCACCAAAAGTAAACTGATTTTTACCGTTTTTGATGTCTTTATTCACATTACCACCCCCGTTAAACATCCGGACCCCATCCGCATTGACCGGACTGTTCACCTGCACCCCATTGCTGCCGATCGTTCTGGACATGATCACCGCATCATTCTGAAAAGTCGCAAATCCGTTAAAAAAATAATTCAGTGCACGTTTGGTATCATATTTAAAGATCCGCAGACCTATCTGATGTGCCCTTGCCGGCACCAGATCAGGATTACCCTCCTGTATCAGCAAAGGATTCGAATTGTTGGCTACAGGCTGGATATATTTCACATCAGGCTCCCTGAAGGAAGGAGAATAATCTATACTAAATTCCTTAAACCTAAGGGTGAGAGATGGAGCAATAAACTGATAATGCTGCTCAAATGATGGCGCGGCACTGAAACTGTTTTTAAGGTCAATGGTACTCCATACCAGACCCGGCTGGATCATCAGGTCCTTTGTCGCCTTCCATTTCAAGCCTGCCCTGGTGTTGCTTTTATAACCGCTTTGCGTCACCGTCTCCGACAGATCAGGAACAGCAATGTCATAGGCCTGATTGAGCGGGTTCCTGTAAAAAGTAAACAAAGCATTTTCATTGTCCAGGTAATTCCCGTTAACCGCAAAATTCAAACTCAGCGTTTTACTCACAGGTTCAGCATAATTGGCATTCAGGTTAAGACCGAAATTCCGGATATTATTATCCCTCAGCTGATCGGTTGTACTGCCCGATACCGGATTGTAAAACACATTGTTTGCAGCATTGAAATTATCATTGAGATTATCCCTTTTATTCACCCCAAAATACGCATTCAATGACCGTCCCGCTTTTTTAAAATCCTTCCAGAGATTCGTGTTGATATTGTATTCCGTATTGTCCCCGCGTGTCCTGGTATCATTCAGTCCGGTATTGATCAGCTGATCAGCAGCATTTCTGCTCTCCGTTTTCTGTATCCCATTATTATGCATCGTCCGCAGGATTACAGAAGGCTCCAATGTAAGCTTGGTCAGGCTGTCTATCTGCCATTCTGCCTTAGCCCCGATATTGTGATTATAGTTTTTATTTCTCTGATTGGAGTTTATATTGGTAAGCAGTTTATCCGCACCCAGGGTCTGATCTGCGTCCGTCAACTGGTCAATCAGATTGTCGCTCGAACCAAAGAAATATTTCCCGTTGATCTTTATCCCATTTTTTGTCAGGGTATTGAAATTGGCTCCGGCACCCGAAGAAGTCTGCACTCCGCCTCCCGCACCTCCAAAAGCAATATCATTCACAAAATAAGTCCCCTCACTGTTCATGTAAACAGAGTTGATCCCTGTCCTGGAAAAGCCACCAATGCGGGATAAATCACCGGAATTAAAACCCGGTTTATTTACATTGTTGCCATAAGCCAGGACACTTACCTGCGTCGTGTCCCTGAAGACGTTCATGATCCCCCCGGTCTCATACAATTCCTTAGCTCCTCCGCCCCCATACAACTTACCAAAGACTCCCTTTTTGATCGCCCGCTTCAACTTCAGATTGATGACCTGCGGGATATTGCCTGCTGAAAGATCAGGATCAAGACGCTTTGCCTCCGGATCATCCGACACCTGAATTTTATCCAGGATATTAGCCGGCAGATTCTTCGTCGCGATCTGCTGGTCACCACCAAAAAACTCTTTTCCGTCTACCAGTATCCTGCTCACCTGCTTTCCGTTCACCTGTATCGATCCGTCAGCAGCAACCGTTACCCCGGGGAGCTTTTTCAGCAGATCCTCCACCACCGCTGTGGGCAAGGTCTTAAACGACTCCGCATTAAACTCGATGGTGTCCTTTCTCACCATTATGGGCGGTCTTTCCGAGGTTATAGTTACCTCGTTAAGCTGATTCGCCTTTTCCGACAACAGCAGACTCCCTAAATTCAGCTCAGCCGTACCCGCATCAATAGTGAATTCTTTACGTAAGACCGAATACATCCAGGCATTGATCACCAGACGGTATTTAACTCCTGTTTCCAGGTTTGAAATCTTAAATACCCCTTTCTCATCAGATAATTTATACATGGTCAAAACCGTATCCTGCCCCTTAAATACAGAAACAGTAGCATAGTTAATGGTTGTTTTTGGGTTCACGCTGTCAAGTAACAATCCGGTAATACTGCCTTTCTGGGCAAATGCAAATACAGACGCAAGAAGCAGGACAAGAGTTAATAAGTATTTTCTCATAAAATTTTAATAAACGACACGACAGTATTTAAAAAGTTGCAGGCAATAGGATTCCCTTCCTCCTTTCGGACGATTAAAATTGAATCTCTTAAATTTTGTGTTTTTTTGTGTTAGACCGGCCTAGTTAGCGATCCAGTTGTAATTCGACGGTTTGCCGGATGTGGAGGGACTGTATTCTACATTCATAATCCAGGATTTACCGGTTGCATATTTTTCGCTAAGTTTCCTTTGCAATGCGTCCGGTTGTTTTTTGCCATTTACAATCAATTCCTCTGATGAAAGTTTGTAGGAAAGATTGGACTGGTCTTTAATGACCCCTTCCTGAATCAAATCAGTTAAAATCCTATTTTGAATATCGAGTGCATCCGCCTGAGCCTTTGCTGCCCTCTCTTTAGCCTTTACACTATTTTCAGCTGCCTGTTTTGCCCGTTCACGAGCTTTAGCTCCATTTTCTGCAGCTTCTTTGGCACGCTTACCAGCTTCATCTGCTCTTTCCCTCGCTCTGTCTGCATCCTCAGCAGCCAATTTCGCCCGCTCAACTCCTTGCGCTGCTCTTTCTGCCGCCAGTTTGGCCCTGTCAGCCGTTGCAGCCGCCCTATTCTGAGCTTTAGCCGCACTCTCAGCAGCCAACCTGGCCCGTTCTGCGGCTTCCGCACCCCTTTCAGCAGCCAGTTTAGCCCGCTTACGCTCTTCAGCAGCCCTGATCTTAGCCTCTTTAGCACGCACTAAGATGCCATCAATCTCTTTCTGGTAGTCAGCAATATGATCAGCAGCTATTTTTTTACCATCCACATAGAGGTCAGTAGCCCTGCCGTTCAGCAACACAAACTCCAGTTGCTTACCATTTACATCCGCCTTAACACGGTTCTTTTTTGCTTTCACAAGCGTATCTGCCCCTTTGCTCTTAACCGAAGAAGCCCGCTGAACTTCCTGAGCCGGCTCCCGAACCACACTCCTGAAAGGTGCGGCCAAAACCTTACCACTGGCTACCAAAGCCTTATTAACTGATTTCGCATCAGTTGACGACACCGTTAATGTGATCAGCAATGCAGTCACAATACTGAACGTTAAAAATCCTTTTTCCATAACATTTAAAGTTTGATTATTATTTGAAACTATGCGTTTAACACGCCCGATCAGACTGGTTTTCTTTCCGGACAGCCCCATGGCCAGATCGTAATTTGTTGAATTGTATTCCTGACAGGAAAGCAATGCCTGTATATAAGTAGCCTTATCGCTCGTTTTACTGATCACCATGTCATCACAGCAATTTTCCCGCTCCGCTTTGATCAGCGCAGAAAGCCACAACACAGCAGGATTAAAGAAAAATATGATCTCCAGGATATTCTGCAAAATGTTAACCATATAATCCTTCCGTTTGATATGACTGAGTTCATGCAGCAGGATCGCTTCCACCTCAGAGGCACTAAGGTTTGTCAGTAAGCCTACCGGCACCAGGATCAGAGGTTTCAGATGCCCCAGAGTGATGGGAACTTTGGCCAGCCCCGACTGAAGGAGAACTACTTTGTTCTTAATACCCAGCGCATCGGCCAGTTCAGCCACCTTCTCTTCCCAGTACCTTCCGGCAGGTAAAAGCTGCCTGCGTTTCAAACCATAGATATGATACAAGCCCCCTGCGAATCTGACATACTTGATCCATACCACCAGAAACCAGATCAGCACCACTAACGATGACCTGGAATTGAGGTAATCATAACCGGCCGAAAAGATGTTTCCATTGTCGAGAACAAAAGCCCCGTTACCAGCTATGAAACTTCCCTTTAAGACTCCTGTTATACCCTGATCACCTTTAGCTGCAGAATGCCCGTAGTGATCCAGCTGCAGAAAAAAAGTAAGGGCAATACATCCGGCAAACAACAGCATATAGCCCGTCAGCAGTTTGTACCTAAGGTCTGCTTTTGCCTTTTTCGTAAGCACAATAGTGACCGCCGTGAGCACAGCAAGGATTAGTCCTTCCCAAAGCGAATGGATCAGGGTATTGCAAATTGCCTTTACAATCTGATCAGGTATGATATCTGCTAAAGCTTTCATGTCCGTATGAATTATTTATCCTTATCTATTTTTTTGAGTATTTCCCTGATCTCCTGGATCTCCTTCTTAGGCGCCTTACTGTTTCCAAGCAATTGCATGATCAGATTACTTGAAGACCCTTTAAACATGTTGTCAACGAATTTCTGAAGCAAAAAACCCTTGGTCTTTTCTTCAGTCTCCGCCACATGATAAATATGCGTCATCTGGCTTTGATCCCGTTTCACAATTTCCTTATCCGACATGATCTGCATCAGCTTTAAGGTCGAGGTGTATTTGATCTCCCTGCTTTCGTTTAGTTTATCATTCACAAAACGGACAGTTGAAGGGCCAAATTCCCACAGTACCTGAAGGATCTCCAGTTCCGATTTAGTGGGTTCAAATTTGTTGTTTAGATTGTCATTGATGCTTTCCATGAATCTAAGTTACGAATGTTTTCGTACGAAACAATAGGTAAGGTGATTTTTTTATTAAATCACTCATAAAAAGTGTGATGTGCACATTTTATAGGTCTTTTTTTATCAATTAAATTTTTATCTCCCCAAAATACTAAGAGGTACTCACCGCATCTACTGCTTCATTTGCTTCAAACATATTTTTAATTTCTTTTACCAACCTTTCTAAAATAAAGGTTCTTCATCCGGTTAAAAGAAAACTTGCATCCTTCGATCCTATGCTGATCGTCTCTGGCAAAATCTACTTTTCCATTCCAGCCAGCCATGATAAACACATCCCGGCTGTCAGGAGTAAATTCAATGTCCTTTAAATAGCTATGCTGAGCGATCAATTTGCCGTTGATGATCCTAATCTCATAAATTGTTTCCAGTTCGTCACTGTAATACCTGCCGGTATATTGGTTAAGATCTACCTTCAACCTGTCAAACGCAGCTGCTTCCACTGTTTTTATTTCCTCATTCGCCGGACTCATTGCTGCCGGTTGGATCTCTGCCTGAACTTTCACCGGCTTTAAATAAATATCCGCTATTTGCCTGGCGACCGGCCTGGAATAGATATCAGAGGCATTGGCCAGTACAATTACCACCAGGTCATCCTCCGGAAAAATACTCATATGTGCTTTGAATCCCCCTTCGGCTCCGGAATGTCCGATGTCTCTATGTCCTTTATGGTTTGCTATCATGAGGCCCAGACCATTTTCAGTTAAACTTCCATTATTCAGCTTTCCGGGTGTGCTCATCTTTTCGACTACACCTGCGTCCGCTCCCGGTTTTAACAAATGTAATGCCCAGCGACCAAGATTACCTACCGTAGTTACTATGCCCGTTGACCCCACCAAATCATTAACGACATATAGTTTTTTAGGTCCATCCGCTCCGGGCTCGTAGGAATCTGCAGCTCCAGGGATCAGCTTACCGGCATCGTCCTGAAACACGGTTACTGTCATTTTTAGCGGCTTAAAAATGTGTTCTTTTACAAAACTGACATAAGACATTCCGGATACCCGTTCCACAACCGTGGCCAGGAGTACATAACCACTGTTGGAATAACTGTATTCATCGCCAGGCAGAAAGTTAAGATCCTGCTGACGGCTCATGAGTTTGAAAAAAGGCTCCTTGCTATGAATTTCATAACCACTCATCGCATGCAGGCTTTCATAAGTCCTGATACCACTGGTATGCTGCAACAAATGGCGCAGACTGATCTTATGTCTAAAATCCGGAACTTCAGGCAGGTATTTTCGGATATCGTCATCCAGATTAAGCTTCCCCTGCTTTTCAAGTAATAGTATACTATAACTTGTAAATGTTTTAGTTACAGAAGCAATATGGAACATGGTAGATGGGGTGTTGGGAATCTGATTTTCCAGATTGGCCATGCCATATCCTTTTTCATAAAGCATCTTACCACCTTTAAATATGGCGACCGAAGCAGCAGGCGACTGCCGGTTGTCCCAGGGCAGAAAAATCTCATCTATTTTCTGACCCGCCGTGACCGCTTTTGGCCTTACTACTTTCAGTGTAAGCTCATAGCTTGCGGAAGGGCCGTTGGTACCCAGTCCCTCGATTTCCACGAGGTAATCTCCCTTTTCCAAAGAACGCAGCATAACATATTCAGGCCCGTTGATCCCATTGGGGCTGTCTGTTTCCTCTAATTTGCTGTGTTTAGGATCATAAGTATTGATCTTGACGTCCGCACCTTTTTGCATTACCTGCAAAAAAGCGAACTGCGATGCATCGAGCTTAATTTTATAAAGATGCTTTTGTCCTTCCTCGATCTTTGCGCTCAGAATTGTACCCTTCGTGATGAATCCTTTTTGCTCCTGGGCAAATATTTGCATTAGTCCCATCAGGAATGCCAGTACAGTTAATATTGCTTTTCTCATTTGTCCTCTTTCAATATGTATAGTGCCGTAAAGATGGGTGCATTGTTCAGCTAAAAATAGGATGAATTTAGCATCTTAACAGCAAAAGAAAAAAGAACATAATTAAGCTTTCCGGAAGTCTTTGGGAAGCATCGATGTGAAATCTTTAAATGCCCGGATAAAATGGCTCTGATCAAAAAAACCACAGGCGTAGCCGACATCCGTTAACGAAACATTTCCTGCGCTGATCAAATGGATCGCCCGCTGTACTTTCATCCGCCGCCGGTATTCGCCAAAGTTGGCACCAAAGTACCGGGTAAAATGCCTGGAAACCGTCACCGGATGTACCCCGGCTACTGAAGCCAGCTCATTTAAAGTAACAGGTTTATTCCAGTTATCGTTAAGTAATTCCCTAACCTTATTGACCCAGGATGGGAATTGCAGGGTGTCTTTCTTCCAAAATGACGACGCAGCCAATAGCAACATATGCACAGAATCAGCCAAATGTTCATCTGATACCAATAATTCATGATAAAGGCGAACCATCAGCAAGGCCGCACCCGGATGATCAGTAGGTATGCCTGAGTGAATAGCATCTTCGGTAAGGCCATATTTTGTAAAGAATTCCGGTTCCAGTTCCAGGTTCATATTTTTACAAAGCTCACTCTGAACAGAATTCTGGTGCACTTCACCCGATCTCATGAAAGAAACAGACTCCAGCTTCTGGTTAGAACAGCTATGGTCCTTTCGTCTTACACCCATCGACCCTTTTAACACAAAACTTAAATGTGGATTTTCATGGTAGTGCATCGGGCTCATTACCAGTTCGGCCTGGTATTCGGTAATACCGATCAGTACCCCTCCCGTAGAAGTCGTACTACGCACAGATCCCAGGTACGCTCCCTTATTTAGTACTAGCATAGTGAAATTTACGCAGAACCCGCCTCAATTCAAAATATTGAAGTAGCAAACTATTTATTTTCCATATTCTTCATCACTTAATTTCTCCAGCCAAACCGTCTCCCCCTTTTCCCGTCCAGTCACCGCTATTTGAACAAAAGCAGAGTCTGCACTTGCGCCATGCCAGTGAGGCACATCCGGCGGGCATTTCACCGCATCACCCTTGCGGATTATTTTCTTAGGCTGACCTTCTTTCCTGATAGTAACCAATCCCATCAGTGACCAGCAGTATTTGTCCTGCCGGATTAAATTATTTTGCCGGTTCTATCCGACAATTTTGTCTATTTTTTGTATATTCGAACCGACAATTAAACAAAACTACATGGAGCCGTTATTTCTATATCAGGATAATTTATTAAGGGCGGTAAATAATGCTTTCAGGCGCTATTTGCATCCAAAGATAAACTGGAAACAGAGAATGATTGCCATTAAAGGACCGAGAGGAACGGGGAAAACTACACTAATGCTTCAATACCTGAAGTTTGATTTAAAGGAGGAAAATTCAAAAGCTTTATATGTTACAGCCGATCATACCTGGTTTTACAACCATACTTTACTGGACACTGCTATGGATTGGTTTAAACTAGGTGGCAGGATTTTGTTCATTGACGAAGTTCATAAATACCCGGCCTGGTCCAGGGAACTTAAAAACATCTACGATGGTCTACCTGAAATGCGGGTGATCTTTTCCGCGTCATCAGCATTAGATATCTACCGCGGAGAAGCAGATTTAAGCAGAAGAGTGATTAGTTACTCCCTTGCCGGATTATCTTTCAGAGAATATCTTTCTTTCACAGAAAATCTGGTATTTGAGCCGATCAGTCTCGAAGATATTAAAAGAGATCACAGGAGTTTGGCTACCAGGGTTCTGGACAAAATTCAACCGCTTCCAGCCTTTAACAGATATTTAAAAAATGGCTATTTACCTATAATAGCAGAAGGTGAAGCCGAATATTTACCCAAGTTGGAACAGGTTATTAATGCGATTGTAGATACAGACCTAGCTTATATTGCTGGTTACAATGCAGGTACTGCAGTAAAAGTTAAACGTTTACTGGGGGTAATCGCAGAATCTGCACCTTTCAAACCTAACATGTCTGCATTAGCCCGTAAGATGGAAATACATCGTGAAAGCATTTATGAATATGTTTATCAACTCCGGGACGCTAAATTGTTAAACATTCTTTCTACAGAAGGAAAAGGAATCTCCAGGCTGCAAAAACCTGATAAGATTTTTTTAGAGAATACCAATCTTGCCCACGCGATAGACCCCAATCCCGACAAAGGAAACGTAAGAGAAACCTTTTTATTGAATCAGTTAGTAAATACCGGAATAGATGTGAGCGCGCCGATTGAAGGAGATTTTTTAATCTCAGGCTTGACTATAGAAGTTGGAGGTAAATCAAAAACTTCCAGGCAAGTAAAAAATACAGAGGATTATTTGGTGGCAGCTGATGACATTGAAATAGGTTTTGGGGCTAAAGCACCACTTTGGTTATTTGGGTTCTTATATTAAAGCGCCTACACAATCCTTCATTATCAAAACTGGAGGTCACAACTAGCGGCCTCCAGTTTTTCAATTTCGTGACGATTACTTACCCCAGCTCCGGTCCGGCTCTGGTTCAGTTCCGTACCTTCTTCGGAAGAAGGTACGCTGCTGTTACGGTTTTGTCGCAGTTCTGCCGGACAGCAGTATCAAACAACTTACGGCCTATCACCAGGGTTCCCTTAATCGTACCTCAAAGCCGGATAGTCCAGCAACCTGCGCCATAAAGCCAGCTGCCCGATGATACTCGCTTCCCTGTAAATCGTAAAAGAGATCAGGTCATAATAACTCATCTTCATAAAACCCATATCAATTTCACTGTCCAGCTTGTCATCATCCACATTCACAAGAACCTCCCGTGCCAGCGGAGTCACTTTATCCCAGTCTGCCAGATATGCTGCAATATCCGGATATTTAGCTCCATCCTGAATCCCCTTATTATCCTTAAACAGTTCATCTCCATCCTGTTTCAGTTCAGGATGTACCTCCTTAATGATATAGAACCGCTGCTGTACCAGAGAACCCGTCAGCCAGGCCATATGATTGGCCTTGGTATCCAGACGTTTATACATATCCTCTTCAGATACTCCTTCCAGTGCACGTGAAAGGAAGCTGGTCTGCATGTCAAATAAAGTCAATAATCCCTGCATGCGGGTACTTGCTGTTTTAATTTCCATAATTCATCATTTTATTGGTTAAGATGTTCCAACCGCACACCTCCTGCGCGGTCATTTTGTTTCCTAAAGTTAAGGTATTGAATCATTTAACAAGCAGTATCAATACGACAAATCAGAGGGGCGATCACGTCAGGGTATTTACCTTTCCACAATGGTTCTCTAACAGAAAATTTCTGGTAAATTTGTACTATGAGTAACGGCGATTCATCCAATCTGATTTTTGATAAAGTTCTGACTTATATTGACTATACCAATCAAAACATCTTCCTGACAGGAAAAGCCGGGACCGGAAAAACCACTTTACTCAGGAAGATCATCGAAACCTGCAGTAAGAAACTGGCTGTCGTAGCCCCTACCGGTGTGGCCGCGATGAACGCCAGAGGCACGACCATCAACTCCTTCTTCCAGCTGCCTCCGGGTTCTTTCTTTCCGGGAGACATCAGCATAGAAAACCTCCGCTCAGGGATCATGTCTATAAAATCTACGGTTGCAGAGATGAATTACAGCAGAGACAAGATCAATCTCTTCACTGAACTGGAACTGCTGATCATCGATGAAGTATCGATGGTCCGGAGTGACCTGCTGGATATGATCGATGGCCTCCTGCGGGCAGTCCGCAAAAACAATTCCCCCTTTGGCGGCCTACAATTGCTGCTGATCGGTGATCTGTATCAGCTCCCTCCCGTAACCAAAAGAGAAGACTGGGAGTTCTTAAAAAGCGCTTATGCCTCAGCATACTTTTTTGATGCCCATGTGATCCGCGCAAATCCGCTCCTCCAGATAGAACTGCTTACCGTATTCCGGCAAACAGAACCCGAATTTATCCGGATCCTGAATGACATCCGGAACAACCAGATCAGCAGCGAAAGCCTCGAATTGCTCAACAAAAGACATGACCCCCGGTTTTCCGCTGAAGAAGGCATCAGCCCGATCATCATCACCTCCCACAATGCGGAGGCCAACACCATCAACAAAGAAAAACTGGATGAGCTTTCCGGAGAAGAACACACCTTTGAAGGAGAAGTCAGCGGGGAGTTCAGAGACATGAACATGCAGGCAGAACAAAGCCTGAAACTCAAAGAAGGCGCACAGGTGATGTTCATCAGGAATGACAGCGGTGAAGACCGGAAATTCTACAACGGTAAGATCGGTAAGGTAAAATCCATTAAAAACGGAGAGATCCGGGTTTCTTTTCCTGAGGGAGAAGATCTTTTACTCGAAAAGGCCTCCTGGCAATCATTTGAATATAAAGCCGATCAGGAACAAGCCATTGTCCAGCAGCAGACCGGAGAGTTTTCACAATACCCGGTTAAACTCGCCTGGGCCGTGACCATTCATAAAAGCCAGGGACTGACTTTTGATCATGCCATTATAGACGCAGGAAAATCATTCGTAGCCGGACAGGTATATGTGGCGCTCAGCCGCGTGAGGACCCTTGGCGGCCTCATCTTACGGTCAAAGATCAACAACGACAGCCTCCGTTCCAATACAGAGGTCATCAATTATATGAAACCGGCAACGCTGGCAGATCTGGATGAAATACTAATCAGAGAACAGGAAAGATTCATCCTGAAGCTGGTCCTGGATCATTTTAATTTAGGCGCAGCCCAAACCGGAATAGAAAATATATTAGAGCATCAGGAAGTCATGAAGGCGAACCTGCCCGAACTCAGAGCCCTGCTCAGCCAGCTCGGGAAGTCGGCTACTGATCTCAATGCCGTCTCAGACAAATTCCAAAAGCAGGTAAAACAGCTCTATGAGCAGCAGGGATTTAAGGACCTGCCCGCCATGCAAACGAGGATAGAATCAGCACTGAGCTATTTTACCAAAGAAATCACGATACAATTCATCAACCCGCTAAACAAACACATCAGGTTAAAGGCAACCAATAAATTGCAGCAGCAAATCCAGCACCTGCTGCAAAAATACAGGCAGGTGCTGGAAAACAGAGTCTCGTTGATGCAGATAGGCTCGGGCTTATTAAAAGAATCTTTAAAACAGGAAGATTATCCCGCCTGGATCGACAAGCATAAAAGACAGGTTACCGCCTCTTCAGGATCATCGGCTTCCGGGCAGCAATCAGTTACCCTGCAGTTGTTTTGAGGTAATCACTTTCATCTCACCGTTTACCTTAACTTTTACTTTAGATGGCTTAGGAGAAGAAACTGTATAGTTGATCACTTTTCCGTCTTTCCAGCTCAAGCTCACGGTATAATTCCCCCTTGCTTTCAGTCCTTTTACCGATCCGGATTTCTTCCAGGCATCAGGCATGGCCGGCAGCAGGTCTATAAAACCATCATGGCTTTGCAGCAGCATCTCCGCAATACCCGCCTCGGCACCGAAATTACCATCGATCTGGAACGGAGGCCCGGCCGACAGCATATTCGGGTAGACACCGCCCCCTGCTCCGTAATTGATGTCTGTACGGGAAGTCGGTTTTAAGATTTCCTTTAGCAATTTAAACGCACGGTTACCATCCTGCAGTCTGGCCCAGAACAACAACTTATAAGCAATGGTCCAGCTCGGTCCATCATCTCCTCTTACCTCCAGCGTCTTTTTAGCCGCTTCAGCCAGTTCCGGTGTAGCTGTTGGCGTAATCAGAGATGCCGGATACAATCCCCACAAGTGAGAAATGTGACGGTGCTGCAGATCAGTTTCCTTATAGTCTTCCAGCCATTCCTGGATGCGGCCGCTTTTGCTGACCACTCCCGGAGGAGGAACTGATTTCAGTTTATCCTCCAGCACCTTCCTGAACTCAGGATCCAATCCCAGTATTTTAGATGCCGAGATCACATTGTTAAACAGATCCCTGACAATCTGATTGTCAATCGTTGGCCCCATAGAGACACTCGCCGTTTTGCCGTTTGGCAGGTAAAAAGTATTTTCAGGAGACACCGATGGCGAAGTCACCCACCATCCCGATTTAGGATCTTTGACCAAAGCACTGTTGTAAAACTGTGCAGAGCCTTTCAGTACCGGATAAATACTTTTCAGATAAGTCTTATCCTGTGAAAAAGCATAATGATCCCAAAGGTTATTACACAACCAGCCCGATCCGGCATTGGCCACACCCCAGGAGGCGCTTTCTCCCGGTTCCGTGAATCCCCAGACATTGGTGATCACATGCGCAATCCAGCCATCCGCATGATAATAAGCTTTGGCAGTACGCTCACCGGGTTTCACCAAACCCCGAACCAGTTCCGCCAAAGGCAGGTTCAGTTCCGATAAATTACTTACTTCCACCGGCCAGTGGTTCATCTGCACATTCACATCCAGGTGATAATCTCCGTTCCAGGGCGTATTGATCTCTTTAGCCCAAAGCCCTTGTAAATTTGGTGGCAATAAGCCAACTCGCGTACTGCTGATGCTCAGGTAACGGCCAAACTGGAAGAATAAAGCGGCCAGCGCAGGGTCATCCCCGGAATTCTTATAAAAGAGATCCAGTCTTTTATTCGTTGGCAAAGCAGAAGATGCGCCCTGCTCCAAATTGATATCTAATCTCTTAAACAGTTTGCTGAAGTTCGAGATGTGCTTGTTTTTTTGAACTTCATAAGGTTTTTTCATCGCCTTAGCCAGCAGATCGGCACTGGCAGTCAAATAAGGAAAGCCTTTAAAATCGGTTGCCGCAGATACGTAAATGATCAGCTCCGTCGCGTTTTTAACGATCAGGGAATTGTCTTCAGCAGTAACAGAACCACCTGTCAATCTGGTTTGTATACGGGTCATATATTGCATCCCCTTACCATCCGTACCGTTATCCAGCTGCCCGTAGATCTGAAGTTCTTTACCAATGGTCTTTACTGCAAACCTTTCCGCACGGTTCAGTCTGATCCTGCAATTGATCTTTCCGGTCTGATCCGCCGTGATCCTGATCACATTCACATCGTCGTCAAAAGAAGTAAAATAGGTTCTTTTATAGTTTACCCCGTTGAGCTTAAAAGCTGTAGAAGCCAATGCGTTATCCAGGGAAAGCTCTCTGTGGTATTGCTCCGGTTCCGAAACCTCATTGCCATAATTGTATTCGATATCCAGATCGGCAAGGGTCTGGTATTTGCCCCATTGCGCGCCTCCTGAACCCGGACCTTTACATACAAAATTTTTATTGACCAGATCCTGGGCTTCATCATTCTTTCCTTCCATGATCAGCTTCCTGATTTCCGGAAGGCTTTTATAAGCCTCATAATTATTGGCGTCCTGAGGGGAGCCTGACCACAGGGTGATGTCATTCAGTACGATCTTCTCTTTTCTGATCCCGCCATCAGGAGTCATCCCCAAACGGCCGTTGCCAAGCGGCAGGGTTTCCTCCCACATTTTAGCAGGTTGCTCATACCATAATTTTAAGGACTTTTGCTGCGCAACAACATGGACAGCACATAAACATACTGCCGCGATTAGAAATAATTGCTTTTTGATCATTATACTCCGAATACAGATTTAACCTGGTTAATATTATCGTAAAAATATCGCTATTTCAAGGGATTGAAATGGATCAAGTTAAGAAAATGATGGATTATTTAACTTCGTCTGAAGCCGGTATTGCTCCGGTGACATGCCCATATATTTTTTGAAGATCCTGGAGAAATAATACTGATCGTCATAACCCAGCTCCATCGCCACCGTCTTGATCATATGATCATCAGCATACAGCAGCTGGCAGGCCTTCTGCATTTTAAGGTGAATAAAATAATCTATCGGCGACATTCCGGTCCCCTTTCTGAACAGGCTCGAAAAATGAGAAGAAGAAAGATTGTGCTGCAGGGCCATATCTTCTACCGTCAGTTTCTCGCTGATGTTGGCCTTCATGTTCAGGATCGTATCATCAATCATATTGCTGCCTTCTTTTTTCCCGGTCAGCAGGTGTTTATCCGCAAAACTAAAAGTAGCGATGAACTGGTACAGGCAAAAACCCGCATTACAAAGATTCTCCGTACTGTATCCCATTTCCAGTCCATGATAGATGGTTTCCCAGATGTCAAGTGCTTTCTGGTTGAACGGAATCTGCTGAGGCCCTTTCAGTAAAGTTATTCCGAGGGAATTGTTAAAGCTGTCCATATCCTGGCCACTGAAATGGATCCAGTAAATGGTCCAGGGATCTTCTGCATCGGCCCAGTAACGCATATATTTATCCGTAGCCGGAAGATGAATAAACTGATTGGCTGTAACTTCAAACTTCTTGTCACCGAGCACAAAATGTCCCTTTCCCTGCAAACAATAGATCAGAATATTGTCTTCACAACCTTTTCTTCTTTCCCGGTAATGTGATGAAGCCTTTGGAAAATAACCGATATGGGTGATGAACAGCCGGAACAGTGCCGGATCTTTCTTAATGGCATCTTTCAACACCTTTTGCGGCAGACTGATCAGTTTCTCGCCCTGAAAACCATCTCTTCTCTTAAAAGAATTGCTCATACAATAATCTGGTTAGCACATAAAAAAGCCACCATCAGACCTTTGTTGGTCCGATGGTGGCAAGATATCAGAATTTTAACGATCTTTTATATTGATCGAGGTAACTTTTCCATCTCCTTCAGTAAATACGATAAACACGCTGTGCTTACCGCTGGCTGCAGCCAGATTGGCGGAAGTTTTCTGACCATCAGCAGCAGCAGATTGTCCGATCACTTTTCCATCCTTCGCATCCAGTCTCACTTCAAAACTTCCGGAAGATTTTTTATCCGTTCCGTTCAGCTCGATAGCTTTCAAACCGGTCAGGTCAATGTTTTTCAACTGAATGAACGAACCTTTCTCTTTCGGTGTAGCTACAGATTTATTGCCGTTGAAATCAACACCTGCAAAAGCATCCGCATTGGCAACAGGCAAGGCCGGATTACGCAGTACCACAATACTTTCGCCTGTTTGTGCAGGAGCCAGTTTAGCACCACGGTCTTTATAGGCTGCTCTGAAAATGAATGAACCCTTGTTGGTTTGTCCCGGCTGTTCATTAGTCGTATAACTACCAGTAACCGGAAGACTTTTTGGTGCTGCTTTTTTCTCGCTCAGACTCAATACATATTTTATAATTGAATTTACATCAGCTGTAGACATCCCGCTATGCGCAGGCATCATAGCATCACCCCATACACCCGATCCGCCGTTGATCACCTTCTTGGTCAGCGTCTCTTCTGCAGTTTTGCTGCCTTTATATTTCAGCGCCACGTCAGTAAATGATGGACCTAAAGACTTGGTATCTACCGTATGACAGGCATTACAGTCGCTTTTCTTGATCAGTGCTTTAGCACCCGCGTGTTGTGCGCCTGCATCAAATTTATTTTGATTCTGCGCCACCACAGTCATATCATAACCTTCAGACAGATAATTGATCGAAACAGAAACCTGCGAAGGAAGAATCCTTTTATCCGCCAGGCTGCCATCTTCCTTATCAACCACACTTACCGCATAATTGATGCTATTGCCCGGGAAGAAGAAACTGCTGTTTCCTTTGGTAAATTTAAAATCCACAACAGGCACTGCATTTCCGGCAGTTATATCCACTGATTTGCTGTTCTTAGCGCCCGAAGGATCTGTTACCGTCAGCGTGGCTTTATAAACACCTGCCGTACTCAGTAAGATCTCAGGATTCTCGGTAGTCTTAGTTTGAACCAGCTGTCCGTTCTTAGTGATCTTCCAGCTGTACGTCAGTTTATCCCCATCCGAATCCACTGTTCCTGCCGAAGACAACTGTACTTTCAATGGCAATGCACCGGCAACTTTATTTGCTGCAACCTGTACTTCAGGTTTACGGTTACCACCATTAAACTCAATTTTGATCAGCTCCGCTTCAGGAAGATCTTTGAAATAACCATTACCATATTCCATGATGTACAAACTGCCGTCAGGACCGAATTTCATATCGATGGGGCCATGCAGCGTCAGGTTTGGCAGAAAACGTTCCATAGAAACAAACTTTCCGTCATCATCAAAAGTAACTGCAAGAATCCAGCCCCTTACCCAATCCGTGATCAGCCATTTGCCTTCATAATAGGCAGGGAACAAATGTTTTGCGTTTTTAAAGTCAGAAGCATGAAAGATCGGTCCACCCACCGCACTGCGGCCGCCGCTTCCCATTTCAGGAAATTCCTCACTCACTGCATACGGATACCAGATGAAAGGATCCACCACAGGCGGAAGCGTATTCAAACCGGTATTGTTAGGAGAATTGTTCACCGGTTTCAGCGGATCCCACCAGGCACCCGATTCCTTGGTTGCAAAATTATAATAACGGTAAGCCTCTTTGCCGTTAAAAAACGGCCAGCCATAGTTACCCGCTTTTTTAGCAATGTTAAACTCATCATATGACCTTGGTCCTCTCAGTTCAGAAGAATTGGAACCATCCGGCCCAACCTCACCCCAGAACAACCATCCGTTCTTGCTGTCAATAGTCAGCCTCCATGGATTCCTGTTGCCCATGGTATAGATCTCCGGACGGGTCTTAGGTGTACCTTTAGGGAACAAGTTTCCTTCAGGAATGGTATAACTGCCATCCGCTTCCGGATGGATCCGCAGGATCTTACCCCTCAGGTCATTGGTATTACCTGAAGATTTCTGTGCATCACGCGGACCTTCTCCCGGACGCTCATCGATAGGTGTAAAACCATCAGATGATCTCGAGAAAGTGTTGTCACCGGTACTCAGATACAGATTCTTATCCTTGTCAAACAACATCCCGCCGCCAACGTGGCAGCACTCTTCACGCTGAACCACCACATCCAGTACTTTCTTCTCGGTAGCCATATTCAGCTTGCCGCCAGCCCAGGTAAACCTGGATAATCTGTTTACCGATTCTTCCTTAGGAGAGTAATAAATATAGATCCAGTGGTTCTTCGCGTAATCCGGATCAAGGATCACTCCCTGCAAACCATCCTCACCTTCAGAATGTTCTCCGGATTTACTGATGTATTCCCTGCTCACATTGAATTCTGCGATGACATCCATTTTATTGGTAGCCGGATCGTAGATCTTCAGTTTTCCTTTTCTTTCCGCGTAAAGTACTTTTCCGCCATCAAGGATCTGGAACTGCATAGGCTCTTCCAGCTTTTGCTGAAGGACAACCTTGGTAAAGCGGTTGTCATCTGGCTTTTCCTGCCCTTTTACTATATATGCCGAAACCAATAACAGCGAAAATGCTGCTATTGGTTTCCATAATGATAACTTAATCATGTGTGTGTTTTGTGTTACAATTTATTTGCTTTTGGCTACCAGTTCACGGAAATTAACTACGCTTGCAGCTACATCCTTGCTGTTGCTTTCCCAGTTGTATTCGTATTCTGCAGAAATTGCACCTTTAAAGTTTTGTCTTTTTAATTCAGCGATTACACCAGCGATATTGGAAACACCTTCTCCCCAATGTACATCATGGCCGCCTTTACCTTTTTCATGCAGATCTTTCATGTGTGAGTGCAGTACATGTCCTTCCAGTTTTTTCAGACATTCAATCGGATCCAGTCCTGAACGTACCCAGTGACCTATATCCGCACATGCTCCGATACGTTTGCTCTGACCTTTGATGGCATTCAAAACGATATCAGGATTCCAGTAATGTGAAGGATCCGGGTGATTGTGGATCGCTACATTGATCGCATATTTATCCGCCAGTTTTGACAGCAACGGAATGTCTTTTTCATTCGGCTCAGAAGTAATGGTATGGATACCCATCGCTTTGCAGAATTCAAATAATTTCACCCATTCTGCTTCAGAATTGGCACCGGTTACGCCAAAGGCCACAACTTTAACATTGTTTGCTTTCAGCATTTCCAAAACAGCTTTTCTCTTGGCATCATCCATATCCGGACCCATTGATCCTTCAATACCGCCACCGATCGCCTGTCCGGGAAAAGCTTCCACATATCTCAGGTTACAGCTGTCGATCTTCTTGATCGCCTGTGCAAAAGTGAATAGTCTGAAAGTGTAAGCCTGCGAGCCCAGCTCCCAGCCTAATTTGGCTTCAGGGTTTTTGGCTGATGAGGCAGTGTTGCTTGAATTCATGCTTTTACAAGCACCCAGGATCAATAGCAAGCATAATCCAGAGTAAATTTTACTAGTTAGGTTCATTGAATAGTGTATTAATAGTTTGTGTTTAATGTGTTCATTAGTATGAGAATTTGGTTATGGCAGAAGATAAAACTATCGATTATAATCTATGCCCAAATGGATAAATTGAACAAAAGAATGGATATTCAGCTCATGCGCTACTAATATAGAACTTTTAAAACAACACGCAACCTGTGTAATACAAATATTAAGAACCTGATTTATAATGATATACACCTCTTCCCGCAGGCGCAGAATCTCCGTTTATCCAGAAATCCATGATATCATTGTCGGACTTAGTGTGATTATAACACTTTTAACTCTGCAATCTGCCTGTATTTATCGTCGGATAATGTTCCCGGTTTGAAAATTAAATTGATACCCAAATACATTTCTTGTGAATTAACAAAAAGTCTATCTTTACGGAAATTAAACAAATATACCTTTCATGACACGCTCTTCTACCTCGCCTTTATCTGGCAAAACTATTTTTTTTCTTTTTTTTATTGCTAACGTATTCTCGTCTGTACTTAGCGGATGCGGAAAATCCGAGAATCCGGAACCTGAAAACACACCCGAGATAAGTATAGTTGAAATCATTTCTCATAGCCCAAAAAAGGTTACTATGAAAGGCGCAATAAAAGCTGCCGGAAAGTTCAGTGTTCTGGATCATGGCTTTGAATACAGCACAAATGAGCAATTCAGTGCCCAGGCTTCAAAAAAGGTATCATTGGGAGCTAAATCCTCAGCAGGAGAATTCTCGGCAACTGTGGAGGAGCTGGAGCTGGGTACTGTCCCCGCATCCGGAGCAGTACTTTATGTAAAAGCTTACTTTACTTCCAGTGGCGGGACGGTTTATACAGCTCCGGTACAGGTTAAAATGCTACAGACGGGAACCTCCGCAGTAAGCCCTGTTTATGGTAAGATTGGTGACAAGATTATACTTACAGGTACATTCTATGTAAGTGACAGTAAACAGATCAAGGTATTCTTTGATGAGAAGGAAGCAAAAGTAATTTCTGCCTCAAATGAGCGGTTGGAGATAGAGGTACCTTCAGGATTGCCTCAGCAACATGGTCAGCACGCCCATATTTATGTCTTGGTTGACGGTCAGAAAAGCACCGCTACAAGCACCTTTTCGATTTACGCTACGTTCAGAGATTTTAGCCCTAAATCAGGAGTTTATGGCACTCCCCTTACCTTCACCGGAGAAAATCTTCCTGCTTCAGGAGGCTCGGTTGAATTCATTACTGCAATTGTAGACGGCATATCAACCCCAGTCCACCCAATGGAACAACCAATGGCATATCTTCCACCAATTACCAGCATTACCAGTAAGGTTAAAGTCAGAGTGAAGGATGCAGAGGTAGAACTCCCCGGAGAATTTACGCTCCTCCCCCCGGTATTTGAACCAATATTGCTGACAGAATTGTTTACTGGCGATGGCATTACTTTAAAAGACAAAAACTTCCCTGAAAACCTCAGGTTGCATGAATTTGATGTACTTCTGGGTAATGATCAGCATCTGACTGCGAAGCCTGGTAACGGGGGGCATTGGATAGGTTTACCAGAATTGCCAGAAGGTGTTTATAAAATCAGCGCACAGATTGACCCCTTCCACATTGATTTTTCTGAAAAAATAACTGTGAAACATCATAAGGCGACCTCTTTCTCTCCTTCCTCCGGATTTCCCAATACGGATTTGCGTATCGAGGGTCAATTTTCTCCGGGAAGAACTTATTATGTTCATTTCGGGAACGAAAAGGTGCAAGCCTGGAATGTCCTTGCAAATGAACTTTTCGTAGGCATACCTTTACTACCCAATAAGGAAGGGATGAAAGTGAAAGTAGAAACATTCACAGGTAAAATCATCGATCTGCCCGGAACATTCACGCTGCTGCATCCTTCGATCACTTCTATCTCTCCCTTATCCGGGAAGGCTGGAACCAGGATAACTATTCGCGGTAGGAATTTCAATCCTAAAGCCAGTGCTAATATCAAGTTTGGAAGACAACCCTGTGATGCGGAAACGATAAGCGAAGACACCATTACTTTCATTGTGCCTCAAGGTTTAGCACCAGGCACCTATCCAATTGCCCTGAGCTTTAACCTTCAGCCTGTTGAAGGCACCCAGAACTTTACATTAATTGAATAAGAAAATACACGACAACTAATGAACAAATTGCTCTCCATTTGCTGCTTCCTTTTAATAGTGGCTTCAGCCTGTAAAAAAGAAAAACAAGCCTCAGAAATCAAGACCCTGAATGTTCAGTCTCCCGATCCAACACGTGTAATTATCACCGGCAATATCTCCGGGGGAAATATTAAAATCACTGAATATGGTTTTGTATACGGCTATACTCCGGGGGTCAGTAAAGAAAATGGAACCGTTGTTTCTATGGGTACCAGTTTTAAGGAAGGGAATTTCACTAAAGAAATACAAAATCTGAAGTCAGAAGCCACTCCTTCCATTTATGTAAAAGCATTCCTTGTAGACGGGAACGGAATTAGATATGGAGAAGAATTGTCTTCGGAACGTCCTGTTTTTGAGGTAGGTGTGGTAAGCCCCCTATATGGTAAAACAGAAGATTTGATCACCATCAAAGGAAAGTTTTATAATCCGCAGCTGAACGACATCTCAGTTACCTTCAGCAATGTCCCAGGAAAAATTCAATCTGTTTCTGATACAGAAATCATAGCCGTGGTACCTAAGGGAATACCAGAGTTCCATGATCAGAGAATTAAAGTCAGCGTGATCAATAAGGGACTGAAGACAGAGATGACAGATAGGTTTGTGATTCTGGCTCATATCCATGATTACACACCAAAAGAGGGCGGGATCGGCTCTGAAATCTCCTTTATAGCAGACAATCTGCCGAAAGGCCCATGGGCAGTGGCCGATGTGCCTATCTATTTCGGAGAAGTGCAGGCCACATTTTTTTTTGTAAATGAGTTTCAAGTATACGTTCCTATGGATGTACCGTCAGAAAAAATGCCTGTTTACGTATCCATCAAGGGTGTAAAAACAAAACTGCCCGGAGAATTCACACTGTTGAAACCAGTAATCATCGACATTACACCAAAAACGGCCCTTCCCGGCACTCATTATACCATAAAGGGCAGAAATCTACCTTTCGTATCTTATACGCCTGATCAGCCAATCGGTAAGCTGGGCGGTAAATCTGTTAAGATGACGCTGAATAATACTGTTCGCCAGGAGATTTATTTCACCAGTTCGGTCAATACACCTGCAGGAGAGCATCCTTTTACAATGGAAGCTGGCCCATTTAAGGTGATCTCAGAACAGAAAGTGACTATTCTTCCAGGTCAAATCACAGGAATGTCACCGGTAAGTGGATTTGTAAACACAAATGTTACTTTAACCGGAACGTTTATTACTCCGAATTCTTACGATATTTATGTGAACAATAAAGTCATCAAAGATGTATGGTGTTCGGACGAGGGCAAGCTTAGTGTCTGGATAGGTCAGGATATACCAGAAGGCGATGTCAATATTGCCGTGCAGATGGGCGACATCAGGGTGCCGGCCGGTATTTTTAAATTAAGATATCCCAAAATTTCATCGATATCTCCAATTGCAGGCAAGCCCGGCACAAAGGTTATTCTCTATGCACCGGATGACAGCTTTTATTTTTCAAGCTCAAAACCTAATGTGTATTTTGGTGATGTTAAAGTAACGCCTTCTGCTAATGTAGAGCTGGGCCACAGGCAAATCTCGGTGATTGTACCGGCCGATGCCAAGCCAGGAAAAGTAAAAATACGTCTTGATTATGCTGATTATCAGATGATCAGTCCGGAGTTCTTTGAGGTTCTTCCATAATGATTAATTCGTGAATCAGGTTATTGAGGCCGGGCAGTTGATAAGAAGTCAAAATAGATTTAAGTAACCTATATAAAGACGCTGTATCCACAATCAATTGCCCGGCTGATAATGATAAACACCTCTTCCTGCAGGTGCTGAATCGCCGTTTATCCAGAAATCCATGATATCATTGTCGGACTTAGTGTTATCCTGACACTTAAAGCCGAAATTTAATTCCTCTTTTAGACCCAGCAACGCCTTTGGAACTTTGATCTCCAGCTGATTTGATTTCAGGGCATACTCCAGTTCACCCGCCGGCTTCCAGTTCCAGGCAAAATCCGTCCTTTCCAGATAAGCTTTCTTTCCTGGATTGATCCTGTTGATCACAAAATCAAATCCCTCCCAGCCTGTATTCTTATCCATATCAATATCGATGAAGATCCGCATCCAGGCCGGATCCGTTTTGGGCGATATCGGGCGGGCAGTTTCTATATAAAAATATACATAATCGTGATCCCTCGCGACCTTCGCTGCTACAATATCATTCCGTCCGCTGGTATTGATATACTGCAACCCACCCCAGCCCGAACTGTTCCGGTGCATCGTATTTCCTTTATAACTGCTGTATTTTGGTGATACATTCTCCCATTCCTTAAAATTACCGTCAATGGCGATGCTAACCGGAGCAGATACCTTTTGGGGTTTGCTCATGCCTTTAAACCTGCGGATATTACTCATCATCTGGTAATAATAATTATCTCCGTGACCACCCTTCATCATTTCGATGTCCCGGCTGCCTTCCTGATCAAACTCATCCGGAAAAGCATTGCTCTGCTGTTGCCAGAGTTCATGCCTTCCGGCAATCCATTCATTCCAGCCCGTAATGAAGATAAACTCCGGATCGATCTCCAGTGCCCTGTCCCATTGTTCCTGAAAATTATAACCGTAATTTACCGCTCCGGGTGTGGTAACCTGTCCGTTTTTAGCCGTATAACTTCTTCCAAAGGAACCCGGCGCATTCATCGCCGTCAGCCCTCTTTCCTTAGACCAGTTCTGAGCCACCCCGACAACCGCCTGCTCATAACCTTTATCTGTTTTGATAAACCCATGCTGTGGATAGATCTCCAGCCAGCCCCAATGGTCTTTTCTTTCCGGACCTTTATCGTAAACCGGCTGTCCCGGTCTGAACGTAAAGAAATCCAGAATCTCTTTGGAACCACCCGCACTGCCGGGATAAGCCATAATGAGTGGCTTGCCCTTCCAATTAAACCACAGATCTTTATATAAACCCTTACTGTACAGATCCATATAAAGCTCAGTGATGATTTCCCTTGAACCCTGAGAAGGACCAAAAGGCAGGATAAAAGCAATCTGCGGTGTCCGTACCCCATCCTTTCTGGCCTGGCTGAATACCTCGCAAAGCTTCATATAAGACTCCTTCCAGGTAAAATTGCCATTGGTACAATCAAAGATGATCACATCAACAGCCGCATCCGCCAGCATTTCCGCATGTTTGCGCAGCACCCATTCATCGGTATTCAGGTAATAACCAAACAAAGGTTCCGCCCAAAACCAGGGACTGTTCTTAACCGGCCAGATGGGATGTTTATAATCATCCTTTGCCTGCGGATTCCTGGACAGATATTCCGTTGTATTGTAAGGCGCATTGCCCTTACTCTGCTGCGTATGCCAGGTCCAGTAAAAAAGCCCGACGAATTTATCCTTTTTCAGATCACCGACCTCTTCATAGGCTGGCAGTTTCCTACCTAAAGCATCTGTAGCCATAAAATCCGCACCCGGCGACTGGCTGTAGGATTCAGCACCCGAAAACATCAGTAGTATCATTAATCCAAAAAAAACAACCTTAATCGGTTTCCTCATCATTTTCCTTTATAACTGAACCGGTATTTAAATCTCGCATTAGGGGCGCTGTCCCCCTTATCTAAAAAGTTCATCACCTTACCGTCGACACCCACATTATCTGCCCATTTAAAATCAAGCACGAATTCCTTTCCCAAAAGGCCAAGAACCTTGCGAGGTATACGCAGCTCCATCTCCCTGCCCTTAACCGCATATTTTATCTCAGCAGCAGCAAATTTCCAGTTCCAGCCTCCGGCATTGATCATCAATGAGGTGCTTCCATTACCCTTTGGCCGTTGATTGACCAGGTACTGAAAACCCTCCCAGTTGGGTTTATCAGCATCCGGCAAACCAATAAACAAGTTCATCCAGTCCCCGGAATCCCAGAAACTGATCGGTTCAGCCGTTTTCACATAAAAGGAAATGTACTGCGCATCTACAGCCACCCGGGCTTCCACCATATCATTCCTGCCCGTATTGTTTACATACTCCTTATATTTTCCCCAGCCCGGATGCTTGCGGTGAAAGGTATCACCCTGATCATCTTTATATACCGCAGACACTGCAGCCCAGTCCTTAAAATTGCCATCTACCTTAATCGTATTTGCCTTTGAGTAGACAGATAAAGCCCGGCTGCCCTTAAACTTCCGGATGTTACTGATCATCTGGTAATAATAATTGTCATTAAAACCACCCTTCATCGGTTCGCCGTCCCTGCTGAACTCCTCATTGTAGAGATCCACAAAATAAGTTTCCCCTTTACTGATCTTTTTACCCAGGAAATGACTGGCCGCACCATCATCAAAACGCATGGCCACCCATTCGTTCCAGCCTGTGATGAATACAAATTCAGGATCAACTTCAAAAGCCCGTTTCCACTGCTCGGCAAAATACAAGCCCTCCCCTGATCGTTTTACCTCAGGTTCTTTGCCATCATGAAAACTCCGGCCGATATTGGACATCGGATGTTCCGCAATACTTACACTGATCTGCTCCGGCTTGTCTGCCGATTCATGCCAGCCATAAGACTGGGGTGTATGGTCCACCCAGGTCCATTTGTCCTGACCATCACCAAACCATTTCTGGTCCTTGCTCCAGGCCCAGGATTGCCTGATGTTAAAAAACGCTTTGACTGTTTCACTTTGTCCTTCCGGTGGTGCCAGCAGCAAAGGTTTACCCTTCCAGTAAAACCAGAGGTCACGGAACAACCCTTTGGCGTAAATATTCTCGTATAACCTGTTTACCGTAGGAACCGGAACCGAATTCACAATAAAAGCCATAGCAGGTGTAGAAATCCCTTCCGCCCGCATCTTCGTATAGGTTTCCGCAATCTTCGTTACCTGGGGCAGATAAATGGCCGCATTGGTCACATCCAGGATCAGCACATCCACACCCGCATCCGAAAGCATTTGCGCATGTTTCCGGATGATCCACTCATCATCAGGCAGATAATACCCGAAATAAGGCTCTCCCCAATGGTGAAAAGCATGCAGCGGACCGTACTTAGGCTGATCCGGATTGGCTTTCAGCAGTTTGCTGATGTCATAAGGGCTCAGCGTATCCGAAGGCTGTTTGGGCATTACCCCCTCACCAGCCACCCCGCCGCTGTGCTGGTCATAACCATGCGCACCCTGCCAGATGAAATAAAAGATCCCTACATACTTATCCTTTTTGATGCCCTTGCCATTTTCAGTTACAGATCTGCCCAGGGCATCTTTAGCCACCCAGGTATCTGCTCCCGAAGAAGAAACCAGCTGCCGGGTTTCCTTCTGATCCTGAGCATTTGCACTGAAAAACGATACACATAGCAGGATCAAGCTTGTTGTCCTTTTCCAGATCATTTTAATTGCTCTTAATGACCTTAACTTCCTTAGGTGCCGAGACATCTGTTTTCACCTGACCGTTTGCCAGTTTGGTATGTTTGATCTTTACCACACCATAAGGCGTTGGAAAACTTCCTTCCGCAAATTTCAGATCACCCAGATGCGGTTCTATCTTAATCGTTTTACAGCCCGGCTCAAGCACTTTCACCCCCAATACGTGTTCAGTAAGCCATGAAGTTGGCCCTGAGGCCCATCCATGTGACAAACTGTGACGGAAACCGATATAGCAGTACGCACCATAATCCCCGTGAATGTCTTTCTTTCCTTCCGGAACCAGTTCATCAATACGGCCCGCATTGTGCAGCCAGTCCATATTAAAATCTTCCCAGAAGGTAGTCGCACCCAGGTCAAGCATCGCACCCCAGTAAGTTTTGATCACATCCATCGCACCCTGGTAATTACCCGCCTTAGCCATGGCCTGCAGCATGTAATACCCATAAAAAGTAGAGAAATCCTTAGCACCGCCCTCAGAGATCACATTATTTGCGGTTTCTTTAGAGATCATATCAGACAAGGAAAGCAATGCGGCCGCCTGTTTAGAGCCATTGATATCCGGTACATATTTTTTCATGCGCTCCGCTACTGCTTTATATTTCTTAGCAGCGGCATCATCTTTCAATATCGCGCACATTTCAGAACCTGCGTTCAAAGTCATCACCATCAAAGCCTGTAAACCGGCATGGATCGCAGGTTTATTTTCACTGGAAGGCCAGTCCAGAAACCTGCCATCCAGAGACTCACTGTTCTTTTCATCTACTTTAGTGGTCAGGAAATCCAGCAGTTTGATCATATATTCTTTTTGATCTTTCAGATAGGCCAGGTTGCCATTGAACTTGTACAAATCCCTGTGGATGATCACCCACCACATCGAATAGGCACTGATGCCGTTCATCCATTGTGTCGGCGGAGTCACATCCCGGATCAGGTCCAGACTTTTAGGAACCACCTCATTGTACCCGAACACATTGCTGATCGTAGTCACCTCAGGATGCATATCGCCTACCCATACCAGACGGTCACGCTTGATGCCATCCCAAAGGTATTGCTGCATATTCAGGTGTACCGTATAAGCACCGGTCTCCCAGATCTTGTTTAAGCGCTCATCACTGCTTTTAAAAGAACCCAGGTAAGGAATATCCCGGTACACAAATATGGCTCTTACTTCTTTCAGCAATAACTCCGAGTTGTTGTCCACCAGGTCAATGCGTACAAAGCGAAAACCGGTATTTCCGATTTCCAGCACACCCAGCCAGGGCACATCCACCACAAAATCACGGATCGCATGGTCATTGGTCGCCGAAGCCGGAGCACCTGTCTCAGACATCGTCTCCGCAGCCGATTCCCCAAAGCGGACGCGGATCTTCACCGGTCCATTTTTCTTCATCATGCCCGTTACGATCTGCAGACCACCCTGCAATTCCTTACCAAAATCCAGCATCACCCCACCCTTGTGTTTATCGTCACTCAGCAGGGTAACCATGTCCTTATTGACCAGTTCCCCCTGGCCATTGCCCGGTTTCAGCAGATTTTTGGAATCAATTACATATTTTCCCGACTGGTCTGACTGCCACAACACACGTTGCGGACTCAGGTATACCCGGGCACGTTTGTCTACTTCCATCCCCGCAGGTTTCTCTTTAAATATCGGCGGCAACTGGGCACTGATCTTTTGCGTAAAGCAGATCAGCAGGAATAAGATTAAATAATTCGATTTCATCTGTGTATGTGTTTGTTTGTGTGTGTTGTCTTAATATTTTACCGCTCTTAACGATACCGGGCCTCTCAATCCCGAAGGTTCAAGCCCGCTGTCCGGCCGGTAAGGATTGTCTCCTGACCAGGTCTTTCTTTCAGCTGCAGGCAGTTTGCTGTCGCCGATCAACCTGTTCACCCAGGTATTGACTACCGAGATCTCGATCAGGTTGTCGCCGCTCTTCAATGCATTCGTAACCTCTACATGCCATGGATAGGTCCATACCCCGCCTACATCCATGCCGTTCACCTTTACTTTGGCCATCACCTTCACATCCCCAAGCTCCAGGAACAGACGCTCGCCTTCTTTGGCCTTCGTGCCTTTATAATTGGTTCTGTACACCGCAGTTCCGGAGTAATATTTGATGCTTTCGTCAGCGTTTTTGGTCCAGTCGGTCAGTTCTTTGAATACCACCGGTTTGGCAGGTCCTCTTTTGCTGTCGTGATCGAAGCTCACTTCCCATGGAGTCGTTATCGTAGAAACCACCTGCTCCTCAGGATAATTCACATGCCCTGACCCTATAGAAGAGGCGGGTTTTCTGAATACAATAAAAGCACTTTCCAGAGGGCCCAGTTTGACAGGCACCGTAGTAGAACTTCCGTTGGATGTATATTCCGGCAGCAACCTCACCGTACCTTTTACCGGATCCCAGAGTTCCGGCTGCTGCGCCACGACTTTAAACACCGGTGAAAAACTCACGGTACTTTCACTCTGGTTGCTCACAAAATAGATCTCCTCGTTTGCCGTCTTCCTGTGGATATACAATATCGGTTCATTGTCTTTGATCTTAAAATCAGGGATAATCTTCAGTTCATCCAGCGCCGCCTGCATATCCAGTCCCGACATCACTGTTCCCTTTCCAAACTTACCGGATTTCACAGAGGTGCCATCTACATTGCCCCAAAGCTCAGCCGCCAGTTTCTGCACTTCGGTATCCGCCGAAGGAAAACCCGCCAGACCCGGAGAACGTTTTGGCGCAGGGCCCATGATGTGCGCGCCCTGGGCAACCAGATCCTTGATCTTTCTCAATAGTTCAGGACGCATGGTTTCCAGTTTCGGCAGCACCAGCAGGTTATAGCTCATGCCGTCAGGCAAAACCATTTTCCCGTCCTGCACTTTTACCCTGCCCTTGATCACTTCCGCATTGATGTAATCAAAAGAATAACCCTGCGGCAATGCCGGATCGGTAATTCCGGTCATTTTCGGAGCATCCTCCCCTATAAAATAAGCGACGTCTGCTACATACAATCCCTGTTGCAGCATAAAATTGGAACGCTTGATGTAAGCCGTAAACAGATCCAGGTAACTGAACCAGGTATTGTGCCTGTTGAATTCGTTCCCGAAATTGGCATTGATCCCCGGAACAATGTCATCCGTAGGCTGCTGGATATACACATGCAGCAAAGTATTGTTGATCCCTTCCGTAAAGAAGCGGTCACCCCGCTGCTTCATCATATAAGGATATCTCGCATACGTTTTTCCACCCGCAGTAAAGGATTCCGCAGATACCTTGGTCTTGCCATAAATATGGGCCGCAGAAGAAGCCGCCCTGTTTTCTATATTGCCCAGTTCACCTTCACTCCAGAACTCACCTGCGATTTCATCAGACTGCCCGCCATACTGCAGGAACTCGCCCGGGAAACCCCAGTGACCGTAGTTTTCCAGCCAGGTGGTCAGTCCGTATTTATGGCTGATCTCTCTCAGTCCGCCTACATAATCATAAGATACCCTGTCGGCAATGAACCTTCTCAGGTCCCATAAGAACCGGTCAGACTGGTCCTGGCTGCCAACCACCCTGCCTTCCATCACCGGCAGATAAGGCAGCGCATCATAACCATAATTGGCTTTAAATTTCTCAAGCAAACCATCGGTCCAGTTCTGGCCCCCGGTTTCATAACTGTCTTCCACTGCCACTTTCCAGGTTTTCCGGTCTTCGGCAGGTACACGCTTCATGATCTCACCCAGGAAAGCATCAAAATGGCTGGCCACATGTTCCTTGCTCATCTTGTCCACTTCCAGCCCTATACCCTCCGGAGATGCCGGTCCGTTCTTTACGCCGGTCGGCAGCATCCCGCTGCGCATGATGATCCAGTCACCTGCGGGAACATCCCATTTCAGCGTACCGTCTTTAGCCATTTTATCAGAAATATCGATCACGCTTGCAGGATCTATCACTAAAGCTTTGTCGTCTACCGCAGGCTGTACAGGCCACTGGTATTCATGCCAGTAAGGCAAAGGACTCTGATACATCTTGGCCAGTGTCTTTTCTGTAAAACTCTCTATGGCCGGAGCAGCAGAGATTTTCAGTTCTGCGATACCGAATTCCGGAGAAGCATCTTTAAAGACCAGTCTGAATACTTTCGCCGTAGTGGCAGGGATGGAAACCGCCACCGGTCCGTAAGGATCAAAACCTACATTGAGGTTGTCATTGCCCCTGTCTATAGTAAAAGTCTTTATGGTTTTATAACCAGCTCCGTCTTTGATCTGGATCTCAGCTTTGGCACCCAGTCTTTTATGAGCCGGATAAACCACCACACTCCTTGCGGTGAAATCCTGGGCAACCTCCAGATCGATCTGGATCGGGTTGCTTCCGCTCAGCGCAGCTTCTGTATTTTGTTTGCCATCAATGATGGCTTCAAGGTTATTTATTTTCAGATTTGAACTGAGTTTTGGTTTCAGGTCAGCGATACTGGTATTGTAGGATTTAGATGCTTTATAGGCGATCACCCGAACATCCTGAAAATCTCCTTCAGGCTTACTCAACACCGTATTTAACTTTTGAGGACCTTTTACCGGAGTCTCTGCAGACTTCAGGTAACGCATGGCCTGCTGTGGTTTGATCCATGGCCCTCCAGACTGGCTCCAGCCCGGACTGTTAAAGATCCCGATCTCAATATTCAGCTCGGTAGCGGTTTTCAGGGCGGTGTGCATGATGTCCCACCATTCTTCGGTAAAGAGTTTTACCTTACCATATGGAGTAGACTCATAACCGATATTACCAATAAAGGCCCTGTTGATCCCTACGCTTTTCATCGCATGAAGATCTTTGATCACTCCCTGTTTGGAGATGTTGTCTGACATCCAGTACCAGTATACGCTGGTCTGGATACTGGCAGGCGGATTGACAAATCCTGCTTCCAGTGAAGAATTAGTTGTTGGTGGTTTTACAGACTGCTTTGCGCTGTTGCAGGCAGAAAGTAAACCAATAAAAAAGAGCAGACGGATACCGTGTTTCAAGTTCAAATGATTTGTGTTCATATTTGGTTTAGCAAGGGTAAATCAGCAGCCTATCTGTGCTGTATACCTGTCCTGCCACTAATATAGAACAAACTTGAATTATCATCATCCTGTACCTACCTGCTCATCGCAATTCCGGGAGCTTTGCCCGGCAAATGTTACCTTAATGCTACCTTGCTGATACCTTATTTTGGTCTGGTCATGGTCTGGTCTTCGTCTGGTCACGGACTGGTCATGGTCTGGTTTTACCAGTATATCACCAATTTTATAACAGTCTGTGATCAGTGCATCACCAGTTAATGATATGGTTTCAGTAAGGTAGCATTTACTAAGCTGCAGTTTACTACTTCTGTTTTTGCGCGCCCTTATTCCAGAAAATAAAGGTTCCCCTGTTGGTCGAAGTGACAATATCAACGGTACCGTCTTTGTTCAGGTCCACCGCCAGTACATCTGAACCTGCTCCTGACCGGTTATGGATCAGCTCGGGTACAAACTCTGCGCCTCCGGGCACCTTTGGATTGCGGACCGTTCGGTACCAGTACAACACAGGCGGGCCATACGGGTCAGGATCGAGCTGGGTATCGATGTGTGAAAAATAACGTTTGCCTACAATAAAATCAAGCACGCCATCGCCGTCTACATCTGCAAAGGTAGAGCCATGGAGTTCAGAAAAGGTCACATCACCGGCATTTTTTGTGGAGTAATCGTCCATGATCATATGGCGTACGAAAGAGATCTTTCCGGCGGCGTCTCTTTTCTGCTCGTACCAGGCCAGACCAAAGCCATGAGCGTTTAGACTGGTAACTACGTCGTTGAGCTGATCTCCGTTGACATCATAAACCGCCATAACACTGCCACCAGAACCACCGCCCCGGTGCCCGGCTCTGGCAAATGCTTCTGCGTGATAGATCCATTTGGTATTAGGGTCCAGCTTCTCAGGTTGTTCCCACCAGCCGTTGGGATTTATGATATCGATTCTGCCATCGCCATTGATGTCTCCGGTTCCCAGACCGTGCGCGGTGAAGTATCCCGGTTCTGAAATAGCATAGGAGATCCAGGGTTTGGTCGGGTCCGATGGATCGGGTTTGGCAAATCTGACTGCACCGCCATTGCTGTTTGTTCCGTAGATCAGTTCCGGTATTTTATCGCCGTCAATATCAGCGAAAAGCGTCACCTCAGTATTTACATTACCGGGAATGACTGAATATTTGTCCCATCTGCGGAGTTCTCCCTTCGGGTTGATATAGATCCTGCCAAATGGTGTGGCATCCAGGATATCGGGCCAGCCGTCATTGTTAAAATCGAAAGCATACTGACAGTTCACTTCAGTAAAATCTTTGGAAGGGCTTAAAGCGACTCCCATATAGATCTCGCTGAACCGGGTGTAATCGGGGCCATAATAAATGTAAGGACCGGCTACGATGTCTGTAAATCCGTCTTTATTGAAATCTGCGGATGCGGAACTCCAGGAGTAATACATATCACTGATCTTCTGCACTTCGAAACGTGCCGAGCTTTCTTCTTTAGGGGTATACCTCAGGGCCAGGTCTTTGTATTTGAAATCTTTAAAGCTGGCTTCTGCATTCTCCCCGAGATACAAGGCTACGGGGCCTGATTTGCCTATCGCCTCATCAGCTGCTCCGCCGGGTCCGCCTCCGTCATTGAGGAAGGTACGGATGATGTTCAGGTCCAGTACCACCTCGATCTGGTTCCAGTCGTTGGGTACGTAATCATTTTTTGGTCTGGCGATGGGGAGTACCGGACCGTTGTTGCTGCGCTGGGCTCTGGCTGTGGTATTTGGCTTGCCGGGTGCTGGTGCATTGGGGTCTGCGGGTGGTGCCAGACGGATCATACCGCCTGCTGACCTCAGGTATTCACGTTTCAGTTCTTTTCCTTTGGTGTCCATTGAAATGCTGTACAGGCTCAGCTCTCCGTTTTGTATGGCTAAGAGCACGCCTTTGGTGCCTTCGGCTGTTTTTTCGGCACGGAACAACAGCCCGGCTTCACCCTCACCTTTCACTTTGATCAGGGTGTTTACGGAGATATCCTGAAAGGAATGGTCCAGGGTCAGCCAGCCGGCTCCCGAACCTGGTTTGGACTTTCCTGTCAGTACGCCGTCTTTGGCTGTCCAGACTGCCCCGCCCAGGGTTTGCCAGCCTTTAAGCGAAGATCCTTTGTAGGTATAATCCGGAATAAAGCTGAGACCCCGGCCATTGATATCTCCGGGTTGTGATTGCCCGTAAGACAGGCTCAGAGAAAGCAGGAGTATGATAAGGGGTGATAGAAAATATTTCATAATCAAAATCTGATAAAGGTGAGGGAACTATGGTTTTGAGGGAATGCTGTTCATGGAATACCAGGATTCGGTGGACCAGAGGTCTTCGTCTTTGGCATTCAGCATGGTGTTTTTGTTCAGTCGGATGTACAGCACATGCTTGTCCTTCATACCGGGCAGTTCAAGCAGGACTTTTTTCCTGTCCGCAGAAACGGTGATCTTTCCGGTTTTCAGCGTTTCTTCATCCATATTAGGTCCGCCGTAACTGGCGGTCGGTTTGATCCACCATTGTTTGATCCGGTAGTCCGAAGCTTTTGTTCCGGCACCTGCTTTTAGTGGCTGTGTAAATTCAATTTCTATTCCGTTTGGCTTGGCTCTTACGGCCAGCATTTCAAAAACAGGCGTGTTGTTATAGCTTAGTTTTTGTAAGCCGTACTGAAGTTTGGCGGGTTCACCCCAGTTACCTGCTGAACCGATCGCTCCGGCATATAAGGCACCGTCTGGTCCCCAGACCAGTCTGTTGATGGCGCCTTCGAGTCCCTGGGTAAATTTAAATACTGCGCCCTGATATTCTCCGGCTACTTTTTCTGCAAAGATCCGCTGAATTCCTCCGTAGGAGGCGTCTCCGTAGATCATCTGGTTCTGGTACGGGCCAAGATTTAAGGGCACGGGCTGACTTGGCGAGTTGGCAATGGTATTGACCTCGAGATAAACTACGGGTAGTTTTTCCTTAAAATTGGCTGTTCCTTCGAAATCTACCGAGCGCGAGCCATACCAGGCACCTTCTTTTAAGTGCACCATTTTATTGGCCGGCAGCCAGTCGCCCTGGTTATCAGATAAGAAGATCTCATTGTCTACTCCGGTGCCTACTCCGTTGGGCACCCGGAGTCCGGAGGCGATGAGTGACCAGTCACTGCCGTCTTTAGCGATTTTAAGTACCTTACCGCGGTCAGGGGTTTGGGGTTGTAAGCTGGCTCCTCCGGGTCTGATCCCGGTGGCGAGTGAGCCGTAAAAATATCCATCTTTATAGACGAGTCCGAAGGCAAATTCATGGAAATTGGGTGAGACCTTCCAGCCGTTGCAAATGGTTTCATAGGTGTCTATGATCCCGTCTTTATCCACATCAATCAGTTTCGTGAGTTCCTGCTTCTGCATGACATAGATCTCATTGTCCACCACTTTTAATCCGAGGGGCTCTGCGAGTCCGGCGGCAATCCTTTTTACGGTGATGGCTTTGGGGTCATTGGCCTTTAATCCGTCGATGACGTAAACACCGCCGATGGAATCCCAGGTAGAGATGACGAGTCTGCCGTCAGGCAAAAAGTCCATTCCGCCTACTTTAGGGTGAAAGCTGTCTGGTCTGGCCTGCGCGAGGTCAAAAGCCGGGTGTACGCCTGCCAGCAATTCGCCGTCGCCGGGTGAGGCCGGTATTTTAGGTCCGTTGTCTGCTTCCAGGGTCTTTTTGACATCGCGTTCTCTGTAAGAAAGCAGTGCTGCCGGTACTACGCTGTATTCGGAAGAACCGTAGGGACGCCATTGCAGGGACAGACGTTTTTGTCCGCGTTCGCCTCTCTTAAAGTATTCTATTTTGAGGCTGTGTTTGCCGGCTTTCAGGTTGACTTCACCTTCCTGAGGTACGGTTCCGGCAGCTCCTGTATTTTCTACGACCAGGCTGTTGTCGATGTACAGACGGGAACCGTCACTGGCGACCAGTCTGAAGACAATATTGGTGGTTTCTTTAAGGGTCAGGATCCCGGAGGCACCGATCGCAAAATTCCCCTTAACCTCTTCCATGTTGTAGCCAAAATCAAAGTTATTCAGGTGCAGTACATTTGCGGACCCGGACAACAGGGGTATGGTTTTAGCGTCTATCGCCGGGAAATCTTTAAATCCCTCTTCCAGCTGATATACATTGAGGGCGATCCCCTGCTTTTCTGTTTGTGCTTTTACACGAAGGGAGGGGTCTTTTTTATGAAACCTGAGCATTTCGGTAGCGGGAGGCATAACGGCCTTGTCCCTGTTTTCCTGCTGGGCATCGAGCTCCATGATGTAGCTGACCATACTGCTCACATCTTCTTTGGAAACGGCCGGATGCGAGCTCATAGGTACGGCTCCCCAGTTGCCGGAGCCGCCTTTGATCACTTTACTGATCAGCATGTCATTCAGCTGCGGGGTATTGGCGTAGCGCTGGGCGATGGCTCTGAAGGATGGCCCTACGGTCTTTACGTCCCTGTTGTGACAGGTATTGCAGTCACTTTTAGTCATCAGGGCAAGCATTCTTTCCTCTTTTTCGTTGACGACCTTGGCCGGTGCTGTTTTTACCACATCGGTATAGGGTTTTGGGCTAATGTTTACAGAGAAATTGGTGGTGCCATTGCTTTTGAGCTGCAGTGTTCCATCAGCTGTTCTGTAGGCTGTGCCGGATACATCCTGAGCACCGGATTTGCTGATGCTGAATTTACTGTCCGTGGATGCGTCGGTATCTGCAAGAATAGATTCCAGGTGCATTTTAAGATTGATGGTAAGGCCGTCAGGTACTCCGGAAGTGGTAAAGACCCGCTCGAGACCAACCTTTCCTGCTGTATCATAGAATTCGGGCTGTTCTTCTATTTTAATGTGTTTCCCCTGGTGGATGAGTTCATATTTCAGGGTGATCTTATTGTTCAGTACGGTATGGCCTTTGTAGACTATTTCAGGGACGGAGCTGGTACCGTTGATGGTGATCAGCCATGGGTTTTGATCAGATTCGGCAAAATAGGTATTGCCAGTAGAAACAGGCTGGGGACCGTGGGCGGTAGTATAAACCGCACCATCGAAGATGATCCCTCCTGTCCAGGCTTTGTAAAATGAGGCGTTCTGTGTATCGTATGCGACCCATAATTTATCGTTCAGCCCGATGCTGATCATTCTTGACCTGAGGTCGAGTACGGTACGCCAGACCCAGATGTCACCTGCACGCTGCAGGGGTTTGTTTACAGGAATGCCATATGGGCGGCTGCTCGCATTGCTGGTATTGCTTTGCGCTGCGGTTTTCTTTTTCAGACTGCTGCAGGAATAGACCACCAGGACGATGGCCAGCGATGCCAGCAGAGTGGTCTTTAGCGGTGTGTGTTTAAGTTTCATTGGGTTGGTATGAGCGTATTTGCTTAGATATTTCTTTTTACATGATCGATCAGCCAGTCGGCTACTTTTTCAAAGTCGGTGTCCATGTATTTGCCGTTCCATTGTTCTACGGAATAGATGCCTTTGAAACCTGCTTTTTCGGCCATCTGCACACATTTGTCAAAGTCATAGGAAGTGTGTTCCATTTTGTCATTGAAGGCATCTGCTTTGGCAGAGATCATATAGGCATGGGGCAGAATCTTTTCGAGGGAATCGTACATGCTGGCCCTTGGGTAGTTCCCAAAATCAGGGAGGGTATAGTTTCCGGGGCCTGCTTCCTGTACGATGCGCAGGTGTACGGCAGGGTCCATTTCTATCCCAAAATGGTTTTCGGACAGTAAGATCAGTTTTTTGCTTTTGGCATACTGGTTGACCAGTTTCATAGATGCTATGCTTTTTTCTATGGATCCGCCGGCATGTCCGGGATTGATCCTGATGCATTTGGAACCGAGAAAAGAAACGGCATCCATCCACTGTTTGACGTGGCCGAGGCTTTTCAGCCGCTCCGCTTCATCGGAAGAGGCCAGGTTATAAGAACTGTCTACCTGAACGTTAAGCAGATTACAACCAGAAACCTTTATTTTGCTTTTTAGGTCGTTCAGGTAAGACTGTTCTAATGATTCGAAGTGGTTGCTCCAGAATTCCAGCTGCTTTATTTTAAAGCGTTCTCTGTAATAGGAAGGAACATCCAGCAGTGTGAGTTCGTTTTTGAGGGTGGTCAGTTCTGCCGGTTTGGTTTGTTTGAACCGGTAACGGAACAGTACGGTCCCCATGCCTATGCGGTCCATTTTATCGGCATAGACAGGTTTAAAAGACGGAAGCAGCCAGGCAGAAAGGACGAGCCCTGATGTTTGATAAATAAAAACTCTTCTGTTCATCATGTTATTTCATTTTAGGGAGTGCGTAAACGATATAGGATGGTTTGGCGGGTTTGGTTTTGTCTGTGGCTTCTGATACGGCACAGACCGCCAGGTACTGGCGTCCGTTGACCATGTACATGGAAGGCAGACCGTCGGGTACTCTGGGCAGTTTTACAGACCACAGGATATTTCCGTTGTCTTCATCATAAGCATAGATCCTGCCGTCGAGACAGGTGGCAAATACGATCCCTGTGGAAGTAACGATCATGCCTTTGTGCTGTGATCCGGCAGGGAGTCCGGTATCTTTTCCGCCAAGTTTATCGTCATTGCCCAATGCTCTTTTCCATTTGATCTTTCCGGTATTCAAATCGTAGGCAACAATGGAAGACCAGGGCGGGCCGATCAGGTTGGGATGGCCGAGTCCGTAAGCGGTAGTTGAACCATCTGTGTAGCGGTCTTTAGGTCTGGCTACGCCTTCGGGATAATCTTTTACGATATTCCGGTTCTGCGGCACTGCTGCGGGTAAGGGTGCTCCTCCAGAGGCCACTACAGGGCCTTCAGGTAAGGCGGCAATGGCGGATGCTGCAGAAGCGTCTCCGGGCCGGCCGGCTCTGTTCTGTGCATTTGGTGAAGCGGAAAACGAGGACAGGAACTTGTAAATATTGGTCACTTCCTGGTCACCGAGGTGCAGGAAAGAAGGCATCTGACCACGGCCTACACTGACAATGGTTTTGAAGTTGTCAAAGGATACCCTGTTGTTCAGGTCGATCAGACTTGGCCCGATCAGTCCCTTTCTGTCTGCGCCATGGCAGGACTGGCAGTATTGTACGTAAGCTGCTTTTGCACGGGTGGCTTCGTCGCCGGTGATGGGTTGCTTTAAGGCTGCTGGTTCTTCTTTCTTTAATCTGTATACGGATGGTTTGTCCTGAAAGGCGACATAAACGATTCCTTTGACCGGGTTTGCCGCGGTATTTCCATGCAGGGCGCCCCCATTGGCCCCGGGCATGGTGAAGGTTTCGTATTTATCGGAGAGCGGCTCAAACAGACCTGTTTTGGCTGCTGCCAGCCGCTTCTTCCACTGTTCACGGACTTCTGCTGAAAAGTAAGGATTGATGTCTTCAGGACGGATGGTTTGCCGGTTATAGGGTTCCAGCACGGTAGGATAAGGCTGTGTGTGTGAGGAAACTTCTTCGGGCATATGGCTGACCGGAACGGGCCGCTCTTCTATCGGCCAGACCGGTTCTCCGGTCACCCTGTTGAATACGAACAGGAAGCCTTGCTTGGTGGCCTGCGCAACGGCATCTACCTGCTTTCCTTCATGAGTTACGGTGATAAGCTGAGGCGCAGAAACCAGGTCATAATCCCAGATGTCATGGTGTACGGTCTGGTAATGCCAAAGCCTTTTACCGGTTCTGGCATCGAGTGCCAGTAAACTGTTGCCAAAGAGTCCATCACCTTTACGGTCTGCACCATAGTAGTCATAAGTTGGTGATCCTAAAGGAAAATAGGCGATCCCCCGTTTTTCGTCTACAGAGATCTCACCCCAGGTATTGACACCGCCTACATATTTATAGGCGTCTTTTGGCCAGGTTTCATAGCCGTATTCGCCAGGATGGGGAATGGTATGAAATGTCCAGGCGAGCTTACCGGTGATCACATTGTAGGCACGGAGGTGTCCGGGTGCTGAAAACAAGTTCTCGCCGGGAGAAGATCCCAGCAAGATCAAGTCTTCAAATATATGTCCCGGTGAAGTTGATGTGGCCCTGCCGATGGTCTCAGGGTCGCGGCCCAGTCCTTCTTTCAAAGGAACAGAACCGTTATTTCCAAATGTCAGGATAGATTTACCGGTTTGCGCATCTATGGCCTGAAGGGTATTGTTTACACAAAAAAGAAGTCGGCGGTCCTTGCGGTCCTTGCTTTCCCAATAATTTATGCCTCTTTTTGAAGCGGGGTTGAGGTTGGCATGAATCCAGATCTCTTTACCTGTAGTGGCATCAAGGGCAACCAGGGAGTTGTTCTTTGCCAGTACATACATGATGTTGTCAACGACTATGGGATTGAATTTATAGGACAGCACTTCATCACCGGTGGAGTAAGTCCAGGCGACTTCCAGCTGAGCGACATTCTCTTTGGTGATCTGGTTTAAGGTGACGTATTTGGACTGGTCTGCCCCGCCCCCGTATTGCGTCCAGGTCTTATGCTGATTGCTTATTCTGGTATCCTGTTGCGGTACTGATGAGTTTTTCCCTACTGTTTTGCAGCTGACCTGTCCCATCAGAAACAGAGCAAGGGTTCCAGCCAGAGCATAGGGAACAGTGCATTTGTAGTGTTTCATTCTTTAGTTTAATTTGGTTGGGTTCCACTGATCAGGATTGGGTTTGCTGATCAGTGGAAATTTTAAATGCCAACTTCGTTTATTAAACTAAAAAAACATTAATAAAACCTTAATAATGCGGTTTGTATTCTTTTTTGGATATTTAAAGTGCTTTTATATTTAAATTATCGATTATCGCCATACAATCGAAGGACCTTACGCCGGTTAGACCTGTTTTAAATTCGGAATCGCTGACAGTCATCACAGGTTCCCGGCTGTTGTTGAGGTATACCCTGATCTGATCTCCTTTGGCAATGACCTTAACTTTATAGTCGATACCGGTTTCTAGCTTTTGCGATTGTTCCTTCAAAACGGTCCATTTCTGGCCGGATGATTTGCCCAGAAGTATTTTACCGCCAACAGCATCGATGCCCAGGTAATAACCATTGTAAGCATCTGCGCCAAGATCGGGCTCGGAAACCCTGAAGATCAGACCTGCGTTTCCACCGGAAGTCAGTTTGACGGTGGCTTCGTAACTCAGATCTGAGAAGCTGGCGGAGCTTTCAATTGCTTTTACGCCATGAATTCCGTAGCCCCATGAACCTTTGTTGGAAGCGGCATGGATAGCCCCGCCTCTGATGAACCACTGGCCATAGGTGATCCAGTTTTTAAGTGTGGCTTTTGAAAAGTCTTCTTTGAATGATTTCAAGGGTGCGTCTGGTACCCCGATCAAAGGGAAATTGGTTAAACGGATGTTTTCGGATCCGTATGGTGTCAGGGTGACTTCTTCGGTGGGTTCTGAAGAGGCTACCGGGCTTCGCGGAACTTCTGCAGCATGCATCTTGTTGTGAGAAAGTGTCCAGGAAGGGATCTTTTTCGCCTGCACTTTTAATTTAACGGGTGTGGTGGCCTGCTCGAAAGGATTTTCCGGCATCGCTGTTTTTTCTACCTGGATGGATGTACTGATGTTTGAAGGGTCCAGTACCAGTCCGTAATTCCAGGCTGAGGCCGGTGCTACTTCATAGTCAAAGAATCCTTTTACCGGGTGTTCTTTGCGGATGGAATATTTGGCGTCCATCTTTAATCCGTATACGATCGGTCCGCGTTCTACGGTCACGGAGTTGTTGACCTGACCGGATAATTTTAAAGTCATCGGGAAATCCAGTGTGATCTGGTCTCCGTTTTTCCAGGTTCTGCTCAGGTTAAAGATCTGTCCGGCTTTTACGCCTTTTAAAGCTTCATTATTCACTTTCACCTGAGGATTTTTGCACCATTCGGGTATGCGCAGTTTCAATGGGAAACTGGCAGACTGATCCAGTGTTATTTTAATCCTGATCTGCTCTTCAAAAGGATAATTGGTTTCTACGGCAAGTTTGATGGCCGCGCCATCGGCTACTATGGTATTTACTTCTACGGGTGCATAAGCAATGACTGCCAATCCTTTATCGGGAGTAGCTGCCCAGCTGTTCTTTACGAAATAAGGCCAGCCCATGTGCATGTTGTACCGGCAGCAACCCATTCCTGAATAAGGACTCAGCAGGATCCCGCCATCATAATCTTCGTCGTAACCGCTCTGACCATGTTTGCAGAAGAGCTGATTGGGTTGTGTATAATACAGGTGAGATTTAATGTCCCGGCTGTATTGGGCAGGTAAGGTATTGAAGGCTATTTTCTCCAATCTGTCCCCTATGGCTGCATCCTGAACAATCATGGAAGCGGTTTCCAGACTTTGCATCCACTCTACAACAGTACAGGTCTCGGTTCCCTGAAAGGTACTTTTCCCGGACAGGAATTCTGTACCTGCGGCTACGCCTCCCGACTGACCATGGTCTCTGCTGAGGTTTTCTATGCCTTTCCAGGTGGCATTTCTATAGAAGGGATCGTGATTGACCTGTGAGAAAAGGACAGGCAGTTTTAAGGCCTGTCCTACGCTCACGCTATGTTTGGTATGGAAGTCATCACCGAAGTAATAGAACTGGTTATGGGTATAAATGTTGGCCCATGGATAGGCTTGTGCGTTCAGCTTCTGAGCGAGTGTCAGCAAAAAAGCATCACCGGTCTTGTTGTAAAGCCAGAGTACGATCTCCATATTGTCGCCTGTTCTTGATTTACTCCATTCAAATAACGGTGTTTTGTCAAGGTTATCCAGCTGGTATTTGAAGTACCGGGTAAAAAATCCAATGACTTTTTCATCATTTGTAGCTTCGTAATAACTCTGAATGGCATACATCATCGGCATACGGGGCCACCAGTCGTTCATTTTGGCGGGCCCGAAGGAACCGTCTGCACGCTGGTTTTCCAGTGACCATTTGATCCATTTTAATGACCTTTCTTTCAGAACAGGATCATCCAGTGTATAGGCCAGAACGATCAGGCCTTTTACGTAATAGGGTACCCGCTCCCATCCGGAGCCATTTCCACCCAGCCAGTCTGAATTTGGGCCCAAATTGTCTGCTTCAGGATAAAGTTCTTCGGCATGTCCGGTAGCTCCGTCCTTTTGCAGTTCAAGTTGTTTCAGCAGCCAGCCTTTTGCTTTGATGCTGCCCAGCGGAAGCTGTACATAGCTTCCGGCGGTAAGCGGTGCCCTGTTATAAGCATATGGCAAAGCAGCTTTGTGCTGTGCGAATGAAGCTGATGAAATTCCGTAAAGGAGACAGGTAATTAAAATGGATCTTAGCATCTATAAGTGGTTATAAATGCCAAAGATATTAAAATTCCCCTTCTATCTCCCAGCCTTTGCGGTACGTACGTTTCAGGTATTTATTGGCCTGAGGATAATTTGGAAACTTCAGGTTTGCCGCATCCCATTGCAAAAGCTGATCCGGAACTCTGATGGCTACAGTTCCGAGCAGAATGGTTTCTGTCATCGGACCGGATTGCGCAAAGTGTGATTCGGTCTTTTCACCGCCCAGACAGGCGTTCACGAAGTGATGATAATGGTTGCGTCCTTCAAATTTCTTAAATTGCTTGTCTTTAAATTTCTCCTGTGGCAGCAGTACCGGCATTTCTCCGCCATGCGGGATCAGCAGCGCACCTTCGGTGCCGATGAGCAGAGAACATTCTCCTGGATACTCTCCTAAAGTATAAAGTTTGCGGATGTCTTCGGGAGGATACATCTCGCCATCAAACCATTCTAAAGTCAGTTTATCGGATTCGGTATAGGAGTTACCAGGGAATACCCAGGTGATGTGGTCGCCCTGAGGCCAGGTATCGCCTCTTCGTGCTGCTGAATCTTTCCAGGATTGCTGCACTTGTGCGATTACTGAAAGCGGTGTTTTCAGGCCGAGTCCTTTCCAGACGGCATCGAAAATGTGACATCCGATATCTCCAGACCAGCCGGTGCCGAAGTCCTGCCATGCTCTCCATTTTGCGGGATGATAGATTCCAGGAGCATAGGGTCTTAACGGTGCAGATCCTGTCCAGAGTTCCCAGTTCAGGCTGGCGGGCGGTTCCTGTGTTTCGACAGGTCTTGGTCCTACCAATCTGTAATCTGCAATAGCTCCGGGACGGTTTGAACATAGATAAACGTGTTTGATCTTTCCGATGGCACCGTCTTTAATGAGCTGAACGCCTGTGCGGTCGCATGCGGAGGAAGCGACCTGAGTGCCGAGCTGAGTCATCACCCCTGCTTTGATGGCAGCTTTGGTCAGTGACCTTACTTCTGCGACATCGTGGCACAATGGTTTCTGGCAATAAACATGTTTGCCTGCTTTGATGGCCCGGTAAGCTACGGAGAAATGGGTATGATCGGGTACGGAAACATTTACGGAATCAATATTTTTAGCTTCTTTTTTGAGCAGCTCCCGCCAGTCTGTATAGGTTCTTACGCCCGGAAGGCCTTCTGCCGCTTTTTTCAATACATCGCTGTCTACATCGCAGATCGCTACGATCTCTACATCAGGGTGCGATTTGAAATTGGAAAGGTCATAGCCTCCCATGCCGCCTACACCGATGCAGGCATGCCTCAGTTTACCTGCCGGCTTTGCCGCTGAAGCAAATGAATGCATTAAAAAGGATGGGGCAATGGCAGCTACGGCTGCAGACTGCAGAAATTTCCTGCGTGAAACACCGGATTTGTGGTTCTTCATGGTTATACAAGGTTTAGTTTACATTTGGTTTGACCCGGTAAAGGGCTGTATTCCAAATATAACAAATACTTATCTTGTATACACAAGTTTTACAGATATATTATCAGCTTCTTCTAAAGGATCTTTTTGTCATCGGTCATAAACACCCTTGTGCTTTCGGTGTACTCCTGACCTTTGGCATCTTTGTATTTCAGATTGATGTAGAACGCCCTGTATCCGGAAGCGGGAAGTTCTTTGGTAACACTGACTGTGGATTTATGATTGATGCCCAGGCTTTTGGAGGTCCAGCTGTCATTCCTGAAATCCAGATCGGGTGAGTCGGCCTGCCAGACAATCACGTCAGTCAGCTGGTCCGCTGTTGCTTTAATGGAAACGTTTACGCCCTTACTGGTCACTGATGAGGTCCATTTGCAGACCGGATAAGCGGTTTTTGAGAGTGTATAACCAAAAAATGCACTCAGATTGGTCATGGCTTCTCTTCCGTCCCCCAGGTTATGCCCGGCATTAGGAACGTAATGGAGCATGTTGTGCTGTCCGGGGATGCTGTCGTAGTAATTCTTAATGTTGTCTATCGGCCAGTATTCGTCATTGGTCCCCATGAAGATCAATTTGGGCATGGTGAGTGTTTTCCTGTAGGAATAGGGATCTATCATTGTGGTCAGTTCATTACTGTTCCCTGCTCCCATATCCTGTACCAGACCCAGTTTCACATAATCTTCAATCTGAACGCTGTAGTCTTTCCAGACTTTGATCTGGTAGTTCATGCTTACGGGGATATTGAGCATGTCTATGACCATAGGTGCGATGGCGGTGACTCTTTTGTCTGCTGCTCCTGTCAGCCAGGTGGTCCAGCCTCTTTTGGAGAAACCCGAGACCACAAACCGTTCTATTTTATGACTCAGTTTCTGCTTTGAAAATTCCTGAACGGCGGTCATGGCGCTGGTAGCTGATTTTACCATAGGAAACAGCAGCGGCCAGCTGTAATCTCCGTCTTTTTTAAAGTTGTGGAGGGTATAGGAGATCAGTGCATCCTCTGTCAGTCCGTTATAGAGCGGTTGATTGGGTGTTTGTTTTAATATTGCTACGATGGCCTTGTTCTGCCTGGCAGTTTCTGAAAAGGCTTTGGTGACACCGTCATCTTTTCCGTTCCAGTTGGGTATTCCTTCCTGATTGATACTCCCTCCTGAAATAAACAACAGGGCGCCGTCATACTTTTTTTCTTTGGGTACCAGTATGGTCAGTTCATGTTTCCAGATGTGTTCTCTCCATTTCTGAGAGGTCAGCAACAGCGTGTAGGCAGTAACGTCACCCAGTTCAAAAGTATCTTTGATCTCCCACTGATACGTTTTATCGCCGTTGCCAAGATATCGCTGCAGGGCGGTAGACGCGGTGATCTGCTGCGCATTTGCAGCTGAACAGATAAAAAGGAAGAAGAGAACAGGTTTGAAGATGCGCTGAAGAAATAGTTTCATTTGTGTTTGATTGATAAATAAACTTAATGATTATTTCTTTAGGACTGTACTATTTATGAATTTAAGGGTAGGGTGAACCAAAAGGTACTGCCCTTGCCCGGCTCGCTTTCTACTCCTATCTGGCCACCGTGTCTTTCAATGATATCGGCACTGATATAGAGTCCAAGTCCTAATCCGGATACCTGGTAACCGGAATCATCAGCCCTGTAGTACCTGTCAAACAGATGCGGAAGTTTATCGGGGTTGATGCCCGGCCCGTTGTCCTTAACGGATACTTTGGCCATCTGCCCGGTCTGTTCTACGATCAGGTAGATATTTCTTGAATTGGGCGCATATTTGACCGCATTGTTGACCAGATTTACGATCACCTGATCGATCCGGTGTTCATCGGCGAATACCTCGAGCTGATCATCACCCTGGAAAATCAGGTCATGATTTCCCGCAATTCTAACGTGATTGCAGCATTCATTCAATACATGAGCGAGGGTGAATTTTTCTTTGTTGAGTTTAATCTGCCCCTCATTCATCCGGCTTACATTGAGCAGGTCTTCAACAAGTTCACTGATCTTTCCCATACTTCTGCTGGATTGTTCGATCAGACGCGGCAACAGGTTTGCTGAGGGATTGTCTTTCATCCGGTCCAGTAACTGCAGAGAAGCCTTGAGCGTGGTGATCGGCGTTTTCAATTCATGACTCGCAATGGAAATAAAATCGTCTTTCTGCTGCTGAAGGCGCTTGAATTCGGTAATATCCAGCAAAGTACCCAGCAGTCTTACAGGAATTTTATCCTGATAGTAAACATTGGCCTGTACGCGCATCCAGTGAATGGAGCCGTCGGCATGGACCAGTCTGGCTTCGTAAAGCATTTTACCTGTCTGGCCCGCTCTTTCGTGGGCTTCGGCACTCAGATGCCGGTCATCAGGGTGAAGAATATTAAGAAAATCTTTTCTGGAAGCAGCGTGATCTAAGCCAAAAATGGCATTGAAACGATCGGATGTGACCATTACATTGGTCCGGTAATCGTAATCAAAGGTACCGATCTCTGCCGCATCGACGGCCAGTCTGATCCGCTCTTCAACATCTTCAATGCTGCGTCTTGCCATTACTTTATCGGTAACTTCTATAGCCACCACCATAATTGCGGTGACACCAGCTGCATTCTTTACGGGTTCATAGACAAAATCCACAAATATGGATTCCGGTATGCCCCTGCGAATCAGGATAACTTCATGTTCTTTGGCTACAAAAGCGATTCCACTGCCAATAACCTCCTGCATGACCGGGGCGTAACTTTCTGCGGCTTCTGCTACGGCATCCCAGATGGTATGGTTTTCCAGTTCTTCCCGTTTTTTACCTACCAGTTCCAGGTAACCGTCATTTACTTCCTGTATCATCAGGTCTGACGCTCTGATGATGCAGATGCCGACAGGGGCTTGTCCGATCAGGCTTCTGAATCTGCCTTCACTTTCTGCCAGTGCTTTATTTTTTATTTCCAGATTTTCCCGTGAACTGAGCAGCTCTTCGTTGGAGGCAGACAATTCTTCGACTGTAGCCGCCAGTTCTTCATTTAAAGCACTGAATTCTTCATTTAAGAATTGATATTTATCGTTACTTTCTTTAAGTGCACTTACACGCGCCGCAACTTTATTCTCGAGCTCTGTATTGAGTTCTGCAAGTCTTTCCTGTGTTTGCTGAAGTTCTTCGTTTGTGGCACTCAATTCTTCATTGGTAGCAGCCAGTTCTTCATTCAGGGTTTGTTCTCTTTGAAGTGCCAGCTCTTTTTCTTCGGCACGGTCCAATGCTGCCTGTTTAAGTACACGTTCTGTTACATCGGTTGCGGTGTGCAGAATGCAAATGGTTTGCCCCTGCTCATTCTTTATAGCCCGATACTCAAAATCAAAATAAAATGTCTGTACGGAGCCGTCGATTTCTAAATCTGCTGCAGTATCTGTGCCGGATATGGTCAATCCCTCACGCCACACTTTTTTGAACATTTCGATGAAAGGCTGTCCTTTAAGCTCAGGCAAGGCTTCTTCCAGAGGCTGCCCGATTACGCTGCGGTCCTTACCCCAGATCCGGAGCATCGCGTCATTGGCGGTTTGTATAATGGCGGCTTCAGAGATGTGTATTGCTGTAGCCGTTTTGGTCAGTGAAAAAACTTCTAATAACTGGTCTTTATTTAAAAACAGGGCATTGTTGCTCATTTAACTCAGGATTGAATGATAAAGGTAAAATTTTTAGGGCTCATGTAAAACGACACATGGATAAAAATTTCAGGGGAGCATCCAATATAAAAAAGTTGTATCAATAAACAGACTTCCAAATCTTAAAGGTGTTCTGATTTGTACCGTCTATTCTACGGATGATCAGACATAGATTTTCTTCTCTTTCAGGAAAATATTTATCAATGATCTGCTGGGTCTGCTGTAGTAATTGTCCAAGGTGCTGTTCAAAATCAATATTTTTAACGTTCAGGATGACCTGGTTCATTCTGGAAGAAATGGTGCATTCAAAAGTGAATTCTCTTTTGAGTGCTTTTACTACTTTTGATCTCAGTTTTTTCATTGAATTGAAATTTGGTTTGCAATTGGACACGGACACGGCTGTAATTTTGACTATTACTGCATTAAACGCTGCCTGCTTTTAATAATTGTACCGCTAAATGTCATTATTTCATTAACGGCTGAACAGGAAACTGAATTCTAAAATTAGTGAAAATCATATAGAGAAATGCCATTGGTTCGATGATTAAGTGTAACAAATTTGGGGTGAAACCGGAATGACTATAGATGAACTTTTCAGCAAAGTAATATTGGACTTTTCAACAAAGCGATATTAGGTTTTATGTATGCATATTTGCAGGATCAATTTGAAAGCAGATGACAAATTCAATTCATACGGTATTGGTAACGGGTGGTTCAGGCTTTGTAGCCGTACATTGCATCCATCAATTATTGAATAAAGGATACCTGGTCAGAACAACCCTCAGGGATCTGAGTAAAAAAGACAAAGTCACAGCGATGCTCAAAAAAGGTGGTATTACTAATCTAAATGATCTTTCTTTTGTAAAAGCAGACCTGACCAGTGATGACAACTGGGACCTGGCGGTGAAGGATTGTGATTTTGTATTGCATGTGGCTTCTCCTATCTTCTTAAAACTTCCAAAGCACGAAGAGGAAATGATACGTCCTGCAGTAGATGGCACAATTCGTGTATTGAAGGCTGCAAGAGATGCGGGTGTAAAACGAGTGGTCATGACTTCTAATTTTGGTGCGGTCGGTTATAGTCATAAGGACAGGAGCACATTGATCACAGAGGAAAGCTGGACTGACCCCAATGAAAAAGGGCTTTCTGCTTATAACAAATCAAAAATAATGGCTGAAAGGGCGGCATGGGATTTTATGGCAAAAGAAGATGGAAGCCTGGAACTGTCGGTGATCAATCCTATGGGGATTTTCGGACCTTCCTTTACAAAAGACTTGTCGAGCGGTTTTGAACTGCTGCAGAAAGTACTGGATGGTACGATGAAGGCATTGCCCAATATCAGTCTGGGTATCGTGGATGTCCGTGATGTGGCTGATCTGCACATCAGGGCAATGAACAGTCCTGAGGCAAAAGGACAACGGTTTCTGGCACTGGCCGGCGGTACGATGTCTCTTTTGGAAATCGCGAAACTGCTCAGAAAGAAAATGCCTGAAGCGGCAGCAAAGGCATCTCTTAAAACCATTCCGGACTGGCTGATTCGTTTTACGGCCTTGTTTAATGCTCAGGCGAAAGCCATTGCCCCACTGGTTGGTATTTACCGCAATGCGAGTAATGAAAAAGCCAGAAGATTGCTGGGCTGGAACCCGCGCAGCAACGAGGAAGCCATACTGGCAATGGCTAATAGTATACTGGAAATATGAAAAGATTTTTAAAAATAACCAAACGAATAATGATCACTCTGCTTAGTATAGCATTACTTTTGACTATCGCCGTCTTCTTTTATATCCGTCAGGAAAAATTCGGACAGGCTCCCGCAGACCAGCGGCTGGAACTGATAAAAAAATCTCCGCGTTTTAAAGACGGGAAATTTCAAAACACACATTACACTCCGGATCTTACTCCGGGTTACAGCTTTAGCGGTATTCTTTATGAGCAGCTTTTCGGAAATCATCCGAGAAGAACTCCGACAGCAGTCATTCCTTCTCAAAAGACTGATCTGCACCGGCTTCCTGCGGATGCAGATGTTCTGGTCTGGTTTGGACACTCCTCCTATTTCATGCAGATAGAGGGTAAACGCTTCCTGGTCGATCCTGTTTTTAGCGGAAGTGCGTCGCCGGTCCCCGGGACAGTAAAAGCCTTTAAGGGTACAGACAGGTATACGGTGGATGACCTGCCTCCTGTTGACTACCTGGTGATCAGTCATGACCATTACGATCACCTGGATTATGAAACCATAGTAAAATTAAAGGATAAAGTAAAAATGGTCATCTGCGGCTTGGGCGTAGGCGCTCATTTTGAACACTGGGGTTATCCGGCAGGCAAGATCATTGAAAGTGACTGGAACAACACCATTCCGCTGGATGGGGGCTTCCGGATCCATACTACACCTGCAAGACATTTTTCAGGCAGAGGCTTTACCAGGAACAATACTTTATGGATGTCTTATGTGCTGCAAACGCCAAAGAAAAAGATCTATATCGGCGGTGACAGCGGTTATGATACCCATTTTGCGGAAATCGGTAATCAGTATGGTCCGATAGACCTCGCCATTCTGGAAAACGGGCAATATAATTTGGCCTGGGAGGCCATACATATGCTCCCGGAGCAGGTATTCCAGGCGGCTAAAGACCTGAAAGCCAAAAGACTGTTTCCGGTTCACTCTTCTAAATTCACCCTGGCTATGCATGCCTGGGACGAACCATTGACCAAAGTAACTGCATTTGCTAAAGCGGAGGCTTTTCCATTGGTTACACCCGTTATCGGTGAAATGGTAGATCTTAACGATACGGCGCATGTTTTTCCGGAATGGTGGAAAGGTTTAAATTAGCATCGCTATAAAAAGAAGATCATGAGATATGATGAAATCAAATCCTGCTACCTTGGCCCGGAGATATCACCCGAGCAGTTCATTCCGGAGCATTTCTTTTTGTTTTTAGCCAAAGGTTCGATCACGGGATACGACGGCAGCAAAAAATGTGAGCTGAAAGCCGGGGATGCCTGTATTGTCAAAAAGAATCATCTGGCAAGGTATCATAAGCAAAAAGATAACGGGGCTTTTGAAAAGGTGGTTGTTATTTTTGACCAGCCTTTTTTAAAGGCTTTTCAGCTTAAACATCAGCGGAAATTAATGTCGGCAGATGACGGGAATGCTTTTGTACTCCTGAAAAAAGATCCGCTGATCTCAACTTTCATCACCTCTCTTTCTCCTTATTATAGTGAAAACGGGAAAATCGATGAAACCTTTTCCGATCTCAAAAGAGAAGAACTGCTGCTGATTCTTTTGCACAAGGAACCTGAATTGTACAATTTGTTCTTTGATTTCGGAATTCCGGAGAAGATCAACCTTGAAGAATTCATGAACCGCAACTATAAATTCAACGTGAGTATGGAGCGGTTCGCCTATTTGACCGGAAGAAGTATATCTGCTTTTAAAAGAGATTTCAAGAGTATTTTTCAGGATACGCCCGGCAGATGGCTGATCAGGAAACGTCTGGAGGAGGCTTATTTTCTGATAGAAAGGAAAGGGAAAAAGCCTACAGATATCTACATTGACCTGGGATTTGAAGATCTCTCTCATTTCTCCTTTGCTTTCAAAAAGAAATATGGCCTGGTGCCGTCTATGCTGAAGAGTCAGTGACAATGATGTTGTTTTGAAACTTCGGGCTGGTTCAAAAAAAAGCGCTGAACAGGTTGTTCAGCGCTTTTTTTAGTTCCTGTACCGGCATTATTTGCCCAGGTTGTATGTTTTTCCTTTAACGGTGCTGAACTGGATGACATGGTCCGAAATCTTTTTATAAACGAGTTTCTTTCCATCGCTGATCAGTGTTGCTGATCCAATCCCAGGATAACTCAGCGTACAACTATTGCCTGCTATTGATTTAATAGTGGCTGCAGTCAGTTTCCCCTGCGTCCAGTTCATGGATACTTCAAAGTTTCCACGGGTTTTCAGGCCGCTAACGCTTCCGGTTGCCCAAACATCCGGTAGTGCCGGCAGCAATTCAATGACACGGTTTCCGATCTCCCCTTCCTGACTTTGAACCAGCATTTCGGCTACACCGGCAGTATAACCAAAGTTTCCGTCAATCTGAAATGGCGGGTGCAGATCAAAAAGATTTTCTGCAATACTTTTTTGGAACAACGCGGTGATGTGTTCGTGTGCCGAGTTTCCGTCTTTAAAGCGGGCAAAGAAATTGATGGTCCAGGCGCGGCTCCATCCTGTACCTGCACCACCATTCTTCAATCGCTTGGCCAGTGTTTTTCTGGCACCTTCAAATAGCTCAGGTGTTTTCAAAGGAGTGATCTGATCGCCTGGATGAAGTGCAAACAGGTGGGAAACATGTCTGTGTCCGGGTTCTGTTTCTTTATAATCCTCTACCCATTCCTGCAATGAACCGTCTTTGGCCAGCTGAAGCGGCACCAGTTGTTTCATAGTGTTGCGGAGGGTATCTGTAAATTTCGCATCCTGTTTCAATACCTTACCGGCAGCGATTGTTCTGATGAACAGGTCATTGATGATCTCTATGTCCATAGTTGGTGCATAGGTCAGTTTTGATCCTTTTCCGGTAACAGGATCGACATAGTTGTTTTCAGGACTGTAAGATGGTGAGGTCACCAGGCGATTTTGCTGATCACGAATCAGGATATCCAATACAAACTGTGAAGATTCTTTCATCATCGGATAGGCAACATTCTTCAGGAATGACTGATCTCCGTTAAATTCATAATGCTCAAATATCGGCTGGGTCATCCAGGGACCACCCATCGGGAACATCCCGTTGGTCACTCCGTCATGCACAGCGGTATGTCCGAATGCATCAGTAAGGTGGTGTACAGTCCAGCCACGGGCGCCATACATTTGTTTGGCTGTCTGCCTTCCCGGAACCTCCAGGGCCTGCATGAAATGGATCAGCGGACGGGTGGTTTCTGAAAGATTGGTGACCTCGGCAGGCCAGTAATTCATCTGCAGGTTAATATTGGTGTGAAAATCTGCATTCCAGGGTGCATTGAGTTCTTTATTCCAGATGCCCTGCAAATTCGCAGGAAGTACGCCCGGTGCCCGTGAACTGCCCATAAGCAGGTACCGTCCGTATTGAAATAAGATAGTTTCCAGTCCCGGATCGAAGGTATTGTTCTTTACGCCCTGTAAACGCTCATCGGTTGGCAGATTGTTTTTTGTATCATTTCCAAGTAACAGCTCCACACGGTCCATCATGCTTTGGTGATCTGCGATATGAGTAGTCTTAAGGCTGGCATAAGATTTCCCGGTAAGTGCCTTCAGGATATTCTGGCTGATGACATCCGGATCTTTTGTGGCATCCACATCCATTTTGTCAGCATTGTAATTTGTAGCGGCAGTGATGAGAATGGTAACGGCCTTGGCACCTTCTATTTTAATTTTCCCCTGCTGACCGGTAAGCTTCCCACCTTCATTAAGAACTTGTACAAGGGTTTCAAACTTCATTCCGTCACCGTCGATCCGGCCGGCCAGGATAAGCTGGTTTTTATTGCTTTTTGCAGTGGCATCTTTTTCCCTGGACATTCCAACGGTAGTGGTTATGCCCTGAGCAGATTTGGTTTCCAGACGAACGACGATGGCATTTGCCGGAGCTGATGCAAAAGTCTCCCTGGTGTACGTCTGCCCATCGATATCGTATTGCACACGGTGGATTCCGGTACGCAGATCCAGCTCTCTTTTATAGTTCTTCGCTTCGCTTTTGTAATCAAAATCTAAAGTCAGGTCACCAAGCGGCTGGTAGGATTTAACACCTCCGGGATTTCCGTTCAGTGATTTATTGGCCAGTGACATCGCTTCATCTGCCTTACCTTCGAAGATGAGTTGCCGTATTTTCGGCAGATTTTTCAGGGCTTCGGGATTATTGTTGTTTACTTTCTTACCCTGCCATACGCTTTCTTCATTCAGCTGCAGCGCTTCATGATTTACTCCTCCGAAGATCATGGCGCCCAGCCTTCCGTTTCCGACAGGAAGTGCTTTCATCCACTGGTCTGCTGCTTGTTTATACCAGAGCTTCAGGTCCTGTTTTGGTGTGGTTACATTTTGCTGTCCCCGGGAAGAAAAAGAGATCATTAAAACGGCCGCGAAAATAAACCTCGCGAGGTTACTCGATCGAATAAAATAAGAATTCATAAAACTGCTCATTAATTTAGGATATATCTGGTTTGTTTTTGTGTTGCAATCTGGGGTCTCCGGCTGCTTCAGTGTATCTTAATGCAACTGGTAATTTATCAATAACATCATTCAGGAATAGAATTCCGAATACAAATAAAGTGCATTTTATTAAAAAAAGATTAATTATGGCTTAATCAATTCGTTTTTGATCAGTGCAGGTGAGAAATAAGCGGATTTCAAACATTATACCTGAAGCTTTGTTGCAATATTAAGAATTTATAGCAACCCTCAATCCATACCTATGCAGCGATATAAGAAGCCGGGCATTTACCGTTTGATCACCTCAGTAATACTTTATGCTTTTGGAATGGTGATCTTGCTCTGGTTCTTATATAAGGTTATCAGCGTGCTGGTGTTGTTCCTGTTTGCGGTTGTTCTCGGGCTGATCATTAATCAGCCTGTAGGAATGCTGGAGAAAAAAGGGATGAAACGCTGGCAGGCGGCGTCAATAGTTCTGGGCAGTATTTTTATTGTCTGTGCCTTGCTGGGGATTTTGGTAGTACCTCATATCAGTTCCCAGATCGACACGCTGGTAGGGAATCTGCCGGGTTACCTGGAAAGCATTTCCAAATACCTGACCAGGGTACTGAAGAAATATCCGGAACTGAATAAGGAACTTCAGGGAGATGGTCTGTCGCTCTCTTCTGTAGTACCTTCTTTAGGTAAAACGGTAATCGGTCTGGGGAGTTTCTCTTTTAGTGTACTTGGGGGAATTTTTCTGTTTATTGTATTTGTTTCCATGATTGTGTTCTTTGTTGGCAATCCGAGACCTATGATTGAATTGTATCTTTCTGTTTTTGAACCTGAAAAACGTTCAAAAGCTGAAAAAGCACTGCAGCATACCTCAGTTATGCTGGGTGGCTGGATGAAGTCTAACCTGATCGGCGGAATAATACAGGCTGTACTTGTTTTTATTGTCCTGTCTTTTCTTAACGTTCCGGGCGCTTTGGTCTGGGCTGCCCTGGCCTTCTTTTCTGAATTGATCCCTAAGATCGGTTTTTATATTATGGCGATTCCTCCTACCCTGGTGGCCTTATCTGTAAGTCCGGCAACGGCGTTGTGGTGCCTGATCTTCTTCCTGCTGATGAATGAACTGGTGTCTGATTTCCTGATGCCCAAACTCAGGTCCACAACGATGAACATTCATCCGGTTTCTTTGCTGTTCCTTTTGCTGGCCATGGCTGCTGCTTTTGGACTAATGGGTGCTTTGCTGGCGACACCTATGGCCGCAATCATCAAAGCCTATTACGAAGAGTTTTACCTGGAAAGATTTGATGCTGATCCTGAAATGGAGGAGCGCATTGAGCGCATCTTATATAAGTAAACTCAGTATACCTGCTGCGTGCACTTCAATGCCTGTTGCCATAAGTCCTGATCTCCGCGATTCAGACCGGCCAGGAGCAACTGCTTTTTTAATACATAACGTTTCACATGTTTCAGGTCGTATTTAAGTACCCAATTGACATTATAGATCAGATCAGCGTATTTAACCGTTTGGGCAGCCGGACTAATTGTTAATAAACGGGCAGCCTCCAGTTTCTTTCGTTTGGATTTACTTAAATGAGGATAAGCGGCCGCAGTAAATACGTCTGTGAGTTCCACTACACAGGAGGTTATAAAATTTGCCTGCTGGTCACTATAACCAAAATCAAGCAGTGCTTTTAATAATTCAGCTTCAGTTGTACAGGTGTCCTCCAGCAGATCATGACAAAGTCCAATTTCATAACCCAGCTCTGCAGCTGATTTTGCCAGGGTTGCTACTGTGATCAAATGGTTAAAGTAAGGTTCATCTGTGCGTTTAATGAGCTGCCCGGCATGCTTCAATGCCACCCAATCTGTCAATAACTCTGAAGATGTCATTTGATTTTATCCAGTTTGAAATACCCCAAATGGACGGTATCTTCCGGATAACCGGATGCTTCACTGATGCTGATGTGGTATTGCGCTTTGAACTCAGGGGCCAGAATATCTTCAATCTTATAGACATCATCTACATCTATACCATATTTTTCATCGATGTGTGAACCTGCGCCTTTAAGGGTGTTGGATTTAAAGAATATGGTTTTCTTGGCGTCCTGAACCGCAAGACTGCGTTCTTCATGGATACTCAATACCGTATAATGCTGTTCTTCCAGCTGACCGGCACGATAACCACCCAGATTGATAAAAAAGAGTTTCTTTGATGAAGGCATTACTTCCTGATGTTTTAATACAATACTGACCTGGTATCCATTTACAAAACTAACTTCACGCCAGCCATCGACATGTAAGCTGTTTCCGGCTTCAGGCCAGAAAGCACGCATGGCGGGTACCAGTTCTTTCAGGCTGCCTGCAATTCCAAAAAAATAGTCATGCTGTTCAACATTCCTGTTGGGGGCTTTCGAACCCAGCAGGATCATAAATAATTTAAGGCCTGTATCCATAATTATGTCAATAGTCGTTTAAAAATGGCAGCCGAAGCTGCTTCACTAAAATCCAGGCCGGAATAATCCGGATTGTAACCGCCAATATAAGGTACTGCCATGATATAAATCCGGTTATTAAAAGCACCGTATTCATCAACCACCTGAAAATGGTCGTTGATGGTAATGCCTGAAACCTTCAGATAATAGTTACCATTTTGATCCTGAATGACATCCTTTCCTTCTTCCATCGCTTTTTTCCCTTCTTCTGCCAACCGGAACCTGAGCCTGGCCGGACTCACGGTTTTGTTTTTCAGTAAACCTTTAAAGGGAAAATCTTCATAGGCCAAATGTGGCTGACCTACACAGTCAATATACGTATTAAAATAAACCGATTGCTGTTGACCGGCTTCATCAGTATAATGATAAGTCGCACCTTCCCGGGTTCCGGGTTCCACAGTACTTTCATCTCCAACAGGAATAAGTTCCAGCACTCCGGCCTGATGCAGTGCCAGCATTTCCTCAGTGGAACTTTGCGGTATGTAGGCGATCACGATAGAAATCAGCGGTGCCAGCGACCTCTGCAGTCTCTGCATATCTTCGGCTGATAAATGCTTGGCGGGATAATTCAACGCAAAGCTCAGTACACCCAGCATCTCCTTCCAGTATACGGATTGTTTTCTTCGGATAGATTGCTCAGCCTCCGTATATTCGGCTTTTAACAATTGAAAAGGGTCTAATCTTTCCCGCAATTCCATCATCGCAGCTACAAATCCTTCCAGGTTCAGGTCCTTGATCTGCTCATAAAATTCAGGCTCTTTTTCTCTAATGGGTGCTTTAAAATCTTTCTCAAATACGTAATCCAGGGACAAAAAACCGTTATTTTCTGCAATATGTTCCCTGATCTCTTCTTCACTTAGTAAAGAATCATTTGACAAATGGGAGTCTTCCAGATGGAACCTCACTGCAGGTAGTAATCCATTTCGGGTATGCAGCACCAGTTTAAAGTTAGGGCTATGCGCATACAGCTGGTAGGAAAGTATCCCGTCAGGGCCTTTGTCAAATGCTCCGTTATAGCGGGAAAGTGTCCTGATGGCATCAACAGCAGTCAATGAAGAACCTTTGATGGCTACCGGATGGTCTAATTTTAAGGCCAGCTTAACGGGCGGATATGGGGAATCGAAATAACCGGCAACTTTTCCCTCATGCCTCTGTGGCCATTTATGCCCCGTGCAAATGATGACCTGATCAAATTTCAATTGCTCATCATTGTTTATTTCTACCGTAACTATTTCCTGCGCCGGATAGTCGATGACATCGGTCACTGTACTATTGTAATAAACCTCATAACTTATACCCTTATCTCTTGCCTGTTGTTGCAACATGGTAAACTGATCGGTTAGGTACTGACCAAAAAGAAGTCTGGGCAATACTTTATATTCATTGAAACGACTGGGGTCTATGTGAAACTTATCGAGAGTGTCTTTAGGTACTGACTTAATCCAGTCTGCTAATGTGGTGACCAGCAATGGTATTTCATTACCAGATACGTTGGTAATGTGCTCATCGTTAGCACCTTCAATACTATAAGGCATACCGGCTCCCAGCTTCTTTTTTCTTTCAAATATGCTGATCACAAAATCCGTTCTCCCGGAATCTACCAATCGTTTGAACATGAACAAACCGCCAGGTCCGCCACCGAGGATTGCAATATTTTTTATGTTTCCCATTTGTCTGCTTTGCTGAAGAAAGTAGGTTAACAATGGAGCACATCAAATGTTTTATAAAGAGCCTGAACTATTGTCAGCGTGCTTTTAAATAGATCTTACGGACCTCTTCGTGTATCTTCCTGCCCTTCATAACCATCTTACTGAACCTTTTTGTATTTTCCTGTCCCCGGTTTTCCCAGTGGTTTCTAAGAATATTCAGGTGTGCGATTTTACCCAGACGGGTATGGTCCAGGCCAAGTAAATTACAGGAGTAATCACCAAGCAGGAAATGGTTGTAATAAAGATGGACTTCCCGCATAAAATACCTTCCTATTCTTGATGGCGGGTAGTGGGAACTAATGGGTTCCTGCTGGAGCGCATGAGCCATCGCCCTGGAATCCCCGTCGCCGTCTGCCTGTGTCATCGTCCAGTAGTATAATGCTTCTATCGCCTGTTCTTCGCTTTCGGGTAATAGTTCTAGCGGGATACCAAGGAGGTATCCGATGTATTTCCAAAGATGGAAAATCCCCTTAACCTCAGCGTCCAGCGGAGTTACTCCCATTTGCCTTAAGCCAGTCAGGTAAACCAGTGAAAAACCAAGATTGGTGGCCAGCATATCCCATGCATTGAGAGGAACACCCCATTTCGAGGAGTCCCAGTCGGTAGATCCTAAAATATTGACCCGGGCAAATGAATGAATCATGCGTGTTTTCATGATCCCAAGAAAACCGATGTTGCCATATTGCAATGCATTGTCACCGGTAATGTCTACCCAGAACTCAACGGTCTCAGCTAATCGCTTTACGGCACCTTTCTTCAATGCACCGGTATAAATAAGTGGTTTGTTGATGGCTGCCGACTCATATCCACCCATGAGGCAATAGTCACGCAATACCACAAGACCGGAAAGACCACTGCGCTGACTGAAAGCAACACCTGTGTTGAGCAATTGTTTGTCCAACCAGTCTGGACTTGATTCGAAACTGGACATAAAATCTGAAATTGCCTGGCGATCCGGCGCTGAAATGGAAAGCGGGTCATTCAGATAGGCTTCCATCAGCTGTTGTCCTTTTGCAAAACCGCCCTTCATATGCAGCGATTGCACAAGTTGATCAGCCGGAATATCTGCATTAAACAGATAGGAGATGTATTTTTCAGCATTTTTTAATTCCGGACGGAAGCCGAGCTTTTCCAATAATCCTGCGCCGGCGGCTGTAGTCCAGTAATGCGCAAATGAAGAAGTATTTATACGATATCGTTGTGGTGCCTGCATTCCATGTGTGTTGGGTGCAAATGAACAATTAATAATTAAAACTTCCTATATCCTGTTCCCGTACTAAAGGTTGTTTTATGGAAAGATGGCAATCCGAACATCTTCTCTATATAATTGTTATTTAAAAACAAAACACATCCATTAATGAAAACTCAACATCTCCTTTTAGTTTCAGTGTCCGTGCTCAGCATTTTTATTTTCTCTTGTCAGCAGGAAAAACCACAAGAAAAAGTACAGGACCAAAAAATAACCAATTGGTACCGAGCAGTCTCAGGCAGGGATAGTGCCTGGTTATCTATCGATACCACAAATAAAATCATCAACGGTCAGCTGACCTTCAATTATCCGGATAAAAAGGAAAGATATGAAGGTAAATTCAAAGGTGAAATGTACGGCGACACCTTAAAAGGTCACTACGATTTTAAAATCAACAATGCCGAAAAATGGAACCGTAATCCAGTTGCCTTTCTAAAAAAAGACTGCAAACTGATCATGGGTGTTGGTCAGTTTATGCTGGTCATGGGTTCCGGGCACTTCGATGACAGGGTCCCGATTGATTATGATAAGGGCAGATTCATTTTCGGAGAGTTGAAAAAGCATTAGAAAAGCAGCTAAAGAACTGAACATAAAAATGTTCAGTTCAAACCTAATTTCAAAATCAATAGATCCTTGATTAAGCGATTTCTAATATTCTCATAATTAAAATCAACCTGGTTATGAGCAAAATCATAGAATGTCAGTTTGTGATCAAAATCAGGAATATTAAGTTCATAGGTTGCTTCTTTTATGGATTCTTTAAGCTCCCAGCTATTGGTCGTTTCTCTAATACCTGCAACCAAATTATCAAATATTACCAGCTTATCCTGTCTATGCGCATCGGCACCAAATACAAAAGAAAATAATGTATCAGCAAATTTCTTAATGGAATCCAATACTATCTGATGATCGCGCAGCGCCTGATTCAAGGATAAATTTAATTTAGATTTTACATCATTTTGCCTGGTTGGTTTATCTGTCTGATCCTGGTCCAACTGGAGACTTTTCTGATATTCTATTAATTCATCTATATCACTGAACAAAATTCTAACTCCACCTTCCCTGCTTTCAATAAGTAAGGGAGCTGAAAGTTTACTATCAAAATCAGTTAAAAAAACATCATTAACTTCTAACACAATCGTATTTCTCATATTCAATTCTGGATTGCTGACAATATATCAAAAATTAAGGCACCACAGGCAACTTATGTCTTTACTGAATCTTACTATTCAACACTTCTATACGATACCCTGGGCGATCATGGCGTCTGCAACTTTTACAAAACCTGCGATGTTGGCCCCTTTTTCATAATTTACATAACCATCCTCTTCTTTACCGTATTTCACACAGGATTCATGGATCTGCCGCATAATCAATTTTAATTTGTCATCGATCTTTTCCCTGTCCCAGGAATAGCGAAGTGAATTTTGGGACATCTCCAGACCCGAGACTGCAACACCCCCTGCGTTGGCAGCCTTACCTGGTGCATAGAGAATTTTTGCCTGCTCAAACACATGGATGGCTTCAGGTGTAGAGGGCATGTTTGCTCCTTCGGCAACACAGATGCATCCATTATGTACCAGTATCCTGGCATCAGCCTCATCCAGTTCGTTTTGGGTAGCATTAGGAAAAGCAATGTCACATTTGATGCTCCATGGTTTCTGACCGGGAAAAAACTGGCAGCCGAACTTGTCTGCATATTCCTTAATTCTTCCACGCTGTGTATTTTTAAGCTCCATGATAAAGCGGAGTTTATCTGTATCAATTCCTTCAGGATCATAGATAAAACCTTCAGAATCTGAAAGTGTAAACACTTTAGCTCCCAACTCAATACATTTTTCGGCGGTATATTGGGCTACGTTTCCTGAACCCGAGATCACAACGGTTTTCCCCTTAAGCACATCTCCGCGCGCTTTCAGCATTTCCTGCACAAAATAGACTACGCCGTAACCTGTTGCTTCCGGACGGATCAAACTTCCACCCCATTCATGTCCTTTACCTGTTAAAACACCCGTAAATTCGCCTTTTATCCTTTTGTACTGACCAAATAAGAATCCGATCTCCCTGGCACCGACACCAATATCTCCTGCCGGTACGTCAATATCCGCACCAACATGGCGGTACAACTCGGTCATAAAACTCTGGCAGAATTTCATCACCTCAGCATCCGATTTTCCCTTAGGATCAAAGTCTGAACCGCCTTTGCCACCGCCCATAGGCAGACCGGTAAGACTGTTTTTGAATACCTGTTCAAATGCAAGAAATTTAAGCACACTCAGGGTTACCGAAGGATGGAAACGCAGCCCACCTTTGTAAGGACCGATCGCACTGTTCATCTGTACCCTGAAGCCACGGTTGATTTCAACTCCGCCCTGGTCGTTTAACCAGGGAACCCTGAAAATAATTACCCGTTCAGGTTCGGTCATCCGCTCTAAAATCTTGTTGACTTTATATTTTGGATTTTTTTCACTGAAAGGGATTACTGACTCTGCTACTTCATATACCGCCTGTAAAAATTCCGGTTCATGGGCATTCCGGAATTCTATTTTACTCATAAACTCGTTAATCGATAAATCCATTTGTTGGTTTAAATATTAAAAAAATGACAAATAAATACCAGCACATCAATATGTGTGACATCATGTTTCGGAGTTAATTTGGATTTTTCACAGGAAACGGATCAGTATTGAAACTGTCAGTATTGTGAACTGCTGCATCTAATTTTATTGGCTCCGCTATAAAAATATGTTTTTATCAATAAAACCAGTAAAAAAAATGGATAATTCCAACACCGCCGGACTTATGACTGTATATCAATTTTGAGACGAAGGAACCGACGCCTTTGTCTTCAAAATATTGAATTTGTACTGGTAGTTCAACATCACATACCGTTTTAGAATCTGTTGCTCGTTGGTGATCAGCGCATTAAGATTTCCGTAACGGCTCACAGCTATGTTTTGGTTCAGCAAATCATAGACAGACAACTTAATCTGTCCGCGATCTTTCTTTTGAGTCAATACAGAAAGGGCAAGGTTGACCATATGCGAACTTCTTGGAAAGCCCGGAGCAATCTGTGAGTTGAACCTAAAATAGTAATTGGGTTCCAGTACAATTCGTTTCGGAAGCCTGAAAGTACCTGTAGCCCCGAAGTAATGTGTCAGGTTTACAATATCAGAGAAACTTTGATTGTTGTAGCCCAATTGATAGCGGTTAAAAGTATAATAGGCATTAATTAAGACAGCCGATTTGTAATTCACATTAAAATCCTGGCTGAGTGAAACAGAGGCTGACTTTTGCCGTGCTTCTGCGTTGTTCAGGTAAACAATATAATTCTGAAAATACCCGCTGGCACCGGTTCCCATTCCAAGCTGCCAATCCGTTGTTTTTTTAAACTGTTTCCTGAGGTAAAAACCAGCATTGGCATTATTGCTCCCATCTTTATTAATGACGGTAGCAGTGGTGAAACCATTGGTATCAATGACTGTACGCTGTACAAAGCTATTGTCATAAAATGTCGTATTTACATAGCCGTTTATGCTCAGCATCCGGGAGTTGATGTGTTTATAAAAATTACCCCTTATATTCCTGACCCTGCTCGCTTTGAGTTCAGGATTCCCTATAAAAATATTCTGAGCAGAGGTTTGCCGCTCCAGGGGTTGCATCTGATAAAGTGAAGGCAGATCAATCCACTCGCTGTAATTTAAGGAAAACCCGTCGTAGTCAATCGCCAGAGAAGGTAACCATACCGCAAAACGCTGGCGCAGATCAGCGGCAGATGCATTAAACTTGTTGTTTACATCCTGGATTTCCAGATCAATTGCCAGTCTGAGCCTCAGTTTACTTGTGATCTGGTAATTCAATAAAGGCTTGATGTTCTGGAAAAACCCGGTTCGTATAAAGTCGTTGCTTTGGCTGCTGACGAACTGATCATAGGCGTTTGTGCCGGCATTCTTATCATAAGTATACAGCGGCTCTGACCAGTAATAATACCTGCTGTTGGTAAATAATTCCGCCGTAAGTTTTTTAGTCAGCGGTAAGTTATACGTAAAAGTCAGCCCGGCCCATCTGGTTTTACTCCAGGAGTTGGTATACCTGTCAAACAGCGAAGACGGGATATCCGGAGAAAAAGAATTTAACTGGCTAAAATTGTAGCTGTCATTGCCACCGCTGTTCCAATTTACCAGATTATTAATGGTAATTGACCTGCCCTTCTTAAAGCGGTGATAATAATTCAGATTATGAGAGAAATCGTCGCTGTAAGACCTGTTGCTGTAGCGTCCTTCGGTTTCACTTAACCTGTTCAGATGATTAGACCGGTCCAAAAGGCTGGATTGACTGAACCTGGCCGGAGAGAACGACAGGTTCGGACGGTAGCGTATGGTTGTATTGGTATCGGGCTTCCATTCTATTAGTCCTCCGATAGCATGACTGGTAGAATTGCGCCGGGATTGGTCTGTTCGTAAAGAATTGAGAATTGCACTGTTGGGTAATGACTGCTCATTTAAATTCCTGGTCTGGTTGGTTTTTATGGTATTGCCATAAAAATAGGCCAGGTTCAGCTTCAATACCTTACCATAATCATTATTCAGATTCAGCCCGCCGGATTTGACATTGGTGAGGCCGCCCGACTGGCTTCCACCGAAATTCCCCCCGTCAATCTGGTCCGTGCCTGAGCGGTTAAACCCGCCCATACTGTACAGCTCGTCCTCGCTAAAACCAGTGCTGTTTAAGTTATTGGAATTGGCCATAACACTCACCTGAAGGGTATCTCTGAAATTACTGACGATACCGCTGGCGGCATAACGTTCTCTGGTTCCAACTCCGGCACTAAACCGTCCGATTGTGCTTTTCTTTACCGCACTTTTAAGCTTCAGATTGATGACATTCTGCAGGTCAATTTCATTGGCCTTCCGGTCAGGGTCATTTTCCCTATCCAGATACACTTGGACTTTATCGATCAACTCGGCATCCAGGTTTTTTAGCGCGACAAGCTGATTGGTTCCAAAAAACTCCTTACCATCAATCAATATCCTGCTGGTACCCCGTCCATTGACCAATACCTCTCCGTTCTGATTTACCTGTACCCCCGGAAGCAACCGAAGCAATTCTTCTACAGCCGCGTTGGGCCGGGTTTTAAAAGCTTCGGCATTGAATTCTATGGTATCTTTTTTCACATTGACAGGCGATCTTACTCCATTAACGACAACCTCTTCTAAACTTCTGCCGTTCAGACTAATGTCCCCAAAGTCCAGCATCCCCGGTTTCAGCAGCAGGTCTTTACGGAAGGTATTATAACCCACATAGGTAACAATGAGCTTTAAGGCCCGGGAAACGGGCAACCTGGAAAGCTGAAAAGTACCATCATCTTTAGTAACGGTATAAGTAATGAGCGCAGTGTCACTGGCATTAACCACAGCAACTGTAGAAAAGCCCAAAGGCTTTTTGGTGAGCGAATCTGTAATGAGCCCTTTAATTGAGGCGGTATTCTGAGCAAAAGTAATTGTGGATACGGCACTAAAAAATAGCAGCAGCAGAAAGTAATTCTTCATTAGAGCGGAAAGCGTTATTTGGTTAGTAATGTGGCGCTAAAGTAGAATTTTCCACTAACAGTTCAGCTATGGAATATCCGATTTTTTAATTTTTAATGAGAATGTATCCCGATTTGAGCACGGTAAGATAGCCCCGAACAGCGGCGCTGCTGCTTTCTATTTCCTGGCTGGTGCAACATATGGGATCGGCTGGTGTCATGTGGAGACAAGCACTTTAAATGAAACGCTATACATTTCTTTTTTTACTACTTAGTTACCAGCTTAGCCAGGCACAGGATCCGGCCCTTCAAAAACAATTACAGGCAGTAAGAACTGCAGAAAGTCCGAAGATCGACGGACTGCTCGATGACCATTGCTGGGTAAATGTTCCTGTTGCTACAGATTTTTTTGAAATCAGACCAGTTCCGGGCAGGAAAGAAGCGAATGACAGGCGTACCCAAATGAAAGTACTTTATGATGATGCTGCCATTTACGTTTATGCAAGGATGTATGACCATCCGGATAGCATTTCTCATGAGCTGGTTTCACGCGATAACATTGGCAATGCAGATTTTATCTCTATAGTTTTCGATCCATTTTATGATAAAATGAATGGCAACGGTTTTTTTGTAACTGCTGCCGGGGTCCAGTTTGATGCTAAATACTCACAGATTGGAGATGAAGACCCGAACTGGAACTCTGTATGGGAAAGCGCAGTGAAAATTGATGCCCAAGGATGGACCTGTGAAATGAAAATCCCCTACTCGGCTTTACGCTTTTCCGCAAAAGAGATCCAAAACTGGGGACTGAACTTTAGCCGCCGCATCCAGCGTTCAAATACTCAGACCTTCTGGAACTTCGTTAATCCTGGCGTAAACGGTTTTATGAACCAGGAAGGACTATGGATGGGACTAAAAGACATTAAACCGCCACTGCGCCTTTCATTTTCGCCATACCTGTCTGCTTATATAAACCATTATCCTGCTAATATTCCGGGGATCAGGAATACAACGACCCGTTTCAACGGGGGTATGGATGTAAAATACGGAATCAATAATAGTTTTACACTAGATATGACCCTGGTGCCAGATTTTGGTCAGGTACAATCCGATAACAGGATCCTGAATTTAACTCCTTTTGAGGTGAAGTTTAATGAGAACCGGCAGTTTTTTACCGAAGGAACAGAATTATTTAATAAAGGAGATCTGTTTTACTCAAAACGTATAGGATCCATCCCTAAATATTACAACTATACAGGTTTAAACGATAACGAAACCATAGTCAAAGATCAAACCGAAGCCAAAGTACTCAATGCCACTAAGATTTCCGGGCGAACAGCTACAGGACTGGGCATAGGAATCTTTAATGCAATAACAAAGGCAATGGACACCCGCATTCAGGACCAGCAAGGAAATACCAGGGAAATCCAGACCCAGCCATTAACCAATTACAACATCCTGGTACTCGACCAGTCCCTGAAAAATAACAGCTCCGCTACCTTTATCAATACCAACGTCTTAAGGCAGGGTTCAGCTTACGATGCCAATGTCAGTGCAATCCTGTTTAACCTCAATGATAAAAAGAATGTATATTTTTTTAATGGAGCAGGTAAAATGAGTTACCTGAAGGGCGAAACCAGCAGCACGGGTTTCAATTATGAATTTAAAACCGGAAGGAAAAGCGGTAATCTCACCTGGAGTTATAACCAGGTATACGCCGACGCCAGGTTTGATAAATCCGATATGGGTTTCTTCACCAATAATAATTTTCTCGATCAGCGCCTAAATTTTGGATATAACATCTATAAACCATCCTCCTGGTACAATCAACTGGAAAGCTGGCTGAATTTAGAATACTCCCGCAGGGTTGATCCCGGTGATTACCAGCGTATGGGTGTGGTGACTGGTGCATGGCTGCGGTTCAAAAATCTATGGTCAGCAGAAATAGACCTGGATTACGCCCCGCCCGGACAGGATTTTTACGAAGCCAGAAATGGACAGGTGTATAATACCCCTGGCAGGACTGGTATGGCACTCTTTATTAATCCCAATCATGCAAAAGCATATAATTTCGGGGGAAACGTAAAATATTTTCACAGGGAGCTCTTTAACGGAAAAGAATACAATTTCTATTTCTTCCAGAATTTAAGACTTAGTGATCAGATTGCGCTGGGACTCGATTTAAATTTTAATCCAAATTACAACTATGTGAACTGGGTTAAAAGCCAGGACAATCAGTCAATTTTTTCCCGCTATGACAGAAACACCGTAGAAAACACATTCGATGCGAAATATACCTTCAGCAATAAAATGGGTATAAATGTCATCTTCAGGCATTACTGGAGCGACAGGAGGAACAAGGAATTTTACCTGCTTACAAACCAGGGCATGTTATCTGCTTATCAGGGCCCTCCAATGACCGGAACGGACAGAAATTACAACGTTTTCAATATTGATCTCATTTATACCTGGCAGTTTGCACCCGGCAGTGAAATGAGTTTATCCTATAAGGAAGCTGCTGAAACCAATGATGATTTTTATACAAAACATTACAGCGAAAACCTTGACCATATCCTGTCGGCATCACAAAATAACAGCCTATCGATCAAAGTTTTATACTATGTTGACTATTTAAACCTGCGCAGAAAAAAGAAATAGGTTTAGGGAGGTCACCATTTTAGCGGAAAGATTTACCGCGGCTTGGTCCCCAGAGAATCTAATCTATGAGTAGGCATTGGTACAGGTCTCATTATTATGCCCTTGCGATATGCATTTGGCATCTTTACAGGTATACTCCTCAAACTGTCAGCAGGCATTGTCCGTACAAAAGGATCCCCTGAACCTCCTTTAGGAAGGATCTGATATGCAGTAACAGAGGTATCCCTGGCAGACTTATTTTTTTTGGATTTCGATCCGGAATCCTGCGCATAGCATGCACCCGCAAGCAATAGCAGTAATAAAAAAGAAGTAAATATTGTTTTCATACGCTTAGGTATTTGGTGAGTTTCAGATAAGATGCTGATCCCTTGAATATTCCACAACAAATAAATAATAAAACAGCATTTATCTGGTCAGTTGTACGAGAAAATCGTACAACTGACTCCCTTCATTCTGAATCCAAAAAGTAATTTGAAATCGATGGATGGATGGGTATAAATAAAAATCCGATAAGCTATAAACCTACCGGATCAGTGAAAAGAATATTTAAAACTAATTACGCTTTTTTCAAGCGCTCAGTCTGGATTTTTAACAGTTCAGCTGGAAAACCATATTTCTCGACACTTTTTCTCGACTCCTCAGCCTTCTTAACAAAATATGGATCATTACTCCGGCCCTTAACTTTGTCAATATAAATAATTTTTCCTTGATTTTTCATTTCATCCAAGTTGTTAATGCCGGTTTTACTTCTCAACTCTTGAGCATAATTAAGCCAATACGGATTTCAAAAATTTGCTTACGGAATAATTCTCCCTTAACCAGATCCAATGTCAGTAGCTCACTATAGTTTTTTCTTACTATCACCAGGCAAAAAGTTTTCCTTACTAACGACCTTCTTTCTGGACTTCTCTTCCAGTTCTTTTCTGGCATTTCCGGATATAGTCCCACCTTGTTTAGCGGCTGTCTTATTCTCGTTAAAGCCTTGCGCATCCTTATTCTTTGCAATCTCGGTAGTCGAAGCTTCTCCCAGCATTGTAAAAATGAGTTCCAGATCGGTCATATGATCGCGAAGATTCTCGTTTGATTTAGTCAGGCCCTTTAGCTTTTATGCTCGGAGGGCATCACATCAAAAGTAGCCTTACTGATTTCAGCGGTTAATATACTATACTCAATTCCTTCCTTTACCCCCCGGTTTTTCCACTCACCTGTTAGCTCATCTCTTACAGCAATTCCCCTTACCCGTTTGTCAATCCAATTTTCACTATAACCTTTTGCCCGGTAAATGTCCCGCATCCTGGCCTGGGCCAGCTCAGGATTTTCGATTTCATCTAACCTATCCGAACCAACTTGCGCAAGCCATAATTTAAAAGGTTCAGCCTTAGCTGAAGGAACCGACTGAATGATCCGCAATAGACCTTTAGTATCAGCACAACCCATTTTTTGCTTTCCTCCAGAAGTTTCCACTTTGAGGGTGGGTACAAATTGTACCCACCCTTTAGCAAGTTCTTCATCTCGTTGTCGCATTCGTTTAATATACTGCTTTGGGTCTTTGCTATCCGTTAGAATACCTACTACATCCTCAACCACAAAATACCATTTTTGCTCAAGCTCACTCCAAACGGAACGTACCTGCTTACTTTCAAATAATTTTATATCCATAAAACAGATCTAATACTCAAAGATAACTGAACGTAAATAGTTAGCCGGTGATTATCCGGTTAATTTATAACTATCTCTAAACCAGAGCAACCTAGCCCTCATCAACTTCGTCCTCATCCGCTGCAAATGATACTACAACTCAAAGCGCCATTTAATTTATTCATTATGAATTTGAATAACAGTCGGTTAAGCCAAAACATGGCCATAGTTTTGCAACTATCCTGAAATTGCACTTTTACCAATGATAATTGTACAATTTCAATGTCTTATTCAGATGACAGGAAAGCTTTAAGAAAATATTTTTTTATAAATTTTACCATTGGAAATGTCAGTTTACATATACTTACAAAAAAACTACTATGGCAAACAAAAATCACAAATTGACAAAATACGTCAACTTTTTTATATATTTGAAACATGTATCTGTTGCATAGCGAGAGCCAGGCAAAAAAGATAGCAGTGATTAGGAAGATCACCGCTACAGAGCTGGTTCAAATCAATAGCGAACGATTTGCTTTTGATTGGGTTGCGATAGATCAGGGCCGTGAATTATACCAGCTCAGTTTAATTGATGATGATGAGATTTTAGGTATTATGGCGTTAAAAGACTATCCTGAACAACAATGGATTGAAATTAAACTGCTTGAATCTTCGATAGAAAATGTAGGCAAGTATAAGAAGTATAAGAGAATCGCTGGCTGTTTAATATCTTTTGCCTGTAAGGAGGCAGTTAAGAGGTATTCACCAATTCCCTGTGTTTCTTTATTACCCAAAACTCAGTTAAGGAATCATTATATTAAAAAATATGGAATGCTCGACGGATCAAAGTTTTTATACCTTGATGAACAACCATTATTAAACATACTAAAAACTTACTATTATGGCAATTAAGAAGAAACTATTAGAAAGCTTAACTCCTGAAGAAATTGCTGAGTCATATGTCTTACCGGCCGATCTTAGTACTAAAGAACGCAAAGAAGCAGAAGCCGATTTCGTTAAAATCATCAACAAACGAAGGGCAACTAGAGACCAGGACCAAGACCTTAAATTCCGCCTTTTACAGTTTAAAATTTTGATAGAGGATTATATTAATGGAGATCAGTACAATCCAACATATAGTTTCAGTTATTTTTTAAAGCAATATATCGATCTTATCAGCAAAACACAGCAAGATTTTGCTAACGATATTGACATCAGCAAGTACCAGTTGAATCACTATTGCCACAATAGGCGTGAACCGAATGAGAGCTTAATGGTTAGGCTAGAAATCCATTCTAACAATACAATTCCAGCCATAAACTGGCTTAAAGTTTTAGAAAAACAAAAGGAGCATTTACTGAACACAAATCAGCTCTTAAGAAGATCGGAAACTAAACATGTAAGCAATAAACTGGAAGTGGTGCTTTAAGTGTCACCTTCTCTTACCAACTCTAGTTTGTTGCGCCACTCTTTTGGCATAGATAATCCCTTTACAGATTTTAGAATCTGCCCAATCACCAGCTAAATCATATTGATGGACATACAGATCACTATTCCAGATGGAAAAAAACCCAGGCAAGTTTATATCTATAAAATACTTTGGCAGCATTTATGCAACAGCCTGCTTAATGATAAAGCTGTGATTCATTAACTCAGTAGCATAACGCATACAAGCAGTAATGTCTTCAGCTTCCAAAGAAGAGTATTGTT